>Ga0208259_1000006_pt1 | contig 114341 bp, 122 predicted proteins | sample CryBogCBH22May08_FD_184618 | JGI IMG/M metagenome (GOLD analysis project Ga0208259, IMG submission 184618) | Freshwater microbial communities from Crystal Bog, Wisconsin, USA - CBH22May08 (SPAdes) | ecosystem: Environmental > Aquatic > Freshwater > Lake | place: Crystal Bog, Wisconsin, USA... | reverse complement strand
GCTCCAAGAATGGGAGAACTACTACAATTTCGACAGGCCCCATGGTGGGATTGGGGGCCGAACTCCATATGAAAAACTACTCGAAGTGACCAAGGCTTGACTGTTACCAATGAACGTCAGTTTTACACCTCACTCCCCACCACATCACAGGCTCCGCGATTCGAACCGCGGGGCTTTTTCATTTAATCATTCAGTTAAATCGGGAACATTTCCCACAACTCCCTTGTTCCGTAGAAGCAAATAACCAACAATGGGGATTTGGAAGGGGAATCACATGGAGAACCTCAAGAAGGCTTATTTTGGCACCGGATGCTTTTGGGGCGCGGAGCGTAAGTTCTGGCAAACCAAGGGAGTCGTTTCGACTTCGGTTGGTTATATGGGTGGAACGACCAAGAACCCGTCGTATGAAGAGGTCTGCACAGGTAGGACTGGTCACGCTGAGGTAGTTGAGGTTACCTACGATCCCAGCCTTGTCAGCTACCGCCAACTTTTAGCTCTGTTCTGGGTCATGCATGATCCAACTTCATTTAATCGGCAGGGAAATGACATCGGATCTCAGTATCGCTCCGTCATCTTCTTCGATTCGCAGGAGCAGGAGAATGAGGCTTACGAGACTCTAGGTATCTATCAATCTGCTCTTGATAAGAGTGGCTACGGAAAGATCGTGACAGAGATTTCAAGCGCTGCAAACTTCACCTACTGGCCAGCTGAGTCATATCACCAGAGGTATCTGGCTAAGAATCCAAATGGATATGACTGCCACTCCTCAACGGGAATTGCATTTCCAGAGAGCTTTGCCAAATCGCTCTAACGGCAGCTAAGTAGAAGTGAAAGATCCGCCCGTCGATAATTGGATAGGCGGATCTTTTTTGAGTCGCGAACACTCGTTAAGTAATTCGAAATTATGAGGATGCTCCCTGACTCTTCAAAACACAGAACTCATTGCCTTCTATATCTGCCATCACAACCCAAGTTGTTGCAGGATCCGCAGATTGGCCGATCTCTATTCTCTGGCCACCCAATGCTTCTATTCTCGCAACCTCTGCAGTTTGATCATCGGGGGTGAGATCAAAATGCAGTCGATTCTTGACCACCTTCTGATCTGGGTTCTTGTAGAAAAGAATTGGTGGGAACTTATCGCCATCCTCAAGTTTCGTTGGGTTTTCGAGCATCGCACCAGTGGCGTCGACGTAGGTCATCTGCCAACCCAAGACCGATTCCCAGAACGCCCCAATGACTGCAGGTTCTTTACAATCTATAACTACATAACCGAGCTTGAGCATACCTAGAAAGTATCACTAGCTAATGGATTGGTCTATAAACCAAATGCAGGCAGATTAGTCGAGTAGCGCGAACTCCCCAGTTTCGAAATAGTGCTTGAGGCGGCGCTCTGTCTTGCCCAAGTATTCGGGGATAAGCGCGACCATGTCGGCATTGGTTGTCTCGAAAAGGAAATTGAGCAGCACCAACTGGCGATTGGCGATGAGTAGTTCCAGCTCCCAAGGTTCGAACTCTGGAAGGGGAGCCACCGAGGCATAGCCCTCAAGTAGGTGCTTTTCGCGCTCCCGATCTTTGCGCAGATAGAAGATTGAGATCGCAATATCTTGCAGCCTCGAACCAATCCCCGCATCATCGAAATCAAGGATCGTCATGTGATCACCGTTGAAGAGAATATTTCCGAAATGGAGATCAGCGTGAATTAGCTGTCGATCAAAACGCTCTTTCAATTGTTCGAATAACTTCTCAGATTGATCCCTAAGATCTTCCAAAAGTTTGTAGAGCTCTTCGGATATTGACTCATGACGGATTTCAAAGAGATTGTCCCGTCTGACCATGAGAGCTCGATCTACATCTAGAAAATTGGCATAGCCCGTTAGCTCCCACCCTAAACTCAATTGATGGAGCTTTGCCATCGCTTGTCCCAGGGCAAAAATGTTCTCGTTTGATGGATCGTCCTCGACTATCTCCCCCTCAATCCAGGGATAGACAATTACATCTAGATTAGAACCTTGATAAAAGAAGTATTGGTTCGCATTCGGTTCGCCCTGGAGATTAAGAATAGGAAGTGGGGCGCTAATACTGCCCTCTCGTTTCAACTCGAGTAACCACTGCGATTCGGCCCAGATGTGCTCTGGCCACTTAGTGGAGGTAGTGCTCACTCGTAGCGCGTAGGTTTGATCGTCTCCGGCAACAAATTTGAAGGTTGTGTTGTGACCATGATTCACACATTCAATCGTCTTTGCAGTCATCCCATATTGACCCAGAACATCGGTAGCAAACTCCGTGAGTTCTGCGATCTGCTCCTCTTGAGACATTTCTAGATACTCTGACATGAACGACCTTTCAATTCCTTTTACCTAGTACGCGGGTATTTTCCAATGTATATCCGAGTTTCTCATAAAATGCGATTACCTTTGTATTGGTATCACGAACCATAAGCATCGTCTTAGGTGCTCCTTGGGTATGTAGCCAGTGCTCCGCAGATTCAACGAGTAGGCGTCCGTTCCCCGCGCTTTGGAATTGAGGAGCCACACCGAGGTAATAGAACCAGCCGCGATGTCCGTCAAATCCAGCCATGACAGCTCCAATAAGCTGCTCCGCATCTTCCAACACAAAGACGGTGGAAGATGAAGTTCCTAGCGCCAGATCAAAATCGAGTGATGGATCATTCTGTGGTTTGACTAAATCGCAGGCGCGCCAAATTGCAATTACCGCATCTTTATCCTGGGGTGTTGCCTGGCGGACCGTACTCACCCCGCAATGATTCCATATCGGGTTGTGAGATCGGATTGTTAGCCTCAGCCGTTCTCAGTTAAAGTAGGGCAACTCAATAGTGAGCACCACAAACGATCGGAGCTTTGGTGAAGGCAACCCCTGAGGACCAAAATCTTCTTATCGAACTGCAGATGATCGATTCTCAGATCACGCAGGCAAAGGTGAAGTTAGCCGGACTTCCAGAGATAGAACAGATCGCCGCGATTCATACCCGCCTCGAAAATACCGCGGTGGAACTTGCTGTGGTCGAGACCGAGTTGGCTGATGTCGTTATCGAACTGCGCCGCAGCGAGGTTGATGTTGAGCAGGTTGAAGATCGCATGAAGAAGGATGAGAACCGACTTAACTCCGGCCTTGGAACTCCTAAAGAGTTAGAGCAGCTGCAGCATGAACTCGTTACTCTCGGAAAGCGCAAAGCGGATCTTGAAGATGGCGAACTTGAAATAATGTTGAAGCACGATAGCGTTAAAACCCGCGTTGATGAGCTTCTTAATGATCAAGTAGGTTTGAAGAAGTTAGAACTAGAACTAAATGTTCGTCTGGAAAATGCAAAGACCGAGATCGATAAGACTTTGGCAGAGTTGAGCGCCGCCCGCGCCGCTCTAGCCCCGAAGATTGACCCCGCCTTGGTCGAGCTCTATGACAAGGTCCGGGCCTCCGCCCATGGGGTCGGTGCTGCGCTTTTGGTTGGTAATAAGTGCGATGGTTGCCACTTGGCGATTAACGCGATTGAACTCGAGAGAATCAAAGGCCTTGCTGCCGATGAGGTCATTCGTTGTGAAGAGTGTCGTCGAATCTTGGTTCGAATTTAATGGCGCGCGACTTTGTGGTGACCGCCGATGGCGGATCACGCGGAAATCCTGGACCTGCAGCATTTGGTGCTACCGTCTCTGAAAACGGTGTCGTACTCCATGAGCTCTACGGCACGATTGGAATCGCCTCAAACAACGTCGCCGAGTACTCGGGACTTATTGCTGGCCTGCGGAAGGCTCACGAGTTAGACCCTCAGGCAACGATCCATGTGAAAATGGACTCCAAACTTGTCGTGGAGCAGATGTCGGGTCGTTGGCAGATCAAGCACCCAGCGATGCGCGATTTAGCGAAGGAAGCTAGATCGATTCATCCGATGCAGTTGATTACTTTTCAATGGATTCCTCGCGAAGAGAACTCACATGCCGATCGTCTAGCCAACAAGGCTTTAGATGGCGGCGATACACCTGCCGCTAAACCCATTCTTAATTATTTAACAGCGCGACTTGTATCAACTGAAGTACCAACCACCATTTGGTTTGTGCGCCACGGTGAGACCACCCTGACCCCAACCCGCAAATTCTCCGGGGTTGGTCCAATGAATCCGGCGCTGACAGAGACCGGTATCGCGCAGGCGCAAGCAGTGGCCAAGGAGATTGCAGCGCGTAAACCCGATGTACTTATTGCTTCCCCACTTCAGCGGACCACCATGACAGCTAAGGAAGTTGGAGCTGCCAGCGGACTAGAACCAATCTTTGATGACATCTGGGTGGAGTGTGATTTCGGAAATTGGGAAGGGCTTACTCCAACAGAAGTTATGGAGACGTATCCAGAGGACTGGAGCGATTGGTTGGCTTCTACTGCTCACCGTCCCGGCGGCGGAGAGTCGTATGTTGAGGTTTATTCACGCGTGGAAGCAGGTATCAACGATTTAGTTGAACGCTACCCTGGCAAGAAGATCTGCGTTGTCACGCACAATATTGTTATTCGCGCGATTGCCGCATACGCCATGAGTGCCCCACTTGAGAGCATGTATCACGTCGATATTTTGCCGTGCAGTATTACTACTGTCGCGGTCTGGCCTTCAGATCGTTTGCGAGCCCTTAAATCTCTGAGCGAGCGGGCAGTCGCCAAGTAATGGCAGGCAAGCGTCTTCCTGGTTCTTATCAGAAACTCTTCACCGCTAACGTACTTTCAAATCTCGGCAATGGAGTATCTGCTGTTGCCTATCCATGGATTGCCTCATCTATAACGCGCTCACCACTCTTGCTCTCCATTATTGGACTTATGGCGAGCCTGCCGTGGTTGGTATTTAGCTTGCCTGCAGGAGTCTTCATTGATCGTTTTGCGCGCCGAAGCCTCATTGTCTTTACCGATGTAGTTCGCGGAATCATCACATTGGTCGTTGCAATATCTATATGGGGAAATCGCTCCCATATTCATATTGTTAAGAACATTGCCAAGACGGTGACCATTCATACCCACACTGGTCTCTACATCCTGCTCTTAGCTGCAACATTCTTATTAGGTGCTGCCGAGGTCCTCGGAAATGGTGCTTCCCAAACCTTCATTCCACTAATTGTGGAGACCGAGCACCTGGAAACAGCTAATGGGCGCATGTGGACCGCAGAGTCATTAATGCAGAATTTCATTGGCCCACCGCTCGCCTCTGTCTTACTTGGTATCTCTGTATTTGCCCCATTGGCATTTGATGGAGCAAGCTTTTTTGCCTCCGCAGGATTAATTGGTCTGATCGCTTCCTCGATGATTAAGAGACAAGACATTTCGCCAACCAAGAAAGATTTTAAGGCCGAACTTAAAGAGGGGATGAGTTGGCTCTGGCATCACCCATTTCTTCGCTCACTCGCCATCATCTTAGGCTCACTCAATGCGATTAATGCCCTCTCTTTCTCTGTCTTCATTCTCTTTGCTCAAGAAGATTTACATACCTCAGTTCTTACCTTTGGCATTTTGAGTACTGGTGGCGCCATTGGTGGGGCACTTGGCGGTTTTACCTCTGGCAGAGTCATTAAGAAATTCGGGAGAGCACGACTGATACGTGCGGTTATTTTCTTAAGTCCAGTTTTTCTGGTGATTAACGGTGCCTCCTCGCATTGGCAGATCGTCTGGGTTGTAACTGTCATTGAGATGTTCTTTGTGATTATGTGGAATGTCATTACGGTCTCTATGCGCCAAGAGATCATTCCGGATCAAATTTTGGGGCGGGTGAATAGCGTCTACCGCTTCTTTGGATTAGGCAGCCAACCTATTGGAGCAATTTTGGGCGGATCCATTGTGGCGATCTCACTGCACTTTATCTCCCGATCCTTAGCGCTTCGTCTCCCGCTCTTTGTAGCTGCTGGACTCTCAATCATTTTGGCATTTTTTGCGCTGCCGCACCTGACTCAGGCCAAGATAGATGAGGCTCGTGGAAAGAGCGACGACCTGTAATCTACGGAGTTATGACGCAGCCATCAGATGCAGGCATTTCTATCGACCACCTCAATAAAAGTTTTGGTAGCAAGCTCGTCGTCGAAGATCTGACATTTCAAGCGGTCCCAGGTGAGATCACTGGTCTGCTCGGTCGCAATGGTGCTGGAAAATCAACAACGCTTCGAATTCTTACGGGACTCCTTGAGGCCGATAGCGGATCTGCCCTTATTAACGGCAAGCGTTACGCCGAACACAAGCCAGGAAGTGTGGGCGTGCTGTTAAGTGCAGGGTTTCCTAGCGGACGTAAAGCGATCGATCAGCTACTGATCACCGCGATGGCCTATGGAGTTAAGCGCGAGCGAGTAGATGAGGTTCTTGAGATTCTAGAGCTGGGCAATGTCGCAAATACCCGCGCTGGAAAGTTGTCGCAGGGGATGAAGCAGCGCCTCGGAATTGCCTGTGCAATATTGGCTGATCCAGATGTCTTGATTTTTGATGAACCGGTTAATGGGCTTGATCCTGATGGCATTTTTTGGCTCCACAATTTCTTGCGCGAGCGAGCCGATGCTGGCAAGACCATCTTGATCTCGAGCCACTATCTCAACGACATGGAGCGCTATGTCGATCGGGTCCTCATCATTCAACGCCAATTGCTCCTCAAGTAGAGATGGGATCTCTCCAAAGTTGGCACCCTGGTCGATGTCTTTAACGATGTTACAAAGGGTTTGACCATTGATTAATTCTGGGGTGGGAACTGTCTTACGTTACCTGAGGCTCGAGTGGTCCTACTTGTCGTGTGGGTATCTGCTCTTTCAATTGCAGATAGGCCTGTACATCTTGATTGATGTCGGACTCTTGTCGGCGCTCAATAATTTTAAGTTAATCGCCGATCCCACCATTGGTTTTGAGCGGATGGCACTTTTATTCGCATTTACGGGAGTCATGGCGACCGTAGCCACGGAATTCAAAGGGCAGTACACCGACTCTATTCAGCTCTTTTACGGAACCTGGCTCAAGCGATATCTCTATCGAGCGTTTTCTACGGCCCTCGTAATTGGGTTGGTCTTTGATGCGATTATTGTGGGCTTCTCCAAGTTTTCCTCAGATTTCCTACTGCATGTAAATTTCACACTTCACAACGTGTTGGGATTTGATACCGCGCTCGTATTGGTCTCACTCTTTGGTGCCTTCCTAGCTTCATTTTTGAAGGCTACCTTCCTGGCCAACATATTGCCCGCGGTAGTTTTAATTTTGGAGACCAGCATTGGGGGAATAGTTAAAGGCCATGCCGCCAAGTGGAGTTTCACTGGAATTTTTCTACCCTTGCTCCAAGCCCAATCCCTTAGCAAAGTCCTCCTGGAATCGGGGAGCTATCTCGCATTTACCGTGGTGTTTGTATCTGGCCTCAATAGCCGTCGCACCACGATTGAAAATGCCCTAAATATCGAGGGATCTAAGAGTTTCTCACTCCGCAAAAAAGGTGGCGAACCTTTGTCGTGGAGAATCGCCCGTAGTATCGAGTCTCGCAATCATGACCTTGGAATCAGGTTCGCCCAGTTATTTACCAATACTCAATTCCTGCGCTTGCCAATCCTCTTCTTATGGCTCGGGGTTGTCCCACTTTTTTCGAACAAGATTTTAACTATTGTCGGCTCTGAGCGAGTGATCATCCCGATCGTCACAGGCTCCACAGTGCAAACGATCTTTATGATCTCGCTCATCTCTCCCTCAATTTTGGAGGGCAAGGAATTCATTGAAAATGAATTAATCCTCTTTAAGAGCCGAGAGACATTTATCGCTGCAACAAGGCGTCTCTGGCAGATGATCTGTTCTGTTTGGGCCCTATTGATTGTTGCAATATCGGTAGTCATTTTTAGCGTTCATGGTGGGAAGATTGATCTCTCATTCTCGGCTAGACCTCTTCTTGTGGCATTCGCCTTGGCTCCGCTCTTTGTCTCGCTCTCCTTCGCGATTATGCGCCTGCCGATCGAACCGCGCTTCTTCTCGATTATTGCCATCGTCTATTACGTCTTGGATGTAGCAATTGTGGGTTCCATCAAGGGAGTTTCCCGCTTTGAACCGACCAGCCTCATTGCAAATTTGGCTGGGGGACGCGGGCTTTACCAGATCGTCCTTAACGAGAAGGCGGTATCCGCACCCTTGATTGCGATCTGGCTGATCGTAGCGATTGTGCTCTTTAACGTGGGGTTGCGCTTATTTCGACGCGAAAGAGTCAAAGTCGCTTAAAGTCGACCGGCGTCACGAAGAGCGCTCAAGAAGCTCTGTAGTTGGGGAGTCTGCGGATCTTCCAAAATAGTGTGAGGTGATCCGGCCTCCAAGATCTGACCTTGATGCAGGAAGAGCACCTGATCGGCAACGCGCTTAGCAAATCCCATCTCGTGGGTAGCGATCATCATGGTCATTCCCTCAGCTTTGAGCTCGGAGATCAGAGCCAATACTTCCGCAATCAATATTGGATCAAGTGCACTCGTTACTTCATCCAAAAGGAGCACCTTTGGCTTAGTAATAACTGCTCGCAAGATTGCTACGCGTTGTTGTTGACCGCCACTTAACAAGTCGGGGTATTGCTTTGCCTTGTCGGCTAACCCGAATCTCTCAAGTAACTGCATCGCCTCGGCTTCGGATTCCTCTCGGGCGACGCCATGAACTTTCCGTGGAGCCAATGTGATGTTCTGCAATACGTTGAGATGCGGAAACAAGTTAAAAGATTGAAACACTGACCCTATTTGGGATCTGACAACATCAGCATTCACTCCAACTGCTGTGATGTCCTCACCATCTAACAAGATCTGTCCGTCATCGATTCCTTCAAGAAGATTGATAGAGCGCAACAAAGTGGATTTTCCGGAGCCGCTGGCACCGATAAGTACTTTTACCTCGTGCTCTGCAAGTGCCGATGAAATATCGTGAAGTACTAAGTCAGAGCCGTAACTCTTACGTAAGTTGATAATGTCGAGCATAACCTTGGCCATTGTTACCACTGACCTTGTTGGACTCGAGCGCGATCCTGCTTATTGGAGAGCCAATCGGTAAAACGAGTGAGAGGAATCGTCAGCGAGACAAAGAGCGCTCCGGCAACAACATATGGCGTGAAGTTAAAGGATTGTGATGCATCGATCTGAGCTGCACGGATCGCATCAATTGCTCCCAGCACTGATATCAACCCAGAATCTTTCTGTAGCGAGATGAGGTCGTTCAGGAGAGCAGGTGTGACTTTACGAAGGGCTTGAGGCAGAACCACGTGGCGTTGGGTTTGAGTAGGCGTTAATCCAAGTGCTCGAGCAGCCATGCGTTGAGCGGGATTCACAGCTTCTATTCCTGCTCGAATTACCTCTCCCATGTATGCGGAGTAGGTGAGGATCAGAGAGACCGTTCCCAGAATTACGGCTGAGTTTGTGAGCCAGGTAAAGCCGAGGCCCGGTATTCCGAAACCAACGAGATAGAGAACCAAGAGAAGAGGTAGGCCACGGAAGATATCGGTATAAGTCGTTGCCAAGATGCGAAGCGGGTAGAGCACAGGAGAGTGCGAGGTTCTGGCGACGGCAATCAAAAGTCCAAGGATGAAGCTAAGGAGCGAGGCGATCACCATGACGCGCAGGTTGAGCCAGAGACCGGAGAGCACATGAGGAAATGCCGTGGTCGCGTAGTGCCAACTAAAAAAGGATTGGCGTACCGCTTTAAATCCAGGAGCCCCTGTTACAGCGATTGTAAGAACTGTTCCTATTACGACAGTGCTGAGGATCGCGATTAAGGTCGAACGGCGAGAGGCCCGACGTCTCGCCGCTTCTCGCTGCAAACGCAGCTCTGAAGGTTGGTAAGACATCGGGCCTCCGTTGGAAGTTATTACAAGCAGGCGTACAGAGTACCTAACGACTACTTGAGAACTGGAGCTCCACCTACGCTAGCGAGCCACTTGGTTGCTAGAGCCTTGAGAGTTCCATTTGCACGGAGCGCATTGACCGCTGCTGATACTGACTTTGTGAGCGCGCTGCCTTTAGTGAGAACTAGACCAAATTGGTCGCTTCCTGCCTTAGGGGCGAACTGACCAACGATGAGTCCGTTTGAAAGTTCGGCTCCTGCAACATAGAAGGCTGTTGGAAGGTCGAGGACGAGTCCATCGATCTGACCATTCTTGAGTGCGGCGGTTGCGAGGTCGTTGGTATCAAAGACCGATGGCTTTGTCTTTGGCTTGATGACATCGGTGATTGTTGAGTAAGAGGTAGATCCGACAGATGCGCCGAGCTTTGCATTAGCGAGGTCTGCGATTGTCTTGGCCTTTGCGATCTTCGACTTTGTGGTCGTGATTAAAGCTTGGGCGACATCGTAATAACCGGTTGAGAAATCAACAGCCTTTGCGCGATCAGGGGTAATCGAAACTTCGTTAATATCGAAGTCAAATGCCTTCTTTCCAGGTTGAATAACTGAGTTGAACGAGGCGTGCACCCACTTCACCTTTGAAGCTGGGAAACCGAGTTGCTTGGCCACAGCATAGGCAACCGCAGATTCAAATCCCTTGCCATCTGATGGGTTGTTGTTATCAAACCAAGGTGTGTAGGCAGGATCATCTGTTCCAATAGTGAGGACACCTGGAGTAAGTGTTGGAAGTGTTGCGGCGCTTGCCGAAGTAGCACTTATTCCAAATGAGATTGAACCCAAAAGTGCAGCGAGGGTTACTGCAGTACCTAATTTCTTTCTATTCATCTTTTATAACCTTTCGAGCAGAGCAGCGCTCTGCGAAATACGGGGCGCATTGCCCGCGCTTGCCAGACTTTCTGGCCTGGTCCTCACCCGGAGCACCCCACCGCGGAGGAGGGTTGCTGATCGACGAGCCGGGGCTTGATATCGATGCTCTTGACCGAGCCAAACCCTAGCAAAACCGCTTTGATTGGTGAAATTGCGAACCCTTTGCAGCCCTTAAGTGCCTGGGCTCACCGTCGACATATTGAAATCGTCAAAGACAAGCGCGGGGGTGGCCGTGCGCATCAGATCTTCGAATTCACGAGTGGCCGTGATGTTCGTGGCACCCGCCGAAGAAATGCGTCCCAGGAGTTCAACGGGGGATTCATTCCATCGGAAGTTATTTACCGCTCCAGTGACTTCACCATTCTTGATTTCATAGACGCCATCGCGCGTAAGTCCAGTAAGCAGGCTTGTTACTGGATCAACCATTCTGATGTACCAAAGAGTGGTGAGCAACAATCCATCTTGAACCTTTGAGATCTGACTATTGAGGTCACCTGTTGCGCCAGGTACTTCCAGAATGACATCGTCGCCACCGGCGCTATATGGAACTCCTGTCTTTTCTGAAACAGAACGTGAAGCGATCAAACCATTTAGCTTTCCATCTTTAATGAATTCCCACTTACTTTGCGGAAGTCCGTTATCAAAGACAGAGCTAAATGGACCGCTATTTGTCGCGACGTTGAACGGGCTACTTTCGAGGCCCTTATATGTGTGATCGCTATATATATTGAGTGGCAGTTTGGAGAAGGTCTCGCCGATCCGAGTCTTTCCAATTTCGCCCTTCTTTGAATATACCGAGCGACCTTCAGCTGCATCGCGAGCAGGTGATGTCCACAGTAGGAAAGCTAGAAGATCGGCTACCGAACCCGCTGGCAGAACTGTTTGATATCGCCCTGCTGGCTTTGCAACTGTGCGTGATTGCCATTCGAGGCGCTGACGAATCCCGAGGTCAACTCCAGCGAGATCGACATCGGAGAAATCGCGCGTTGCACGGCCCTCCCATGTGGAACGGGTGCGATTGTGCGATTTTCCGGTCATCTCCAGACGTCCAGCAGGTTGGTCATGCCGCATCCGCAAGCCACCCTTGGAGCCAAGCCAGGTTGTCGAGTGATTATGTTCGGCGTAGCCAAATAATTCGATCGAATCTGCTTTGGAACGGGAGAAGAGTTCACCTAACTCGGGTGCAAATTTTGCAAAGACATCAGGTCCAGTGGGGTTGTGAGCCGCCGCCCAATCACCAAGCGCCTTATCTTTTAGCAATGGTGCTTCGTCGTCTGCCTTACCTGCGGCAAGGGCTACTCGTCCCGCTTCTTTAGCGATCGCAGTTATCTCATCAAGTTCAACATTTGTTCTGCTAACAGAACCTGTTGCAACACCACCTTCAACAGCTACGAAAGCGATAACCGTTACGGTCTGTTCAGCGATGACGCCATTTGTCGTTAATGTGCTGCTCGCCCAACGTAAATTGGCTTGAGTCTTTGATTCGACGATAACAATGCAATCGTCATAGTCTGCGGCAGCTGTGATTCTTTCAATTAACTCTTGTGGCGCAATCATTTTCCAGCCTCCGCAACTGTATTAAGAACATTAACTTTGTCGAATACCGCTGCAGGGCATCCATGACTTACCGCTGCGATCTGACCTGGTTGGGCCTTGCCACAATTGAATGCACCTCCGAGTACATAGGTAGAAGGACCACCCACAGTCTTCATCGATCTCCAGAAATCAGTGGTTGTCGCTTGATAAGCCACATCTTTAACTTGGCCCACAATCTTGCCGTTTTTAATGCGGTGGAATTGCTGCCCAGTAAATTGGAAGTTGTAGCGCTGCATATCGATTGACCAAGAGTTATCGCCCTTGATCAAAATGCCGTCCTCAACGCTTGCAACAAGACCCTCGAAATCAGGCCCCGTTGGGTTTGGTTGCAAGGAGACATTCGGCATGCGTTGAATTGGTACGTGGCTTGCGGCATCCGCATAAGCACATCCGTTGCTTCGATCGCGTCCTGCGCGAGCAGCGATTCTACGATCTAATTGATAGCCAACGAGAAGTCCATCCTTGATGATGTCCCAACTCTGTGCTTCTACGCCTTCATCGTCGTAGCCCACAGTACTAAGTCCATGCGGAGTTAATCGGTCACCCGTGATGTTCATCAGATTAGATCCATATTGCAACTTATTTAGGTTATCGACCGTCGCAAAGGAAGTACCTGCGTAGTTAGCCTCATAACCCAAAGCACGATCCAGCTCTGTTGCATGCCCGATAGATTCATGAATCGTGAGCCAGAGATTGCTTGGATGAATAAGCAGGTCATAACGGCCCGCTTCAACTGATGGGGCTGCGACCTTTTCTGCAAGAAGTGATGGTAGTTCTACAATCTCAGAATCCCAATCCCATGTGGAATTGTTCATCCACTCCCATCCGAAGCCAGCGGGTTGTGCCAAGGTGCGCATAGATTCAAACCCGTTGTTGCCAACGTTAAATGCTTCAATTTGAGTCTGCATACGTACGCGTTGTTGCGTTGTCGATGTTCCGTAAGAGTCGGCGTAGTGCTTCTGCTCCTTAACAAACATTGAAAAGGCCGATGCAAAATTGACGGTATCGGACTTAAGCAAGGCGGCATTCAACTCAGCTAAGCGAGCAACCTTCTCTGCCCCTGAAACATCAAAGGGATCGATCTCATAAGCGCTTACCCAAGTCTTCTTGGCATAGACAGGCTCTGGGGCTAGTGCGATCTCTTCTGTTGAAAGAGGCCCGCTCGTTACTGCCATGGCCACAGCAACCTTCGCGAGTTCCGCTGCCTTGGTCGCTGAAATTTCAGGAGATGAAGCGAATCCCCATGCTCCGTTGACAATCACTCGTACTCCTACGCCAGAGACGCTCTCATCAGTCTGGGTTTCAGGAGTGGTATCTCGTAATTGCAGGATGCCTGTTCGCACTCGCTCTACACGAACATCCACGTGGGAGGCTCCAAGTGAAAGTCCGGTTTGGATTGCGGCATCTGAAACCGAATCTAAGGGCAGGGCAAGAAAATCTGGGTCAACTTCATGGGTCATGTGCAGACCCTATGACGAAAATGAGGGATTACGAAGGGTGAGCCAATCCCCGTATCCTTGGGGAACGGAAGAGTCGTCTGGGTCACCGCGTTGTTTCAGCACTAGCTTGCTGGCACCGAGGAAAGTCCGGACTCCGTAGAGCAAAGTGGTGGGTAACGCCCACCCGGGGTAACCCGCGGGACAGTGCCACAGAAAAGAACCGCCGTATCGAAAGATCGGTAAGGGTGAAAAGGCGGTGTAAGAGACCACCGCATTGATGGTGACATCAATGGCTAGGCAAACCCCACTTGGAGCAAGACCAAAAAGATGGCATTGAGAGCTGCTCGCTCGAGTCATCAGGTAGGTCGCTTGATCGCGCGAGCAATCCCGCGACTAGATGGATGGTGGCCCACTCGCGAAAGCGATGGACAGGATCCGGCTTATAGGGCGACTCTTCTTTTTGAATCTTCAACCCCCGGTAGCCCCTGTCGCACGAGTTCTCTTCCTCTTACGATTCATAGATGAACGATCCTAGATATCAAGAAGTTGTTGACCTATTCACTGCTTCAATACCAGAAGATGACGGAGCTCAGCTTTCAGTCTTTGTTAAGGGCCAACAGGTTATTAATACTTCTACCGGTGTTGATCCAAATTCGCTCATCAGTGTCTTCTCGTGCTCCAAAGCGTTAAGTGGAGTTGCCTTTGCGCTTATCGTTCAAAACGGCTTACTTGATCTCGATGAACCCGTCGTCACCTACTGGCCTGAATTTGGCGCAAAAGGAAAATCAAAAATTACCGTTCGCCAACTTCTATCTCATCAGGCAGGTTTACCCAATACTCGAATCGGTATTAAGAATTCGCAATGGCTCACCGATCATGAGGCGGCCGATCTTCTGGCAGCCGAGCGGCCGCTATGGGCTCCGGGCCAAGCTTTTGGATATCACGCAGTATCGCTCGGAACATTTATTAGCGAGCTGGCATTCCGAGTCACAGGGAAAACCATCCAAGAATATTTTGAAGAAAATGTTCGCAAGCCTTCGGGTGCGCAAGCATTCTTGGGCCTTCCAGTTTCGGAGCACCATCGAGTCGCTCCTGTGTTACCTCCCAAAACTCCGAGCGCTGTACAACTGAAACAATTTGGTCCCGCGGAGAATTTCGTACCTGGCCCATATTTTGCTCATGTCTTTGGATCGCTTACCCCGACTGAAGGTCCTGAGGCCGAGTACAGCTTTGTTGGAACCCGTGCAATGACCTTCGGGCATCCTGCAGCTGGCGGCTTAGCAACTGCAGAAGGACTCGCGCGCGTCTTTCAGTGGGCCGTTGGCTACGGCACCGCTGAATCCGCATTGACCGCGGAGACTATTGAAGACTTTTCACAAGTTCAGGTAAGTGGATTCGATCTCGTCCTAGACGCTAATAACTCTAACGGTGGAACCATTTTCGCTAAGCCGTCTGGTTCTAGCCCATTTGGCTCAATCTCTGCTTTTGGTCACCCGGGCTTGGCTGGGGCCCTGGTCTTTGCTGATCCAGTGGGTGAAATCGTCTTTGGCTATACCGTTCGACGATTTACTTATCCAGGAGGAATGGATCCACGAATTCGTCCCATTATTAAAGCAATTCAAGCTATTGCTCTGTCCTGAAATTGAGAGCCGCTGGCTCGAACAATCAAGCGACTCCTCTACCATGACTAGTTTGGTTAAATTTGCACATGGGTATTCAGGATCGCGAGCACCTAGAAATTTCTACAGTGCGGGAACTTTCGTCCTGGCTCTCAAAATTTCACTCTATTTCAAATGGTTTATGGGTAATCACCTATAAAAAATCGACAGGAATCCCATCTCCGACGTATGAAGATTTAGTTCGAGAAGCGTTGTGCTACGGCTGGATCGATTCAGCGTCAGGTAGTGTCGATCATGCACGAACCAAGCTTTATCTCTCTCCTCGCAAGAGGGGGAGCGGTTGGTCGGCATCCAATAAAAAGCGCATCGATGAATTATTAAAGAATGGAAAAATGAAGCCGCCAGGCATAAAGGTAGTTGAAATCGCTAAAGAGGACGGAAGTTGGAATAAATTGGAATCGGAAAATAAGACGAAATGAAGCTAAAAAATTATTTGGTTGAGAGATTTCCATCTCCGCTGGGATCTAAAGTTCCAGAGATTACGCTCACCTTTTGGGCTATCAAGATTCTGAGCACTGGAATGGGTGAGGACACCTCTGATTTTCTAGTGAAGCAGTTTGGCAAAGCGCCGGCGGTCGTAGCTGGTTTTTTTGTTCTGCTACTTGGTCTCTATCTTCAATTTCGAATTCGCACCTATAACAAGTGGGTCTATTGGTTTGCCGTTGTACTGGTTTCAGTCTTTGGAACGATGGCGGCAGATGTATTGCATTTAGGTCTTGGGGTTCCTTACGTGGCATCTACTACCTTCTTTTTGATTGCCTTGGTATTTATTTTCTGGTTGTGGAATAAGACTGAAGGCACTCTCTCGATTGACAGTATTTCCACTCAACGCCGTGAACTTTTCTATTGGGCAACTGTAATGGCCACTTTTGCATTGGGTACGGCAGCAGGGGATATGACCGCCCATACCTTCAATTGGGGTTTTCTAAATTCCGGAATCATTTTCGGAGTTCTCTTCTTGCTTCCTGGTTTGGCGTATTTGGCATTTAAATTCAGTCCAGTCTTGGCATTTTGGATCTCCTACGTGATCACTCGTCCCTTCGGAGCCTCCTTCGCTGATTGGTTTGGAGCCGACAAAGTAAAAGGTGGGCAGGGGTACGGATTTGGAAGTACCGCCTTGGTGTTAACTGTTGCCATTCTGGCCCTCGTTTTATCTTTGGGTAAAGAAAAACCATCGGTTGGAAATTAGAACTCTCTCATGAGAATCGGAATCCACTCTGAGCAGTTTCAGAATAATTACTCCAAAGAAGAAGAGCAGCAATTCACTCAGGTCTTTGGCGAATTAACTCAAGAATTTGCGGCCAAAATGGGTGAGGGATTTTCGCCAGCGGATCCAAGCGTGCAAGCTCTAGTTAAGAGACATTACAACTTCATCTTGCAATTTTGGACTCCCACAAAAGAGGCATACAAATCGCTCGCTATGAGCTACATCCTGCCTTCACCTTATCGCGATCACTATGAGGATGTTGCTAAAGGGCTGGGGAAGTACCACTACGACGCAATCTGTATCTGGGCAGATAAGAACTTATAAATCCTGTTTCAGATGATGTTTCATGCGTCTAGAATCGCCGCATGAGCAACGAAGTAGTGGTGCATCTTTTCAAGCAAATGTCATGGGCGAACCACAAACTCTTTATGCAGTTGAGTGAATTGCCAACCCCAGCGCTCGAATTTCATGGTGCGAACCCAGAGTGGTCGGTGGCCAACATTGCGACGCACATAGTTCACGGTCAGGGGAGATTTATTGCAAGAGCGCAAAGTGTGGAATTGCCACCTGAGGTTGATTATCCGCACACCCCCGAAGGGATGAGGCAATTAGCTGAAGATTCCCTCGCGAATGATGCAAAGTTACTTACCTTGATTGATCTCCCTGACAAACTTTTGAGCTTTGTGCGCCGTGGGGAGGCAGTTCAGTTTAAGACCACAACAGTTCTTGCCTCAGTGGTTCACCATGCGACTGAGCACCGCACTCAGATTGCTGACATCTTGGCTTTTCACAATATGGATGTAATTAATCTGGATCAACTCGACCAGTGGACCTTTGCCAAGGAATAGGGTTCAGAGATGGCTTCAGATAAGGCTTTTGTTCAGAAGGTGTTGCACAAGCTTGAACCTTTGCAAGTTGATGCTTGGCCAATGTTCGGAGAATTCGGGTTGTACTTCAAAGGGAAAATGTTTGGGCTCGTTTGCGATAACACTTTCTTCATCAGACCTACCGAAGCCGGCAAGGAAATTGCTGGAAGAATTGGGACGGGCTTTCCATATCCCGGCGCAAAACCCTGTTACAAGATTTCAAGCGCAAAACTGAACGACCATGATTGGCTAACCGAACTCGTTAAATTAACCGCAGAAGAACTACCACTACCCAAAAAGAAGAAGCCAAGAAAAACGAGCACCTAAGCAGTATCTTTAACCCCTACTTTAAAGCGAGGAATTAATAATGAGCGTTGGATATTGGATTGTTGCTGGAATTACTGCCTTCGGCTTCTTTGGAACCGGGTTGTTCAAATTGGTCACGCCGCGAGAGAAATTGCTCGCGAACAAGAACGCCGGCTGGGTAAGCGATTTTACGGAGCCACAAGTTAAGTTGATTGGACTAGCAGAAGTGCTTGGATCGGCAGGTTTGATTCTGCCTCCTGCAGTTGGCGTGGCCAAGTGGTTACGAGTGCCCGCTGCAATCGGCTTGATCGTTCTTATGTTGGGGGCTGCCAATACCCACCGCAAGCGCAAAGAGCCTCTTGTTCCTCCACTAGTTCTTGCTCTACTGGCGCTGGTCACACTCTTTCTTTAAGAGTTAAAACGCCTAGAGCCTTGAGGGGTTAGAGGAAGTACTTGCCGTATTTCAGGACAATTGCGATTCCTAAAAAGCAGTAGATAAAGGTGTAGGCGACTCGACCCCAACCGCGGTTGAGAAAATCAACAAGCTTCGCTTGGCGCTCCTCTGAAAGCCCCCAGGTATTTTCCATGATGTTTATTCGGGTCATGGTTGAGAAGACTGTGATTGTCGAGGCTGTTACTAAGAGGCACCATGGGCAGAATGCCTTGATCACGAAGAATGATTGAGATAGTAGCCAGAGGGCGAAGAGCAGACCCGCGGTATAAACGATGTGGGCTGTCTTCAGGAACCAACGAGGAAAAGCAACCATGCCTATGCCTGCTACTGCCACGGCGATGACTACCGGCTCTGTCATCATGCCTAGGAAGGCATTTGGAAATCCCAGAAGGTGTGACTGCCACGAGCGAGCAACCTTGCCGCAGGAGACAATGGCGTTGACGTCGCATGAAAGTTTGGCATTTGGATCGCCAGCAATCTTGATGGCATCGTTCGAGAGAACCAAAGCCGCCCAGAGGCTCAAGCTGGATGAGATCAACATCGCTACAAAAGTTTTACGGTATGAGCGCATTCTCTCCATGGTGCTTAATTCAGTCATGGTTGGAGTTTACTGGGGGAAACTCGATTCTGATCGTTTTCATTTGCTCTCTGATGAAATCCTCAGCCCACGGCGCTCGCGATCACAATGTAATTCTTGACTTGCCTCAAAAAATGGGCTTTAATCTGAACAGTGTAAAGATTGCACTCAAGACTCTTAGAAATAATGGTTTCACATGGGTAAGAAGGTTTTTGCGGAGCGTATGACGGCTCGAAGTGATGAGAGTTATGTCGTCTTTCTCATCGGGATGCGGGTGAATAATCCATTCGCTATTCATCGATGGTTCCCGGTCTTTTTGGCCATGCCCAAAATGCTGCGCGAATTGCATATACATCGCGAACTAGGCTTTAAGTCTTATGAGTCCTGGTTTGGTAGAACTTCAATAATGGTCCAGTACTGGGAGAGCCCCGAAAAGTTGATTGCCTATGCAAAAGCTGCAGACTCCGAACACCTACCTGCGTGGCGAGCCTTTAACAGAGCTGCCAAGTCTCCAGCAGTTGGAATCTGGCACGAGACTTACGTCATCGATCCCGGAAAATCAGAGAGCGTATATAAAAATATGCCCGTCTTTGGCTTTGGAAAGGTTGGTAATCACACACCAGCAATCGGGAGGTTGAATTCTGCTACTGAGCGTTTGCAGAATTCAAAAAATGGATCCGATGAGTAAGGCTCTCGTTAACGCCCACCTCAAGGCATTTCCGATTGAACAGCGCAAGGTTCTGCGGCAACTACGAGAACAGATCGCGACAGAGCTCCCTACCGCTAAACAAGTCGTGAAATATGGAATTCCAACCTTTGTTATTGATGGAGTTCCTATCATCGGATTTAGCGGTTATAAAAAGCACAACAGCATTTTTCCTTATAGTGGATCTGTAACATCCAAATTGAAAACCGAGTTGGCCGCTTATGAGCAAACCAAAGGCTCCATTCATTTCCCGGTTGATAAACCCTTCCCCAAAGCTCTTCTCAAGAAGGTTCTGAAGGCTAAGTTTGAGCAACTAGAAGATCGTCACGCGTAAGGTATTAATCCGACGAATCGGACATCAAAGGCAACTGGTTGATTCATTTTGAGCCTTGAAGAGGATAACCTGAACGACATGAAAACGATTTTGGACGCGATCGGAAATACCCCATTAATCAACATTGAGGGAATTTACGTAAAGATGGAGTATCTCAATCCATCTGGTTCCGTTAAAGCTCGTATTGCTAAGTACATGATTGAAAGAGCCGAGCGCGAAGGTTTGCTACATCCCGGTGACACAATCGTTGAGGCGAGCAGCGGCAATACCGGCAACGCCATGTCGATGGTGGCTGCCGTTAAAGGTTACAAAATGTTGGTTGTCATGCCAGAGGGTTTAAGCCAAGAGCGCACGGCGATCTCACGAGCCTTTGGTGCCGAGGTTCGAACTTTGGGAGATTTCCATGTCAATCGCGCTCTGGAAGAAGTTCGCCGAATCGCAGAGCAACCAGGTTTCTATGCCCCACAACAATTCGATAGTGAATGGAATGTTGTAGAAAATTACGAGTGGCTCGGTAAAGAGATTTTGACCCAACTACCTGCGAAGCCAGATCTCTTAATCTCCGGTGTTGGCACGGGCGGAACGCTTATTGGCGTCGGTCGCGCTTTTAAAGAGGTCAATCCCGCAGCTAAGAGTTACGCGCTAGAACCTTCGGAGTCATGCACCATCGCATGTAGCGAAGTCGCCAAGCACTTGATTGAAGGAATTTCTGATGGATTCATTCCTGGAATCATTGAACGCCATTCCCAAGAGATTGATGGCTTCGTTCACATCCACTCTAACGATGCGGTGGAGGAGACTCGTCGCTTAGCGCGCACTCATGGAATCTTTGTTGGCCCATCCTCTGGCGCTCACATGTTGGCCGCTAAGAAGTTAAAGGAAGAGCTCGGAGCCGAAAAAGTTGTAACAATCTTCTGCGACGAAGGTGAGAAATACATCGCGGATTATTGGTTAAGCATCTGAATAGCTCGGCTCCAGGTCTTATCTAGATCGGCATCTGGCGGAAACCTGCCAGCAATCTCTAGATCAACCAGTCCGTGCATCAATCCCCAGACCGCCCTCGCATGCTCATGATCCTTACCCGTTAACTCAATGATCATTGCAGTGACACCACTTTCAAGCCCTTCTGGAAGTCGGTCTCGAAGTAGCGGCACCTTTAAGGTGACCTCGTAGAGGTGAGGGTTTTGTATCGCCCATGCTCGGTAGGCAAGTGCTTTGGCCCTCTTCGATTTCTTTGCGGCGCTCATGGCCTCGGCAAATTTCTTTATTCCATAAGCCTGGAGGTCCGCGATTATTTCATCGCGCCCTTCTACATGTTTGTACAAGCTGGGAGCTTTTATATGGAGTCGATCAGCCAGATTCCGCATGCTGAGGGCGGCAAGCCCCTTGGACTCAAGGAGAGCCAAGGATTCCGAAAATATGCGTTCTCGAGTTGGGCCGGAGGTGTTAGCCATAGTACTTTCAGGCTAACACCGTTAGCAAGGAGTCGCAATGTTTATTACTGGAAAGCCCAAAATTTGGTTACGTCTTGATGGGGCTGTCTTATTTGCAGCCACAATATTTCTTTTCGCTGGAGAGCATGTGCAATGGTGGATTTATCCAGCGCTGCTCTTTGTGCCGGATATCTTTATGGTCGGGTACCTCTTAAACACACGACTGGGAGCTTTCTTGTACAACGCCGGTCACTCCTATTTCTTGCCGGCCCTCATGATCTATCTCGCCTGGATCACCCACCATCCCTTGGCGATTGCAATAGGCATCATTTGGCTCGGTCACGTGGGCTTCGATCGCTTCTTTGGATATGGACTCAAATACGACTCAAGCTTTAAAGATACGCATTTGGGAGATTTAGCTAAGAAGCGGATCTAGACCTCGACGAAACGTCGGGTTGGCGGGATTTGAACCCGCGGCCTCTGCGTCCCGAACGCAGCGCGCTACCCCTGCGCCACAACCCGTAGGCGATAAATATTAGGGGGATAGAGAGTTCTGGAATAGCAAAGGACCCCGTGAATATTCACGGGGTCCTTTAGTTAGTTCTGGATTAAGCGAGTATTACTTAGCTGCGATTGCAGAGATCTCGAACTCAAGCTTGACGTTCTCTGAAACCAAAAGTCCGCCTGCCTCAAGTGCAGCGTTCCACGTTAGGCCGTAGTCCTTACGGTTGATCTCTGCTGCGCCTTCGAAACCGAAGCGAGCATTACCGTATGGATCTGTAGCTGTGCCGGTGTACTCAAACTCAATTGAGATTGGCTTGGTGACGTCGCGGATTGTGAGGTTACCTTCTACGACAACCTTGTCATCGCCAGCATCCTTGACTGATGTTGATGCAAAGGTGATCTTTGGGAAGTTTGCAACATCAAAGAAATCTGGAGATTGGAGGTGACCGTCACGGTCTGCGTTACGGGTATCGATTGATCCTGCAGAGATCTCAACGGTCAAAGAAGCTGCGCCATCTGCAACAGTTCCTGAACCTGAATATTCGTTAAATGCGCCGCGGACTTTGGTCACCATTGCGTGACGTGCGCTAAAGCCAATGCGGCTGTGTGATGGATCGATAGTAAATGTTCCTGCTGGTAATGCTGAAAGTACTGACATGTTTTTCCTTTGCTAGGTGTACGTATCACTATACGCGTGGTGGATGAACTAAGGATGAAGATAGTTGAAACTTCAATCAAAATCAAATTACAATTTACTTGCTACTTGCTAACGATTTGCTAAAGCAGAGAGAAGGCAAAAAGCTTTCATTCTTCTCACGAAGTCAGCGATTTACGCTACTTTCAAAGGCTTCTACGCATGTCCGGATGTCAGACTCCGTATGCTGGGCAGAGAGCTGAATTCTGATACGCGCCTTTCCTAGAGGAACTACTGGATAGGAGAAGGCCACCGCATGAATTCCTTGGGCATGCAACCCTTTTGCGGCGGAAACCGCGTCACTCTCGGATTCGAACATTACGGGAACTATCGGATGTTCGCCAGGTAGAAGATTAAATCCTGCTTCTTCCATCAACTCTCTAAATAATTTGGCATTGCTGTGCAGAGTTGCTCGCAGCGCTTCTCCTTCGCGAACCAATTGAAGAGCTTGGAGTGAGGCGGAGACCACCGCTGGCGGCACAGAGTTTGAAAAGAGATACGGACGGGCCTTTTGACGTAACAGGTCCACAATCTCCTTATGCGAACTTATGTAACCGCCGGATGCTCCACCTAGCGCCTTACCCAACGTTCCAGTGATGATGTCGACTCGGTCGCTCACACCAAAGTGCTCTGGCGTTCCAGCTCCTGTTGCACCCATAAACCCAACTGCATGAGAGTCATCGACCATCACCATGGCGTTGTATTTCTCGGCGAGATCACAAATCTCAGTGAGGGGAGCGAGGTAGCCATCCATGGAGAAGACACCGTCGGTAACAATGAGGCGTCGCCTTGCACCAGAAGCCGCAATCAATTGAGTTTCCAAATCCGCCATATCGCGATTCTTGTATCGGAAGCGCTGGGCCTTGGAGAGTCTTATTCCATCGATTATTGAGGCATGGTTGAGCTCATCAGAGATGATGGCATCTTGTTCCTTCATGAGAACTTCAAAGACTCCACCATTGGCATCGAAACACGAGGGGAAGAGAATGGTGGCTTCGCGCTGAAGAAAGCGCGACAATTCTGCTTCTAGTTGCACATGGATATCTTGAGTTCCACATATAAATCGAACGCTAGATAGGCCATAACCATGCTCGTCTAAGCTCATTTTGGCGGCATCAACAATCCGCGGATGATTCGCCAATCCGAGGTAGTTATTGGAGCAGAAATTTAGGAAGGGCTCCCCATTTATGGTGATGCGAGCTCCCTGGGCCGAGGTTATGGGGCTTTCGATCTTGTATGTGCCAGCCTTTTCGATATCCGAAAGCTCTGAGGCCAGTTGCTCTTTGATCGCATTAAACATCTGCACTCCAATCCAAAACTACCTTTCCAGCATTTGCCTGACTTGCAATGTGGAACGCCGCTTCCCACTCCGAGTACGGCAATTTGTGGGTGATGATGGGGGAGATATCCAGCCCCTTCTTGATCATCGCGGTCATCGCGTACCAAGTCTCAAACATTTCGCGACCATAGATTCCTTTTATCGTGATCATGCTTGAGATGACCTTGGCCCAATCGATTTCAATGGGCTTGCTCGGCAATCCAAGAAGTGCAATTCGAGCCCCATGACCCACTGAGTCGAGAATCTGTGGCAAGGCGGTCGGCGCTCCGCTCATCTCGAAGGCAACGTCAAAGCCTTCCGTCATGCCTAATTGCTTCATTACTTGACCGAGGTCATCTGTGGTTACGTTTACCGCGACATCTACGCCCATGGTTCGCGCAAGAGCCAGTCTCTCGGACGAAATATCGGTGACCACAATGAATCGAGCGCCGGCAAAGCGTGCGACTTGGGCTGCCATCAGACCAATGGGGCCAGCACCAGTAATCAAGACATCTTCACCGACAAGGGGGAATGAAAGTGCAACGTGAACCGCGTTTCCGAGTGGATCAAAGATCGCAGCTAAATCGGGGTCAATTCCGGGATCATGTTTCCAAACATTAGATTCGGGAATGCAAATGTATTCGGCAAATGCACCGTCACGGTTTACGCCAACACTTACCGTGTTCATACATAAGTGGCGACGACCTGCACGACAATTTCTGCAGAGTCCGCAAACAATGTGACCTTCCCCCGAGACGAAGTCCCCAACTTTTACACTACTTACTTCAGGCCCGACTTCAGAGACATATCCACTGAATTCATGTCCGGGTGTAATTGGGGGATTGATGGTTTTCTGTGCCCAGGCGTCCCACGACTTAATGTGAAGATCTGTCCCACAGATTCCAGTTCGAAGAACTTTGATTTTTACCTCGCGAAGCAATGGTGAAGGCTCTGGCAGATCAACCAGAGTGAATCCTGGACCACGGTCGATTTTGCGCAGAGCCTTCATAGATACTCCCTCGATTGCTCTTAGTCTACTTCGGCATCACCGATAGAGAGTTTGAAAAATCGAGGATTAAACGCCTTCCGACTACATAGGTATCGTTTCAAAGATTCGAATTCCTGCTTCGTTGGGGCAAGTTTTAGCCAATTTCGCTGCTTCCTCAATGTCGTTGGCATTGATTAACGAGTACCCACCAACCAGGTCATCGAACGAGGTGAGTTCGATGACGCTCCCACCCTTCACAAGAGTTCCGCCTTGAATCGGGTTACCGACATCTACGAGATGTTCACCGATAGATCCAAACCAAGCCATCCAAGATTCCATAGTGTCCGAGCCTTGTTCTGGGCTGGCATTGTAAATAAATAGAAATTTCTTCACTTTTTCTCCTTCTTGTTGGGGGACTTAAGTCCCTTTTTGAATTCAATGGTGTGTGAATAATTTTCCAAAGTCTCATTGCCGCCATCCCAATGAGCTTGGAACTGATTGATCCAACTTTGGATCTCTCGCATTGATGCACGATTTAGAGTCAGGAAGGTTGTTCTCCCAGACTTTTTTCGAGTGACCATGCCAGCTTCTACAAGCAGGTTTATGTGTTTGTGAATCGCCTGAAGTGAGAGATCGCGCGCGGTCGCGAGATCGCTGATGGAAGCCGGCTGCAGGCTCAGGTGGTAAATAATCTCTCGCCGATGCTCATTCGCGAGAGCATCAAATACGAGATTTAGGTTCTTCTCTTTGGCTTTCATCAACACTTAACTTATTGGTTAAGTGTTATTTGGTCAATAGTTTCAACAACGAGAGGAGCTAGTTTTATTTGGAGCGATTGAAAGATTAAGGGAGCTCAAAATGTTTCTCGCGGAATCGGTGAGAGAGTAGTAGGACCATTTTCCGCGCTGATCCCTAGTTAAAAGTCCTGCTTCAACAAGGATCCGAAGGTGATGACTGACCGTGCCCTGGGTCAATCCGGTTTCTGGGGTTAAATCGCAGACGCAGGCCTCAGCGCCGGGGCTCGACGCTAGGTTCATGATCAGATCCAACCGGGTTGGATCACCCAGTGCTTTGAACTGCGTAGCAAGAGTGCCCAGCTCTGCAGGGGATTTAGAAAGTGCGACGGTGACCGACATGTTCGAATCATACATTGACAAGTATCAATTTGAGTATTAATTTACCCATTGATAAAGATCAATTGGAGGAAAAATGGCCCAAGATCTTGAAATCTGCTGCACGTGCCAAGTTTGCAAGTGCGATCCCTGCTGCTGCACCACACCTTGTTGTTAAGTGCCAGTTAGAAAGTATTTGGCCGAGTTCCTCGGCACCGGCATCTTGGTTGCCGTTGTCGTGGGTTCGGGGATCATGGCAACCAAATTAACCACCGATGTAGGTATTCAGTTGCTCATCAACACCATTTCAACAGTATTGGCATTGGGAATCATCATCACCATCTTTGCGTCTGTAAGCGGTTCGCATTTCAATCCGATTGTCACTTTAGTTGAACTGACTTTCAGGCGGATCTCTCTCGTGGATTCTCTCGGATACTTAGCTGCGCAATTTGTAGGAGGCGCCTTCGGTGCAATATTGGCCAACCTTATGTATAAGAAATCAGCGATAAATCTCTCTACCCATTCAAGAGATGGTCTAAATCTCTTTCTCGGCGAAATCGTTGCTGCTGCAGGATTGTTGCTCATTATTCAGTTGATGAACTATCAAAAGCGAACCAGTTTGATTCCAATTTTGGTTTCTGCATGGATAGGAAGCGCCTACTTCTTTACATCGTCGACATCATTTGCAAACCCCGCCGTGACATTTGCACGCGGGTTGAGCAACACCTTTGCAGGAATAGCCATGCGATCAGTTCCACTCTTTATCTTCGCCCAGATACTTGGTGGGGCGATTGGAACAGCCTTGGCGCTAGTTTTTAAAGAAGGAGTGGGACGTGAGTAAGAAACCAGCCGTTCTCTTTGTTTGTGTTCACAACGCAGGTAGATCTCAAATGGCTGCAGGGTTTATGAGGAAACTTGCGGGAGACAAAGTCGAAGTGCTCTCGGCAGGATCTGCCCCCAAGGATTCGATCAATCCCATTGCAGTACAGGCGATGGCGGAGCTGGGAATAGATATTTCAAACCAGCAACCCAAGATTTTAACCACAGAGGCGGTTTTCGAATCCGATGCCGTCATCACCATGGGGTGTGGAGATGCTTGTCCAATATTTCCAGGAAAACGTTATGAGGATTGGGTTTTAGAAGATCCGGCTGGACAGGACCTGGAATTCGTTCGCAAAGTTCGCGATGAGATCAAAGTGCGGGTCGAAAATTTGCTACAGGAACTACTTTCAATTTAACTCGCCGGAGAGAAATTAAGCTTCTAGATTCTCGCGAATAAATTTAAGAGACTGCTCGGCAACTTCTTTCCAACCGTGATCAATGACGAGGGCATGTCCGCGTCCTGGAATTTCAACAAACTCGGTCTTATTCTCATTTCTGCCTTGAAGTTTGAACGCCGCCGCCAAATGCAAGGGCTTTGATGCGAAATGTATAGGTAGTTCCAGCGGTCAATCCATCAATCAGATATCCCGAAGATGAAGAACCGGAATTTGCTGTCACGACGCTCCATGTAGAACCACCATCAGTGGATTGTTCGATCTCATATCCAGTAACTGATTTTTGCGTGGTTTGATCCCAGTTGAGGGCAACTTGAGTTCCACTTGCGGTGGCGATGAGTCCAGTGGGTGCTGATGGATTGTTGATCGGAACGGCAACTAAAGTCGTGCTTGGAATTCCAAGTGAGTTATCTGGCCAGATCCAGCGAACCCGGAACCAATAATTTTTACCATCTGTTAATCCCTGAATACGAACATGGGTAGAAGTCGGAGGCAGTTTCGAGACGGAAGTCCAAGTGGTACCAGAATCCGTACTCTCCTCAATATCGATTCCATTAATTGGATCAGCGGGGGATACCCAATTAATAAGTACTTGAGACTCGCCGGGGATCGAGGTTGCCGTTGGAGCGCCCAGCCCGGCGGTCGCAGCGGCAGAGAACGCCGCTAGCGATTTTAGAAAGAGACCGTCAAGCACACTCAAGTCTAACGAATCCGAGAACGCTCACCGACTTGAATCCTAATCCGCAAATAGGTCGTTGATTTAATTGGATTGAAGGAGAGGTTAACCCGCGCTACGTTCAAAGGATTCAAAACTCCACAGGTCGATATCGTCAAGAGATATGGCGTGAAAGCCTCGAGCCTCAATGGCATCCATGAGTTGTGCTCGATGTTCTGTAGCGTGGAGCACCGCTTCTGCCAGGAGAGTGGATCTTAAAACCATCTTCTTCTCACCTTCTTCAAAGGTTAGGAGCTCGTCATCCTCTGCCGCTGCGCTCAATATTTGTGCATCGCAGATGGCTAGAGTCTGCGCCAACTTGGAGATATCTGTTATCACCTTTGGATGAGGAATGTCGTTCCAGTTGGCTATCCCGAGACAATAGACGTACCAGTCAGCTCCCGAGACGATGTGTTGGAGTATCTGCCTAGCGGTCCACTCGGGGTTCACGATGTAGGCATCAAGGGCCTCATCGGGGAGGGTGCTGCAGGCTGCGTAGAGACGTTGATTTGCCCAGGCCATGTGGCGTAGGGAGCGATCCATCGATATAGGCATGGAGCATCCTCCCAAATGGGAAACAGGGGGTCAATCGGCTCGCAACATGAGCGTTAATGGCTAAATCTCCTGACAGCCTTTTTCGCTTCGCCTACTCTAAAACCATGGATGAAGTGCTAGTTACGCAGTGGGGCAAGGCTAGGGCGGTAGCAGGATTTCGGGCTCTCTCGATGTTGGGAAGCGAGCTCACCGTCTTTGCCTTGATACTTCGGGAGAGGGGTCATGGTGCGACCTTCGTCAGCATTCTCATGGCTGCAGGAACGATCTCCCTAGTAGCGATGATTCCGCTCGCTGGGTGGGTCTCTGATCGGTTCAGCACTAAACAAATAATTCCTTTTACATCTGCCTTACAGGCGGCCCTCATTCTCTCCCTGATTATTCAACACAATCTGGTCCTGATTGCCATCACCATCTTTCTCTCAAGTTCTTGTGGAGCGATAGAAAATCCTGCCTTTATGGCTCTCCTGCCAACTTTGGTCAAATCTGACGATCTAGCCAAGCAGAGCGGATTCGCGCAGAGCCTTTATGCGCTCGCTGGATTTATCGCCCCTGCCCTCGGTGGAATCTTGATCTCTCAGACGGGGTATAGAACTCCATTCATTATTGATGCTTGTACTTTCAGTGTCCTTGCCCTTGCGCCGTCGGTGTTGCACGTTAATCGAAGAAGTGAGGCGTCGGCCGGGGGAGAGAAGATTAAGGCGACCGAGGGACTTCGTTACATCTTTAGTAGTGGTTACCTGAGAGCACTTGCAATATTGCTCTGTGCCTTCTTATTTGCTGCAGGCACCGTCAGTGTAGGGAACCTCTTTCTTCTTACAAAAATACTGCATGCTTCGGTCTTCATCTTTGGTTTAAGTGGAGCAGCATCGGCAGTTGGAATGGTTACCGGCGGAATCGTTCTCATGAAGGTTAATATCCCATTAGAGAAGCAGTCTCGAGCTATAGCGCTGGTCTTAATTCTCATGGCGGGTTTCATCATTGGGCTCAGTTTCGCAGAACACTGGTCTGTAGTGCTGGTCGTAGATTTCTTCTTTGGAATCCTTACCTCGATATTGACGGGCTTGGTTGGATCAATCTTCATACGACGCTCTCCAAGTGAGATGCGTGGACGAATTGGTGCGGCTCTGAACGGATTTATAAATACCGGAATGATTGCTTCACTGCTGCTTTCTGGACCCTTGCTTGATTTGTTAGGAACTCGCAAACTCCTCTTCCTCGCCGGATCACTTGCGATCGTTCTGGTTGTAATTTTGAGTCCTGCGACATTTAAACAGCCCGACTCTGCCTCGGTGAGATAATCACTCTCGCGATAAATAAATCAAGCCAGTTACAACGATCACGACCCCCAGCCAGGAGTACGCATTAAGGCTCTCTCCTAATACGACTGCAGCTAATAATGTAGCAGTTGCGGGTTCGGCCAAAATGAGGGTCGAAGCTGTAGCCACCCTGATTTTGTTAAGCCCAAATCCATATGAGGTATACGCAATTGCTGTCGGTACGAGTCCTAGCCAAAGGGCCATAGTGAAACCAGAAGTGGTTGATAGGAAGTGGCTCTTGCCAATAAAGAAGAAAGGGGCGAGCGCTATTGCGCCGACTCCAAATATTTTGTACATCACTTGAGTGAAGGAGATTCCCGAGTTCAAAGCACGTTTACTAGCCACCGCGAAGAGCGAATAGGATGCGCCGGCGCCGAGCGCCAGTAAGACTCCAGAAATATTGAAATGAGCAAAACCATTGGCACCCGTGAGAAAAACAATTCCTATGGTGGTGATGACCGTTGCAGTTAACCAGCGTCGAGAAGGTAGTTCTTTGTTGATGAGAAAGCCGAGGACACCCGTCAGGGCGGGTGCAGAACCAATAGCGGTTAGCGTTCCGACCGCAACTCCGGTTGACCTCACCGCGGAGAAGAAGGCAATTTGATATAGCGCCACCGAAGCACCGCCTACGAGCAGTTCGAATCGTCCTATTCGGGAGCTCTTTGTCTTGAGCACAACATGGATCACCCCCAGGAAAATTGATCCAAAGAGCAATCGTGCTGCGCCTACCACGAGTGGTGAACTTCCAGAAGGACCTAAAGCTTGTGCGGTGCCAGTCGTTCCAAAACATATGCCCGCAAAGATCAAAGCGCCATAATTCTTATAGCGCTCATTCATTGCGAAATACTAGCCGAGCAGCCCCATATTCTGAGCAGCCTTTGTGAGTTCCACGCGGGCATCGGGATGAGCGGCAAATTCAATGATGTTCTCTGCTTGCTCTCTCTCGGACATTCCAAAGCAACGAGCAATTCCATTTTCTGTGACAACATGGGAGTGTTGAAAGCTGGTAACCGCCCCATCAATCAGTGGGATGATCGTTGATGTATTCGACTTTGCATGCCATGAAGGTAGCGCCATAAATGACTGACCTCCCGTGGAGTGAAGAGCGCCCGTGATGAAATCGGTGGAGCCGCCGAATCCTGAGTAGATAGAGCCACGTACTCGTGATGCGTTAGCCTGGTCGTAGAGGTCCACCTGCAAGGCGGCATTGATCGAGGTCATGCGCGCCTGCTTACCGATTTGGGAAGGGTCATTTGTCTTTTCAGTTCTAAACATACGAATTCTGCGGTTGAGATGGAGCCATTCGTATAGGCGCTTAGATCCGAAAACAAATGAGGCTGTTATCGGAACACCTTCATCGAGAGCGCTTGCTTCTTCCATATTAAGCACGCCATCGCTAAATGTTTCCGTCCAAATTCGCATACCATTTCGGGCCTTGAGAAGTTCTAGAGTGGCATCTGGTACTGCTCCAATTCCCAGCTGCAATGTGGAGTTATCTTTGATCATAGGAGCAATACGTTCGCCAATTGCTCGTCCGATGGGAGTCAAAGAACCTGAAATGTGCTCGGTGAGCGCTTCATCTGACTCGATAAGAAAATCGATCTCGTGTTCGTAAATTTGTGCATCGCCATATGTGTAAGGCATGTGTGAATTCGCTTGAGCAATGACAATTCCACCATTTGCACGTACTGATTCAATTGCGGCCGGAAGGATATTGACCTCGGTTCCGAGCGAGACGGTATCGAAGCGGGGTAGTGAGGTATGAATAAGAACGATATCCGGCTTGAGATGACTTTTAATAAGGACAGGGAGTAATGAGAGGCGACTTGGAATATATGTCAGCTGCTTTGAATTACGCATTCCGGGTCCGATAAACGCAGATTCGTAAGAGACCCCTTCACGATGCGGAATTCCCACTTGGGCATTGAGCATATGAAGCCGATACTTTGGGACTTGAGCATCGAAGGCGCTCATAAGAGCCTTTGGCATTGCAAAATTGCCAGAGACCACCACACGTGGATTTTCAGGTAGATCTTTAAGGACCGTCTTGAGCTGCTCAAAGCTAATTCTGCGCATGGATTAATCGTAAAGCGCAGGGCTCGCTCCCTCTTGCAAAAATCGATTTAATTAAGTGAATACTGCGGTGCCAGCCCTCAAATTCTGAGCAAAGTTCGAACTCTTGTTACCCTTCTCACATGAAACCGCTGGCTATTGAATTTGTCATTTTGGGATCTATGTTGGGAGCGGCCACCGTACTTATCAGGCGATGGAAGTAGTAAGTAGAATTTACCCATGATTATCGATGTCTGGGCCGATGTTGTATGTCCCTGGTGTTTCATTGGCAAGAGGCGGCTCGAGAAAGCGCTTGCCACTTTTGAATTTCGCGACCATGTGACTATTCGACATCGTGCATTTCAACTACAACCAGATATTAAAGAGACGGTTCGCACCAAGGAATATTTAGCTGAGAAGTATCTGGCATCTCAAGAACAGGTTACGGCGATGCAGGCAAATGTTTGTGCAGTTGCCGACGGCGAAGGTCTTTGTTACAACTTGGATGAGACTCTTTCGGGGAACACCTTTGATGCGCACCGGCTCTTATTATGGGCGGGCACTATCGGAAAACAAGAAGAACTCCTAGAAGTGCTCTTTTCAAACTATTTTGAGAAGTCGAAAGGTGTGTTTACTCATACAGATCTGGTGGCTGCTGCAATAACAGTGGGTATTGACGCTGATAAGGCGGATGACCTTTTAACTTCGGATCTATTTGCTGACGAGGTAATTTCTGATCGAAATCTAGCCGCACAATTAGGTGCAACTGGTGTCCCATTTTTCGTATTTGATATGAAGTTTGGAATTTCTGGTGCTCAACCGCTTGAAGCATTTACTCAGACACTCCAAAGTGCATGGGAGCAAGAGGTAGCAGCCACCCAGCAATAGAGATACTCTTTTGGCATGACAAAGGAGTCACCACTTACTACAGCGCTGTCGCAATTACGAGGCGCAATCGATCAACTAGGCCTTTCCGAGAACGATTGGCAGACGCTTTCTACCCCGCGGCGAATTTTGCAGGTAGCAGTTCCGCTTCGTAGAGACAATGGCGAAGTCGAAATGTATGACGGCTATCGCGTTCAGTACTCGACTACTAGAGGTCCTTCAAAAGGTGGAGTGCGTTACCACCCCGATATTGATTTAGATGAAACCGTTGCTCTTGCCATGCTTATGACCTGGAAGTGCGCACTGACAAATCTTCCATACGGAGGCGCAAAGGGTGGCATAGCTGTAGATCCCGGAACGCTTTCGCAAAGAGAGAATGAGCGACTCACAAGGCGTTATACATCAGAGATATTGCCGATCATTGGCCCTGAGCGTGACATTCCAGCTCCTGATGTTGGAACTGATGAGCGCAACATGGCTTGGATGATGGATACCTACTCGGTGAATGCCGGATTTTCTGTCCCCGGAGTTGTCACTGGAAAGCCGATTGTTCTAGGAGGATCGCTCGGACGAACTTCGGCAACGGGCGATGGAGTAGCAATCGCGACTCGCGAAGCGTTACGTATTCGAGGGATGGATATCACTGGCGCAACGGTTGCGATTCAGGGATTTGGAAAAGTGGGTTATTGGGCTGCGCGTGCCGTTGAAGAGATGGGCATGAAAGTCGTAGCGGTCAGTGATGTTAATGGGGGAGTGATCGGTTTTGATTCGGTCTCTGCTCTGTGGGATTACTTCCTGGCAAATAAGAACCTCAATATGCCGGGTACCGATCGCCTCACCAATGAAGAGCTACTTCACTTAGATGTGGATGTGCTGATTCCTGCCGCTCTCGCTGACGCCATTACCGAGTCAACCGCAAATGGAGTGAAGGCCAAGATTGTTGTTGAGGGCGCAAATGGACCTACAACGCCAGGTGGAGATTCGATCCTCCACGACAAAGGGATACTCGTCGTTCCAGATATTTTGGCTAATTCAGGCGGTGTCATCGTCTCGTACTTTGAGTGGGTTCAAGATAAGCAGAACTATTTCTGGAGCGCTGACGAAGTTAAGACCAATCTTTCAGCGATCATGATGAAGGCCTTCAATGAGGTCGAGGTAACGGCTATGAATCACGGGGCGACCTGGAGACAGGCTGCGCTCATGTTAGGGGTAGGAAGAGTTGCCGAAGCCCACAAGTTACGGGGACTTTATCCATGATGTGTGGGCCTAACCCGCTTCACATGGGGTTGGCGGATGTTCCAGCCCTGCCTACTTCCCGATAAGTTTCTCCTATGAGCGACTTATATAGCGATCCACTCGGAACTGCGGTACTGGCAGCAGCGGAATTGGCCCGGCTTACCGGCAAGGAGAGCCACGATGTAGCTCTCGTGATGGGCTCTGGCTGGGTTTCCGCGGCAGATGCTCTGGGTACCCCCACTCATGAATTCGAGGCGACCGATCTTCCGGGTTTTCCGGCCCCTACAGTTGCGGGTCACGGTGGAAAAATCCGTTCGTACGACCTCCACGGCGCCAAAGGAACGATTAGAGCTCTCGTCTTTCTTGGTCGAACACACTTGTATGAAGGCAAAGGTGTTGAACCGGTTGTTCACGGGGTACGCACCGCCGTGAAGGCAGGGTGCAAAGTTGTAGTACTTACCAACGCCTGCGGTGGAATCAATCGCGATTATTCCGTCGGTCAACCAGTCCTCATTAAAGACCATATCTCTCTCACTGCAGTAAGTCCGCTCATCGGAGCAGATTTTGTTGACTTGACCGATTTATATAGCAAACGTATTCGCGCTGTTTTGCGTGAAGAAGATCCATCCCTAGCCGAAGGCGTTTATGCGCATTGGCGTGGACCTTCTTATGAGACTCCAGCTGAGATCAACATGATTCGCGTCATTGGTGGCGACCTGGTTGGCATGTCTACAGTTCCAGAAGCGATTGCAGCTCATGCACTCGGCGCAGAGGTCGTTGCGATCTCACTGGTCTCTAATGCTGCAGCTGGAATCACTGGTGAAAAATTGAGCCACGAGGAAGTTATGGCGGCGGGTAAAGCAGCTGCTGGAAAGATGGGTGAACTCTTGAGCAAGGTCCTCCACAAAATATGATTACCGCAGAACTTCGTGCCGAAGTTGAAGAGTGGATCGCGCTAGATCCAGATCCCAAGACCGCTGCCCAACTTCAAGCATGGCTTGATTCGGAGAACGAGGCCGAACTTCGAGCTGCATTTGCAGGCTTTCTACAATTCGGAACTGCAGGTCTGCGGGGACCGATAGGCCCTGGTCCATCTCGAATGAATCGCGCGGTAGTCTCTCGCGCAGCTGCAGGAATAGCCGCCTACATGCAGGAGCGCGGATTATCATCTGTTGTTATCGGCCGCGATGCTCGTTATGGCTCTGAAGACTTTACCTTCGAAAGCGCCGCAATTTTTAGCGGTGCAGGTCTAAAAGTATTTGTCCTTCCGCGTCCACTTCCGACCCCTGTGCTGGCATACGCGGTCCGTGATCTAAAAGTTGATTGCGGAATTATGGTGACGGCAAGTCATAACCCTCCACAAGATAATGGTTACAAGGTCTATCTCGGGGGAGTAGTAGACGGTATTAACTACAACGCATCACAGATCGTCTCTCCTGCAGATGAACAGATATCTGCCCACATTGCTCGTATGAATCATGAGTTGGTGCGGGGAACTGAATGGACGGTTCTCAACGATGATGTTTTAGATCGTTATGTGGCTCGCACGGCCCTCGTTGCACCAACGGTTTATGAGGTTAAAGCGGTTTATACCGCTATGCATGGCGTTGGAACCGAAACGGTAGAAAAAGTCTTCCAGAAAGCGGGATATGCAGACCCGATCTTGGTTAAAGCCCAGACCGATCCAGATCCTGACTTTCCAACGGTCGCCTTTCCTAATCCTGAGGAGCCGGGTGCAATTGACCTTTCGCTGGAAGTCGCACGCGAAGCGGCCGGCGATGTAGTTATCGCAAATGATCCAGATGCCGATCGATGTGCGGCAGCCATCAATGATGGTGGTACCTGGCGAATGCTTACTGGGGATGAGCTTGGCTCACTCTTTGGCGAATATTTAGCAAGTTCGGCTCCGGAAAAGTACAGGGATAAATCCTTTGCAAACTCGATCGTCTCTTCTTCAATTTTGAGCAAGATTGCAAAGCACCATGGAATTGAATTCCATGAAACCCTCACTGGATTTAAATGGTTAGCAAAGATTGAGAACTTGGGATTCGGTTATGAGGAAGCAATTGGGTATTCGGTAGATCCTCAAACAGTCAATGATAAAGATGGTGTTTCAGCAGCAATCGCCCTCGCCCGTATCGCAGGTGAGTTGAAGGCTAAGGGTTCAAGCATCTCTGGGTATCTCAAGCAGATTAATGCAAAGTACGGATTCCATAAAACGGTGCAGATATCAATCAGAGTGCAGGATCTATCTAACATTGGCCGAGTACTTAATACTTTGCGAACTACGCAGCCTGCCGACATTGCAGGACTTAAGGTTCTTCGCTTTGATGATCTTTTGCGTCCCGACGGGGCACTACCTCCCACAGATGGATTGCGCTTCTACTTGGAGAGCGATGTTCGTGTGATTATCAGACCAAGCGGCACTGAGCCGAAAGTAAAGTGCTACATCGAGGTGGTGCGTCCATTTGACTCAGATGCAGATAAGGCAACAGCGACCGCGATTGTTGATCAATTGTCCCCAGTACTCAAGGGATTCTTTGCATGATCGTTGATTCTTCAGAGAGTTCGTTGAAGGCTTTTCTTAGAACTCTGCCTGCGGTTGACGAAGTTGGAGTCACATCAAGAGCTGCGATGTTAGCTACCCGTAGCATCAAGACAAGCAGTAAGGCTTGGGCTATTGATACGGCAATCTCGATGGTGGACTTAACAACGCTTGAAGGGGCGGATACTCCGGGCAAGGTTCGGGCAATTTGTGCCAAAGCAGTGAGGCCGGATGCTACGGATTTAACTGTTCCCTCTGTTGGGGCGGTCTGCGTTTATAACGACATGGTGGCAACAGCACGCACGGCGCTAGATGCCATCGGGGGAGAGGCAATTCCAGTTGCGGCTGTAGCAACCGCATTTCCATCTGGACGTGCCTCTTTTGCGGTTAAAGCTCAAGATACGATGGATGCAATCAATGCAGGTGCCGCAGAGATCGATATGGTGATAGATCGTGGTGCATTCTTATCAGGACGTTACGGTGAAGTATTCGAAGAAATTCTGAAGATCAAAGAGATCTGCGGAGATAAAGCCCATCTCAAAGTTATTCTTGAAACCGGTGAACTGGTGACGCTGGACAATGTTCGCAAGGCCTCGTATTTGGCTATGTTGGCGGGTGCAGATTTCATTAAAACCAGTACCGGCAAGGTGACGCCAGCCGCTACTGCCCCAGTGGTACTTGTGATGCTTGAGGCGGTTCGGGATTACTTCAGCGCGACAAAAGTCCGTATTGGAGTAAAACCAGCTGGTGGAATTCGCAATACCAAGGATGCGATTAAACAATTAGTGCTGGTCAATGAGGTCGCCGGACCTGAGTGGCTCAACCCTGCTCTCTTTCGCATAGGCGCTAGCGCCTTGCTTAACGATTTACTTCTTCAAAGAATGAAACTTCGGGATGGCTACTACGCCAGCCCCTCGTATGTGACCCTGGACTGAGAGTGGAAAAATGAGCTTATTCGAATATGCCCCAGCCTTAGAGTCGACTTCGATCGTGAATATCGCTGAAAAATACAATCTCTTTATCAACGGGAAATTTATAGCGCCTAAATCGCGCAAGTATTTTCCAACCATCAATCCCGCAACTGAGAAAAAATTGTCGATGATCGCAGAGGCTAACGCTGCCGATGTTGACCTGGCTGTAGCGGCGGCGCGTAACGCCTACGTCAAGGTATGGAGCAAGATGCCTGCGGCGGAACGAGGTAAGTACCTATTCCGGATAGCGCGGATTTTGCAGGAGCGCGCTCGAGAATTTGCAGTGCTTGAAACGTTAGATAATGGAAAACCGATCCGAGAGTCGCGTGATACCGATATTCCACTCGTTGCTGCGCACTTCTTCTATCATGCTGGATGGGCAGACAAGTTAGATCATGCCGGCGTAGGTGCTGCGCCAAAGCCTTACGGAGTAGTTGGGCAGATCATTCCCTGGAATTTCCCTATGTTGATGTTGGCTTGGAAAGTAGCGCCAGCTCTGGCAACCGGAAATACTGTTGTGCTAAAGCCAGCAGAGACCACTTCTTTAACCGCGCTTCTCTTTGCCGAGGTCTGTCAGCAGGCTGGGCTACCAGATGGCGTCGTCAATATTGTTACTGGTGCAGGGGCAACTGGTGCTGCGATAGTTAATCATCCTGGAATAGATAAGGTCGCATTCACGGGTTCCACTGATGTGGGCAAGTTGATCGCTACCTCTATCGCAGGAACTAAAAAGAGCGCGACACTTGAACTTGGCGGCAAGGCGGCCAATATTGTCTTTGATGATGCTGCTATCGATGAAGCGGTAGAAGGCATAGTCAATGGGATCTTCTTTAATCAGGGCCATGTGTGCTGCGCCGGGTCACGACTTTTGGTGCAGGAGAATATTCATGATGAGGTTTTAGAAAAACTTAAAGTGCGTATGAGCCATTTGCGTGTAGGAAATCCGCTCGATAAAAATACCGATATTGGAGCCATCAATAGCGCAGCTCAGCTGGCAAAGATCAAGGAGTTAACTGCAGCGGGGGATGCTGAAGGTGCTGAGCGCTGGAGCCCGCCTTGCGAACTACCAACCGACGGTTTTTGGTTTGCGCCAACGATATTCACGGGCGTCTCCCAAACGCATCGCATCGCGAGAGAAGAGATCTTTGGGCCGGTTCTATCAATTCTTACCTTTAGAACTCCACAAGAGGCGATCGAAAAAGCCAATAACACACCATATGGATTGTCAGCTGGGGTGTGGAGTGAGAAGGGCTCTAAAATTTTATGGACCGCCTCAAAGTTGCGAGCAGGCGTGGTCTGGGCCAACACATTTAATAAGTTTGATCCCGCCAGTCCATTTGGCGGTTATAAAGAGTCAGGTTGGGGTCGTGAAGGCGGTCGACACGGACTTAGCGCATATCTGAAGGCGAGCAACTGAGATGGCAAATACTCCAACCGAACGTATTGATGTACTTAAGACTTACAAACTCTTTATTGGGGGAGCCTTTCCACGCAGTGAGTCAGGTCGGGTTTACTCCGTTAAGGATGCCAAGGGCAACCACCTTGCCAATCCTTCGCTGGCGTCGCGGAAAGATTTGAGGGATGCCGTTGTAGCAGCAAGAGCTGCTTTCATCGGTTGGTCGAGTGCAACTGCATATAACCGCGGGCAAATTCTCTATCGAATGGCCGAGATGCTTGAGGGACGGCGCGAGCAGCTAATTACAGAAATCTGCGCACTGGAAGGAGTCACCGCGAGGCAGGCTGCGGTTCAGGTACAAGAGAGCATCGATCTACTTGTCTGGTATGCCGGCTGGAGTGACAAGATATCAACCTTTGCTGGATCAACTAATCCAGTCTCAGGCCCTTATTACAACTTTTCGACTCCTGAGCCGATGGGGGTAGTAGCGGTGTTCGCTGCTGCTAAGCCATCTCTGCTCAATCTAGTTGGGGCACTTGCTTCCGTGATTGTCTCGGGCAATACGGCAATCGTGATCGCATCTGAGAAGTATCCGCTGCCAGCAATCACCTTGGCTGAAATCCTCGCCACCAGCGATCTACCTGCAGGTGTCGTGAATATTTTGACGGGAAGCAGCACAGAACTTGCGCCTTGGGTTGCATCCCACATGGATATTGACGCTATCGATGCGAGCGGTTTAACTGCTAAGCAGTTAAAAGAGGCACAGATTGCTGGAGCTCAAAATCTCAAGCGAATCAGGGTTCATTCCTCCATTAAATCCGCGCCAAGAATTTTGAGCTTTACCGAGACCAAGACTGTCTGGCATCCGATCGGAATCTAAATTATTCCTCGCTAATTTTCTGATATGCCGGTTTAACTAACTCTTCAATAATTTCAAGACGTTCGTTAAATGGAATGAAGGCGCTTTTGAGTGCGTTGACGGTGACTCGCTGTAGGTCTAAGAAAGTCCAGTCGAAGGCATCCACTACATGTGACATCTCTTGCGACATGGATGTTCCGCTCATCAAGCGATTGTCGGTGTTGATGGTGATGCGGAATCGCAATTTTTCTAAGATGCCGATGGGATGAGATGCGTAATCTTTAGCCGCGCCCGTTTGTAAGTTGGAGGTGGGGCAGAGCTCGAGAGGTATGCGCCGATCTCGCACATAAGCTGCCAAAAGGCCAAGCTTCGGCTCTGGACCTGTGAAATCAATATCTTCAACGATGCGAACACCGTGACCCAAGCGTTCGGCACCACAAATTTGGATTGCTTGCCAGATCGATGCAGGTCCATAGGCTTCACCAGCGTGAATCGTGAAGTGGGCGTTCTCTGCTCGTAGATAATCGAAGGCAGATAGGTAATTCTTTGCTGGAAAGCCATCCTCCGGGCCGGCAATATCGAATCCGACCACATGTTGATCGCGGTATTTAACTACCTTACGAGCTACCTCCTCGGACCAATCATTTTGGCGCAGCGCACATAAAATCTGTTCGACCCTGATTGAGAAACCTTCGGCCTTCGCATCCTGCATTCCTAATTGGAATCCTTCAGTGGTGGCCTCGATTACCTCGTCAAGGCCCATCCCTCCTTGAGTAAAGAGTTCTGGGGCTCCGCGCACCTCGGCATAAACAACTCCGTCTCGCGCTAGATCGAGGGCGGCCTCGCGAGCTACACGTACAACGGCACTGTGGGTTTGCATGACAGCGATGGTGTGATCGAAGGTCTCTAGATAACGCTCCAGCGATCCAGAGTTGCAAGCCTCGAAGAACCAGTTTCCTAACGCCTTAGCCTCGGTGAAGGGGAGTTTGGAATATCCAATCTCCTGCGCCAACTCAATGATTGTCTGGGGGCGTAGTCCGCCATCTAGATGGTCATGGAGAACCACCTTGGGAATTCTCTTGATTTGGTCTGGGGTTGGTTTTCTATCCAGCGTCATGTTTTTAAGTTTATCCCGTTATCTTTTCGAGGATCAGTGGAAGTCTTTCGACCTTCTCGCCGGTTGAGGAGATCCGAACCGCGCCTTCCAGCGCAGCGAGAGCGCGTTCAAAGCGTGGAGCCTCATCAGTATGTAAGGTGAAGAGTGGGGCACCGGCTTGGATCTGCTCACCAGGTTTGGCATGAATCTCAATGCCAGCACCTGCCTGCACCGCTTCTCCCCGCCTGGAGCGACCTGCTCCAAGACGCCAAGCGCTGATACCCACGGCTAGAGCGTTCATCTCGATGATTTCACCGGACTCGGTGGCAGTTACAACGTGCTGTTCCTTGGCTACCGGTAGAGCGGCATCTGGATCTCCACCTTGCGCTGAGATCATCTGACTCCAACTGTCCATCGCTGCACCGTTCTTGAGGGCATCGGCAGGATCCATGAGCGGAGTAATGCCTGCGGCATCGAGCATCTCTCGCGCCATAACAACCGTGAGTTCTACGATATCGGCAGGCCCGCCACCGGCTAAGACCTCGACCGATTCACGGACTTCTAGGGCATTTCCTGCGGTCAAACCTAGGGGAACATCCATGGCGGTGATGAGAGCTCGCGTATTTACACCTGCTCGGATTCCAAGTTCAACCATGATCTGAGCCAGTTCACGCGCCTTTGCCGGATCGCTCATGAAAGCGCCACTTCCGGTCTTCACATCCAAAATGAGAGCAGAGGTTCCCTCAGCGATCTTCTTACTCATGATGCTCGAGGCGATGAGTGGAATTGCGGGGACTGTTCCCGTCACATCGCGTAAGGCGTACAACTTCTTATCAGCTGGTGCTAAACCAGCTCCAGCGGCGCAGATAACTGCACCACAACTTTGCAGAACCTGGAGCATCTCTTCATTGCTGAGTGCTGCTCTCCACCCTGGAATCGATTCAAGCTTGTCGAGCGTGCCACCCGTATGACCTAAACCTCGACCTGAGAGTTGAGGGACGGCGCCGCCACACGCTGCAACGAGAGGGGCAAGCGGGAGGGTAATTTTGTCCCCTACACCGCCAGTTGAATGTTTATCGGCGGTCTTTCGAGTGAGGGCCGACCAATTCATGCGCTCGCCACTATTGATCATGGCATCTGTCCAACGGGAAATTTCTCGCATATTCATTCCATTGAGCAAAATCGCCATCAAGAGAGAAGACATCTGTTCATCGGCTACTACGCCACGAGTATAGGCATCCACGATCCAATCGATCTGTGGATCGCTGAGCTCTCCCTTATCGCGCTTGGCACTGATGATTTCTACCGCTGCAAATGGTTCAGTCATTTCAATCTTTCTAGGCGCTAGGGAAGTTGATCAGGGCCGAAGGCCCAGGGAAGTATTTCAGACATCGGCAGGGCACCAGCCGGAGTCATTAATTGGCAGGTGGGTCCGCCATGCTCAAAGATTAATTGACGACAGCGACCGCAAGGGGAGAGGAACTCGCCAGCCGCATCCACGCAGACGATCGCCACCAATTTACCTCCGCCGCTCGCGATCAGATTTGAAACCATCCCGCATTCGGCGCAGAGGGTCATGCCGTAACTGGCGTTCTCCACGTTGCAACCTGTGACGATACGACCGTCATCCACCAGACCAGCTACTCCAACGGGGAACTTCGAGTATGGGGCATAGGCCATCGTCATGATGTGCTTAGCCTCTGCGTGAAGTTCGTCCCAATCAATATCTGGGGCGTTCAATGTGACTCACCGCGTTTATACGGTGTTCCATCTGCCGCCGGCGCTCGAACTCGCCCAACGAATCCGGTTACCGCTACCACAGTTACGAGGTAAGGGACCATGAGCATGAACTCTGATGGGATTGGAGTTCCGATGATTCCGAGCACGCTCTGAAGGTTATCTGCAAAGCCGAAGAGCAGCGCAGCGGAGACTGCGCCCCATGGTGTCCATCGTCCAAAGATCAGTGCAGCAAGTGCGATGAAGCCCTTACCGGCAGTCATCTCCTTATTGAAGGCTCCTACTCCACCCACGGTGAAATATGCTCCGCCAAGACCTGCGACCATTCCGGCGATCATCACGTTCATAAAGCGAAGGCGATTAACTTTGATACCCACGCTATCGGCGGCTGTGGGATGTTCACCTACAGCGCGGGTGCGCAAGCCCCACTTCGTCTTGAAGAGTGAGTAACTAATTACGAAGACCACCGCATACATCAGATAGACGATGATGCTTTGATCAAAGAGGATTGGGCCAAGAACTGGAATTTTCCACAGAATAGGTAACTTGATTGAGGCAAGCGTTGGGCCTGAGTTCCAGGTAGCTTGATATGGGATCAGAAGTTTCTTGTATAAGAAATCTGTGATGCCATAAACAAGCACGTTCAGCACAAAGCCCAGAATGATCTGATCAATTGCAAAATTGATGGCAAAGACAGCAAGCAAGGTAGAGATTAAGCAGCCCGCGAATGGAGCAACAACAAGCCCCAGGAAGGTGGAGTGAGTAAGACTTGCCACCACACCACTAACAAAGGCTCCAGCTAATAGCTGACCTTCAATTGCAATATTTACAACACCAGAACGTTCACTCAATACACCTGCCATCGAACCAAAGATCAAAGGTACTGAAAGTAGGAGAGCCCCTTGGAGAAGGCCAGTGAATGGAATGAATTTTCCGGCAGCCGCCCAAGAGAGAAATGACATCATGATTCCGGCAGCGCCTATCGCGCTCGCTATTCCGATTGTCTTACCCGCGCGGAACTGAATAAATGCAATCGCTGAGGCAAGAATTGAGATTCCACCGAAAATCAGCGAGGCGTTACGTGAACCGATCACCCATTGCTGAATGATGACCCACTCTTTGTCGAGGACGAATCCATATGTAACTACCTGGCCGCCTTTTTGAAGTAGACCAAAGACCAAGGTGGAAAGGACGGCGAGTGTCGCCATGACATAGAGCGAGCGACGTCGGCGACGTTCTGCAGCGGATAGAGCCTTCATCCGTTCCATCCCTTCGCAGCCAGTTCGCCAGTCGTTTTGAGATTCTTCAATCTAAATACCCATTTGACGACAGAAGGAGCTGCAATGAAGAGCACCACAAGCGCTTGAATTACAAGGACGATATCAATTGGAGTATTTGTATTTGCCTGCATGGTTCCTCCGCCGGCACGGAGCGCGCCAAAGAGCAATGATGCGAATACAACTCCCATTGGTTTTGCTCGGCCCAAGAGTGCCACGGTGATTGCATCGAAACCAAAGTTGCCTGCAGTACCCGAGGTAAGTGAGAAATCACTACCTAATACGTGTACTGCTCCGCCAAGACCTGCGAGAGCACCCGAGATTGCCATCACGGAGGTCATCACGAAGGGCACCGAAATACCTGCGGTCTTCGCTGCGGCGGAGTTGGCTCCGACGGCACGGAACCTGAAGCCCCAAGTACTTCGAGAGAGTAACCACCAGACAAATGTTGCTGCCGCCAGTGCTACGAATATTCCGAGATTAACTCGATAGTTAGAGCCTGCTAGAAGAGGCATGCGAGCTGAAGGCAGGACGTCAGGGGAAATTGGATCACGGCGACCTGGACGAAGAAATGTTGTTGTACCTAAGAGCCACATCAAGAAGTAGAGCGCAACGTAATTGAGCATGATGGTGACGATTACCTCGTGGGCGCCGGTTCGTGCCTTAAGTAATCCAACCAAGCCACCCCATAGCGCTCCCGCGATAATGGCGGCAACGGTTGCGGCAATTACGTGAATTCCGATCGGCCAATGAAAATGGAATCCGACATAAGAAGCCGCGATTGAGCCGAAGATAAATTGGCCCTGGGCACCAATGTTAAATAGTCCTGCCCTAAATGCAAGCGCAACAGATAGTCCCGCCAGAATGAGAGGAGCTGCGGTAACTAAAGTCTCCGAAAGTGGATACCACGACAAGAGCGCATCATGAGGGGTAGCAAGGCTTGGGTTGTAGACCGAACCTTCGAAGAGAGCGAGGTAGGACTGCCATACAGCAACACCTGCGGCCTTGAGGAAACTCCACGGATGGCCAATGTGTTTGAGGACCGTTGAATCCGAGAAGGCGATGAGAAGCGCGCCGAAGGCCATCGCTAATAGAAATGAGAGACCAGGAAGGGTCAATGCGCGCAACGATGGGCGCTTGATCTTTAACTTACGCATGTACAACACCTGCCATTAGTAGTCCGAGCTCTTGCGCGCTCACGCCTGATGGAACAATGGAGAGAATTTCACCGCGATACATAACAGCTATTCGATCGGCTAACGCCAAGACCTCATCAAGTTCGGTACTAAATAACAGAACTGCTCGACCGGCGTCTCGCTCTTCCAAGATACGTTTGTGAACGAACTCGATAGATCCCACGTCGAGGCCGCGCGTAGGTTGCGATGCAACCAGTAGTTTGACTGGGCGGGAGAGTTCGCGCGCCAGAACAACCTTCTGCTTATTTCCGCCAGAGAGGGAAGAGATGGGATCCGTCACCGACTGTAAGCGGATATCAAATTCCACCTTGCGCTTCTCAGCCTCTGAGAGCACGGTATTTGGCGACATTTGAATCCCTTTGGCATATGGCGGGAGATCATGTAAATCCAAGATGAGGTTCTCTGCAATCGACATCGAGGCAATGAGACCATCGAGTTCACGGGATTCAGGTACAAAGGCGATGCCAGCGTGGAGCGACTCCCGAACACTCTTGCCGATGACTTCTGCGCCATCCAAAATGATCGAGCCTTCGACATGCTCTTCTAGATTGACCATGGCTCGGGCAACCTCTGATTGACCATTTCCTTGAACACCGGCGATGGCGAGCACTTCACCAGCTCGAACTTCAAAATTAACGTTGTTTACTAAGGCGCGTCCGGAGTTATCGCGGACCGTTAAGTCTTTAACGGTGAGGACTGGCTCGCCGATCGAATGCGCGCCTTTATCGGGAGCAAGTTCAACCTCACGGCCAACCATGAGCGATGCCAACTCCTTTTGAGAGGCATCGGGGGAGGCGTTGCCGACGACCTTGCCGCGTCGAATAATCGTGATTCGATCAGCAACCTCTTTTACCTCACGTAATTTGTGGGTGATAAAGATGATTGAAGTGCCCTGACCCTTGAGCTCCTTCATAATCTTGAGGAGGTCATCAGTCTCTTGCGGAGTGAGTACCGCGGTAGGTTCATCGAGGATCAATACTTTGGCGTCGTATATGAGAGCGCGGATAATCTCAACGCGCTGCTGCACTCCAACCGGTAGTCCTTCGATCAAATCGTCAGGATTAACATTGAAATTAAATTGATCAGAGACCTTCTTGATCCGTTCGCGAGCCTCATTGAGATCAAGGCGTCCTGCAAAACCACTCTTCTCATGTCCAAGAACAATATTCTCGGCAACGGTAAAGACTGGAACCAACATAAAGTGTTGGTGCACCATTCCAATACCCGATGCGAGAGCGTCGCTAGGCTCTTTGATATTCTTTACAACATCATCAACTAAAATCTCACCACTGTCAGGTGCTACGAGCCCGTAGACGATATTCATCAAGGTGGATTTGCCAGCACCGTTCTCACCCAAGATGGCGTGAATTTCGCCGGTCTCGACACGTAGATCAATCGAATCATTTGCGAGCAGAGCCCCAAAGGACTTGGTTATCCCGCGAAGTTCTAGTGACACGAAAATCCTCTCTTCATCAGCTGGGCAATTAAATCAAGATTTATTAAAAAAACCGAGAGGGTTATCAAATAACCCTCTCGGTTTTAACGAACTAGTGTTCTAGTCCTACTTAGTTACATCAACAGCACCAGAAGAGATTTGTGCGGCCAATGAACGGATCTCTTGCTGTAGAACAGCAGGAACCTTACGTGCCAAGTCGTGGAATCCAGCAAGGCCAGTTCCCTTGTTAGCAAGAGTTCCAACATATTGAACGTTAGTGAACTTGCCAGCAGCGACGTCCTTGATAACTGCAGCAACTGAAGCGCCTACGCCCTTAGTTACTGAGTTAAGGATTACAGCCTTGACCTTTGGATCTGTGACCTGTCCCCACATATCGGAGTCAACACCGATGGTGACTGACTTACCTGATGTGACTGACTCGCCAGCAGTTGCGTTCTCAAGTCCACCAGCAACTGGGAAGATTACATCTGCACCCTGTTGCTCGAAGTTCTTAGAGATCTGAAGAGCCTTGTTTGAATCGCTGAAACCGCCAACGAATGTTCCATCTTGCTTAGCGGTATCCCAGCCGAGAACAACAACCTTCTTGTTCTTCTGCTTGTTGTAGTAAGCAACACCACGTGCAAAGCCATCCATGTAGATGGAGACTGGTGGAATATTAATTCCGCCGTAGGTTGCTACCTTTCCGGTCTTGGAATAGCCAGCTGCGAGGTAACCTGCCAAGAATGCAGATTGGTTAGTTGCGAAGGTCAAACCACGAAGATTTGGAACGGCCTTGCCGTTAACAAGTCCTGGATCATCAACCTGAGCAAACTTAATATTTGGGTTTGCGACAGCTGCAGCATCGATAGCTGAAGTGATCAAGAAGCCAACACCAATGATGAGGTCGCACTTTGCGTCTACGAGAGACTTAACTTCGCCTGTGTAATCAGGGTTGTTTGCATCTGCAACAACGTATGAAACCGTTGCCTTGTTTTGCACTGACTGTGCGCCAGCCCATGCTGATGCGTTGAATGAGTGGTCATCGATACCGCCGGTATCGAGAGCCAAGCAGACCTTTGGCTTTGCGGCTGCGAGTGACGCAGGGGCGTTAACAATTCCAACCATTGAGATTGCAAGTGTTGAAGCCGCTGCGAGAGCAGTGAACTTAACTGTTTTCTTCAAGATTTCCTCCCGAGGGTCCCTCGTTAGTGAGGGGTTGAGTGTCTGTAACTTACTCAATTTATTCCTGATAGGCATACCTGCAAGCACCACTTTTTGCGGCGTTTATCTCAACCATTACTTGAGAGTTCCCCAGATCACATTTGCCTGAGAGGTAGCCCCGCGTTTATGCCTGTACCCAGGAGTTCCCAAGGTTCATGATTACTTCTGAGAGGAACTCGGGAAACTATTGAAATACGCGGTTTTCAACTCGTTCCTTACATCGACGAAAGGATTGATCATGAACAGAAAATTTATTGACAAGGTGGCTAGTTCAACTGGTCTTCTCCTCGCGATTGTCTTGCTGATCGCAGGCGGATTGCTCACTTGGGGATATTCATTCACCAACAACCAGGTTAAGACACAACTTGCAGAGCAGAACATCACCTTCCCTGCTGCAGGAAGTGCTGCCATCACCAGCTTGCCTGCCGCTGATGGCGCCCAAGTTGCTAAATATGCTGGAGAACCAATGTTGAATGGTCGTCAGGCTGAGGTTTACGCCGATCATTTCATCGCAGTTCATCTCAAGGAAATTGGTGCTGGAAAGACTTACTCTGAAGTGAGTGCAGCTGCTCAAGCTGATCCAACAAATGCAGCGCTAGCAAATCAAGTACAGCTCCTCTTCCGTGGCTCAACCCTTCGCGGTCTGTTGCTCTACGGATATGCCTTCTGGCAGATCGGTCAGATTGCAATGTATGCAGCACTCGTTGCCTACCTTGGTGGAGTTCTGTTCTTGCTCTTGGCTCTCCTTGGCTTCTTGCACGCTCGTCGCGTGGAACAAAACTCCTAAATATCAAAGAGTAGATATCAAGGATCGAAATAAAACTAAATAACAACTCAATAAGTTTGTGGCAGGCGATACTGGACAAATTCAGAGGCCGGCGTATACGAGTCATACAAGACGCGGGCTCGGGTATTGCTCTCTTTAGTTGTCCAGTAGACCCGTCCAGACATCTTGGCACGGGCGGCCGCTATCACCGCGTCGATGAGTGACCGCCCGGCGCCAGCCCCGCGAATATTTTCAGATACAAATAAATCTTCTAAGTAACAGTAATCATTAACGGCCCAGCTCGATGGCCTAAACAAAAAGTGAGCCAATCCAACTACTTCACCCTCATGAACTGCGACGAGCCCATTCAAGTTAAAAAGTGGATCGTGCAGCCTCTGCCAGGTGAGTTCAGTTATCTCAGGCGAGAGAGTCGATTCATAGAATGTGAGATAGCCATTCCAGAGTTCGAGCCAGCGCTCCTTATCACCAAGCTCAATGGGGCGGATCGTGACTGAGGGGTTACTCAATTTACTTGAGCGTTCCAGCCAAGGCGATATTGAGCACGGTCAAGCCCAACAATGTGGCCCAGGTAGCGCGCGAAATAGATTCAGCCTTTGCATGCTTGAATGCCAGTACGAGAATTACTACAAGCACAACCAATTTGGCTGCAATAGTTCCATAGTTGTAGACAGGATACGCAGCCGCGTTGTTGTGGTGCTGAGCATCGCGGATTCCGACGAGTGCGATTCCAGCGACGAGCGCCGTTAGTCCAGCGTGAGTTAATCCTTTGGGAACGACCTTCGTTGCCTTGCCGGCTTGAGTTAGAAGGAGGATCACGATTCCAGCCACGCTTAAGAGATGAATGATGATGAAAATGGTGGATAAAGCCTTCATGTGAGCCCTCTTCTTGATTTGTTAGTTGTAATGATTACTCAAGCTATTTTTATTTGAGCGTTATTCGACGTGGCGAGCGCAGATCATTCGACCATCTGGCCCCTCTTGAAGGTGCTGACATGGAAGTCCGAAGGATTCAAAGGCGGCATCGCCAAAGTGGGTCCGGTAGGCGAGTGCTAGGAGCACTCGAACATTGGTGTCACCATCAGAGGTGATGCCGAAAACTCGCGCCGAGCGCGAAACGGTGTTCTCGATGACCTTTTCGGTGTGAGCTGTCTCGTGAGCAATCGCAGCATTGGACTTACCTTTGCAAAGCAGGTCAAGGACTAGGTGCTCAAACGGTGTGAGCTCCCGCTGCATAATCGTTATATCAGTCATGGCCGCCCCAGGTCGTGGTTCTTGCTTGCGGAAACTCTAGCAGGAGAGCCAGCACTCAGTCGTGAAGTAATTGCCCTAGATGAGAGGTAGTGCCTACTTCTAGAAGGTAAATGAGCCTACCTTTCCAGCATGGGAATCTTTCATCACTTTATGAACCTCAAGGCGGTTTACATACATTGGGGTTGGTTTCAAATATCTATAACCAACCTCCTTGTCATCCTCTTCATGCTCGTTCTCTTCGGGCTAGCGCTGGTACTTCCATTCCCCGGCAATAAGAAAGGGAAGGACCAAGAATGAGCGCAGATATCGAAAAGGAGATGTGGACTAGCAAGCTTCGTAAAGGCTGGCAGAAGAACCTGCCAATCGAGAAGTTGCTGCCCGATACTCAACCAGCGTATGTCGCATCATGGATCTACCTCTTTGGTGTCGCCACACTCGCCGCTTTAGGTGTCATCATCGCCTCCGGGTTAGTCCTCTCTTTTGAAGGTGCGAGCTGGTACCACTATTCCAGCGTTGGTCATTTCGTTAACAGCATGCACTTCTGGTCGGTGCAGTTCTTCTTTATCTTTATGGTGGTACATCTCTGGGGAAAGTTCTGGATGGCTGCATGGCGCGGTCGTCGCTTGCTCACCTGGATCACTGGGGCGCTCGCCTTTGTGGGTTCGATAGCAACAGCATTTACTGGCTACTTGATTCAAACCAATTTTGATTCGCAGTGGATCTCCTACGAAGCAAAGGATGGATTCAACTCCGTTGGTATCGGTTCTCGATTTAATGTCACCAATTTCGGCCAGATGATCCTGCTGCATGTGGCATTTCTTCCCGTGATTATCGGCGTGATTACCTTGATCCACGTACTACTCGTGAGAGCGAAGGGTGTTGTTCCACCTATCGATGCATTTAATAATGAGTTAGGGGAGCGCAAATGAGCGATCGCCGCACTGAACTCGAGTCAGCACCTTGGTCAGGAAGAGTTCGACGTTACGATTTAATTAAAGAGGGAGTGGCAGCGCTAGTAATTGTCGCAATTGTGGTTGCCGCGCTCTCCACTCTTTTCGGCTCTCCAGATGACAAACAAGTCACCTTCAAGCAGTGGGCGGTTGCTGCTCCAGCAGATTTCTATGCAACAGCAGTACAAGAACTTGCCGGAACTAGTGGCACTGCCGGTTACGGAGCTCCATATAACCATGCCTCTGATGGAGTAAATCTCGGACCGCTGTACCTTGCTAAGTGGCTTGGAGTTACTCACCCCGTTGATACCGTCAATGATTTTGTAATTACCCCGCTAACAACGGTGGCAAATGCAACGCCTGTGGCAGATGCCCTTAAGCAATGGCAGAGCTCGGATGCAAAGACTCAAACCACGTGGGCTAGTAACTATGACACAGCTCTCACTAAGGCCAATCAGGATGCTTCTAAGGTGCCAGCTGGTAACTATGGGCCAGTCCCCGCTCTTGCTGCGGGACTTCTTACGATGGCACAAGCTGGCTCGCTGGATGGTGCACTCCTATCCCAAGGAAATTATTTCCAAAGCGATAACACCAAACAAACGCTCTTTTTAGGTGATGGAAGTTACTTCAACGATCAGAGCACCGCGTCGAACCTGCAAGGCTCAACGTGGGGCATGATGAATGAGACCGGGCGTTACCCAGGTCAGGCATGGCTCTGGTTGTACTCGTTCTGGTATCAGATTCCGCCATTTAATAATGGAGATAACCATCCATTTGGTGCCAATGCAGATGCCTGGATCATGTTGATCATGGGAGCGCTCTCAATCGGATTGATATGTATGCCACTTATTCCCGGAGTCCGCTCACTTCCATACAAGATCAAGATTCATCGATTGATCTGGAAAAATTTTTATCAGGAGGAAAATCTCTAGCCTCGGTAGAGTTTGGGCATGACCTTAAAAGATTATGCCCAAAGCTACTCAGATTCCACTGCAGCATTTATTGAAGCAGTTGAGTTGGTGACTACCGAGAATATTGATAAGGCGGATCATGCGGGATGGACTCCTCGCCAGATCATTCATCACATGGCAGATAGCGAGTCCCAATCAGCTGCGCGCCTACGCAGGATTTTGGCGCAACCTGGAACTCAGATTCTGGGCTATGACGAGAATGCCTGGTCGGAATGCGAGGCGCTCGGTTATCGCACCTTGCCAATCGAGAACTCATTTGCGATGTATAAAGCCGCTCGTGCATTCTCTCTAGAAATTCTTAATAACTTAAAGGAATCGGATTTAGAGAAATTTGCAATCCATAGCGAGCGTGGAAATTTCTCTGTTGAGGATTGGCTGCGTGTTTACAGCAAGCATCCAGTAGACCACGCCAATCAACTACGTGGGGCGATCGGGGAGTAGTTTTAGAGCGGATATACGGCAAAATTATGAAAGAGAGAATGGCGAATCGCTTTCGCCAAATTGTGTCTGGGTCACCTGATGGAAGACCGGATTGGGTAAAACTGATCGCCCATGGAGAGGGCGTTGGACTCTTTGGGCCTGGGAGCGCCGTCTGGCAGGTGCATGGCACTGTTGCAACTTTAGTTGGTGGCATCCGAGCACTTCTCTTGCAGGCGACTCATCCTGCTGCCCTCACAGGAGTCAGCCAGCACTCTCGATATGAGTCTGATCCACTGGGTCGCCTGGCAGGAACATCTAGATGGCTAACCATTACAACTTTTGGATCCACTGAGGCGATCGCTAACGAGGCGGCTCGCGTAAACGCGATGCACGGCCACGTAAAAGGTGAATTCCAAAGCAAGTCAGGCGAAGTCCGCCCCTATCGCGCCACCGACCCGCGCTACCTCCTGTGGGTGCACTGCGCCTTCACCGACTCCTTTTTAACGGCGCATCAGGCATTTGGTTACCCCATCGACAGGGGAGCGGATGCATATGTCCAAGAGTGGAGTAAGAGTGCGGTTGGGCTCGGGCTAACGAACGCCCCGCAGTCGGTTGCTGAACTCAAGGCAACGATGGACGAATTTCTTGCTACCGATTTGGCTCCCAGCGCTGCCACACCTGAGGTCGTGAAGTTCATTCTGAAACCGCCCCTGGGTACCGCCCCTTTGATGTTTTACCGAGTCCTAGCCAAGACCGCTATATCAACCTTGACTCCTGATCAACAGAAGATTCTGGGACTCAAACCAGTAAGCCCAGCTTGGCGTTGGCTCTGCGCTCGCCTGCTCAAACTCTTGAGCCTGGCCCTGGGTAAAGAGTCGCCTAGTCAGGAAGTTGCCCGAGAGCGCATCGCTAGGACGGTTAAAACTCAAGATAGTTGAAAGTTCAACTATCTGCTAATATCTGAGCATGGCAAAGACACCAGCCCTCTACATAGGTCACGGCGCGCCTCCGCTATTGGATGACCCGCTATGGAGTTCACAGTTGGCCGCGTGGGCAAACGAATTGGAACGTCCCAGCGCGATTTTGGTTGTCAGTGCGCATTGGGAATCAGCACCGCTCACCATCGGATCTACCAGTGGTCAGACCCCACTTATTTATGATTTCGGTGGATTTGCACCGAAGTATTACAACTTGCAATACCGAGCTCCGGGAGCGCCTGATTTGGCGGCGCGGATCAAAGGTTTGATGAGTGAGCACGTTGCGGAACAACCCAACCGCGGACTTGATCACGGTGCATATGTCCCGCTCCTAAAAATGTTTCCTAATGCAGATATCCCTGTTCTGCAGATGTCTATCCCAACGCAGGATCCCGAAAAACTTTTTAAGATCGGTCAACAACTCGCACCACTTCGTGACGAAGGTGTTCTAATCATCGGAAGCGGTTTTCTGACACATGGACTGCCATTTCTCCGCGACTTTAGTATTGATGCAACGCCTCCAGGGTGGAGCGTTGAGTTTGATCTCTGGGCGCAAGAAGTTTTGAGTCGGGGCGCCGTTGATGAATTAATGAATTACAAAGCGTTAGCCCCAGGAATGCCGTATGCGCATCCGACGGTAGAGCACTTTGCTCCTATATTTATTACCTTAGGTGCGGCAACACAGGCCGATGCAGCTCCAGACACTGCGATTGACGGTTACTGGATGGGATTGTCCAAGCGATCTTTTCAAGTCGCCTGACGTTTTGGATTTCCAGAGTAAAAACGTCCTAGGAATTCGCGTTTGAAGTCGAAGAAATCACCGCTCTCAATACTTACGCGCATTTGATCAACTAATCGCACGATAAATCGCTCGTTGTGAATCGTTGCGAGGGTTCCTGCCACCATCTCTTTGGAGCGGAACAAGTGAGCCAAGTATGCCGCGGTGTAATTGGAGCAGGTGTAGCAATCGCAATCATCGTCGATAGGGGAGAACTGTCTTTGATACTTGGCGTTGCTGAGGTTAACCCGACCATCTCTCGTGAAGACAGCACTGGTTCGAGCTTGGCGACTAGGAGCTACACAGTCGAAGGTATCTGCGCCATTTTCGACTCCAATAAAGAGGTCGTCAGGCTCCCCAATCCCAAGCAAGTGGCGAGGCTTGTTGCGGGGGAGTTCTTCACACATCCACTCCACGATCGTTCCCAAATTTTCCTTATCGAGCGCGCCGCCAAGCCCAAATCCGTCGAATGAGATCCCATCTTCATCAAGGGCAGATAGGTCACGAGCCGCCTTGCGCCGCAGATCTTCATATTGGGCTCCTTGAAGCACTCCAAAGAGAGCTTGATAGGGGCGATGGCTGCGCTCGCGGGTCAGTCGACCATGCTCAGTCAGGCAGCGCTTTGCCCACAGCCGGGTTCGTTCAAGGGAGCGTTCTTGGTACCCCCGAGTGTTGTGGAGGGTGGTGCATTCATCGAAGGCGAAAATAATGTCGGCACCTAGTTGGTGCTGGACCTGCATAGAGACTTCTGGGGTGAAGCGGTGCATGCTGCCGTCGAGGTGCGATTTGAAGGTAACTCCATCGTCATCTACGTGGGCTAGGCGCTCTTTATTCTCAGCAATGACCTCATCTGACCTAAAGGTCTCGGTATCCATGGCGATGACCTTCTTAAAGCCAACTCCCAGGGAGAGAACCTGAAAGCCGCCGCTGTCTGTAAACGTGGGTCCGGGCCAGTTCATGAAGCGTCCCAGCCCACCCGCCTCATCAACGATTTCTGGGCCAGGCTGAAGGTAGAGGTGATAAGCGTTGGCGAGAATCGCCTGAGCTTCAAGCTCCTTCATGGACTCAGGAAGCACTCCTTTTACGGTGGCTTTGGTGCCGACTGGAATGAAGGCAGGGGTCTTGATCTGACCGTGGGGAGTGGAGATAACCCCGGTTCGACCCAATCTCCCAGGCAGTTGCCTTTCTTCTGCAAATGAGAAGTTATTGCCCGAACTGGTGCCATAGGTCATGCCCGTACTGTATTGAAAAGAACCCGACAAATAGGGCAAGATGACCCCACTTGGTACCCCTCGTGCGGGCTAGGACTGCCGGAGTGCAAACTTTGGCGGAACGGGCTTGCTCACCTATTAAGGAGAAAACATGAAAGCACGCCTCAAGACGCGTACTGTCGTCGCAGCGGTCTCCGCAGCGTCGATCGCGTTAGTCGGCTTTGTTGCTGTACCAGCTCACGCTGATACTCGCACCACTGTCGTGGTAACGGAATCAAATCCGTTGTCATCATTGAATCCTGGAACTCCGGATACAAACTTGGTGACAAATACTGATATTGGATATTTAGTTACAGCTCCATTCTGGTACTACGACAACAAGGAGCAGGTCGTTCGTAATACAGACTTGGGTTCTTATGACATCACTGTCAACAAGGTAAATGACTTTGAAGTCAAGTACACAATCAAGAAGGGTGCTGTCTGGTCAGATGGAGTACCAATCACCGCAGGTGACCTTCTCCTCAGCCATATCTTGAACTCTAGTGCTTACTCAATCAAGGCCGGTCTTGGCGATCCAAACGGAAACACCACTCCTGCATTCAACAGCGTCAACTACGGTGGTCCATACGACACTGCAGTCAACGGACTTCCTGTTGTTTCAGCTGATGGATTGTCTGTCACAGTCAAGTACAGCATCCGTGTAGCAAACTGGGACATCTTGGGACCAAGCCCATTCCCTGTTCACACATTGGTCGAGCTTGCTCGCGGAGACAAGGGTCTTCCTTCAGTCTCAACCGCAGCCGCTGATACTGCGCAGTTCGTAAAGGACTTCCAGTCTTACAACACTGCAAACCTCAAGAAGTACGGAAATGTTTGGAGCAACAGCTACAACATCTCTGCTGTTGATAGCTCAACAAACCCACTTCTTCTGGTCAGCAATGGTGGATACATCCTGCAATCAGCAGTTACAAACCAGAGTGCAACTCTCGTTGTTAACCCTAAGTACAACGATGGACCAGCTCTTAGCGGTATCACAACATTCATCTTCAAGTTCGGTATTGCTGATGGTTCACCTTCAGCTCAAGCACTTTCCAACAAGGAAATTGACGTATACGACGGTCAGCCAACCGCTGATGCAGTTGCATCGCTCAAGACACTTCCAGGTGTAACAACCGTTGGTTACAACGCTGCAACTTATGAGCACATTGATCTTCGCGTAGGCGATGGACCAGGAACTACAGATCACTACACCGGTCCATTTGCTGCTTCAGGAGGCCAGAAGGCTGCCGACCTACGTAGTGCATTCTTGCTCGCCTACCCACGTGCAGATATCGTCTCTAAGTTGATTGCACCAATCAACTCTGATGCACAGGTCTTGCAGTCAACATTCGTGCTTCCTGATAACGCCGATTACAACAGCGTAATTGGTTCTAATGGTTCTTCGATTTACTCTGGAACCCAGGCAAAGCGCACAGCTACTGCTCTTGCATTGGTAAAGAAGTACTACCCAACAGCGGGTACTGCTACTCCAATCAATGTAAACCTTCTCTTCGGACAACCTTCAAACACTCGTCGTGTTTCTGAATCACAGTTGGTTAAGGCTGCAGAAGCTAAGGTTGGCTTCAACGTCAACATCACACCTACCTCCGGTTGGTCTGCTCACTTGTCAGAGAACAAGTGGGATGCTGAGTTCTTCGCATGGTCAGCATCAAGCATCCAGCAACAGGGTAACTGCCCTAACTTCGAGACAAGTGGTGGAAACAACTTCATCGGTTACTCCAGCCCAGTCGTTGATGCGGCTTGTAAGGTTCTATCTGGCGCGTCAATTTCGCACGCTGATGAACTTCGCCTCTATGACAAGGCAGAGGGCGCTGTAGATCGCGACGCAGTCTCATTGGGTATCTTCCAATTCCCATCTGTTGTTGCTTATAACTCTGCACTCGCCAACGTAAAGCCTGGTCCACTCGCTCCAAACATTGTTTGGAACTACTGGGCTTGGCATTTCTAAGAAGTTAACTCCTTAGACCAGACCTAAGAGAAGAGCGCTCTCCACAGTGGAGGGCGCTCTTCTCTTTTCACTGTTTCGGGGCTTTTGAGAGGGGTTTAGCCTGCGAGTTCATTTATTGTTATCCAGGAGTTTGCCCTAGTATCGCCCTACATGCAGTTCCTGTAGAACCTTGTATTCCTAGTAGGAGGTCCACTCGAGTGTTTGCCTATATTTCACGTCGCATAGGCGCCGCGATTATCGTCCTCTTTGGTTCGACCTTCATTCTTTTCAACCTTGAAGCAATTTCTGGAGATCCACTTCAGGATCTACGCACAAGTACGAGTCCCACAGCTAAAACTCAACTTCATGATCTGATTAGAACGCTCCACCTAAACGTGCCGGCTCCAGCGCGTTACTTCATTTGGCTCAAGGGCGTGTTAAAGGTATTCACTGGTCACATTGATTTGGGTACCGACCGGCAATCCACTCCTATTCCTACCGTTCTAGGGACTGCTATTCCCACGACAATTAGGTTGGTCTTGGCAGCAACCATTTTGGCAATCGTCTTGGGTATTGCTATCGGGATTATCTCAGCGCTACGTCAGTACAGCCGTTTTGACTACTTCATGATTTTTGTTTCATTCTTTCTCTACTCACTGCCCATATTTTGGGTTGCAGTATTACTTAAGCAATTTTTGGCAATCTCATTTAATAACTTTCTAGTCAATGGTCATATCGGATTGTGGTTTATAGTAATTATGAGCCTGATTTCTGGAATTTTTTGGGCCGGTGTTTTCTCGGGAACCCGAAAGCGAGTTTTCACAATTTTTTCTGTGGTCGCCTTGGTCAACGCGCTCGTTCTTTGGACTCTCAGCGTAACAAAGTGGTTTACCCATCCTCGACTGGGGATTGAAGGCATCTTTCTCTTTGGAATCGCTATTGCGTTTGCGGTAACTCTCGTCTCTACGGGACTCGAAAATAGGAATGCGCTCAAGGCTTCGCTCACTATGGCGCTGGTTGGAACTATTTTGTATTTCCCAGCCGAACATATTCTGCACACGAAGGGCAGCCTCTTCTTAATTCTGGTCTTTGCAGTCGTCACTTTTGCCGTCGCGACTCTTAATGGACGTCTATGGTCGAAGATCGATCAAGGTCCGATCGTCAGATCCTCGAATTTAACCGCCTTCTTTATTGCAATTCTGATTCTATTTGACGAGATGATGCATAACTGGGTTCATTACATAAACACAGATGCGGTAAATGGACGTCCAATCTCTACTATCGGTCAGAGCAACACCCAATTGCCTCCGGGACACTTCTGGTACAACGTTATCGACACTGCAACTCACTTGTTCTTGCCAACGATAGCTTTGACCTTGATCTCCTTCGCCGGTTACGTCAGATACTCCCGCGGAACAATGTTGGAAGTCCTTAACCAGGACTACATTCGTACCGCGCGCGCTAAAGGACTAACTGAGCGCACAGTTGTGATGCGACATGCCTTTAGAAATACCATGATTCCTTTAACGACCATCATTGCTCTCGACTTCGCTGGGATCATTGGTGGCGCCACGATTACTGAGACCGTATTTGGTTGGACTGGCATGGGTAAGTTATTTGTAAATGCCATTTATTCTTTCGATGAGAATCTTCTTATGGCAACATTTTTAATTACTTCTATCTTGGTACTACTAGCGACACTGCTCTCAGATCTGCTCTACGGAGCCCTCGATCCACGAATTAAGGTAGGAGGAAACTAATCATGGCTTTATTTAGACGCTCCAAGAAGAACACGGAAGATCTTGTAAATGCCGAAGGAGGCCTCGAGAACCGTGAAATTGAAGGTCTTACACAAGGTCAGATAGTTCGTGCTCGTTTCTTCCGCCACCGTGGCGCAATGATCTCTATCGTTGTACTAGTTGGAATTATTCTCCTGGTCTTCTCATCTGTTGGTGGAAATATTTTCGGCATCAATTACTCAGGCTGGTGGAAGTGGACGATTACTGACATGCCTGATGTGACTCAATGTCGAGCAGGTATTGTTGGTTGCCCAACTCTTTCAGTCATTCCAAAGTTCCTTGGAGGCGCTGGGATGCACCTCGGGCAACATCCATTTGGGCAGGATGATATTGGTCATGATTACTTTGCATTAGTTATGCGCGGCACTCAACGTTCGATCATCATCATGTTTGTCTTGGGAATTGTTGCTGGCCTCGTGGGTACAGTTGTTGGTGCTGTCGCTGGTTACTTTAAGGGCATCACGGATAATCTATTGATGCGCCTTGTTGAGTTCATCATCATCATTCCTGTCGTTATTGTGGGAGCCGTAATTGGATATCACTTCGGCAGTTTGGGAGTAATGGTCCTGGCTCTGATGCTGGGACTTTTCTCCTGGCCAGGTCTAGCTCGTCTAGTTCGAGGCGAGTTTCTCTCGTTGCGTGAGCGTGAATTTGTTGATGCTGCCCGGGTAGCGGGTGCCAGCAATTCCCGCATTATCTTTAAACATATTTTGCCGAATGCGGTGGGTGTAATCATCGTCGCCGTGACCCTTTTGATGTCCCAGGCAATCTTGTTGGAATCTGCTCTCTCATTCCTTGGGTTCGGTGTAGTTGCTCCAGATGTCTCCCTTGGTCTTTTGATTAGCCAGTATCAGGATTCATTTACAACTAGGCCCTGGCTCTTTTGGTGGCCGGGTCTCTTCATCATCGTTATCTGCCTAACCGTGAATTTCATCGGCGATGGATTGAGAGATGCATTTGATCCACGCCAACGTCGCAGGATTGGACGTAAGGAGCGCGAAGAGTCTCGCCAGGCAATCGCGAGCCACAGCGTTGGAGAGAGTAAGTAATGAATGCGGTTACAACGAGGCGCGATAATTCGTTACTTGTGAAAGAGCAACATGACCGCCGCGATGACTCCAATAAGCGCTGCGCTGCCAATGATGGAGTAATTGCGCTCGAAGGTGTCTTCAATGATCGTCGGATTAGCAATCCTGCTGAAGTCAACCATTCTGTATCTGGCTATAGCAGCGGCCGCTCCAGTATCGCTCTCTGGGAGGTCTGCGGGACCTATTTGGACTCCGCGTTCCAGCCCCAAAGTTCTTGGATCTATAGCCTCAATCTTGTCCAGCCGAGTGGCTCTTCTTGCTTGTCTAGGAGTTGGACCAGTAGCAGCCCAAGCGCTAATTCTCTTCTCTCGGGTGTAAATCATGAGTGTGAGCCGCGCTTCAACGCTTTGAACGCTCTTCCAGCTCAACGTATAGGTCTCGATTGGATTAACAATGGTGAGACCTTCATCGTAAAAGATGATTTTAGGGCGAACGTAAGCAGCGCTTGCCAAGATAGTAAAGAAAGCGCACCACAGGGTTACATCAATCGAGTTGTATCTACTGCTTGTGTACCAGGTGCTAATTACAATACCCAGAAAGAAGAAAAGCAGAAATCCGAACATCAAATAACCTTTTCGAGCGCGGAATACTGTCGGATTAGTTCGATTGCTCTCACTCATCATGCTGTAATAGTGTCACAAAAGGCGGAGAAATAATGACAAGTGGTGGTACACCCGTACTCAAAGTTTCAAATTACAGCGTCGAGTTTTGGGTCGATGGTGTTTGGTACCCAGCGGCGGTCAACCTCAACTTTGAACTCTTCCCAGGTAGAACTCTCGCACTTGTAGGGGAGTCTGGATCAGGTAAGTCAACTGTTGCAATGGGAATAATGGGTTTGCTCGCCTCTAACTCGAGAACATTTGGTTCGGTCAAGGTAAAAGATGTTGAGATGGTAGGTGCACCTCCCGCTACTCTACGTAAATTCCGTGGCAAGGAAGTTGCTTATATCTTCCAGGAGCCAATGACAGCTCTCAACCCGGTTTACACAATTGGTTTCCAAATTATTGAAACTATTAGGAACCATTTCGACATGGGTCCTAAAGAGGCCAGAGCCCGTGCAATTGAACTGTTGACACTGGTTGAGATTCCAGATCCTGAACGTTCGGTCGACAAGTATCCTCACCAACTCTCTGGTGGGCAGCGCCAGCGGGCCATGATCGCCCAGGCACTAGCTTGCGATCCAGCTCTTCTGGTAGCCGATGAACCAACAACGGCGCTGGATGTAACGGTTCAAGCCGAGATCCTCGATCTCATGCGTGGATTGCGTACCAAATTAAATTCTGCAATTTTGTTAATCACTCACGATATGGGTGTAGTCGCGGATATGGCCGATGACATCTTGGTGATGCAGGGTGGCAATACCGTTGAATATGGAACAGCCGATCAAATTTTTAATCGCCCCCAGCACCCTTATACCCAACAACTTTTGGCGTCGGTTCCTAAGATCGGTTCCACCAAGATGCGTATTCTTGAGCCGAGCCAATCTGCTGCAAGCCCAGTTCTTAAACTTGAAAATGTAACGATTGAATATCCAAAACGAGGTCGGATCCCAGCATTTACCGCTGTTAAGGATTTCTCCCTTGAGATTTTCCCTGGTGAGATTGTGGGCCTTGTTGGTGAATCTGGATCTGGAAAGACCACGGTGGGCCGCGCCTCAATCGGATTAATTCCAATCAAAGCCGGAACTCTCAAAGTCGTTGGTCAAGACATTAGCCATGCCTCAATGAAGGACCTGCGCCAAATTCGTCGCAACACTGGAATTGTCTTCCAGGACCCTGCTAGCTCGCTCAATCCACGTCTACCAATCGGTGAGAGCATTGGAGAGCCAATTTATTTAGCAGGGATTGCCAAGGGCCAAGAGCTCGGCAAGATGGTTGAAGACCTACTCTCCAGCGTTGAATTACCGCGCAGCTATAGAAACCGGTATCCGCACGAACTCTCTGGTGGTCAGCGTCAACGCGTCGGTATCGCAAGAGCCCTCGCACTCGCCCCAGATATCTTGATCGCCGATGAACCTACTTCCGCGCTAGATGTATCTGTTCAGGCTCGCTTCCTAGACCTGCTCCAAGAGCTGCAAGCGAAATTAAAGTTCGCTTGCCTTTTCATCACCCATGATTTGGGTGTGGTGGACATCCTCTCGCACCGAATTGCGGTTATGCAGAATGGTCGCCTCGTTGAAATCGGTACCAGAGATGAGATTCTCAATCATCCGAAGGATCCGTATACACAGCGTTTGTTGAGCGCGGTCCCTGTTCCAGATCCTGCCGAGCAGAAGCTTCGCCGTGAAGCGAGATTGGCTGCAAAGTAACGCCCAGGCGTTACCTGATCACCAGATTCGAACTCGTTCGGACTCGGGTAACCAGAGCGGATCGCCCTCGACCACTCCAAAGGCTGCATAAAATTCTGGCAGGTTCTTCAGAATTTGATTTGCTCTAAATTCTGCAGGGGAGTGTGGATCGGTAGCGATCAACCGCTTTGTCTCCTCAGGGCGCAATTTCCCATTCCAGATCTGGGCGTAGCCGATGAAGAATCTTTGCGCGCCTGTCAGACCATCAATAACGGGCGCAGGTGCCCCTTGGAGCGAAATTTTGTAGGCCTGATAAGCCACACAGGCGCCCCCTAAATCTCCGATGTTCTCGCCGATTGTGAGCGCTCCATTCACGTGGACCTCAGGCGCATTGGAGGGATGCAGCGCCTCGTATTGGTCAATGAGTTTGCGAGTGAGCGCCTCAAATTTGGCTCGGTCCTCTTCGCTCCACCAATCGTTGAGGTTTCCATCGCCATCAAATTTCGAACCTTGATCATCAAATCCATGACCAATCTCGTGACCAATTACCGAGCCGATGCCCCCGTAATTGACGGCGTCATCTGCCTCGAGATTGAAGAAGGGAGGTTGCAATATCGCTGCCGGAAAGACGATCTCGTTGTAGAGCGGGTGGTAATAGGCATTTACCGTTTGTGGCGTCATGCCCCATTCGTCGCGATCGATGGGGGTGCCAATTTTGGAAAAGTTGAACTCTTGAGCGAAGGTTGTAACCGCTTCTAGATTTGCAATGAGGTCATCAGGAACGATGGTGAGTTTGGAATAGTCGCGCCATTTATCCGGATACCCAATTTTTGGGGTGAATTTATTTAGTTTATCGAGGGCCTTGGCGCGAGTCTCGTCACTCATCCAGGTGAGATTTGAGATATCGACACGGTAGGCCTCAATCAAATTGTGAACAAGTTTGAGCATCCGCTCTTTGGCTTCTGGAGGGAAGTGGCGCGCTACATACTCTTGGCCAATTGCTTCTCCGAGGGCACCTTCAACGAGAGAGACTCCGCGCTTCCAGCGTTCGCGAAGCTCTGGAGTTCCAGAGAGAGTCCTTCCGTAAAAGGCAAAATTCTCTTCTACAAAATTGGCAGAGAGGTAGGCGGCGCTTCCTGAAATCAGATGCCAGGTCAGCCAGGAACTCCATGATTCGCGGTCGAATTCATTGAGCAGTTGAGCCATTCCGGCAAAGTGGGATGGTTGTTGAACGATCAAATCTTCCATCACATGCTGCGGCACTCGGGCGGCGTGCATCCAACGCTGCCATTCAAAACCTGGAGTGAGTTCCTGCAAACCAGCAAAGTTGTATGGGTTGAGCACCTGGCTCATGTCACGATCTTTAACCTGATCAAAGTGATTTGCCGCGATCTTGGTCTCTAGCGCGAGTACACGGGACGCATGCGCTGCGGCGTTCTCTACCCCTGCCATCTCCAACATCTTTGTAGCGTGTGAAAGAAAAGCCTCGCGGATTGGCGCGTACTGCTCTTCACGATAGTAGGCCTCATCAGGCAGGCTGATCCCGCCTTGCGACATATACATGACATAACGATTGCTATCGTGAGCATCGACCTCTACTCCGATATAGAAGAGGCCACCGAGTCCTCGAGCCTCCAAGCCACCCATGACCTCAAGGAGTTCATTAGCGCTTTGAATAGCGAGGGTTCTGGCAATGTCATCTGCGATGGGGGAGATACCGAGCGATTCAATCCGTTCAACATCCATGAACGAGCGGAAGAGATCACCAATCTTCTGAGCGTTTGAACCCGGCTCCGCAGTGCCAGCAGATAGGTCTTCGATGATCTGACGAACATGGGCCTCGCTCTGCTCTCGCAAGACAGTAAAGGCGCCATAGCCTGCTCTATCGGCTGGAATCTCAAAATTCTTTAGCCAACTCCCATTTACATAGCGAAAAAAGTCCTCGCGGGGCGAGACAGATATATCGAAGTGATCATGGAAGATTCCGCTTTTTAAATCGCTCTGTGAACTCATTCCTCTAGCCTAATAGAGGTAGGCCTCAAACCTCCGTTTCAGAACTAATACAACTTTCAACTATCCTGTATTCAAAGTAAGATTCGAGTATGACAGCCAAGAAGATTGACGCAAAGTGGCTCTCCCCACGAGAGTTAAAGGCATGGCGTTCTTACATCGTCGCCTCGCGTCGCCTCTGGGATGCCATGGAGACCGATCTCTCTCCTCATGAATTATCGATGTCCGATTACGAGATTTTGGTCCACTTGAGTGAGGCACCCGGTCGACAGATTCGAATGAGTGAACTTGCCGAGAGCGCCATGATCTCGAAGTCTCGCCTCTCTCATCGTATGAAGGTTATGGAGAAGGCCGGTTGGGTAAGACGCGAGGTCTGCAAGGTTGATAAGCGGGGTCAATTTGCCATCATGACTGACAAGGGTTGGAAGGCGATTGTTAAAGCTGCCCCAGATCACCTGGTAAGCATCCGCTCCCGATTTATCGATCACCTCACCGCTAAAGATCAGGAGGATCTAGCCCGGATCTTCGAACGAGTGAGCGAGAAGATGCGCGAGCAATTTGAAAAGGGATGCGACTCTTAAATTAGGGAAATAAAAAACCCCGCCACATGATGTGGCGGGGTTTTTCAATGTTGACTTACTTCTTTGCAGCAGCCTTCTTACGAGGCTTTGCAACCTTCTTAGCAGCTGGCTTTGCAGCAGCCTTCTTACGAGGCTTTGCAACCTTCTTAGCAGCTGGCTTTGCAGCAACCTTCTTAGCAGCGGCCTTCTTGCGTGGCTTAGCAGCAGCCTTCTTAGCAGCTGGCTTAGCAGCGGCCTTCTTGCGAGGCTTAGCAGCAGCCTTCTTAGCAGCTGGCTTTGCAGCAGCCTTCTTACGTGGCTTTGCAGCCACCTTCTTTGCTGGAGCTGCCTTCTTAGCAGCGGCCTTCTTACGACGCTTTGGAGCTGGAGCTGCCTTAGCAGCTGCCTTCTTGCGACGCTTTGGAGCAGTTTTCTTAGCTGCAGCCATTTACATCTCCTATCAGAATGGTTCGATCCGTCACCGAACCTGTTCAAGGAGAATCGTGACAGTAATTACATGAAGAAGCCACTATTTTCGATATAAAAGTGAGTGCGTGTCGCAACAATATTTTTTTGATTTTTTGTGCTGTTTTGCAGATTTGATAGTCGAACTTCTAACTCGGATCTTCTCCGATTCGTTTTTTACTTCGTTGCTCAATTGCATATGGATTTGTTTGCAGATCGAAATTTCGAAATTCGGAGAGTTTTGCCGATGTCAGCGAGACCAATGCCATGCAGAGCAAGCCACCGGAAATAACTGAAGTCCGCAATGAGGTAAGTGCGGCGGTCGTACCGGCGCGTAACTGCGCCGAGAGCGGCCCCACTGAGTAAGAAAGCAGTTCTAATCCGGCCAACCGGCCACGGAATTCATCATCAATCGTCTGATTCCACATCGTATTTCTGCAGAGAGCGCTGACCTGGTCAGATGCTCCCGCCAATCCAAGAAAGAGAAGGACCATCCAGAGCGAATTTGTGGTTCCTGCAAGAGCGATGCACGCCCCCCAACCAATCGCTGCGATGGCGATGGCCCTGCCGTGCCGGTTGAACCCTTTAATCCAACCGCTCGTGGCAGTCACCACGATTGAGCCGAAGATTCCCGCGGAATAGAAGAGACCCAAAGCCCATCGCGAGTGAATCTGATCCGCCCAAAATGGAAAGAGCGCGTTCGGCATAGCAAAGAACATCGCGATGAGATCGATGATGTAGGTACCCAACAGATCTTTACGTGAAGCGGCATACTGCAATCCATCGAAGACCGCCTTGAATGATCTTGTTGTCCCGTCGCGTACCGGTGGTACAGAGGCGATGCGAAGCATAAATCCGACCGAGATTACGTAAGAGATGATGTCGATCCCAAATGCGGTTTTTACACCGCTCGTAGCAATGATTACTCCTGCAATTGCCGGCCCGATGATGGCGCTAAATTGCCAGCGCAACGACATGAGGGCCATGGCCGATGGAAGATCCTCGTGCTCCACTAATCGAGGAATCATGGCGCTATAACTCGGTCCTTGAAGTCCATCCACCGCTGAAAATCCCGCGCCAACCAGGTAGAGAAGGAGAAGATGGGGGTGATGCAGGAGCGAATTTCCTAGAAGTGTGGCCGAGAGAAGAAGTGCACCAGCTTCACAACGCCATACCATCTTCTTGCGATCCACGGTGTCAGCCAACACTCCACCCCAGAGCGCAAAGATTATGAGGGGAATGATTTCGACCGCCCCCATCGCACCGACCGCGATGTATGAATTAGTGAGTTCCTTGATCTGAAAGGGGAGAGCCACAATCGTAAGTGAAGAACCAAAGCGCGTTACGACCCCGGAGATAAATATGTAGCGCAGATTTTTATTTTTACGAAGAGGTGAGAGATCTACTGCGAATCGCGCCATCCGTCGAGCCTAGTGAAAAGTCTGTTCTTCGGAAGGAAATTTTCCCTCGGCCACATCTGAAGCCCACTCTTTAACTCCGTTTGAGATTTCATCCCGGAGATTGCGATAAGCCTTGGCAAATTTCGGGGCTCTCTCTGTCAGACCCATAAGATCAGTCCAGACAATCACCTGAGCATCGCAGTCTGCTCCTGCACCGATACCGATGACCGGTATCTGCAGAGTTGCTGAAATCTCCGCTGCTAACTCCGCGGGAACCATCTCTAGCACAATTGCAAAAACACCCGCGGCCTCTAACGCCAGAGCATCCTTGATGATCTTTTCGGCGCTATCTGCACGTCCTTGAACCTTAAATCCACCCAAAGCAAAGACAGATTGAGGTGTGAGCCCGAGATGGCCCATGACAGGGATTCCTGCGCTAATGAGTTTCTTGATTTGCGGAACCACTTTCTTGCCACCCTCAAGTTTTACGGCATGAACCTTTGCCTCTTTGAAGAGTCGGGTTGCACTTTCAAGGGCCCACTTTGGTGATTTCTCGTAACTTCCAAAGGGAAGATCGGCCACCACCATCGCGGTTGTGGAACCTCGAACCACAGCCCTCGAGAGCATGATCATCTGATCAAGGGTTACTGGAATCGTGTTCTCTTCGCCGAGAAAATTGTTTCCTGCGCTATCTCCCACCAAGAGAACGGGGATTCCCGCTGCATCAAATATGGAGGCGGTCATCTCTTCATAACTTGTGATCATCGCCCATTTTTCGCCACGAACTTTCTTGGCGGCTAAATCAGAGATTGAAACACGACGAGTGTGTCCGTTAGACATGGCTTCCCCTTAAGGCTCGCGGCCAGTTCTGGTCCGCGGCTAAAGCAAAGTCTACCTTCATAGGCCTGAGAGCACTTCTTCAGGGCTATGGGCAGGCGTACAGAAGCGCAGGTAGGATTCTTACATGAGCCCACAGGCGAGTGGCCAAATACGCGTAGCTTTAGCGCAGATCAATCCGACTGTCGGCGCCTTGGAATCCAACTCCAATCTCATCTTCGACTATGCCCAAAAAGCCGTCAGCGCAGGTGCGCACCTGTTGGTCTTGCCAGAGATGGTGCTGACTGGCTATCCCGTTGAAGATCTAGCAAATCGCTCCTCATTTCGCCAAGCCTCTCGTAAAGCGATCTCCGTTCTGGCAGAGCGTCTTGGCGCATGTGGAGAATTAGTGAGCATTGTCGGCTACCTCGATGAGAGCCCATCTCGTCGCCCGCAAAACGCTGTAGCGGTGATTCATCGCGGCGCTGTTGTGGCAACGTACATAAAACATCATCTTCCGAATTACGGCGTCTTCGATGAATTTAGGAACTTCGTTCCGGGAGATAAATCTCTGGTCTTTAGATTGCATGGAATCGATGTGGGTGTTGCCATCTGTGAAGACATTTGGCGTGAGCAAGGTCCGGTTGCGGAGTTGGCTTCACGGAAGGTGGGATTGGTAGTCGTCCCTAACGGCAGCCCCTTCGAGAGAAATAAAGACGATGTGAGAGCTGCACTAGTTCGCCGGCGGGCTAGAGAGATTGATGCTCCTGTCCTCTATGTAAATATGACTGGCGGGCAGGATGATCTCGTCTTTGATGGGGATAGCATCGCAGTCTCGGCAAATGGAGTGACCATCGCCCGAGCTCCACAATTCGATGATGGTCTGATGGTTGTGGACGTTGATGCCAAGTATCAATCGGGTAACCCTGATGTGATCCTCAGTGAGGCAAAAGTTCCTAGCTACCCAAAGATCCATCATGGAGCGGCACAAAGGTTAGAGACAGAAGCGGAGATATGGCAGGCGCTGGTCGTAGGACTCCGTGACTATGTCAAAAAGAATGGCTTTCCATCAGTCCTTTTGGGTCTTTCGGGTGGAATTGATTCAGCCGTTACAGCTGCAATTGCAGCTGATGCTGTGGGTGCTAAGAAAGTCTTTGGCGTTGCCCTGCCAAGCCGATACTCCTCTGAACATTCCTTGAGCGATGCTGCAGAATCGGCACGGCGCATAGGTTTGAATTTTCGAGTCATTGAGATCCAGCCCATGGTCGATGGATTTCTCAACTCACTCAATCTGACCGGTTTGGCCGAGGAGAATTTGCAAGCGCGAGTTCGTGGAACCACCTTGATGGGGCTTTCAAATCAAGAGGGTCACTTAGTTTTGGCGACTGGAAATAAGTCGGAGTTAGCGGTGGGCTACTCCACACTTTATGGTGATGCCGTAGGTGGCTATGCGCCTATTAAGGATCTGCTGAAATCCGAGGTCTGGGCGATAGCTCGCTGGCGTAACAAGGTGGCGGCGAGCCGGGGAGAGCAGCAACCAATTCCAGTTAACTCGATCATCAAAGAGCCCAGCGCTGAGTTGCGTCCAGATCAAAAAGATACCGATTCGCTTCCTTCCTATGATCTACTCGATCAATTGCTGACGATCTACATTGAGAATGATGGAGGTCTGCAAGGACTTCTCTCGGCTGGATTTGATAGTGAGTTAGCGACAAAGGTGATTCAGATGGTCGACCGCGCGGAGTACAAGCGACGCCAATATCCGCCAGGGCCGAAGATCTCCAGACGTGCCTTCGGAAAGGATCGCCGCCTGCCAATAACCTCTGGATGGCGTGAGAGAAGCGAACCCCACTAGTCGCACTAGAGATTTTTAGAGAGATTTCTAGAGAGATTTGTCATCTGGCGCTCATCTCCTTATTATTTGGCTAGGTCATGAGTTCCAGGTTTTAGCCCCGGCTTACTGGACGGCAACCCTCCACCACGGTGGGGTGCTCCGGGTGAAGACCAGGCTAGTTGCACAGTGCAATTGGCAAGCGTGGGTAGATGAAAGTATTGGGGCGACCCTACTTTCGCGCACCCCCTAACTTCACGGGAGGTATTTCATGTCATTTTCACCAGAACAAGCGGCCTTTGAAACTCGCCAAATCCATGCTGGTCAGGTTCCAGATCCATCAACGGGCGCACGCGCGCTTCCACTGTTTCAGACGACCGCCTACGTATTTCGCGATACCAAGCATGCCGCCGATCTCTTTGGTCTAGCAGAGCTTGGAAACATTTACACCCGTCTCATGAATCCAACTCAAGATGCAGTAGAACAACGTATCGCTGCTCTTGAAGGTGGAGTCGCCGCTTTGTTGGTCGCTTCTGGATCTGCCGCAACAACGTATGCGGTTTTGAATGTTGCAGAGGCCGGAGATCACATCGTCTCATCTCCAAGCCTCTACGGCGGAACATATAACTTGTTCCACTACACACTTCCAAAATTTGGCATTGAAGTTACATTTGTCGAAAATCCAGATGATCCAGAGTCGTGGCGCAAAGCGGTTCGCCCAAATACAAAGGCGTTTTTTGGAGAGACAATTTCAAATCCTAAGAACGACATTCTCGATATCGAAACTGTTGCCAAGATTGCCCATGAAAATGGGGTTCCGCTTATCGTCGATAACACGGTAGCCACACCATTTTTGATACGTCCAATCGAGCATGGTGCCGACGTCGTGGTTCACTCAGCAACCAAGTTTTTATCTGGTCACGGAAACTCAATCGTTGGAGCAATTGTTGACTCTGGAAACTTTGACTACGCCCAACAGAAAGCCAAGTATCCAAATTTCAACGAGCCAGATCCTTCCTACCATGGCTTGGTTTACGCTCAAGCTCTAGGTGTTGGTTCCGCTTTTGGCGCTAACCTCTCCTACATTTTCAAGATTCGCCTCACCTTACTCCGTGACACAGGTGCTGCAGTGAGCCCATTCAATGCTTGGTTATTGGCGCTGGGACTTGAGACTCTCTCACTTCGTATTGAGAGGCATGTTGAGAATGCAAAGGCGGTAGCGGCATTCCTCGAGTCGCATCCTCAGGTTGAAAAGGTGAATTACGCCGATCTCGCCTCATCGCCATGGAACCACCTGGCTAAGAAGTACGCTCCAAAGGGCACGGGTGCGGTTCTCTCCTTTGAGATCAAGGGTGGAATCGAAGCTGGAAAGAAGTTTGTTGAAGGTCTAACACTTCACTCCCACGTTGCAAACATCGGTGATGTGCGCTCCTTGGTCATTCATCCAGCATCGACCACGCACTCACAGCTCACACCTGATGAGCAGTTCACCGCCGGAGTAACACCCGGTCTTGTTCGCCTCTCTGTTGGTTTGGAGAATATTGCGGATATCAAGGCCGATCTTGAGGGGGGCTTTGCTGCGGCAAAGTAATTACGGATATGAATGAGAGCGAATGTCCCGTAACGGGTGCATGGTTAGAAGACCATGACCCGGGGGCCCGCCAATTCATAAAAATTGGAGACCTCACCCTTGAATCGGGTGAGGTACTTCCAGATATCACGATTGCCTATCAGACATGGGGCGAGTTAAACCAGAGTCGAGATAATGCCATTCTGGTCAATCATGCGCTGACAGGGTGGTCAGACGTTCCAGGGTGGTGGCCATCTATTGTGGGTCCTGGATTGCCGCTCGACTCAAATAAATATTTCATCATCTGTCCAAATGTGATCGGTGGATGTCAGGGAAGTACGGGTCCATCCTCCCTCGCCCCCGATGGCAAGCGTTGGGGATCTCGTTTTCCAGTGCTGACGATTCGAGACATGGTTGCCGCGGAGTTAGCGCTGACCAATCTACTTGAGATCAAGAGCTACGTATTAGCGGTCGGTCCTTCACTGGGCGGCATGCGCTCTCTGGAGTGGGCTATCGATCATCCAGATCGTGTTGAAGCAATCTGCACTATTGGATCATCAGCCGTGGCGACGGGGGATCAGATTGGTGGCGCTTCGATTCAGATCCGCGCTATTAAGAGCGATCCCTATTTCAATGGGGGTGACTACTACAAGCAAGATCGCGGACCGAGTGAGGGAATGGGAATCGCCCGGCGTATTGCTCACCTGACCTACCGCACCGAGTCGGAGATGGATGTCCGCTTTGGTCGCGAGCTGCAAGGCGATGAGACCGGCCGATACGCAGTCGAGTCATATCTTGACCACCAAGCCCTCAAATTAGCCAAGCGATTCGATGCCAACACGTACATAGTTCTCACCGAGGCGATGAACTCCCATGATGTCGGGCGCGGTCGCGGGGGAGTAGCCGCGGCGCTCTCGAAGATCACAATTCCAGTCTCTGTGGTCTCGATCGATACCGATCGACTTTTCCCGCCTCGCCTGCAGGAGGAGATCGTTGAACTGACCCCTACGGCAAGACCGTTGGCCACCATTTCCTCGCCATTCGGCCATGATGGATTCCTGATTGAGGTTGAATCTATGGGGGAGCTACTTCGCCAAGCCCTTTCACGCTAATAAACCGCCAAAACGAGGTCGAAAAGCGCCTCTTGGATGTGCATTTAGGGCTGTGGACAAATTATAATATGGGTATCGATTCCACTGGTCAGTAAAGTTAGGCCAGGTAAACCAAAGGATGCTCCGTGGCTGTAATTCGTGCGCCCAAAAAAGGCGACCAGGCAAGTGGTACCACAGCTAAAAAGAGCGTTGCCAAAAAAGTGGCAGCAAAGAAGGCTGCTCCGGTAGCAAAGAAAGCCGCCACCAAGAAAGTGGCCGCTAAGAAGGCACCGGCAAAGAAAGCTGTTGCGAAAAAAGTTTCATCGGGTCCACATCGCTTTCCGACAAAGGCTGAGATTGAAGCCCTGAGATTGCAGCGCGAGGAAGAAGAGCGCATTAAAGCAGAGCGTAAAGCTGCACATCGTTTCCCAACTAAAGCAGAGTTAGAGGCACGTAAGGCTGCTGAAGAAGCGCTAAAAAATCCTCCTAAAGTTGAACCAGTAATAGTTTCAGCACCAGTAATCACAAAGATTGATGGCGAAGAAGTCGAACTAGAAGAGATCGAATTAGAAGATCTCGACACGCTCGTTGAAGAAGTTAAAGAGATCGTTGCTGAGGAAGAAGAGAAGGCTGAGATCCGTGTTGTAAATGTCGCGGAAGAATCTCAAAATGAAGAGAATGCCTTCACCATTAAAGATTCTGAAGAAGATGATGCTCCAGCGCAGACCGTTCTTACTGCTGGTGCTACCGCAGATCCTGTAAAGGATTACCTCAAGTTGATTGGCCGCGTGCCACTTCTCAACGCTGAGATGGAAGTTGAGCTCTCACTACAAGTTGAAGCTGGACTCTTTGCTGAAGAGAAGTTAGCTCACGATAAGAAGTTGGATAAGAAGCTGAGGCGTGAATATGAGCAGTTAGTGCTCCAAGGACGTCGCGCCAAGAATCACCTCCTAGAAGCCAACTTGCGCTTGGTTGTATCGCTCGCAAAGCGCTATACCGGACGTGGAATGCTATTTCTTGACCTGATTCAAGAGGGCAACTTGGGTCTCATCCGTGCAGTTGAGAAGTTTGATTACACCAAGGGTTATAAGTTCTCTACATATGCAACATGGTGGATTCGCCAGGCGATCACCCGCGCGATGGCCGACCAGGCTCGCACAATTCGTATTCCGGTTCACATGGTTGAGGTCATTAACAAGTTGGCCCGCGTACAACGCCAGATGTTGCAAGATCTTGGTCGCGAACCTACCCCTGAAGAGTTGGCAAAAGAACTTGATATGACTCCTGAAAAAGTTGTAGAAGTTCAGAAGTATGGTCGCGAGCCGATCTCACTTCACACTCCATTGGGTGAAGAGGGCGATTCAGAGTTTGGTGACTTAATCGAAGACTCCGAGGCGATCGTTCCTGCCGATGCGGTCTCTTTCACCTTGTTACAAGAGCAGCTTCACTCAGTACTCGATACTCTCTCTGAGCGTGAAGCGGGTGTAGTTGCGATGCGCTTTGGATTAACCGATGGTCAACCAAAGACTTTGGATGAGATTGGAAAGGTCTACGGAGTTACGCGTGAGCGTATTCGTCAGATCGAGTCCAAGACCATGTCTAAGTTGCGCCATCCATCGCGCTCCCAAGTTCTCCGCGATTACTTAGATTAATTTTGAGATTAATCTTGATGAATTTAGGCACCCTATGAGTGAGAATCCCAAGATATATCGCAATCCCAAAAGTGGATCAATGCGCTTTACTGGAACCGCAGACTTTGTGGATCAAGATGGAAATATCATCGAGACTAAGACTGACTTCAAACTCTGTGGATGCGGAAGGTCGAAGGAGAAGCCCTTCTGCGATGGTTCACATAAAGAGCTCATCGCTGAAACGCCTCAAAATTAGACAGATTCTCTAGGTAAAATCTCACCTTTTAACACTTTTTTCAAACTTTAACCCTAGATTCCTTGTTTCCGTCACATTGGGTGGTTAGAGTCTGCAACTTGAGCGACGACGCGAATAATCGATTAACCAGATTTGTGAAGAGAAGGAATTAATAATGGCTTCACTCAGCGCGCAAGAACGCGAGGCTAGAAAAGGCATTCATCCGACCAAGGAAGAGCTCATCAAGACTGTAGTTGTGCTGCTCGACAATCTCACCCTTGATGAAATAACTAGCGAGAAGGTGTTAGAGATCTCTGGCATATCTCGAGGATCTCTCTACCACCACTTTCAAGACTTCGCCGAGCTCTTAGAGCTCGCACAAGTGCGACGTTTTGCCAGTTATGTCGACCGCTCCATTGAAATTCTGACTGACCTCTTTGCGGAAGTTAACAACCGAGATGAACTCGTGATCCGATTGACGGAGGTATCCAAGACCTTCCAAGCACCAGAGCTCTCCAATACTCGAATTGAGCGTTTAACTGCGATTTCAAAGGTTATGCATAATCCAAGAATGGCGAGTGCGCTTGGTCAGGAGCAGGAGCGTTTGACAGAGAGCATCGCCGATCTATATCGCGATTTGCGGGCTCGCGGGCTAGGAAATCCGCTACTCCACCCACGCACTGCTGCCGTAATGTTTCAGGCATATACCCTTGGTCGCACGGTAGATGACTTCACGATAAACCATATGGATCAAGAGAATTGGCTCTACGCAGTCTCTTTAATTGTTGAGAATATTTTCTTTCCCGCTCGATAAATAGTTCACCCCCAAGCGTGAAACCAACCGCTTGGGGGTGATAAAAAACAGGTTATTCAGCGACTACAGGTGTCTCAATCAACTTCGCTGTCTCGTCTTGAATCTTAGCCACTAGAGGCTTAAGACCAGCGGCATACTCTTTAGCGTGATGTCCGCAGAAAAGTAACTCTCCACCATTCAGTAATGTGGCACGAACATAGGCCTGTGCTCCGCAACGGTCACAACGATCAATTGCATTTAGAGGGGTAGGTTCGAGGATCAACTGCTCGGTCATCGACTTCTCCTTTTCTGTGTGGCTTGCGGTCTTCTTTACTTCTTTTTGGTCACATCATCGTGCAGTAGTGGAACAGTAAAGCACGGTTAGTTTATTCCCCGCACGCCACTTGCGCTTGTTTATTTAAATTCACAGAAAAAACTATCCATTTTCTCTCTCAATAGGCGATTTATGGCAAATCTGCCCGATAACCTTGCGCCTCATGGCGACCGATGATAAAAGCACGACTACTGCAAATGGCTATACCGCCAAAGATCTTGCAGTCCTCGAGGGCCTTGATGCGGTTCGCAAACGTCCCGGCATGTATATCGGCACGACAGATTCCCGTGGACTTATGCACTGCCTCTGGGAGATTATCGATAACTCCGTCGATGAGGCTCTCGCTGGTCACTGCACCAAGATTGAGATCAATTTAGAGGCTGATGGATCAGTAGAGGTTCACGACAATGGCCGTGGCATTCCAGTCGACAAAGAGCCAAAGACTGGACTTACCGGTGTAGAAGTCGTCATGACCAAGCTCCATGCTGGTGGCAAATTTGGTGGGGGATCGTATGCCGCATCAGGTGGACTCCATGGTGTTGGAGCATCTGTAGTAAATGCTCTCGCTTCACGCCTTGATGTTGAAGTCGATCGCGACGGAAAAATTTATTGGATGTCATTCCAACGGGGAACACCCGGCATTTTTGATGGCGATGGCCCTAAGGCTCCTTTTGAGGAGAAATCAGGGTTGCGAGTTATCGGCAAAGTTCCTGCCAAAGTCACTGGAACTCGGACCAAGTGGTGGGCCGACAAGCAGATCTTCCTCAAAGAGGCCGAACTCTCAATCGAAGATATTCATGCTCGCGCTCGCCAGACCTCCTATCTGGTGCCAGGTCTGCAACTCACCGTTAACGATAATCGCGGTAAATCCAAGACATCTGAGATCTTCCTTCACAAGGGAGGTATCTCTGAGTTCTGTACCTTCTTGCGCCCCGATGAACCCATTGGTGAAGTTATTCGTTTAACCGGAAGTGGCGAGTATACCGAGACCGTTCCGGTCTTGGACGATAAAGGCCACATGATGCCGACCGAGGTTAATCGGACTATGGGCGTCGACATCGCAATGCAGTGGGGCAACGCCTTTGAAACCACGATGTCATCGTTTGTAAACATCATTGCCACACCTAAAGGTGGAACACATACTCAAGGTTTTGAGCGCGCGATCACCAAGGCATTTAACGATGCGCTACGTGCAACTAAAACTTTGAAGAACAACGAGGCCGATGTCATCAAGGATGATGTGCTTGAGGGATTGACGGCGGTCGTAACTGTTCGCATGTCCGAGCCACAATTCGAAGGGCAGACCAAAGAAGTATTAGGAACCGCAGCCGCGGCAAAGATCGTTGCCAGCGTTGTTACAGATGAGCTTAAGAATTTCTTTAATTCAACGAAGCGGATCGATAAGGCAACAGGCCGCGCCATCCTCGAGAAAGTGGCGGCAGCTTCTCGCACTCGCATCTCTGCTCGCGCACATAAAGATTTACAGCGTCGCAAGAGCGCGCTCGAAAATAGTTCACTTCCTACAAAGTTATCGGATTGCCGCTCTGATGACACCGCGCGTACCGAACTCTTTATTGTTGAGGGAGATTCGGCGCTTGGAACGACCAAAGCCGCTCGAAACTCAGAGTTCCAAGCCATCTTGCCGATTCGCGGAAAGATTTTGAATGTCCAGAAGGCATCTCTCTCTCAGATGCTGGAGAACAACGAATGCGCCTCCATCATCCAGGTTATTGGAGCTGGTTCTGGTGCATCCTTTAATTTAGAGGATGCGCGTTATGGTCGAGTTATCTTGATGTCAGATGCTGATGTGGATGGGGCGCATATCCGCTGCCTTTTGCTCACCCTTGTCTATCGCTACATGCGTCCCTTGATTCAAGATGGGCGAGTATTTGCTGCAATTCCACCTCTCCATCGAATCGATGTCATTGGTGGAAAACGTGGCGAGGTGTATTACACCTACTCTGATGATGAGATGAAGAAATTGCTGGCTGATCTCACCAAGAGTGGCAAGCGCTGGAAAGAGCCGGTTCAACGCTACAAAGGACTTGGCGAGATGGATGCCGATCAATTGCGCGAGACGACTATGGATCCAGAGAAGCGCACCTTGCGTAGGGTAACAATGAACGATGCCAAGGCCGCTGAAGCCATCTTTGAGCTGCTCATGGGCAACGAGGTAGCGCCTCGAAAAGAATTCATTTCAACTGCAGAGATCGACCGCGATCGGATTGATGCCTAAGTTGTAGTTCTTTAAGCAGCACCAATTCGAGTACGTCGTGGCGTTGCAAAATTCTTTGAGACCGCAGTTAGTTCAGTAGAGACCTGAGCCTTGATGTTCGCCTCGCTGGAGAGAAGTGTCTTGAGCGCAGCGATGGTTTCGCTGAGTTGTTTCTGCTCTGTCTCGAGCTCGAGCTTGCTGACCTTTGTCAGTCTGCGAAGTGGCATATCAAGAATGTAGGTAGCTTGTTCATCGCTTAATTTGAATCCCTTCATGAGGGCATCCTTTGCGCTCTGTGCATCCTCTGATCCGCGAATAATTTTGATCACCTTATCGATATCAATAATCGCTTTCAGAAGGCCATCAACCAGGGTCAATCGGCCCTGCGCCTTAGCTTTACGGAATTCCGATCTGCGGCGCACAACTTCGATGCGATGAGCAATAAAGACTTCGAGCAGTTCTTTGAGACCCAGGGTCTGTGGCTTACCATCGACGAGGGCGACCGCGTTAACAGAGAATTGATCCTCCATGGGAGTTAACTTGTAGAGCTTCTCAAGAATCTCTTCCGGTTCATAACCGTTTTTGATCTCAATGACGACCTTTGTTCCCTGCTGGCCATCGGAGAGATCGATGATGTCCGAAATCCCAAGAACTTTCTTTGACTTAACGAGATCTGCGATCTTCTCAACGACCTTTTCAGGTCCAATGTTGTATGGGAACTCCGTAATAACGATGCCTTGCTTGCGCGAGGTGACTTTTTCGATGACGGCGGTGGCGCGAACCTTGAACGAACCGCGACCCGTTGCGTATGCATCTGCGACGCCCTCGAGACCAATAATCTCGCCGCCGGTCGGAAAGTCTGGGGCAGGGACATACTTCATGAGGGATTTCAGAGTCGCTTTGGGATTATCAATGAGGTGTTTTGCCGCGGCAACCACCTCGCCCAAGTTGTGTGGCGGCATATTGGTTGCCATACCCACCGCAATTCCCGTTGCTCCATTTACAAGGAGATTGGGGAATGCAGCTGGAAGTACGAGGGGTTCTAGTAGTTGACCGTCATAGTTTCCACCAAAGTCCACGGTGTCTTCGTCGGCCTCATCAACCATCGCCATCGCCGCTGGCGCCAACCGGGCCTCGGTATAACGCATTGCGGCGGGACCGGCATCGAGAGAGCCGAAATTTCCGTGACCATCGATCAGGGGCAGACGCGTCGTGAACGGTTGAGCTAGACGAACTGCCGCGTCATAAATCGCACCATCTCCGTGCGGATGCAACTTACCCATTACCTCACCGACGACGCGAGCACACTTGACGTGACCCCTGTCTGGGCGAAGTCCCATGTCGAACATCTGGTGCAAGATGCGGCGCTGAACCGGCTTAAGACCGTCGCGGGCGTCAGGAAGAGCTCTCGAGTAAATAACGGAGTAGGCATATTCGAGGAATGAATCGCTCATCTCTTTTGAGACGTCGATATCCACGATCTTGCCTGGGTTCTCTCCAGCCTTTGGGAGAACGGCTTTAGGGGTGCGTGCCATGGCGCGTATCTTGCCACGCAATTTACGGCAGGATGGGGATGTGGGCTTAGGACTGGCAGATCTGTCGCAATCTATATTTGCCTCTCTCGGACTCCCGGGGGTTGATAATCAACTTAACCTCTCGCCATCTCGCCGCAGCGCTCTCTTGCTGGTCGATGGAATGGGATCTACATCACTTGAGAAATATTCCTCTCAATTTCCAATCTTTAACCAAGTCATAACCGCACACTCATTGCAATCGCACTTCCCATCTACAACGGTTACAAATCTGACAAGTTTAGGAACAGGTGAATTACCTGGAGTGCATGGAATGTTGGGCTACACCGTGCGCGTCCCAAACTCAGGAACGCCTGGACGCTTGTTGAATGCGCTCAAGTGGGATGATCGCGTTGATCCGCTCTTCTGGCAGAAGGTTCCAACTCTTTTTGAACGCGCTAAGGAACATGGAATCACCGTAACCAATATTGCAGAGAAGCGATATGAAGGAAGCGCCTTCACACAAGCTGCACTTCGTGGTGCAGATTATGTTGGAGCAAATCACGCCGAACAGATGGTTGAAGCAGCCGTACGTGCTTTAGCAGAACCAAACTCATTTACTTATTTGTATATCAACGCCCTTGATCATGCCGGGCACAACGATGGCTTGGGTAGCGAGAAGTGGCTTACTGCGCTCTCGCAGGTTGCGGATTTGATCGGGAAATTGCGTGATCGTCTGCCACGTAATACAGATCTCTACGTCACCGCTGATCACGGCATGGTAAATGTAAGTGAGAAGATTATTTTGGGTGTTGAGAACAATCTGATGCAGAACGTAACGCTGGTTGGCGGTGAACCACGCGCTCGCCACATTTACCTAAGAGATGGCGCTCTTGAAGAGACTCTGGTGCAGTGGCGAGAGTTTTTGGGGAATAGGGCTGCGGTTCATTCAAAATCAGAGGCGATCAGTGCAGGGCTATTCGGCAGCCACATATCAGAGGATAGTTTTGATCGAATGGGTGATTTAGTAGTTATTGCAAACGATGAGGTTATTTTGATTGACCCAACTCGAATTTCGCAGGAGTCAGCGATGGTAGGTCACCACGGTGGGATCACCGAATCAGAGACCGTTATTCCTCTTCTGAAGTTCCTTTAGATCCACCAAACATAATGTCATCCCATGAAGGGATCTTGAGTCGTTTGGTGATGCCGTCTCGCTTCTCCGCCTCACTTACATCAGATGAAACGCTCGGCCCGGTATCGATGATTGCATCAAGACTAGAAATTCTTGGAGTATCAGAGACGGTCTTCTCGTCACCGTTTTCACGTACCGCAACCAAGCGAGGAGCCGGAGTCGTGGGGTAGACGATTCCATGTGATGGAGTTTGATGGCGTGAATCGATCTCATCGCCAGCGATCCATGCCGCACCGTCATCGAGCGCTTCTAAACTGCGATTTGCCAGGTCAAAGGTCCAATTCGCTTCGCTGATCGAGCCATCTTTTGTGGGGTAGTAAAGGACGATATTCCACGAGCCATCAGCGTTGCGCCAGGTATTCCACTCGACTCGCTCCATATCAACTCCGCGCGGAGAGAGTTGAGCAATCGTGGCTGCGGAAAGTGTTGGCGCATATTTTTCGCGACGAAGTTGTGCCGCGAGAGCAAGTCCGATGACATAGGCCCGCTCCTGCAAGATGGGACCTGAAAATTTCTCTACCTTCTCCGTCGACCACTGAGTGGTTCTAGCGATGGAGTCGATGCTCTCGCCACTGCGCAATCTGGCTTGGATCTCTTTTACGGTAACGGTGGTCTCTTCATCAGATGGCACAACTGCGACTAGGCGAGGTTGGTTCACCAATGCTCGTAGCTGATCGCTAATACGAAGAGTATGAGTGGTTCCATCCTGTGACTGCAGCTCTAACTCGCTGCCATCTTCAGATCGTCCAATTAACCGTAGATCGCTCACGAGCAAAGAGTGCCACAACTGCGGGTGGAAGTATGGGATCTCTCAGTCATCGACCTCAGTGATCAGCAATCTTGCGCCAGGTGCGTAGAAAGGGGAGCGTTCCCAGATTAGCCAAGACGAGACAGATGATGGGCACGATAAAGGCCTTACTCGCGCCGCGTGAATCGATAATGTGTCCGGTCAGGGTTCCAGGGAGCGCGCCGCCTAGAGATAGTCCAGCAATTACCCAAGCCAGAGTCTCAGTAACTTTTTCGGCCGGCACAGATTTCTCTGCGACCCCATAGCCAGCCACGATCAGAGGGGCTACGCCCATTCCGGAGAGAAAGAGCGCGGCGGCCAAAATCACCATCGAGTGGATGAAGAAGAATGGAATTGAAAGTACTGCAATCGCAATCAGGTTAATCCGAAAGCGAGAAGCATCTTTGAGTTTCCACTTTATCGAGCCGTTAAATATTGCGGCGACACCACTGCCTGCGGCCCAGATAGCGAGCACCAAGCCCGTGTAAGCACTGTCGTGATGCTCCTGCGCATAACCCACGACAGCGAGATTTGTTGAGCTAAAGAAAGCACCAATAAAAATGAAGGGAAGAAATACCGCTTGCACAATCGGCAGGGCGAGGACGAATCCTTTTGCACTTGATCCATCTGGTTTAAAGGGAGCCGGTTCAGTGGAGCGTTGTGAGATGAAGAGAGTCGTTCCGATAGCCATGAATGAAAAACCCATCGCCATTCCTGCGGCAGGAGATATAAATGTGGCGGCAGATGTGGCGACAATCGGTCCTACAATGAAAATGATTTCATCCATCAAGGCTTCATGCGAATAAGCAGTGTTAATAAGTGCGCGATCTTCTCCGAGTACCCAGAGCCAACGTCTTCTCGTTAATCCACCCACGTTAGGAAGAAAGATCTCCGCCAGAAAGATTGCGGTCATCCAGATGTATGTAGGGGCGTGGTTATAGATGGCGAAGAGAAAAACTAGGTCGAAACTTATGTAAAAAGGGATGGTGAAGCGGAGTACCTTTCGCTGGCCCAGCCTGTCGGCATATCTAGACCAGGTTGGGCTAAATACCGTTGATATGAGGGCGGCACCCGTGGAGACTGTTCCTGCCAGCGTGTAGGAGTGCTTGATATGGACGATAACAAAGGTGATCGAGAGCAAAGTCATCGATATAGGCAATCGGGCGATTGAGCCTGCGATTGAGAAACGTAACGCACCAGGTACCGCGAAAAGTTTGCGATACGGTGAAAACATACCTAGATTCTATCCATGAAGCAGAGTGGGCAAACCGAGTTAATTGATGAGCTACTTGTGCTCGCAGAAGGAATTGCGCAGAAAGCTGGAGAATTACTCTCAAATCGCCCCGATACCTTCGATATAAATCAGAAGAGTTCTGCACGTGATTTTGCAACCCACATGGATCACGCGAGTGAGAAGTTAATTGTGAGTGAAATATTGGCTGCGCGACCTGGCGATGGAATCATCGGTGAAGAGGGAGCGGCTCGCGAATCGACCTCTGGCATCACCTGGGTGATCGACCCTATTGATGGAACCGTTAATTACTTTTACAACCTTCCAGGCTGGAATATCAGTATCGCTGCTAAGGACGATCAAGGTGTTCTTATCGGGCTCGTCTATGCGCCAACTTTGAACTCTTTGTGGCGCGCCAGTCGTGGTGGTGGGGCCTACCTCAATGATCGCAAGATTCACGTTTCCAATGCCGATACCTTGAGCGACTCCTTGATTGCGACGGGTTTCTCCTACGATCTCGCCGAGCGGGTCCGCCAGGGGGAGATGATTGCTAACTTGATTCCGAAGGTCCGCGATATTCGCCGAAATGGGGCTGCGGCGGTAGATCTCTGCCATGTCGCAAGTGGGGCGGTTGATGGGTACTTTGAAACTGGGCTGAAGGAGTGGGATTTGGCCGCCGGAGGGCTTATCGCCCGCGAGGCTGGCGCCCTGGTGACGGGCAGAAATGGCGGGCCAGCGGGGGAGTCCATGGTGATTGCAGCCGGACCGGCCCTCCACGCCCTGTTGACCCACGAAATTGGCTAGCCCTGCCCCCATGTGGCAAGATACGACCTTCAGCAACTCTTTCTACATGACGGACCCTCTCAAGGGGGCCCCACAAGCAAAGGATTACCCATGAACGTTTTGGATGCGGTTGATGCCGCCTCGCTCAAAAAGGGCATTATTAACTTCCGCTCTGGCGATGAGATCAAGGTCCACGTTCGTGTTATCGAAGGTTCCAAGAGCCGTATCCAGGTCTTCCAAGGCGTAGTTATCCGCCGCCAGGGTTCAGGCGTCCGCGAGACCTTCACAATCCGCAAGCTTTCATACGGAGTTGGCGTTGAGCGTACCTTCCCAGTACACACCCCAGTTATCGAAAAGTTTGAAATGGTTCGCCGTGGAGATGTCCGTCGCGCCAAGTTGTACTACCTCCGCGATCTACGCGGTAAGGCTGCCAAGATTAAAGAGCGTCGTGGCGCTAACAACGAGTTCATTGTTGAAGATGTGATCGTTGAGGAAGTAATTACTGAAGAGATCATTACAGAGGCAGTTGTCGAAGCTCCTGCAGCCACTGAAGAGGTTGTTGCTGAGTCTGAAACTCCAGCTGAACAAGCTTAATCACTCTTAAAATGCGCCTTCCCAAGAAGGGTTCGCTACTTCGAGAAGTTCCGATCATTGTTGTGTCGGCGCTTGTAGTCGCGGTCATCATCAAGACCTTCTTTATACATTTCTTTTACGTGCCTTCTGGTTCGATGCAGAACACTCTTGGCATTGGCGATCGCATTGCCGTCAATAAATTCTCGGCTTTGTTTAGCGATATTCGTCGCGGAGAAGTTGTTGTATTCAAGGATCCAGCAAATTGGTTGGGATCACCTCCTGCTCCAAGTGGAAATGATGTAGCACGCGAATTGAAGCGCGGATTAGTTGACGTCGGAATTCTTCCTGACCCAGCTACCCAATATCTTGTTAAGCGCACAATCGGTGTTGGTGGCGATCATGTTGTCTGCTGCGATGCCAAAGGACGACTGCAGGTTAATGGCGTCTCCATTAACGAGAACTACCTCTACCCTGGAAATACTCCGAGTGATTCCAAGTTTGATATCACCGTGCCTAAAGGATTTATCTGGGTAATGGGTGATCACCGTGCAGCGAGTGCTGATTCACGTTTCCACACCGACGATGTCCATAAGGGATTCGTTCCGTTGAGTGACGTAGTGGGTCGAGCCGAATTCGTTGTGTGGCCTATTAATCATTTCAAATTTCTCTCTGTAGGCCACGACTTATCGAAGGTTCCGGTTAAAAAGAGCCCCTAATGGTGGGGATTGAAAGCTCTCTTCGCGCAAGTGGAATTTCGCGCATTGCTGGAGTCGATGAAGCTGGCCGCGGTCCATGTGCTGGTCCACTTGTAGTAGCCGCAGTAATTCTCCAAAACTCAGACTCAGTGGAACTTTCGCGCGTTCGCGATTCCAAGGCCCTCACTGAGAAAGTACGCGAAGAGCTCTTTGAAGTGATCCAGGCCGAGTCGCTGGCCTACTCAATTATCGAAATATCCCCTGAAGAGATAGATCGAGTAGGACTTCATAAATCTAATTTGGTAGGGATGCGTCGAGCTATCAATGCGCTCTCAACTCAACCGGAATATGTCTTAACCGATGGCTATGCCATCGAGGGTTTAGCAATCCCGAATCTTGCGGTCTGGAAAGGCGATCAAGTAGCGCTCAGTATTAGCGCAGCATCTATCTTGGCCAAGGTCTACCGCGACAGGATCATGATCGCCGCTGACTCTCAATATCCCGGTTATGGCTTTGCCCAACATAAGGGTTACATCACCGCGGCGCACACCAAGGCTCTGGGGGAGTTGGGTGTTACGCCGATTCATCGAATGAGCTTTGCAAATATCGCTGCTATTTCTATCAACAGGTAATTATTTTCAACAAGGTGCTCATTGCACAACTGAGTTAGTTTTCACTCTCATTACCTTTGCCATATGGCGCGAGCATTACAAAGAATTGGCGCAGATGGGGAGACCCTGGTCGCCTCCTATTTAGAAGGTCAAGGAATCGCAATCGTTGCCAGAAACTGGCGAATAAAAGAGGGCGAGATTGATCTCGTTGCACGCGATGGAGCGATGCTCTTATTTGTAGAAGTGAAGAGTCGGACTAGTTCACGATATGGCCACCCCCTTGAAGCCATCACTCCTATCAAAGCTCTTCGATTACAGCGGCTAGCTTTGGCATGGATCGCCACTCATGATCAGTGGGGGGCTGACTACAGAATTGATTGCGCGGCAGTTCACTTTAGGAGCGGTTTAAAGCCTGAGGTTGAGTATCGTGCGGGAGTTTTGTAGTGACTCTTGCCCGCACTCAAAGCATTGCACTTGTTGGATTGCACGGTGAACTCGTTGACGTAGAGGTTGATATCTCCGATGGATTACCGGGCTATTCGCTCCTCGGGCTTCCTGATGCCGCACTTATGGAGTCGAAGGAGCGAGTGCGTTCGGCGCTACATAATTCAGGAGCGCAGTGGCCTAACAAGCGGGTGACTGTCTCACTCTCCCCAGCGTGGTTGCATAAAAGCGGTTCAGGCTTTGATCTTCCGATAGCAGTTGCATTACTTATCGCACAGGGGGTTGTTACAAAGGTAAACCACGATTTTCAAGTAATCATGGGAGAGCTCTCTTTAGATGGATCAATCAAACCAATCCGTGGTGTACTGCCAGCGCTTATTGCCGCACAAGAGCTGGGGATTGAGAGTGCAATTATTCCTGCGGAGAATCTCGCAGAGACGCGAGGTCTCACAAGACTCAAACCGATTCCCTTTGCTCACCTGAGCCAGGTTCTTCAATATCTTGAGGAGGGAGTGATTCCCGACGTTGAACTGAAGCAACCCGTTCTTCACGTACCAGAGATAAAAGATCTGAGCGAAGTAGTTGGTCAAAGGTCTGCCAGATTTGCACTTGAGATTGCGGCTATCGGTGGACACCATCTGCTCTTCTTGGGACCTCCAGGGACTGGAAAGACGATGCTGGCGGAGAGAATTCCCTCGGTGATGCCAGAACTTAGCTCTCAAGAGTCGTTGGAAGTTGCAGCAATCCATTCGATAGCGGGAGCGCTGGCAGAGCGACAGGTGGATTCCCGAACTCCTCCCTTCGTCGCTCCGCACCACACGACGACATCCATTGCAATGGTTGGAGGGGGTGCTCATTCAATTCGCCCGGGGGCCTGCTCACTGGCTCACAAAGGAGTGCTCTTCATCGACGAGGCCCCGGAGTGCAACGCGGGGGTCCTTGATGCACTTCGCCAACCTTTGGAGTCAGGGACTGTTGCCATCTCTCGAGTTTCTGGAACCATCACCTTTCCCGCGGACTTTCTACTGGTGCTGGCCGCAAACCCATGTCCTTGCGGACGATTCAACGGGAGAGGTCTGGCTTGCACATGTTCATCAGTTCAAATTAGGCGTTATATGCAGAAGATTTCCGGTCCCTTGCTAGATCGAATTGATATTCGATCCTATGTAGAAGTTCCGTCTCGCGTTGAGTTGTCTGCCATTGAACCTGGAGAATCAAGCGCTGATGTGAGAGCCAGAGTCATCCAAGGTCGCGAAGTCGCGGCCGAGAGATTTAAAGCTGATTCTTGGAAACTCAACTCAAGAATTCCAGCTAGTCAGTTGCGTCATAAATATCGAGCTAGGCGAGAGGCGATGGCATTTCTTCATGCCGAACTCGATCACGAAAGGTTGAGCGCTCGCGGTTATCACAAGGTTCTACGTACCTCTTGGTCAATTGCTGATCGGCGAGGTTCAACAATTCCGGGATTAGAAGATGTGCAAGATGCACATCGGCTGCGAGAAGGTTCGCAGATACCGTGAGTCCATCTGAGGTGACAGAACATCTCTTGCTTCTTGCCCTCTTCGAAGGCGGGAATGAAATCTGGAGCACGCATTATCGCCAGTATGGAGCTTCTGAATTCCTAGATCGCATAAGAGCAGGTCAGTATGCAGAGAACAAACGTGGAGGAAAATCTCTACAGGAAGCCCTTGCCTCTCTGAATGGGGAACGATTATTCGAGGAGCTTGAAAGTATTGGTGCCTTCCTTATTTCGCGGGAAGATTCAGATTGGCCTGCTTCTCTCGAGGATCTGAAAGCTCCGCCTATGGCGCTTATCGGCCGCGGTAATCGTGAAGCGCTTGAAAATGCAGAGAACTCAATAGCGATTGTGGGAACTCGAAACCCGAGTGACTACGGCTCGCGTATTGCTGGCGATTTTGCGGCAGGTGTAGTTGACCGCGGATGGAGTGTGGTCAGCGGTGGGGCATACGGGATAGATAGCGCGGCACATCGCGGTGCACTTGTTGCAGAAGGGGAGACCATCGCAATCCTTGGCTGTGGAGTTAACTCAATTTTCCCTAGTGGAAATGATCGACTCTTTCGCCAGATTCTCGAAGGCGGTTTGCTGCTCTCGGAAGTATTGCCGAATGTGCACGCCATACCTGCCAGGTTTTTGGTTCGTAATCGACTCATTGCTGGGATCTCTCGTGCCACGGTTGTAGTTGAAGCTGCTTTTCGGAGTGGCTCACTAAGGACTGCACGTGATGCTGCAGAGATTTTTAGACCGGTTTTTGCAGTTCCGGGACCAATTAATTCTCCAACGAGCGATGGGTGTCATCGACTGATCGGGGAGCGCACCGCAGAAATTGTTACTTCAGTTGCGGATCTCATGGAGTTGGTAGGGCCGCTAGCCGTTTAATGGGAGACTATGCCTATGACAACAGAGCACCGCGCCGGATTCGTTGCGGTTATTGGCCGACCTAACGTTGGTAAATCCACGTTGGTCAATGCTCTCGTCGGCAAGAAGATTGTGATCACTTCGAGTCATCCCAACACCACCCGAAATCCGATTCGCGGCATTATTTCGCGCCCCGATTTCCAGATGATCTTGGTGGATACGCCTGGAATTCATAAGCCAAAGACTCTGCTCGGAACGCGCCTTAACGCGATGGTTCAAGAGAACCTCGAGTCGGTTGATGCCGCTCTATTTTGCCTACCTGCGGATGAAGCGATCGGCGCGGGGGATGAGTACATCGTCAAGCAATTAGGTCATATCCGGCATCTTTACATCGCTGTCACGAAGGTAGACACCACAAAGAGTGAAGATTTGATTGGCAAATTGGTTGAAGTCTCCAATTTCATCTCCAAGACTGGAATCACGGTTGATGAGATTGTTCCTATAAGCGCTAAAAATTTGGAGCAGACCGATCTCTTGTTGGATCTCTTAGCTAAGGCGCTTCCAGTATCCCCATCCCTCTATCCAGAGGATATTGATACGGATCAGGCAGCGGAGCTGCATATCACCGAGTTAATTCGTGAGGCTGCAATTCAAGATCTCTACGAGGAATTGCCACACTCTGTTATGGTTACCATCGACGAGATGAGTAAACGTGAGGGAAAGAACTTCTACGATATTCACGCCACGATCCATGTGGAGCGTGATTCACAGAAGTCGATCATCATCGGTCCACAAGGAAGTCGATTGAAAGATATTGGAATGCGCGCCAGAGCAGGCATCGAAACTTTTCTTGATGCTAAGAGTTATTTAGGCCTTCATGTAAAGGTTTCTAAAGAATGGCAGCGTGATCCAAAAGCTTTGGCTCGATTGGGCTTTACCGAGTAGCTGGCTTTCTGCTGGCAAAATACGATCCAACGAGTACGAGCGGCAACCCTACGATTATTCCCGTAGTCAATTTTTCATGGAGAACAATCACTCCAATCAAAACTGCCACTCCGGTGTTGACGTACGCGACCAGTGAAGATCTGGCATTGCCGATATCTGCCAGGAGTTTAAAGAATAGTACGAAGCAGATAGCCGTTGGAAAAATACCAAGCGCTATCAGTGAGTAGATTGAATTAACCCGAACATGATGAGTTGGCCAGTCGGCAATTGCAAAAGGTGAATAGATAAGCGCGGTGATTAACATCGCCAGTCCATTAACTGCAGCCCCATCGAGCTCGGGAATCTTTCGCTGCGCCATAGTGGGAGCGATGGCGTAACCAATCGCCGCCAGCAGCAACATCAAGATCGCAACTACGTTTACCTTCCCTTTTAAGCTCTCAATACCGACCACGAGGCAGATACCGATAAATCCAACTGCCAAGCCAATGAGGCGAGTGGAGTGCCAAACGGTTTTATCACCGAGTGCTCCATTGAGAATCGTGGCCCAGATAGCGACCGTGGCAATAAGAAGTGCTGCTAATCCTGAATTTACCTTTGTCTCACCTTGGCTGATCAAGCCCCAGGGACCAACCATTTCTAGTATCCCATAGGCAGCAATCCACTTCCATTGACGAAGTGCCGGCTTAAGTACTCCGCGTTTGATCGCATAGGGAATAAGCAGTGCAGCTCCAATTGCTACTCGCGAGAAGACCACGAAAGCGGGGGTGAATTGACCTGGTGCTACAGCGACTCGAATAAATAAGTACGGCACGCCCCAGAGCACGCTTACGAGGGCGAAGTAAATCCAACTTGCGCGCTTCACCCAGTTACCAATTCACTGTTGCATCGCGCAGGGTGCGGTACTTATCAAGAACATGCGGGGTTGGATCGCTTTGCACGTGCGTGACTTTACCTAAATCCCATTCTGGGGCGTGACCTAATAAGGCCCACGCTGCTTGGCGAGCGGCACCATCTGCAACGTATTCACCTGCAGGCGGGATTATTACCTCACGACCAAAGAGTGCTGAAGCAATATGTCCTACTGCGGGATTCTTTGCAGCTCCACCGACCAAGAAAATACGATTGATCGAAACTCCAAGTTGCGAGAGCGCATCAACTGCATCTGCTAAGCCGGACAACATTCCTTCGATCATGGCACGAGCAATGCACTCTGGATTGGAGTTAGTCAGATTCATTCCAGCAAAGACACCGGTTGCATCAGGTCGGTTAGGCGTGCGCTCTCCTTCAAAGTATGGAAGCAGGGTCAGACCATGTGCTCCTGCAGGTGCGCTCAGGGCGAGTGTCGAGAGTCGATCAAAATCCACCCCGAGAATGCGAGTGGCGGCATCTAGAATCCGCGCGGCGTTCAGAGTGCAGACCAACGGAAGATAATTTCCCGTTACATCGGCAAATCCGGCAACCGCTCCAGATCCGTCGTGAGTTGGTGTTGCAGAAACTGAGAACGCGGTTCCACTAGTACCGAGTGAAACAACAACATCACCTGTCGTTGCTTGAACTCCAAAGGCGGCTCCTGCATTGTCACCAGCTCCTGCGCCGATCTGCACTCCGCTGCGAGTTGCTCCGCCGAATTCATTGCCAGCAACAATGCGCGGAAGATAAATTTCCCGCTCATTCTTTATTGCGCGAGCCAAGATATCGCGGCGATACGTTGAAGTGGTTGGATCAAAATAACCAGTGCCAGAAGCATCGCTACGATCGGTGAAGAGCTGCGAGAAATCCCGGGAGCCTTGCAATTTCCAGTAGAGCCAGTCGTGGGGAAGTGCTATTGCTGCGACGCGAGCGGCTAACTCGGGTTCATGATCGGCCATCCAGCGGACTTTGCTCGCGGTAAATGAAGCCACCAGAACCGAACCGACTGCATCGGCCATGGCTTGGCCTCCGCCGACCTCACGGTTGAGGTCGGCTGCGGCATCTGCCGAGCGGGTGTCATTCCAAAGAAGAGCTGGGCGAATGACCGTGCCCTGGCTATCTAGTGCCACCAGCCCGTGTTGCTGTCCGCCTACAGAGATTGCTGCTACATCCTCGAGGCCGCCGGCCTCAGAGATCGCCTTTTGTAACCCCTGCCACCAGTGCTCGGGATCAACCTCGGTTCCATCGGGGTGGCTAGCCCGCCCCTCGCGAATCAGCGCCCCGCTCTCCGCCTCTCGAATTACGATTTTTATCGATTGGGTCGAAGAGTCCACGCCTGCAACAAGGGTCATGGCGCAAGGGTAGACTCTGCCAGTCAGCGTTGACCACAGCGGGAGCCCATTCCCGAAAATCAAGATTTAAGCCTAAGTACTGGAGTTAGAGATGCGTTTTGGTGTTCTTACAGGTGGCGGAGATTGCCCCGGCCTCAATGGCGTTATTCGTGCGGTAGTCCGTAAGGGAATTAAAGAGTACGGATACGACTTCGTCGGCTTCCGCGATGGCTGGAAGGGCCCCCTAGAAGGCCTCACCACCACCCTAGATCTGAACACAACCCGAGGCATCTTGCCTAAGGGCGGAACCATCCTTGGCTCCTCACGCACCAACCCTTTCAAGATCGAGGGTGGCGTAGAGAGAATTCAAGAGAATCTGAAGAAGCTTGGCATTGATGCGCTGATCGCAATTGGCGGAGAAGACACTCTCGGCGTTGCTACAAAGCTCGATGCACTCGGCGTAAAGGTCATCGGAGTTCCAAAGACAATCGATAACGACCTCAACAACACCGACTACACATTTGGATTTGATACCTCAGTAAATATTGCTGTCGAAGCGATTGATCGTCTGCACACGACCGCAGAGTCACACCACCGCGCACTCGTTGTAGAAGTTATGGGTCGCCACGCTGGATGGATCGCTCTGCATGCAGGTATCGCAGGTGGCGCAGCAGCCGTCTTGATCCCAGAAGTTAAATTCTCAACCGACAAGGTCGCGGCCTGGGTTAACTCCCGCTTCGCAGATGGCTTTGCTCCCATCATCGTTATTGCTGAAGGTGCAATTCCACAAGATGGCGATATGAAGGTTAAGGATCAGACCCTTGATGCCTTCGGTCACGTCAAGCTCTCTGGTATCGGCGAATGGCTATCACAGGAGATTGAGGCTAAGACCGGTCACGAGACTCGCACAGTTGTGCTCGGACACATTCAACGCGGAGGTTCTCCAACCGCCTTCGATCGAGTTCTCTCAACACGTTTTGGACTCGCCGCAATTACAGCTGCACACGAGGGCAACTGGGGCACAATGGCTGCGTTGCATGGAACATCGATTGAGATGGTTCCACTTGCATCAGCAACCGGCGAACTCAAGTTGGTAGATCCTTCACGTTACGCGGAAGCTGAGGTCTTCTTCGGATAATTAGTCGTCACGCTGACTTCTAATCTCCGTAGGCTCACTCCATGACAAATCTCGATTCCTTGTTCACCCCTGGCCTTGTCGCGGCGCAACAACCGCAGTGGCCAGGTGGTGCCGATGGCGCCGCCGTTGCCCAAGCCGTTGCAGAACTTAAGAAGTTGCCCCCACTTGTCTTTGCTGGTGAGTGTGACAACCTCAAGGCCAAGATCGCAGAGGCACAAGCTGGCCGAGCATTCTGGTTACAAGGTGGAGATTGCGCCGAGACTTTCGCATCAGCAACCGCTGATTCAATCCGAAATCGAATCAAGACAATTCTGCAGATGGCTGCAGTACTGCAATATGCCTCCTCTTTACCTGTTATCAAGGTGGGACGCATGGCAGGTCAGTTTGCCAAGCCGCGCAGCAATGACAGCGAGACTCGCGACGGAGTAACCCTTCCTGCGTACCGCGGCGATGCGGTCAATGACATCGAATTCACTGAGGCAGCGCGCCAACCAAACCCGCAGCGTCTGGTTCAGGTCTATAACACCTCGGCTGCCACGCTCAATTTGGTACGCGCCTTCACCCAAGGCGGTTTTGCTGATCTGCGCCAAGTACACGAGTGGAACAAAGGTTTCGCAACGGATCCTCGCTTTGGTCAACGCTATGAGCAGATGGCAAATGAGATCGGCCGCGCTTTAAATTTCATGACATCTGCAGGAGTTGATCCTGAAAGTTTTAAGAAGGTTGATTTTTATTCCAGCCACGAGGCTCTCATCCTTGAATACGAGAAGGCGCTCACGCGTATCGATTCGCGTACTGGAAATGCCTACGATGTTTCAGGTCACTTTGTCTGGGTAGGGGAGCGTACTCGCCAACTCGACGGCGCGCATATGGACTTCGCAGCAAAGATTCACAATCCAATCGGAATTAAGTTGGGACCAAAGTCAACGCCTGAAGATGCGCTGACCATGATCAAGATCCTCAACCCAGATAATGAGCCAGGTCGTCTGACCTTCATCACTCGCATGGGAGCAGGATTAGTGCGCGAGAAACTTCCTGCGTTGGTAAAGGCTGTTACAGAATCTGGGGCTCTCGTTCTGTGGGTCTGCGATCCGATGCACGGCAATACCTACGAGGCGCCGAGCGGCTACAAGACCCGTCGCTTTGACGATGTCCTCGATGAGGTTCGTGGCTTCTTTGAAGTGCACAAGGCTCTAGGAACACATCCTGGTGGAATTCATATCGAGCTCACTGGCGATGATGTAACTGAGTGCGTGGGCGGGGGAGAGCAGATCTCCGAGGCTGACCTTGCCAACCGTTACGAGACCGCCTGCGATCCTCGTCTGAACCACACTCAATCTCTTGAACTCGCCTTCTTAGTAGCGGAGATGTTGCGCGACCGTTAAAGGTTATTGATTTTTGGGGTCTATCTATTGGCCCATCCTTGAAATACGCTTCGCTAATGCTCTTTACCGCAAGTCAGAAGACGCCGGTAGGTTCTTTGCAATTAATCGCTCACGAGCATGTCTTGCTCGCTGCTGGCTTTGGACCGTTGCGCGAACTCAGCGCCCGCTTGGATAAATCGGACTACGACCTAGGGTTTAAAGCGGTGAAAGAGATTCCGATTATCAGCGATCTCATCAAAGATTATTTTGATGGAGATTTTGCCGCTTTAAACGGGATCAAAGTCCGTCAACCAGGGCCAGAATTCTCGCAAGCGGTCTGGAAAGTGATGCGCAAGATTCCTGCTGGCAAAACCATGAGTTATGCCGAGCTCGCAGATAGGGCTGGTTCACCTAATGCGGTTCGCGCCGCTGGATCTGCCTGCGCACGAAATCTCATTGCGCCGATCGTTCCGTGTCATCGCGTAGTAAAAACCGGCGGCGAACTGGGCAACTATGCCTATGGACTGCACTTTAAAGAGGAGCTCTTACGCTTTGAAGGCGCGCTCCACTAGTTCAGGAAGCACCGAATTTACCTTCGCAATATCCGCTGCGCTGACATCCAAGTGAGTAACTAGTCGAAGCGTCGTTGGTCCGATCGTACTAGCCAGGATGCCGGCAGCTTTAAGTTCAGCGTTGATTTCAGCGGCAGTTGCATTAGCCCCCGTTAGATCCAAAACGACAATATTTGTTTCAACCTCAGCGGGATTAACTACCTTCGGGGCAACTGCCGAAACGGCTTTCGCGAGAGATGTGGCGTTGGCATGATCATCGGCCAAACGTTCAATGTTATTGTCGAGTGCGAAGTGCGCAGCGGCAGCGAGCATTCCGATCTGTCGCATTCCTGCACCGTATCTCTTGCGCCAGATTCGTGCGCTCGCGATGCGTTCTTTGTTGGATAGAACCATTGAACCGACTGGAGCACCGAGCCCTTTTGAGAAGCAGACTGAGACGGTATCAAAATATTTGCCGTACTCAACAAATGAGACGCCAGTTGCTACATGAGCATTCCAGATTCGAGCGCCATCTAGATGCATGGTGAGTCCCATTTTGAGAGACTCGGCGCGCAGGGCTTTGATCTCATCCAAAGGTTGCACGGTTCCGCCACCGAAGTTGTGAGTATTTTCGACAGCGATAGCGGTTGTTGAAACTTGGTAAGGACCAGAGTCAGGTCGGGCGATTCGTAGTGGGTCTGCCGCTTTGAGAGAGCCGCGAGGCGACTCCCACGTGCGCGTAGTAATCCCACTAAATGCCGCACCTGCGCCAAGTTCTGCGCGAACAATGTGGGAGAAAGTTTCGGTGATGAGCTCTTCTCCAGGTTTTACCAATTGTCGAATGGCAAGTTGATTGGCTAATGAGCCGGTCGGTGTGAAGAGTCCAGCTTCAAAACCAAAGAGCGCGGCGACTCGCTTTTCAAGTGAATTCGCGGTGACATCATCACCATAAACATCATCGCCTACTTCTGCCACTGACATTGCAGCGCGCATTGCATCACTTGGTTTCGTAACTGTGTCAGAGCGCAGATCAATCATGGGGTTATCTTCTCATGGCTGGGAATATTGGCATGATCAACAGGTTCCTCAAAGAGGATTGCGAGGTACACGCCGGTCATCATCAATCCACCACCTACAAGCACTCTCCAGGTGAGTTGCTCGTGGACAATCGCAATCCCGAAGATCGCAGCAAAAATATATTCGGTTGTAAGAATAATCCCGACGCCAGTTGCTGACATAAATGATTGGGCCCAGGTTTGAACTATGAAGGCGAAGGCACTTGCGAGGAGCGCGCTGTAGATCACGACGACCCAGACGCCATGATCATGCGGGGCATGAAAACCGCTCTTGAGAGAGGCGAGAAAGGCTAAGAGACCCACCGTGGCCATTTGAATCATGGTGAGCGCGTAAGGGTCACGGCCAGGGCTCCATCTGCCAAGTCCGATAATGTGCAGGGCAAAGAAGAGGGCGCCGATCAAAACTAGAAATTCGCCTCTTCCTAAGGCAAAGCCATGGAGAGAGAGGACCGCTGTCCCTGTGATTGCGAGTCCCACTGCAACCCACTGCATCCTGGTGATGTGATGTTTGAAGAAGGCAGCTGCAATGAGCGGCACAAATACCGCGTAGAGCCCAGTAATAAAGCCGGTCTTTGCCACAGTGGTGAGAGTGAGTCCAAAGGTCTGAAAAATATATCCGGCACCCAGCAGCAATCCAGCGCAGATTCCCCGTAATAGGAATCCAGGTGTTATATGGCGAAATGATTGAGGGCGAAGTAGTGCCATTCCAATCGCTGCAATCACAAATCTCCACGCTAGAAAAGAGTTCACATCGATTCTGCCGAGCGAATCTTTCATGATCGCAAAGGTGCTACCCCAAACCAGCGCGACGCTCAGAAGAAGCAGGGTCGGAATCGATTTATGTTCTTTTAAATTCACTTCCGTTTACTTCTCATTTTTTTCAGAAGTGCAATCTCTGCACCGTGCTCTGGCTCTTGACCAGGTGTTTCCAGAATAAGCGGGGCATTAGCTACGGCAGGATGGGCGATTAACTCCTCAAAGGCCTTAAGTCCGATCTCGCCTTCGCCTAGATTTTGATGGCGATCCTTAAGAGCGCCACAGACATCCATCGAGTCATTGGTATGAATTAATTTGATTCGATCAACACCTACGAGCGAGACGAGCAGATCAAGCGTCTCGGCCATTCCACCTTTTTTGGCGATGTCGTGACCCGCAGCAAAGACATGGCAGGTGTCGAGACAGACGCCAACTTTGGGATGCCATTCGAGAGCTTCAAAGTACATGATGAGGTCATCGAGTTTCTTAACCAGAGATTGACCTTGTCCGGCGGTCGGTTCCAAGAGCAACCAAGGATCCTCATCCTTTAATTTTTTGAGCACAGGCATCATGCCCTTTTTAATCTGCTTCCATGCAGTAGGAACGTGAGTCTCATCGACTGCAGAGCCGGTATGTATAACAGTTCCCAAGGCACCGATCTCTCGGGCGCGCTTGAGCGAGTATGCCGTTGAAGCGAGAGAATTTTCGTAGGTGCTTTGAGTAGGAGAGCCGAGGTTGATGAGAAATGGAGCATGCACGTAAGTATGAATATCTAACTCAGCGGCGCGATCTCTAAAGGCAGTATCGGCTGCCAGATTTGCCTCGGGCATCGCCCAACCTCGTGGATTGGATGCAAAGACCTGGATCGCTTCGGCCTCGGTAGTGAGGGCGTATTCGATAGATCGCTTGGCCATTCCACCTGAGGTTGGAGTGTGGGCTCCAATACGAGGAGTTAAGCGCGGAGTGCTGGTTGGACTCATAGGACGAGCCTACCCGAGCGTTATGACCACCGTTGAGCCCCGCTTGACCTGGGTTCCGACCTTAGGCGATACGTTCGTGACGTGCTTGCCATTTCCGATCTTGCGAACAACTACTTTGAGTTGCAGATTCTCGAGCTCGGTTGTGGCATAACTACCCGATAGCGAATAAACATTTGGAATGTAAACGGTCGAGGATCCCTGCGAGACGATCAAAGTAACGGTGGTTCCAGGCAATACCGGGGTTGAACCATCTGGCGTCTGTGAAATTACATCGCCGATTGCAATGGTATCGCTATAGGCGAAGGCTTGATTGACCACCATGCCCTGTGCCGTAAGTTCACTCTGCGCTTGATCACTTGTGAGACCTACATAGGACTTAATAGTTACTGGTACTGGGCTACTTGAAGAGCTTGGTGTTGGAGTTGGGGTGTTGGACGGCGTTGGGGTAGGCGTCGGTGTAGGAGTTGGGGTCGGCACTACTTGTGCTCCCAGTGAGATCGTTAGTGCAACCGTCCCGCCCTTTTTGAGGTGGGCTCCGCCACCTGGGGAGGAGGAGATAACTTCACCGGCAGGCACGCCAGAATCAATCTCCTTGAGCGCAACAACTGTTTTAAGGCCGATACTGGAAAGCGCACTTGTTGCATCCGTTTGATTCATACCGACCACCGATGGGATGGAGACGCCGCTTCCGGCGCCAATTAAGAAGTAATAAGCCGCACCGATGAGAAGAAGTACGACGACGCTGGAGAGAAATCTAATTCGATTGCGTCTCACTCTTTTAGAAGTTTTGCGACGAATTTCTCCGCTATGACTCAAAGCAGGTACCTCAGTATTTCTTTCTAGTTTTCCTTCAGGGATGAACGTTGGTTTGGTGTTGGTATTTCTGACGCGAGTAGGTTCGGTCATGCTCTTAATTCTGGTAACCAATGTATTTCCGACGCGTACCTCGGGCCTGGCGCCTTTGCGTTTAGGCGTTGGAGTCGGAAGCGGGAGGTCGAGATCCAAACTTAATTGTGTTCGCTTAGGATCAAGCTCCATCTGAATCTGCTGTAACTCTTCCAGAAGTTGAGTGCAATTTTTCTGGCGATGATCTGGATTGGGAGAGGTAGCGCGGAGAACTAACTCATCAAGAGCAGGGGGTATTCCATCCACCAAGGTGGAGGGAGCAGGTACTCGCTCATTCACATGCTTGAAGGCAATCTGAATCGGAGTATCACCGTCGTATGGCTTACTGCCGGTGAGCAGTTCAAAGAACATAATTCCTAGTGAATAGATATCACTGCGCGCATCAGATATTCCGCGCTCAACTTGTTCGGGGGATAGGTAGGAGACACTTCCTAAGACCACGCTTGATTCAACGGTCATCGTGCTCCCCAGCAAGCCACCGCGTGCCAGACCAAAGTCTGCAATTTTGACTCGACCATCTTTCGAGATCAATATATTTTCTGGTTTTAAGTCGCGGTGGTTAATACCCAACCCATGCGCCTGCGAGAGGGCGCTCACGACGGGAATCATGTAATGCAGTAGTTCGCTCGGGGTTAGGCGACCCTTCTCAAAGAGCAGATCGCGCAAGGTTTGTCCGTCGATAAATTCCATCACAATGAAGACGGCAGGCGCTCCACCCTCGTTCCAACCTTGGTCCTGGATGGAGACGATATTGGGATGTGAAAGTGCGGCGATCGCCTTCGCCTCACGGATGAAGCGATTGACGAACTCCTCATCATTGGCAAGGTGCGGGTGCATGATTTTGACCGCAACAAACCGATCTAGCCGCAGATCTGTGGCCTTATAGATCGAAGCCATGCCTCCGGCGGCTATGAGCGAGAGGAGCTCATAGCGATTATCGATAATTTCGCCGGATAGATCTGACACGCTTAAATCTTAGAGGTTAGTGCAGCCCATTCAGGTGGAAATCAGCGGCAGCGCGCGTGCCTTCCCGCACAAAATGAATCTCCTGCTGCTGCAAGAACCTGCGCATCTGCTCTTCAATCTCAAATCCATCTCGGGCGAGGACTCGGCGCAGGCCAACGATTGGTTCTAAGTCAATCCATATCTTGGTTTCAACAAATTCTCGTATGGAACTCTGCCCAGAGCCAACTCCTTCAATAATCAGCAATTCCACAGGAGGCACGGTAAAAGCGGGACCCGCACAGTCATTGATCCAGTCGTACTTGGTTAATTCGAGTGGTCTCTTCTCGTTATGCGCTTCGGCGATTGCTACGAGTTTTCCTTCGAGGGCGGGTCCAAAGGGATCGCTCCAACCATCGTAGAGATCATCCATGTGGACGATGTAGACGCTCATACGACCCTCGTATTCGCCCTGCATGTAGCGAGCGAGGGTGGTCTTGCCAGCCCCCGCAACGCCATCAATGGTGAGGATCATTTATTTCTTTTTTACTTCATCACATTTTCAGGGATGTTTGCTACCCGCAGCCAACGCTTCCAGCCGCCAATCGCAAGCAGCACAAATATGAAGTAAAGAATCGAGGTGAGGTAGGACTTGCCGTGCCAGAACTGATAGGTGTAGACGCCATCGACAACAAACCAAAGGGGCCATGCTTCATAGCGCTCAACGCACATCAATACCTGAGCGATGCAACTTCCTACGAACCCGAATGCATCGGTGAGGGATGCAGCTGCGCCCCAGTACTTAAGGAGTGGATAAAGCGAGAACCATGCGATGAGGTATCCGATCATCCACATGATGTTGGTGCGCAGCTTGAGCTTTGCAGGCTTGGCACCTTTAGGGCCCCAACCAAACCAACCCCAGATTCCGCCTGCCACAAAGACAAATTGCAAGATCGCACTCGCATAATATTTTTGCTCAAAGAAGAGACCTGCGTAGAGCAGACTGCTGATATTCCACCATGGCCAGGTGACGCGCGGCCCAAAAATTCCGTAAGCAACTCCAACGACCGAGGTCACGAAGGCGACAAACTCAAGGTAGGTGAGTTGATAGCCCCATGCGGTCAACATGACGGTCATAACAGCGTGATTTATAGAATGCATGATTAAACCCCTTCCACAATTCGCATTACCGAACTGGTCATACGGTCGACCTGACGATCAGGTCCTCTCAGCCACGTAAGCGGCTCCCGTTGGAGGTAACTCTAGCGCTTAGCCTTTCGACGCGCGCGCAAGGCCTTAGCGAAGGCGGGTCCAGCAACTTTCAATCTGCGCCAGGTCGATGTGGTGGCTCGCTTGGTAAATACCTCGTAATCAATTTTTTCGACCTCATCCACTATCCCGCAGTAGAGCTCGCTTGCAGCCAAGATGCAGGGCTGGCTCACCGGATCCAAGAGTTCAATTCCTGCGCTCGCTTCAGATTGTAAGCGGCGAACCCTGGCGATCTGGAATTCCAGAGCGCGCTTGATCTCAGGGGTTAGTTTGCGCTCTGCCAAAATTTCGGGGGTAACGCCAACGGCAGCCAGATCCTCAAGCGGCAAGTAGATACGGCCACGATCTAAATCCTCACCGACATCGCGAATGAAGTTGGCAAGTTGAAATGCGATACCGAGTTTTTCTGCGGCAGCAAAGGCCGCACTATCGCTATAACCCAAGATAGGAACCATCTGTAATCCAATTACCGCAGCGCTTCCGTATACATACTCCATCAGGTCGTCGTATGTTTGATAGTGAGTGACCGAAAGATCCATCGTCATTGAGTGTAAGAAGGCTTCGAAATACGAGATGGGGATATCAAAACGTCGAACTGTATCTACCAAGGCGCGGCCAATGTGATCACTGCTTGTACCTTGCTGAATATCGTGTAGCACTCCATCGCCCCACTCTTTTAAGAGCGCTGCCTTCTCTGGAATTGTTAAAGTTGAAGCAAGGTCATCGACGATCTCATCTGCGTAACGTGCGAATCCATAGAGAGCATGCACATGAGGTCGCTTCTCCTTAGGGAGCAACAACGTGGCTAAGTAATAGGTCTTGCCGTGCAAAGAGTTAAGGCGCTTGCACTCTGCGTAAGAGGCGCGAAGTGCTGGGTCGGTTATTCCCGCAGCGGTTAACTCATCCACGTTACTTAACCGCTCCTACAATTCTTTCAGCTGCAAGGCGTCCTGAAATCAGAACCATAGGGACGCCAACTCCTGGTTGAGTACCAGAACCAGCAAAGACCACATTTTCAAAACCCTGTGCCATGTTCCGCGGTCTAAATGGTCCGGTCTGGAAGAAGGTGTGGGCGCTAGCAAAAGGCGCACCTCGTTCCATGCCGCGCTCCTGCCAATCGAGGGGAGTGGTCATCTCTTCGACTTCGATTGACTCTGCAAAGCCGGTATATCCGCGCGACTCCATAACTCGCAACATCTCATCGCGATATCGCGGGGCCTCCTTGTGCCAATCGATCTTGGCATCCAAGTTGGGAGTTGGGAACAGGATGTAATACGAGGAGCGATCCGCAGGTGCGAGTGATGGATCGTCATGTGTTGGAACTGTGACGAGCAGACTTGGATCGGTCATTAAAGTCTTCTTGTTGATGAGTTCATCAAAGACGCCATCCCATGAATCACCAAAATGAATATTGTGATGCGCCAAGTGGTCGTACTTCTTCTTAGTTCCCACCAAGAGCGTCACGCAGGAAGGTGAATATTTAAGTTGGGTAACCTTGCGCGGGGTCTGTCCAAGCAGTTCGCGATAGGCAACTGGCAGATCCGGATTAAGTATTAGTGCATCACACTCAATGCGTTCCCCGGAGTCAGTCACTACAGCAGTCGCACGACCATTGCTCTTCTCAATTGTCGTGACCGATGTGCCATATTTAAAGGTAACCCCATGCTTTGCAGCAGCTCCTGCTAGCGCGCGAGGAACTGCATGCATTCCACCTTTAGGGAAGAAGACGCCGTTGACCGAATCCATATAGGCAATAACTGCGTAGATAGCGAGCGCTTGTTGTGGACTCACCCCGGCATACATCGCCTGGAATGAGTAGACCTTTTGAGTGCGTGGATCTTTGAGGTAATCATTTACTTTAGGAGCAAGTTTTCGGAATCCACCTAGAGCTATCAGTTTGGCCAAGTTAGGTGTGAGCAGATTCAATGGCGAATCGATATTGCGATCGATGAAATCGTTCATCTCGTACTTGTATAACTTGGTGACAAAGTCAACGTATTTTGCATAACCTGCGGATTCGGCTGCTCCAATTTTCGTTGCGATCTCTTCTTGCATCCGAGCTGTATCAGCGTGCACATCTAAGTGCGAGCCATCGTGATAAAAAGCGCGATAGAGCGGATCGACGGGAATAAGTTCTAGCCAATCCTTGAGATCTTCACCAACACACGAAAGAGCATCTTGAATGAGGGACGGCATAGTCAGAACTGTGGGTCCAGTATCAAATGAATAGCCGTCACGTTGTAACAATCCATTGCGACCGCCTGGCACCAATTCACGTTCAATAACCGTGACCTTGCGACCAGCTCCTGCTAAACGCAGAGCCGCACTTAGCCCTCCAAGACCTGCGCCCACAATTACAACGTGGTCGCTCTTGCCCTTTGTCTGGCGCACTGAAAACCCCTTATAACTAGGAACTACGTTGAGTTGCCGCGATCGCCATCTGCGTTAAAAGTTCGACGGCGGCAGGGGTAATTCCACCACGTACCAACGCATCGTGCGCTTTGGAGGTCATCTCACTGATGAGTGATTCAAGTTCGTTGAGCGCGCCGGTATCGACAATGATCTCTCGCAAGGTGTTGATGTGATCAATATCTAACTCTTTGCGACCGAAGAGTTCCAAAAATGTAGCGCGCTGGCTCTCCGTAGCTTTGGAGAGGGTGGTGGCCACAAGAACGGTTCGCTTGCCTTCGCGCAGATCATCTCCGGCAGGTTTTCCTGTTTTAACTGGATCTCCGAAGACGCCGATGACATCATCACGCAATTGGAAAGCCTCACCGAGCGGGAGACCGTAGTCGGAGTAGGTATCGATAATGGCTGAGCTAAAGCCAGGCGCGAAGCTAGCACCGAAGTGGAGTGGGCGTTCAATACTGTATTTGCCGGACTTATAACGAGCGACTTTGAGTGATCGCTCAACGCTCTCGCTGGCAAGCGCCTGCTCAAAGACATCAAGGTATTGACCCGCCATGAGTTCTACTCGCATCTCGTCATAAAAAGGCAGAGAGCGCAGAATGAGTTCAGCAGGGACGCCCGATTCGTGGAGAGCTTTGGCGGCCCAGATCAGAGCTAAATCTCCGAGCAAGATCGCTGCGGCAACGCCAAATTGTTCGCTGCTGCCGTGCAATTTTTCGGATTGGTGAAGCGCTTCAAATTGTTTATGGATGGCTGGGGCTCCGCGACGGGTATCGGAGGCATCCATCACATCGTCGTGAATCAGGGCACAGACATGGACCAGTTCTAGGCTGGAGGCGGCGCGGATAATCTTCGGAGTTAATTCGCCGCCAGCTCCCAGGAAGCCGATACTCGCAAAGAGTGGGCGCAGACGCTTTCCACTATCTAGTAAGAAGTGGCCAAGGGCATCTGCCACTGGATTTAACTCGCTGCCAATACTTTGCAGATAGCCCGACTCATGCTCGAAAAATTGAGAGAGTGAGGTATTGATCTCTGCCGTTAACCCGCCAATGCCTTCAAAATCCACGCAGTAACGGTACCCTGCTTCGCTATGAACCAGAGAACCGAAGCCAGACCTACGGTCTCTCGCCCTACTTTTTCAATAGAGCTATTTCCTCCAAAAGATGAGGCGGGGGAGACACGCCTATGGTCTGCGGTCGAACAGCTCGCACCATTGAAGCCAGATTTCATTTCGGTGACCTACGGGGCAGGTGGTTCAACACGAGACCGCACTTTGCGGATTGCTACCCAATTAACGCAGCGCACTGGCATTCCAACGGTTGCTCACCTGACATGCGTCGGCTCCACCAAAGATGAATTGATTGCGATATTAGATCAGTATCAATCAGCCCAGATCGACACCATTCTGGCTGTCCGCGGTGATCCAGTTGGAGGACCAAGCGCTCCATGGATAGCTACCCCTGGTGGCTTTGATCACGCAGAGCAACTTGTGGAACTTGCAGCCGAACGCGGCTTTAAAGTCGGCGTAGGTGCATTTCCGGATGTCCATCCAGCATCGCATGGCAATTTTGAACAAGATGTAAATGCACTCCTGCGTAAAGAGGCGAAGGGCGCCACATTCGCGACTACGCAGTTCTTCTTCGATAGCGCGGCATATCACCGGCTCGTTAGCGCGCTCGCTGATGCCGGGTCGCATTTGCCGATTATCGCCGGAGTATTGCCTGTCACCAACGTAAAGCAATTTGCCCGGATGGCCGAGTTGAGCGGCGCACCGATCCCAACTGACATCGTGGATCGATTTATGAATGTTGCAGATGATGAGAAGGCAGTCGTCGAATTAGGCATTGAGGTTGCTACCCAACTCTGTAACGAGTTAATTTCTGCAGGAGCACCTGGAATACATTTCATTACTATGAACAAGGCTTCTGCTACCGCTGAGATCATGAAGAATCTTGGGCTGCGATGAATCGTGCAGAGTATTTCAAACGCTGGAGCGAGTTACATGGCGGCGCTCGCGTAACTGGAGTCGTTAAATGGTGGCTGATAATTTCTTTTGCAATCTCGCGCCCATTGGTAAGGATTAAAGTCTCGCCAAATGTGTTGAGCATCCTCGGGGTGATCGCTGCGGTATTTACTTATACAGAGGCGCGCCGAGATTATTGCATTGCGCTATTGGCGCTCTCGTTAGTGAGTGATGGAATTGATGGAACTGTTGCGATCCTGAGTGGCAAGGCGAGCACCCGTGGCGCGATGGTGGATGCAGTCTGTGATCGCTTGGGAGAGACGCTATGGGCACTTGCGTTTTATAAGTTAGGTGCTCCAGCGTGGATTGTCGGAACAGCGTGGGTCTTTGCCTTCACCCAAGAGTATGCCCGAGCTCGTATAGCTGGTTTGGGCGATTACCGCATTGATGTGGTGACATTTGCAGAGCGGCCAGTGAGAGCAATTTTCTTGGCGCTAGCGATTATTGCCTTTGATTTAAATATCGCCGCTGCGACAACTCTCGCCACTGTCTGGGCGGTGCAACAAGGTGTTGCTTTAATGGTTGTGATGCGCAGCGGTCATACCCGCTTGAGTGCCCCCGATAGCGTCGGCGACTAACTCAGCGCTCATTCCAACAAGCGGTAACCCGCCACCAGGGTGAGCTGATCCACCTACACAGAAGAGTCCCTTTACTGGTGAGCGATTTCGCGCTCGTGAAAAAGCGGACATCGCACCGTTACTTGAGGTGCCGTAGATAGACCCGCCAGGTGCGTGAACCGCGTTCTGCAGATCGAGTGGAGTTCGAAACTCCATGACATCTTGTCGTTCGCTTACTCGCAGACCAAGTGCATCGAGTTTTGCAATGATCTTCGCGGCATACTCCGGACCGCCCTTGCTCCAATCCCAACCCGCCTCGGGATCATGGCGCGGGGCGTTCACAAGAACGAACCAAGATTCGGTATTTTCGCGTTTGACCATCAGTGGATCATTGGGTGCGCAGATATAAATGGTGGGATCTTGTACGGGCACATGTTGAGTAAATATCTCATCGAATTCAGCATCGTAATCTTCAGGAAAATAAATAGTGTGGTGGTTGAGCCGAGGCGCAGCGCCCTCAATCTTGGAGTTATCCAAGCCAAGGAGGAGTGAGAATCCTGCCAAGGACTTTTCGGCGCGCTTCAACTTCTTGCGCTCGGGTCTCGCTGCTCTGACGTTCTTATCTAGTAATTGGTTATAAACGATCTCAGCATCAGCGTTTGCGACTACCCGATCAGCACTAACAAATTCACCGCTCGCCAAGGTCACGCCCGTTACGGCACCCGATTGGGTATTTATTTTCACAACCGGGGAGTTGAGATGAATATCAATGTTGAGCAATCGACAGCGATCTTCTAAGGCGACGCTCAATTGGCCGATTCCACCCGCTAAATGCCATGCCCCAAAACTTGCCTCTACAAATGCAATCGTGAGCAGTGCTGCAGGTGCTTTGCGAGGATCTGAACCTGTATACGTTGCATAGCGATCAATAATCTTTTGAATGTGGGGATCTTTGGTGTACTCGCTACTAACTGCACGCAGAGATTTGAGCGGGGCAATCTGTTTGATCCCGCGAATCAAATCTCGCCGCTTGAGTAGTGACCAGACTGAAGTGAGTTCTGATTGCACAAAGGGGACGCGCGAGATATCCCACATCACTTCTGCGCGTTGCATAAGTGAGTGCCAGGCGTTACCGGCCTCAACACCTAACGCAGCATCGATTGCGGAGCAAGTCTTAGGCAGATCGAGATTTACAAAGTCCACGCTCTTGCCATCGGCAAAGTTATAAGTGAATGCGGGATTCACGGCTTGAATATTGAGTACTCGTTCAAAGCGTGGCCCGGTCTTAATAAAGAAGTCTTTGAAGATGGCGGGCAGAGTTAAGAGCGATGGCCCCGTGTCGAAGGCATAATCGCCGATCCACTCGGTGCGACATTTGCCGCCGGTGCGATCTGAGGCTTCATAAATAGAGACCTCGTGTCCTCGTTTTGCTAGGCGTGCGGCGGCGGTCATGCCACCGACGCCTGCACCTACGACAACGATTTTGGACACTTACGCCACGCTCCGTCCGCGCCACACGAGTTGGCCGGTTGATTTCTGATACCAGGATCTTGCAATTAAGTAGATGAGCGTCACGATAGCCAACGGATGCAATAAAGCCGAATTACTTCTACTGCGGGTGCGGAGATCGCAGATCAAGCGCGAGAGGACCACCGCGAAATACCCTAGCCACGCTGCGCGAAAACCAGAGAGCGCGAGGAGTAGTGGCAACACGCCTGTCACAAAGAGATAGATCGAGGTTGCAATCGCTCCAAAGGCAGATCCAAAGGCGCGCCACAGAGATTTTGTATAACCGGCAAAGAGCTCTTCTTGGTTGTTGTACATCCGGCACGAGGCGACAGCGCTACCTTCGGCAACTCCGCCTTTAAATCCGCTCTTTACTAATAGTCGGGCAAGCTCTAGATCATCGAGGACTTCGTGGCGAATCGCTTTATGTCCCCCAGATTTTATATACGCGTCACGCCGAACGATCAAGAACTGACCGTTGGCAATCACCATGGAGGGAAATTTGGCTCTCTCGGCGTAGCGCAGCGGAACCGACGAGAGCCAGGACCATTGCAGAAGTGGTTGAATCAACCTCTCAAAGAAGGTATCTGCCAGCTGTCTGGGGTAGGGCGAGATGAAATCCCAGCCAAATTTATTCATATCAGTAATTGCTGCGGCGATAGCGTTCTTGGTCAGGCGCACATCAGCATCTACAAAGACCAGGTAATCGCCGGTTGAGTGAGTTACCAGTTGGTGGCAGGCGAAATTCTTACCGAACCAACCCTCTGGCAATTCAATTCCAGGAAAAGTTTGGATGCCTGCGAAGTCTGTTAACAAGTTTGAGGTGGCATCGGTTGAGTGATCATCGAGCACGATGATTTCGTGGTGAGGTAAGAACTCTGTTGTTGAAACAGATTCAAGGACACCCGCGACATTCTTCTCTTCATTGCGCATAGGAATCAGAATCGAAACTTTGCTGTCAACGGAGGCTGCGTCTTTGTTACTTACTCTGCGAATGGTTAATGAGTTGGCCACCACAAAGCAGAGTGGAATTGCAGTAAGTAGAAGAATTACCAACATAGGTTATGCAGTATCTGGTCTACCAAAGCGCAATTGGAAGATGTAGGGGATGAGGTAGATAAAGAAAAGTGCTCCCACATAGATGCCAATATCTTTGTGATGGAAGTAGAAGATATTGCCGATCACTCCACCGATAAGGGTCCAGAAGAGCAGAATGTCTGGGGCGAGGGAGTTGATGGAGTTTTTGCGCCGATCCTTCGATAAGAGCGCGTTCAACAGCGCCATTAGCCCCATCCCTGCAAAGAGCCAACCTGCCGCATTAGATAGCGGAATCATCGGTTCGTAAGGAACGTGAGGACCGACAATCTTCCAACTCCAACGACCTGCATCAACCATCTGTGGATCTAAAAATAGATCCCAGATCATGAGACCAACTCCGCCGTAGATGAAGACCCAGTGCGCTGCGGCACGACGTGCTGCAATAAATATTGGATAGGAGAGCATGATCCATGCAAAAGGAACGAGTAGTGGTACTCCAAATATTTGTACTCCGAGCGAATGGTCATAGTGATAGCGCCCAAATGGCCAGCCGGATTTAACACCGACAGTTTCAATCGCAAGTCCGTAAGCAAAGGTGATGATGGTAAAGAGAGAGGAGAAGAGTGGGCCGTAGACCAAGAATGCATGAAAGATCATCGTTGCTGCGCCAACATAAACCGTGGCAAGAGTTATATCTCGCAGAACATCTCCGTGAACGAGGGGATAGGCGATTTGGAGACCAATTACTGCCAAAACTCCAAAATAGAGAAGACCAAGTTGTTTAGACGAGACAGATCGCCGCGAATACCTGCGTGGGCGAAACTGGTGCGTGGTCACCCGTTAATTCTGCCCTACTTGGCAGAGCTAGTAGAGCCGCGAACCTCGAGCAGGGCGAAACGAGCGAATAATTCTTCGGAGTACCACTTTTGGGATTGTGTCTGAGCAATCGCGGCAGAGTGAGCCGCACCTTTGTAGGCGAACTCCCTGACGGCAGCGCTACTACTCCACACGGAGAGTGTGCCTTGCAATCCGATTGGCGCCTCTCCAATCCCGATGGCGCTTTCAACCCCCGCACATCCGCGCAGACTTTCAATGACAGGAGGCACCGCACGCCAAAATTGCAGATTCTTGCGCCAGCGAATTCGCGCCCGAGTAATCGCGAGGACCTTGCCCTCCCAGCTCTTTGCTAGTTCGGTATCCACTACAAAGGGTTGGGATTTGGACCAACTTCCGTGAACCGATATCGGAGTTGCAATGTAGCGAGATTCGGTCAGAGCGAACGAGCGCCAAGATTTAACTAGATCACTTTCGTCAAAGCCTTCGAGCTCTGACTCTTGAATGCTGAGGATCAATCCCCAAAGCGTGGGGTCTGCATCTCGCGGGGTAAAAGTTTGGCCGGTTCCAGTGCCAATTAATTTGAAGAAGGAGATTGCAGGATTTCTTTTGAGCGCTATCCGATCACTTGCCATATGCCAGATGGCTCTCGGAAATGACCTAGTGCGAATCCGCCACAAATAGATGACGGTGGTCATTGGACCTGAGCTGCGGTATGAATAATCTCTGCAATAACTTCGTTAGGGCTATCCCACATGGGAGCATGACCTGATTGCGACAAAGTCACCCAACGCGCGTGTGCGGGAGCCAAAGTCCGCTCTTGCATCGTCTGCGCCGGCAAGGTGTTATCGCTGTCGCCAAAAATAATTGTCACTAGAATATCAGCCGAGATAATTTTATCGAAGCGACGCTTCATCATTCCATCCCAAGCAGGAAAGTACCCCTCAGACGATCCATAGGCGACAACCGCATCCACAATTACCTCGTGGGGGAGTTCGCGCCATCTAGGGCTGACTTCAAAGAATCCCAATTTGCGCGCCCATTGTTGCTTCATCAAAGTGTCTGCGTACTTATAGGTGTAGTGGGCCATCGCGCGCGATGATGCGCCAAGCGCGGTGCGATGCGTTGAAGGCACTAACCATAATCCCGCGGGAGCCAACCCGATAACACTCAAGGTTCGGCCTGGAAGCGCTGCCGCAAATTCTAAAGCGATCCATCCACCCAATGAGTTACCGGAGAGATGTGCCTTCTCAATTCCGAGAAGATCCATCTGATCCTTAATTAAGAGGGCAAGTGAATATGGATCCATGGCTTGCTCCGGATCGAAAGCTGATTTGCCATGGCCCGGCAGATCAAAGGTGATAACTCGGAACTTCTCTTGTAAGGCGGGCACAATAGTTTTCCATGAGGTCGATGCCGAACCCATGCCATGCAACAAGATAAGCGGCTGGCCTTCGCCGTGGCTCTCGTAAGCAAGTTCCATGCTGGGTACTTTACTAGCCCCTTAAATTGGCTGCCTTATGCGTGGAATATCCAAGTCTTGACGATAGTGAAGATCGATAAGGCGAAGAGCAAATAAGCGAAAGCCCGGCGCAAGAGAAGCACCGGCACCCGCTTTGTGTTATGCGAGGCAATCAGTGAGACCACAACCGCCACTGCACCGATACCGATGGGGATTCCCCACTTAACCTCGTGCCAGACCGCGTGATGTCCTACAAAAGAGGTGAGCGAGTTGATCGAGATGATCAAGAGAGAGGTACCTGCCGCCTTGTTCTGCGGGGTGTTGTAGAAGAGGACTAAGACTGGGATTGCCAGAAAGCCGCCACCAACACCAAATATTCCGGTCATAGCGCCGATCGTTAGTGCGATGGCTATTAGCACCCCAAGCGACATCCTTCTTTCTACATCGGCCTTGATTGGACCGCGGAGGGTCGCCGCTCCAGCGACTAAAAGTATTGCTGCAAAACCAGTTGTAATAAACGAATTTGGCAGATGCTTTGATAGCTCAGCACCGCCGATGTTGGTGACAAGTCCAATTCCCCAAATAGAGAAAGCTTCGCGATACAAAACCTCATGTGTCCGCATTTTGGGAATTGCCCCCGAAAAGGCTGCCAAGAAGACGATGCCGAGTGCTGCAGTTGTGGCTTGCGTTGGGGTGAAGTGAAAGATGTAGAGCAATATTGGGACAGATGTTAAAGCTCCTCCGGCTCCAACAAAGCCCAAGACAGAGCCAATAAATAAACCACTAAGAATTGCCAGCACCGCATTCATAGATGCATCCTGCCGTATATGTAAAGGTGAACAAGTTATATGCAAAGTGAATTTATTGTTTTCAGCCTGAAATAAGACGGCCCGACTTGTACCGTATCCCAATGGGACTGCATTCTAAGAGACACGACATAACTCGCAGAGCCCGCTACTCGCTCGGTCACATCAGAATGAGCATTGAAGATCTCGGCCGGCTCATCGACAGGTGGGAGACCATCTGTGGTTCAGTCACCATCGGAATTGGTGATGGAGTTGTTGCTGACTTCGCCGATGATCTCTACGAAGCTACTAAATACGAGGTGGATCATCTCGTTATTCGGACAGAAGAGCCTGCCACTGCCATCTCTCTAAAATTTAACAAGGCCGAGGTTGCATATATCGATGATCCCCAGACCGCGGCGATCATCAATACAATCAAGAGCTCTCTCAAACCATTCAAGATCGCTACTCCCTTTTACCGTCTGCGCTCTTTTTGGGCTTGGATCTACGTGCTATTAATTACCATCGCCTTCTTCATTGATTATCACTTCCATGGCTTTCAGAAAATGTTGGTGCCACCAGCACCAGTAAATGGAGCACCTCCGCCACCTCTTCCACCGTTGCCGCCGCCATTTCCCGGCTCAGTTTTTATAGTCTTGCTCGTTACTTTGATCTTGTTTTCGGGTTGGTTCATATATGCCTATCAAAAATTGGACTCGACCACATCAGCGCGAATTGTCCGTAAAGGTCGTCGCCCCAACAAGAGCTACTACGACGAAGAGCCGCCTTCAAACCCGTCGCAAGGGATTTGATTCCTTCGCAAATTAGTTGCACTAGTACATTCCAACTATTGAAAGTAAATAGTTGAAGAATCAAACATAAATTCATAGAAATCGGGTATTCGATTTAGTATCTTTCTGCAATGGCGATTCACTCTGAGAAGAAAGAACACCTTCGCAGGCGTCGCGAATCTCTAGGCCACATCAAGCTCCATCTCGATGATCTATCAGCCCTTGTCGATGAATGGGAGCGCTGGTGTGGTTCGGTCACAATCAGCGTAGGAGATGGCGTTAACGCCGATTTCGTAGAAGACCTAGTGGATGCCACTAAATTCGAAATGTCCCACCTTTCGATCCTGACCGAAAACCCTACGGTTACCATTGCCTTGCGCAGACACAAAGCGGAACTTTCTTACATAGCCAATCCCGCCGATGCTGCGATCATCGATAACATCCGCAGTTCCCTGGCACCCTTTAAATTATTAACGCCTTTCTACCGCCTGCGTTCTTTCTGGTGGCTGCTCTACTTAATTATCGCGAGCACCACAGTCCTAGTCGTTGGGCAGCACAATAATTGGAACACCCCTTTATGGCCGCTCTTCCTTCCCTTTGGCGCGATGGCAATCCTGGTCTGCTGGTTCATCTACTCCTTCTCCAGAATGCGACGCCGCTCCTCGACCCGCGTGCTGCGCGGTAAAAAGATTTCTCCAAACTGGCGTAAAGCAAAGGCCTTGGCTTACTGGATCTTCCCACCGGCCGCCTTGGCGATCGGAATCATCTTAGGAAAAGCTCTCTCCAAAAAATAGCTCTACAGTTCTAAACCACGCGAGCACTAAAGTGTCCCTATGGTTGAGGGATCAGGGGACACTTTTAGTTCAGATCTGATTTATCACGTCACCACCAAGACCGAGTGGGCTCATGCCCAATTAACCGGGATCTATGACAGGTCCACTAAAGGCAAGTCCTTCCAGGATGTTGGATTCATCCATGCCTCCACCTCAATCCAATTGGAAGAGACTAAAAACTTTGTCTACGGAAACTCCAACGAAAACCTGGTCGTACTAGTAATAAGCCAAGCCGCCCTCGCCCATGAAGGAATCGAAGTTCGCTTCGAAGATGGGGGAGCGGGGGAGTTCTACCCCCACATCTATGCACCTATCCCGGTGCGACTCATCACGGATACCATTAACCTCTAAACGAAATGAGATCTCATGGAAATTAATACCTACCAAATCGAGTATTACGCCGATAAGCCAAGCGAACAAGTAAAAGCTGTCGCCTACGAACTCAAAGACGGCTGGTTCGTTTTCTATGGCGGCAAAACTCAGGCCGAGCAGGTTCTCCGCGTGCGTGCGGTTGATGTGACTAGGGTTGTTTTGGTGGCTGAGTAGTCCCGAGGCAGTTAATCTAGACAAAGAAGTCATTTAGATTTTTGGTTTTATTGGAAGCGAAGATAAAAGTGCGCAAATTCTTCAAGGTTTTGGAAGACTTCTTTTACTGGCTATTTACCGATACCTATTGATAACGGACTCTTGTTTTCGATCCTTCCAGATGCACTTAATTAGACGTGCACGGAAGTACTTCCAAATTTCTCAATTTGCTTCATACTTCGTGAATGAAGAGAACTTTTAGTTTCCTATCCATTCTAGTTTTGCTAGCAAGTGCGGGAGTTCCCGCTGCAAGTGCTTCAACCCCAAAACCTGGGCAACCGTGTTCAAAGTCCTCTTAGAATACTTACGTGAAATTAAATGTGTATGTCTGCCTTCACTTGGGAAGCAAATATTTTTGGAGCAATCCAGTACCTATCCAGATAGGGGCAAATCCTTTGCCCTCCCCGTCCGCGTCACCTTCTCCTTCCGCCACAGCTGACTCGGCCGGTAACTTCAATTATTCCCAACTTCAAACTAACAGTTACGGCTTTGTCGTGCAGATCGCTTTAAATACGTTCATACATTTAGCCGCTGGGTACTACCTAACTGATTTTTATCCAATATTCGTAGATCCACATGGTCAAGTTGCGAGTTTCCAGATGTGGATGCACATCCAAATGCTTTCGGCTCCCGAGGAAAATTCTTTGGGAATATCAAAGACGGTGTATGCGCCGTACATTTCCGGTGGACTCTATAAAATCGTCACTCCTGCCAATGGCTTCCTTTCTGCCCAGTCCATTGAGAATGACTTTGCGACTGAAGTAGCTTCATTGCCGCAAGAACTGGCTCACCCAGGATGCCTCTGCACTGATATCGGTGATGCTTACAAACTGGGTGTCTCGGCGTTGGCTGGTGAAGCAGGCCAGGGATTGCTTAACAAAGCTTTTGCCGCCGTCTTTAATCCATTAGCCAATCCGATCGAAATTACAGATGATCCGGTTAAGTATTCATCGATGCCATTTGAGGCAATTCCAAGCCCTTGAAGACACTTTTCCGTGAAAGAAATCTGTGTCTCTTCGATTCTTGTTTGAGGTTAAACACTTTTTCTCTATGAATGGGGTTGATAGTTAGCTATTCTCTTTGAATGGATAATGAAAACTTGCAATTAATTGAATTAAGAAAATTGGTTCATCTTTTGCGATCGATAGCAGTTACCCTAATTGGCGGCGTCATAGGAGTACTTCTTTTCGCTATTGGTGCGCGAGTTGAAATTGGCTCCGGTTTCGATACTGGTCGCTTTTACTATCTCTCAGGTTTCATCGTGATTGCTGTTACACTAATTGGAGCTGTGGTTGAGGGGTTGAAGGCTGATAAAGAAGTTTTGTGATTTTCTAGGTTGAAAGAAGTTTTATCGAATATTAAACCGCGCGTTTAGGGATACGAGATGGGTAATTTGAACGAGAGATATGTAAAAAAGGTGCCTCCATTACTGAGGATTTTGATCTCACTTTCGGTCTTTTTTATTTCTTATTTAATCACTCGTGCATTTGTGAAGTGATTGAAATGAGTTTGAACTTTCTGAGGGAGTGAGGTCACTTCTCAATGCTCATTGTTATTCTTTTCGGGATTCTGCTTTGGCAGCGAATACTGATTAAAGATAGATTGAATGACTTGCAGTTGAAGAGAGCTAATTTAGGTGTAATTCTGTTAGGTGTGATGTCCGTCTTGACCGTTACTTTTAACCTCACCCTTCACCGTGGCTTTTGGGATGGTGATTTCTTCTCGCCATTTTTTAGTGGCTTCAAGCACTAGATTTTTAGCAATAGTTTGTCACCTGGCCTTCGGTTGCCCCTTCCAAGCCTGAAAAAATCCCCATGACAGGGGTCTGGGAGGGTACATATCTTGGGGACAACCCCACCCAGGGGACCACTTGCCTCTGTCGTAGGGTAGCACTATCTTTCGAACATATGTTCGAATCAGCCATGAACCCGCCCCCCAATACCCCTGGATCCGTCCCAGGGGCCACTGGCACGGGCGGGGAGG
>Ga0208259_1000005_pt1 | contig 115642 bp, 115 predicted proteins | sample CryBogCBH22May08_FD_184618 | JGI IMG/M metagenome (GOLD analysis project Ga0208259, IMG submission 184618) | Freshwater microbial communities from Crystal Bog, Wisconsin, USA - CBH22May08 (SPAdes) | ecosystem: Environmental > Aquatic > Freshwater > Lake | place: Crystal Bog, Wisconsin, USA... | reverse complement strand
GTCCACCTTAATCCTGATAAGACCAAAGCTAACCAAAAACCAAACGCAGAGGAGATAACTCGGAACAAAAAAGCCGCTTAAGATTTAACCGTCGAGGCGACAACTACTCTGAAAATTTCCGGTACCGGTCAAGGTGGCTGCTGGGGAATCCCCACAACATCTGACTATAGTCCAAGATGTGACCCCGTACCTGAAACTGCAACAAAGCTTGGCAGAATCCCAAAAGCAAACAAATGATGCATTGGGGTTGTTCCAAACCATTTTCGAGCAAGCGCCACTGGGCATTGCTTTGGTCGATGACCAAGGCTATTTTAAACAAATCAACCCGGCCTACGCCAAAATGCTGGCGCGCACCCCTGAAACTTTGGCCAGCATGGATTGGATGGGCATCACCCATCCTGAAGACTATCTACCCAACAAGAAGGAAGTTGCTAGCCTTGAAGCAGGGCAATGCAGCATTATCAATATAGAAAAGCGTTACCTAAGACCCGATGGCGAGGTGGTTTGGGCGAGATTGTTGATTACACCTTTTGTTATGGTGGGTACGCAGAAAATCCATTTGACTATTGCTGAAGATATAACGGCACAGAAGCAATTGCAGGATGAGTTTTTTAAATCTAATCTGGAGCTGCAAGCAATATTCGATTCGGTGGATGTCGGGCTGGCCTACATTAAAGATCGCAAGGTGGTGCACTGCAATAGCAGGCTTGAGACCTTACTGGGCTATCAGCGGGAGGAACTGGTCGGCAAACCCACACGGGCATGGTTTCAAAATGAAAAAGATTATCAGCATGTCGCCGACCTATTAAATACCCAAGTGATGTACCGCGGAAATTTCCTAATGAATAGGGTCACACCCAGACAACACGGCACTGGATTCATGTGTCGGCTTATAGGCCACGCACTCGACAAGCACAATTTGGCCTTGGGCCACATTGCCATTCTTGAGGACATCACCGAGCAATGGCACGTTAAGGAAAACTTGCGCCAAGCGAGCCTCAAGGTGACCCAAACCAACAAGAAGCTGGCACTGCAAAACAGCAAGCTCATCAAGCTGGCCAAACACCTCGCGCTGGCCAAAAAAGCGGCCGGCATCGGCATATGGACGCTGGATATTGCCAGCGGCCAATTTCAGTGGGATGAGCAAATGTATAAGCTCTATGGCTTAGCGCAAGAACAACAGGAAAAAGAGATTGATTATGCCTTTTGGAAATCGTTCGTGCATCCCGAAGACTTGGCTCAAAAAGAAGCTGCTGCGCAAAAGGCACTAAACCAAGCATGGGGCTTGAACGAAGCCCTGGACCAGGTGTTCCGCATCACCCTGACAGATGGCACAATCCGTTACCTTCATTCCCGCTCATCCCTGGAACGCAACGCTGCGGGCCAGCCGATACGCCGGGTCGGCATCAACATAGATGTCACCCGCCATTATGAGCAACAACAAGCTTTGCTGGAAGCCAAAGAGTTGGCGGAAGCGGCGAACCGTGCGAAAAGCAGTTTCTTGGCCAACATGAGCCATGAAATCCGTACCCCGATGAACGCCGTTATCAATATGACCCATCTGGTGTTGGATTCTAACTTGACGATGCAGCAGCGTGATTATCTGAGCCATGTCCAAGATGCCGCCAAAAACCTGCTGGGCATCATCAATGATATTTTGGATTATTCCAAAATTGAAGCGGGCCATTTGGCTATCGAATCGGTACCGTTGTGCCTAACGGACGTTATTGATGGCTCTGCCAACCTGTTCCGTGCCGCCATCGAGCAAAAAGGCCTGGCATGGTCGGTGGCTGTGGCTGAGGAAATACCCCAACGTCTGCTCGGCGATAGCCTGCGGTTGGGCCAAGTGCTTAACAATTTGATCGGCAACGCCGTCAAATTCACCGCGCACGGCAGCATTAGCCTGAGCATAGAGCAGTTGCCGCCACCTTCGGGAAGCGAATCAGAACCCGATGCCGAGCCGGTCTGGCTACGCTTCAGCGTCACTGACACCGGCATCGGCATAGCGCCGAAACTACAGCCGTTGCTGTTCCAGCCCTTTTCTCAGGCGGATGTCTCAACCACCCGCCGTTTTGGCGGTACCGGGCTGGGCCTGTCCATCGCCCGGCAATTGGTCGGGCTGATGGGCGGCGAGCTGACCGTAACCAGCAAGCCGGGCCAAGGCAGCACCTTTGCCTTCACCGCCCGTTTTGGTCGCATTGCACTGGATAGCTTGCCCTGTCCGCCACCCGCAACCGTCAGCGAAGCAAGCCCCCAAGCATTGGCAGCCCTCCATCACGCCGACATCCTGCTGGTTGAAGACAACAAGCTCAACCAGATTGCCGCCCTGGGCCTGCTGAAAAAATTGCAGCTGAACATCACCGTGGCCAACAATGGTGCCGAAGCCATAAGTTGGGTGCAAAAGAAACGCTTTGCCGCTGTGCTGATGGACTTGCAAATGCCGGTCATGGGCGGTTTGGAGGCGGCCCGGCATATCCGTGCGCTGCCTGAAGGGGCCGGCCTGCCGATCATCGCCCTGACCGCCGATGTGATGGGCAATATTGTTGAAAGCTGCCAAGAGGCCGGCATGAACGGCTATTTGTCCAAACCCATGAATGCCGGGCTGTTGGCTGAGTGCTTGTTAAAATGGGCAGTGACTGCTAATAACGCTGAGTAGACAGCAAAACAGCCGTGATTTTCAGCTCCCAACAGCCTGTAATGGTCAAGTAAATTTGGACAGCGGGGAGTCGCTATTTTTACGGAAGCTTGTTTAGGGGTATCCCAACCCCAACAATTGGCCGATAGTTCTTAAATGTCAAGCACCCACTATTCTACTTGACACTTAACAAGCGTATAAATTTAATCAATTACTGATGTTACGCAAGGCCATCTGTTTGTAGAAAAATGACCAAAATAAAACCGTCCGTTCCCTGAATGCAGTCGAGTCGGGGCTTGCCCTGAGCGTAGTCGAAGGGGATTGCAACCCAGCACAATGCTCAAGCAAGCCATTGGGCTGGCTTGGGCTTCGACTACGCTCAGCCAACGCGTTGGGTAACACCAGCCGGGTAATCTTAATTATATTAAGGTATTTGGCCGGACAGGCAATGGCAAACCGCAAATTTGCCCAATGCGGGCTATAATATTGCACCTTAAAGCCCACAGACACCGATTCCCGTCATGACAAAATCATTCTTAGACATCACTACAATACAACGCAGCCTGCAACAAGGCATGGAGCGGGTCAAGGCTTCGCCGCGTTACCAAGACTTAATGGCCTTGCCCTTATTACCACGCGGATTGGTGTTGGCAGGGCTTTTTTTGGCCTCGCAAGTGCTGATTTTTGGGCTGTTGTACCTTATTTTTGGGCAACGGGTTGTGGTCGGTTTTTTGGCTAGCATTCTGGCCGGGCTGGCGACGGGGGTAGGGGCTTTGCCTGCGCTGTTTTTTAAGGACATTTCGCGTAATCTTTTTAACGCTTTATTGGGTGCGGCAGCAGGTGTGATGCTGGCGGCTACAGCGTTTTCGCTGTTGGTGCCAGGAATGGCATATGGCAATACGGTGTGGCCCGGTCATGGCATTTATATTGTTGCTGTGGGGATGCTGGCGGGGGCGCTATTCCTGCATTTTGCTGACCGACGCTTGCCACATGTGCATTTTGCTTCGGTGGCAGACCATCAACTTAGTTCCCTGAATAAGATAGGGCTGTTTATCCTTGCCATCACCATCCACAATTTTCCTGAAGGGATGTCGGTGGGGGTGAGTTTTGGTTCTGGGGATATGGGCAACGGTTTAGTGCTGGCTATTGCCATTGCCTTGCAAAATATCCCTGAAGGCTTGGCTGTGGCTTTGCCATTGGTGGGCTTGGGTGTTAACAAATGGCGGGCGGTGGGCATTGCCACGCTGACCGGCTTGGTTGAGCCAGTGGGTGGTTTGCTGGGCATCACCATGGTGACTGTTTTCCAACCGGTTTTGCCGCTGGCTATGGGTTTTGCCGCCGGGGCGATGTTGTTTGTCATCACTGAGGAGATTATCCCTGAGACCCATGCCAATGGGCGTTCGCGTTATGCCACTTTTGCATTGATGGCGGGGTTTGTGCTGATGATGGTGTTAGATAATATGTTGGGCTGATTCTGGCTTACATGGGCTTCGGCTACGCTCAGCCAACGAGTACACCCATGCAACATGTACGGTAAGTCCGCTAATCTGCCAGTGTTCGGATGAATTTCAGCCAACGGTGCAGCCAGTCAATAGCCTAACCCTTCCCTAACAGCAATGCGGGTGGCATTGCGGGCCGGTAGGTAGGTGGCTATCAGTGCCAGCAGGACTATCAGGATTAACCACAGGCCAACGGCAAGCCAAGAAAAGGCAAAATCCAGTTGTATGTTAAGGGTGATAAGACCCAGTTGTTCAGCTAAGGGTTCAGCCAGCAGGTAGGCCAACGGCACGCTAAGCAACCAAGCCAGCAGGGCATGGCTCAGCCCTTCGAGCATGAACAGTTTGAAAATGGCGGATGAACGGGCACCGATGGCCCGCAATACGCAAATCTCGCGGGTACGCTGCAACACGCTCAGGGCCATAGTGCCGGATAGCCCTATGGCGCCTACAGTAGCGATCATGATGGCAAGGCCAAGCAACATGCCGGTCATGGGGCTGAATTGGTGTTGGGCAAATTGCCGTTGTTCCAGTTTGGCCAGAGTGGTGTAGAAATCCAGTTTGATGTGTTGTTGCTGGAAAGCACTGGTCAAGGCTTCTTTATAGGCTTGCTCTTGTTCCAGAGTGGTAATGTCGGCAGACAATAAGGCAAAAGCATGATGATTTGGGGTTGGGCTGTTCTGCTGCACGGTGCTTAGGGGGGCGTATACAGCTTCTACGGCATAGCCGGAACCGGCAAAGCTGCGGTATAAACCTATCACTTGCCAGTCGCTGGCGGGGTGCTGCATCAGCTTTACGCTTAGGCTGTCACCGACTTTTAGGCCATTCAGTTCGGCGGTGGTGGCATTCAGCACTAGATGGTTTTGCTGATCATCGCTGCGGTCAAACCAGCGGCCTTCGACTATCATCGGCTGATATAGGGTGGTTTCGCTGGGCAGGGCGATCATTTGTATGCCCAAACTGCCGGATTGTTTTATCAGTTGCCCGTTCTGGAACAATTCGGCAGGCATGCGGCCCCAGAATTCCACTGCAGTGGTGGCTGGCAAACTTTGCGCAATGGGGCTGACGGTATCGGCGGCTTGGTCTTGGCTAAAGCCCAAGCGCACTGCATAGCGGCTACGCGCCAGTTCATGGTCTAAGGTCAAATTGACTGATGCTATCAGGCTCATGATCACGATAAACAAGACCCCAGCAATGATCAACACGCTTTGCGTCCAAAACAACCGGGCTTTACGGCGCATCAGGTTACCCAAGGCCACTGCGTAAAGGGTGGGCAGATGGCTGGCGATAGCCCGTTCCAGCCAGCGGTCAAATGCTTGGCTGGCAAAATCGGCCCCTAGCCCATAACTGGCCAGTGCTTGCCGCACCGGCATGGCTGCACCTTGCCAAATGGGCCACAATGCCGCCAGTAACGGGGCCGACAAGCCGCCGATGATCAGCACCCCTAAGGTACTAGGTGAATAGGCAAAGTCGGGCAGTTCGATATTGAACAAATCCAGCAACCAACGGCTGCTGTAAAAAGCCCCTAGGCAACTTAGCGGTATGCCTATAAATAAGGCTACCAGCGACAAAATCAGCACTTCGGTGAGGTAAATTTTGGCAATTGTCCAACGGCTTGCCCCCAACGATTTCATAATGCCTATCTGGTCAGTTTGCTGGGTGATCAGTGCAGCAAGAGTATTAAGTATCAGCACCGCGCTTAATGCCAAAGAAGCCCAAGCCATCACCTTTAACACCATGTTGATACCGGAAAAAATCGGCCAGCCCCAATGCCGGCCAGGGTCTTGTAGCAAGGTGACATTAGTGGCTATGCCGTTGGCGGCCATTTTGCCACGGATTTCTTCAGCAATTTGCCGTGCCTTATCGGCACTGTAGGGCGGTTTGATTTGTACCAGCATTTGCCGAAAGGTATTCGCGGGAATGCCGAACAGAGGGGCCAGCTCTGGGGCTACAAAAAAATGCAGCTGTCCGCCAAATGCCGGTGGCTTAACAAAGGGGTGGCGGATAATGCCTTGCAGGCTAAGCCATTGCCCGCCGTTGGCGGTAGCAAATTCGATGCTGTCGCCGAGCTTTAGGCCTGCAAACTGTGCTGTCAGGCGTTCTACGGCAATGGCTTGTCCGGTCGGGTAGCTGCCCGAGCGCAAACTCATGATGTCGAACTGTTGCTGTTGGTAATCAGGCCGGAACAGTACCGTGCCAGTTTGCCATTGGCTTGCCCCTGCGGTTTTGTAGGGCACGGTAAATTGCGTCAGCACATCGACACCGGCGACATCGGTCATATTTTTAATGTCATCCGCTAGGGCGGCAGCGGCATCTTGCCTAAATATCAGGCTGATATGCGAGGGGTGTGAGCGCCTGTGGGCGTTGTCCATGTTTTGCTGTTGCAAGTCCATCATACCCAGCAAGGTGCCAATGACAAAAAAACCAATGGTCAGGCTCTTGATGGACAGTGCCGTGCGTGCTTTATGGGCCAGCAAGTCTGACCTGACTTTCTGCCAAAGGTTTGATTGTATTAGCATAATGTCAACCCGCCCGATTGATGTACTGGTCTTCGTGGATGCGTCCGGCGTACAAGGCAATGCGGCGCGAGGCTGCTTGTGCCAAACTTTCGTTGTGGGTGACCATAATCAGGGTTTTGCCTTGCCGCTGTAAGTTGGCGAACAACTCAAACACGGCATCGGCGGTGGCGGCATCCAGATTGCCGGTGGGTTCGTCGGCAACAATCAAGGCGGGGTCGTTGGCGAGGGCGCGGGCAATAGCGGCGCGTTGCTGCTGTCCGCCGGACACTTGCCCCGGCAATTGCTGCGCCTGATCGTCCAGCCCGACCAGATTAAGCAGATAACGCGCCCGTTCCAAGCGTTGCCGCTTGTTGAGCGTAGCGGCAAAATCCATTGGCAGCAATATGTTTTGCAGGATACTCAGTGACGGCAACAATTGGAAAAACTGAAACACGATGCCCACGTTTTTGCCCCGCCAAGCCGACAATTGTTCTTCATTAAGGCGCTGCAAATGGCTGCCATTGACCAGCACTTCGCCTTGGCAAGGCCGGTCAATGCCGGTCAGCAGGTTTAGCAAAGTGGATTTGCCATTGCCGGATGGCCCGACAATCGCCACAAACTCGCCGCAAGTGACGGTTAAGGAGACGTCATGCAGCACCGGATTGCTGATTTGCCCAAGTTGATAAGCTTTATAGACGTGGCTAAGTTGAATGATGTTGGACATGGCGGGCTTTTTTGCTGGGGTTATCGGGACAAGCTGGTCAATTTTACCACGCAAGAGCAATACCTGCTGGCTGTGCTAGGATGTGGGCATTGCCGCAAGCAAATGCTGGGTCAAGGTTTCGTTTATAATGTTAGTATTTTGAAATCACGTTCGGCATTGTACAATGGTCAGTTATAATAATTATTAGCGGATAATTTAACCTTTGGCCAAACGCTAACAGGATCAGCAAGCCCACACACAACACACTCTTAACACTTTATTAATTAGCCCCTTCTTACCCAATTTTAACCACCTATTTTCCCCAACATGCCCGAAAAAAAACACATTATTATCATTGGTGCTGGCCCTGGCGGCTTGTGCGCGGGAATGCTGTTAAGCTGCCGTGGCTTTAATGTCACCTTGTTTGACAAGAACAGCGAGGTGGGTGGACGTAACCGTCCTATCCGGCTGGGTGATTTTGTGTTTGACACCGGCCCCACTTTTTTGCTGATGAAACATGTTTTGGATGACATGTTCACCTTATGCGGGCGGCGTAGTGCGGATTATATGGATTTTATCCGGCTCGACCCGATGTACCGCTTGTTGTTTTCTGACCGTGCAGTGAATGTCTATTCTGACCGCCAAAAAATGCGCGCATCACTGCAAGCCGCTTTTCCTGAAGATGGCAGTGCCGGTTATGACACTTACCTTAAGCAGGAAGGCTCGCGCTTTGCCAAACTTTACCCGTGCATGACCCGAGATTTTAGTAGCCTTAAGTCGTTTTTGTCGCTGGATGTGCTGCGTGCAGCCCCTCGCCTGGCACTTAACCATAGCGTGTTCAGCAATCTGGGCAAATATTTTAAAACAGAGAAAATGCGTTTGGTGTTTTCTTTCCAGTCCAAATATTTAGGCATGTCGCCGTGGGATTGTCCGGCATTGTTTACTATGTTGTCCTATTTAGAGCATGAATATGGCATCTACCATGTCAAAGGCGGGCTTAACAAAATCGCCGCCGCGATGGCAAAAGTCATCACCGAACAAGGCGGGGTTATCCACACCGATACCACCGTAGCATCTTTAGTTATTGAGAACAAAACTGTAACAGGTGTACGACTGCAAGATGGCCAGGTAATTAGCGCCGATGAAGTGGTCATCAATGCCGATTTTGGCCATGCCATGACCCATTTGCTGAAACCCGATGAACTAAAACAATACAGCCCTGAAAAAGTGCAACAACTTGATTATTCTTGTTCCACGTTTATGCTTTATTTGGGGCTTAGCAAGCAATACGACTTGCCGCACCACACCATTGCCTTTGCTGAAGATTACCATACCAATGTCAGCAACATTTTTACCAACAAAATCCTCAGCCAAGATTTTTCGTTTTATGTGCAAAATGCTTGTGTCAGTGACGACACGCTTGCACCTATCGGAAAATCAGCTTTGTATGTGTTGGTGCCTATGCCCAATAACGATAGCCAGCTTGATTGGGGCGCACTGTGCGCAGAAAAGCGAGAACAGGTTTTAACGACGCTGGAAACGCGCTTGGGTTTAACCGACATCCGCGAACACATTGAATGTGAAAAGGTTATCACCCCACAAATGTGGGAGACCGAGGAAAATGTCTTTAAAGGTGCAACTTTCAGCTTGTCACACAAATTTAGCCAGCTACTGTATTGGCGACCACACAACCGCTTTCAGGAACTTGGGCAATGCTACTTGGTGGGTGGTGGTACGCATCCCGGCAGTGGTTTGCCAACCATTTATGAGTCGGCGCACATTTCTGCCAAATTGATTTGCAAGAAACACGAGGTGGGCTTCGCTTTGGCAAATCATGTCTAGGGGTATGGGTGTTGGGCATTAATGAATACGCGCCTACAGAGAATTTTCAGTTAAGTTCTTCATGAACATTTATGGATTGCCTGGATTTTCGCTACATTCCTAATCGCTTCGCTATCGGCAAAAATTAATTGGGTTATAAGCTAACACTTCAAAGCGTTACTTGGATATAGGGCTTCATAATGCGAATTTTGATTGTTGATGATTCTGCCTTCATAAGGACAATGCTTCAGAAAGCATTGGAAAAATGGGGCTATAAAGTGACCTCTGTTGATAATATAAATGCCGCAACTCAAGTTATATTAACCGACGGCATTCAATTTATACTTACCGACTGGGTAATGCCGGGGGGCGATGGGCCAACGCTTTGTCGTAGAATCCGTGAACTAGATGTCGATTTCTACATCTATATTATTCTTATAACTTCACTTGAGGGGGCACAGCCGCTGATTGACGGCATGGCTGCAGGTGCTGATGACTTTATCCATAAGCCCATCCAAATGGAAGAATTACGTGCAAGGATACGCGCTGGAGAACGGGTGTTACAATTAGAACGTTCGCTGCATGACCGGAACAAAAAGCTGGCAGAATTGGGCGATAATTTGCTGGCGATGCAAAACATCATCCAGGCTGATTTGAAGGTGGCAGAGCGGATACAAGGAAAACTATTGCCCGCCAACTTGTCCTGTATTTTAGGGGTAAGAATGGAAGCCCTGTTTCGCCCTTCTAGTCACGTTTCCGGTGACATTTATAATTTTTTTCGTTTGGATGATCGACGCGTTGGTTTTTATGCCATTGATGTTGCGGGACATGGTATTGCAGCCGCTATGATGTCACTGACGCTTAGCCAGCAGCTCGTGCCGGAAATCAGGCCGAGCAGCCTTATAACGTTCGGCCTGCATGAATCGTTGCCTGGCTTTAAAAGGGCTTTACCGCCTACGACAGTAGTCACTAGGCTTAACCAGCAGTACCAATCAGATGATGCAGGGACGCTCTATTTTACGATGATTTATGGGGTGATTGACACAGCTACACACACCATTGATTTTTGTCAAGCCGGGCATCCTAATCCCATTTATTTGCCAAACGATGGGGCAGCACAATTTATTGGGGATGGTGGTTTTCCCGTTGGCCTGACATTATTGGCCGAATATGAATCCATAAGTCTGCAATGCAGCAAAGGGGACAGCCTGTTTTTTTACTCCGATGGCATCACTGAGTGCATGGATGAAAAAGGCCAGATGTTTGGTGAAGACCAATTACTACAGTTGATTGAAGAAACGAGGCAATTGGCACCTGAAAATGTTCTCAATGCTATTGCTGAACGCATTGCGGCATGGCGTGGAAGTACAAAATTTGACGATGATATTTCTTTATTGAAACTATCATTTGTAGACATTGATTGTTGATTAATTCGCAAAAGAGAAATTATAAACTAAATAAGCTGGAGATAACCACATGAGAATCGCAACAAAACAAGTGCAGGGGGTTTTGATTTTAGTGGTAAATGAGAGCCGCTTAGATGCTAACGCAGCTGAAACGTTTAAGGAAGCGTTTCAACAGCTACTTAATGAAGGTCATCAGGCTATTGCCTTTGACATGGGAAAAATAGCTTTTATCGATAGCAGTGGCCTGGGAGCGATTGTCAACTGCCTGAAAAAAATAGGGCCAAACGGAAAACTCGTCCTGTTTGGCATAACCGCGCCTGTTGCCAGCATGTTTAAAATAACCCGGATGGATAGGGTATTCAATTTATGCAGCAACGAAGAAGAAGCCTTACAGGCCTTTGAAGCATAACCCACCCTTTTATGAAGTAGGCAATATTTTGAGAGTGTGGCGAGGGGCAAAAATGAAACAAGTGGTCACCGCCACATCTGAAACGCTGCAGCTGGCAAAAACTTCATTGCTTTCTGTGTTGGGTGGCACTTTAGCAACTGTAAGCTGGCCGATATTTGATTAATAGCCAGTGATTTTGGGTTTCTGTGTTCTCGTACAACACCTTATCCATGCATGACTTGATAATTTTTAGCCCCATACCGCCTTCGGGCAAGTTGCCGACATCGTCAGGGTCAAAATTAATCTGTGAATCCAAGTTTTCTAGATAATTATTTTCGAAAGTCTTGCCATTGTCTTTTACATCAATGGATAAATAACTATTGGTCAGCACATAAGTGATGGCTATCGTATGGTCTTCTGAACCAGCACAGGCATGCTCAATGGAGTTGTTGATGGTTTCCGCGACGGCAATTTCAATTTCCGCCTGTTCCTCCTCAGTAAAGTGATTTGCCGCCACCTCTTTGGCACATAATGCCGCTAATCTTGCATTGGCCAATTTGCTTTGGATAGAGAGGGTAATCTGGTTCATAAAAATCACTTGACCTTTATATTATAATTTTCTGGAGATAAAAAGCCGCTTGAAGTGGATGCAAAAATAAGCATTCCCCATCCCAACAAGGGGATACGAACCCGTCGAGCATTATGCCAATACGTCATTGGCGGTTGCTTGCATTCCATTACAGCAACTTATCCAGCCCTACAGATATCGGGGTGGATAAAATCCTCAGTTCCGGTGGAAGCCCACGGTAAGAAGGGAGTGGTTTCCTTAGACGATTTTATATTATAGTATGGTTATGGTTTTTTAAAAACTCAAATATTTTGTAGTTCCTCATCCCCCTTAGGGGTTAATTCATAACTTAACCCCGCACTTACCCCCCGCTTTAATAGATTAGAAGGATTGCCCGAATGGATGTCATACAGCGTCTCTCACAAGAATTGGCCATTACCCTAAAGCAGACCCGTGCCGCAGTGCAATTGCTTGATGAGGGTTCGACCGTGCCGTTTATTGCCCGTTACCGTAAAGAAGCCACTGATGGATTGGATGACACACAACTGCGGAATTTAGAAGAACGCTTGGGCTATTTGCGGGAGCTTAACGACCGCCGCACCAGCATTCTGGACAGCATCAGAAGCCAAGACAAACTGACTCCCGAATTGGAGCTGGCTATTAACGCAGCGGACAGCAAAACTTTGCTGGAAGATTTGTACTTGCCGTATAAGCCGAAACGCCGCACCAAGGCGCAAATTGCCCGCGAGGCCGGTTTGGAACCATTGGCGGATGCCTTGCTTACCGACCGCAGCTTAATCCCAGAGCAAGCCGCCCTGCCCTATACCGATTACGAAAAAGGCATACCCGATGTGGCGGCGGCATTAGATGGTGCACGGCAAATCATTATGGAACGCATTTCTGAAGATGCTGAATTGTTGGCGCAATTGCGTGAACATATCTGGCAAAAAGGCATTGTCCACGCATCTGTTGTGGCGGGCAAGGAACAGGCGGCAGAAAAATTTAAGGATTATTTTGATTACCGTGAAGCAATCAATAAAATCGCCTCACACCGCGCCTTGGCTTTGTTCCGAGGCCGTAATGAGGATTTTTTAAACCTACATCTGCTGCCGGGAACTGAAGATAAGGAAGAACACGCATTATGCGCGGGCCGGGTGGCGCATTATCTAAAAATTACCGACAGCCAACAACCCACCGAGGCATGGCTGGCGGAAACCGCCCGTTTGGCGTGGAAAATTAAACTGTTCACCCGTATTGATCTGGATTTGAAACAGCGTTTGCGTGAGGCCGCCGAACAGGAGGCTATCCGCGTGTTCTCGTGCAATTTACGCGATTTGCTGTTGGCGGCACCAGCCGGCGCCAAAACCACCCTGGGGCTGGACCCGGGCATACGTACGGGAGTTAAAATTGCCATTGTCGATAACACCGGCAAATTATTGGCCACCGATACCCTATACCCGCATCCGCCGCGCAAGCAATGGGATGAATCAATTGAATCCCTCGCCAAGCTTATCCGGCACTACCACGTTGATCTGGTCAGTATTGGCAACGGCACCGGCTCACGCGAGACCGACCAATGGGTGACCGACTTAATGAAACGGCATAGCGATTTGGTGTTTAATAAAATGACCGTATCGGAAGCGGGGGCTTCGGTGTATTCGGCCTCTGAATTGGCTGCCAAAGAATTTCCCGAGCTGGATGTGTCGCTACGCGGTGCCGTGTCCATTGCCCGGCGCTTGCAAGACCCGCTAGCGGAACTGGTCAAAATCGACCCGAAAGCGATTGGGGTTGGTCAGTACCAGCATGATGTCAACCAAGTGCAGTTGGCGCGGGGCTTGGACAATGTGGTTGAGGATTGCGTTAATGCGGTCGGGGTCGATGTCAATACCGCATCGGTGGCGTTGCTTAAGCATGTATCCGGCTTATCAGCCAGTGTCAGTGAGAATATTGTCGCGTTCCGTAATGACAACGGCCCGTTCAGCAACCGCAAACAATTAAAAAAAGTGCCCCGCTTGGGTGACAAAGCGTTTGAACAAGCCGCCGGTTTTTTGCGCATCATGAATGGCGATAATCCGCTGGATGCATCCGCGGTGCATCCCGAAGCCTATCCTGTAGTGGAAGCCATTATCAGCCATACCGGCAAATCCATCCGTGACCTGATTGGTCAGCCCCCGTTTTTGCGCGGGCTTAATCCGGCACAATTCACTGATGATCGCTTTGGTTTACCAACCGTAACGGATATTTTGCAAGAATTGGAAAAACCTGGGCGGGACCCTAGGCCAGAATTTAAAAGCATCGCATTTAAACCAGGCATTGAAAAGATCACTGACCTGCAAGCCGGTATGCGGCTGGATGGGGTGGTGACCAATGTCGCTAATTTTGGTGCGTTTGTGGATATTGGCGTTCATCAAGATGGTTTGGTGCATATTTCGCATTTATCGGACAGCTTTATCAAAGACCCACGCGAAGTGGTAAAAACCGGCGATATTGTGAAAGTGACCGTGCTGGAAGTGGATGCCGACCGCAAACGGATTGCCTTGTCGATGAAATCTGATGCGGAAGCGGCTAAAACCGATAAGGTGACCCGCGAAGATAAAAAAATGGCTAAGCCCCCTAAACAGCAGCCTGTGATGGCCAGTTCCATGGCGAATGCGTTTGCCAAGGCACTTAATAAATAGCGGACAATTCCCGTAGTTTAAGCACCGCATACAGGGTGTGCAAATGTGGGCAAGCCACGCCCAGCCGGTGCGCCGCACGCACGGCATTGCCCAAGATGGCTTCGGTTTCCAGCGGCTGGGCCCGTTCGGCATCCAATAACATACTGGTTTTATAGGGCGGCATATTATAAGTCTTGGTGATATTGTCATCGACCACGTTGGCTGGCAATTGATGCCCGCTGGCAGCGGCAATAGCGACCACTTCGAGCATGATATGACGCACCAAGGCTTCTTGGTTTTGCAATATCGCCAAGGTGGGCAAGCCGCCAGACAATACTGACAAGGGATTGAAGGGGGCGTTCCAGACGCATTTTTGCCAACGTGCGGCAACAATATTGGCGGTGGCTTCGCAGTCTATGCCCGCTTGGACAAACAGCCCGGCTAGCTGTGCTGTTTTGGCACTGACAAACCCCGGCACATTGCCCAATACCAATCGCCCATAGGCCAAATGCTCAATTTCTCCCGCCGCCACGCGGTTGCAGCAGATAAATGCCAAACCGCTGACCACTTCGTTATCAGGAAAAGCAGCTTGCAGCTCCGGCTCGATATCCACGCCATTCTGGATAAATACGATAGCCGTTTGGGCATCGACAAAGGGGCGTATCAACGCCGCCTGATCTAATCCCGGAACAAGCTTGGTGCATAGCAACAACACATCGGCCGGGCCTTGCCATTCAGCACTGGTTTGCAACACCTGTGCCGGTTTGAACTGCCAACAGCCTAAAGTGCTATTGATAGCAATGCCGTGGCGTTTGACATGGGCATAATCGCTACGGCACAGCAGCGACACGTGCATACCCGCTTTGTCCAGTAACGCCCCATAAAACGAACCCACCGCGCCGCTGCCAATAACTAGAATTTTCATTGCCATTGTCAAAGATTTAGGGTCTTTTTTAAAAAAGGTAAAGTTAATTTGCGTTGTGCCGCCAACGAGGCTTTATCCAGCTTTTCCAATAACGCCCATAAAGTGGGCAAGTCCCGGTTAAAACGCGCCAGCAAAAACTGCCCGACTTGCGGGGAAATTTCCAGCCCCATTTGCCCTGCCCGAAAGTTAAGTGCCGCTATCTTATCTTGATCCGGCAAAGGCTTTAATTTTAGGGTCAGCCCCCAATTAAGGCGGGTTTGTAGATCGGGTAGGGCAATATTAAGCTGGTCAGGCGGCAATGGGGCGGACAACACCAGCTTATGCGCCAAGCTACGTTGCTGGTTGTAAAAATAAAAAAAAGCCTGCTCCCAAGCCGGATGCCCTGCAATGGCGTTGATGTTGTCCAAACACACCACTTCAAACCGCTCCAAGCCCGCCAATAAATCAGGCTCGGGCGGCTCTTGGCCAAACGCAAAATAGAACGCCGCCAAGCCTTGTTGGTGCGCCAGCTGGCAATAGGCTTGCAGCAAATGGCTTTTGCCCAGACCAGAGCCACCCCAAAGGAAAATTTGTGGTTCGCCATTGGCTAGTATGCTGTTTTGCAAATGGCTGACAATTTCTTGGTTAACGCCAGCAAAATAATCATTAAAGGTTTGGTTGGCGCGAAATTCAAATTGTACGGGGAGTTGCTCGACCATAGTGCGTTAGGTTTGCTTGCCCAGATGGCGGACATAAAAATTCGCGCCAAAAAACAACATCAGGCTAAAAATTGTTTCCAGCAAAGCGTAGTTGCGTACTGCCACATCAGCATAAGCCTCTATACTGCCGTGGACAAAATAAAGCAGGCTTATATAAGCAGCCCAGGCGCAAGGTTTCCGGCGTTTATGCAGCAAACCGCGCATAGGCAGCAACAGTGGCGTAACAGTGATCAGCAAGCGTAACGCCACCGGTATGTTGGTGGGTGGGGCCAGCACTGTGGGCCATAACATCAACAGCCCAAACAAGCCAAAAAAACCCGCCAACGCAAGGTAATAAAAATAGTCAGCTTTGATGGTCATGGTCGGGTTTGTAAACGTATAGCAGTCGTTGCCAAACGCGCGCCTAAGGCACGGCATAAATTTTTCTCGTGGCTACTTAGCACTTCGGTGTCCATTGCCAAATGGCTGGCACCGTAGGGTGTGCCGCCGGTGGTGGTTTCACGTAGATCGTGTTCGGTGTAAGGCAGCCCCAAAATCATCATGCCATGATGCAGCAAAGGCAGCATCATGCTTAACAAAGTGCTTTCTTGTCCGCCGTGCTGACTGCCAGTGGAGGTGAACAATCCGGCGGGTTTGCCTGCCAATGCCCCGGCAAACCATAGTGGTGTGGTGCTGTCCAAAAAATATTTTAACGCTGCCGCCATGTTGCCAAAGCGGGTGGGGCTGCCCATTGCCAAACCATCACAGTTTTTAAGATCATCCAGTGTGGCATAAACGGCACCTTCAGCAGGGATGTTAGGGGCTGTTTTTTCACACAACGCCGACACTTCGGGTACGGTGCGCAACACGGCTTCGGCCCCTTCGATGGATTCCACACCACGGGCGATATGGTTTGCCATGGCTGCCGTGGCCCCGTCGCGGGAGTAATAGAGTATTAAGATAGTGGTCATAATGGTTCATGGGTTGATTTAGGGTGGTAAAACAGATTATTCCGCTACTTCTGCTTCAAGCAAGGGCAAGATTGCTTCCGGCGGTCGGCCTATCACAGCCTTATCACCGACCAGCACAATTGGCCTTTCTATTAAAATGGGGCAAGCAACCATAGCGTCTAGTAAAGCTTGTCTGTTCAAATCCGGATCGTCAAGTTGGTGGACGGTGTATTCGGCTTGTTTTTTACGCATCAATCCGCGCGGCTCCAACCCTAGCTTGTGCAGGATGTCCGCTAGCGTTGATGCGTCCGGCGGCGTTTTTAAGTAATCGATGATTATCGGTTCTATCCCATGCGCCCTGAGCAAAGCCAAAGTTTGGCGCGATTTGCCGCAACGCGGATTATGATAAATGGTGGCTTGCATGACGGCACTCCTAGTTAATTAGTGTTGGCAGTGTCGCTGGCAGGTGGCTAAGCAACTGATGCCATAGCGGCAGCGTGATTAGGCTTAATGCGGTGGTGACGGTCACCATCATGGCATAAAGTGCACTGTCCAATTTGTAACGGTCACATAAAACAATGCCCAGCACCATGCTAGGCATTGCCAAATCCAGCACGGCGGCGGCTTGGTAGTGGTCAGGCAAGCTGAGATGCCCCACCAAAAAATAGGCGAACAGGGGCATCAGCCCCATTTTTATGACGATGACCGGTAACACATTAGGCAGGTTGGCAATGGTAAGTGACCGCCAACTTAAGGCCAAGCCCAACGAAAACAACATCAGCGGAACCACGCCTGCCGATAGCGTGTGCAATGATCCTGCCAGCCATTCGGGCATTTTAACGCCATTTAGGTTTAAAACAACGGCAAGGCCTGCCGCCCAAAAAGGTGGCGCATTAAAATTAGCCAGCCATTTTTTTTGCTGTTGCGGGACATCTTCGCCATAATGCCTTGCGACTAGGCTACCCAAAGTGAACAAAGCCGGTGTGGTGGCGAACAAGTCCATTTGTATGACAACCGAATTGGCCCAAGCACCAAAAACTTGCTGTAAAACCGGCAAGCCCAAATAGGTCACATTAGGGAAAGCGGATGCCAGCAGCATTGCTCCCATACGCGCATTTTTAAAGCGGAACACCAATCCTACCAGCCACATACATAACAGGCTAAAGACTACCGCGGCAATACCCAATAGCGTATACTGAACAGACTGCCGGCCTATGTCCGCCCGCCACAACACCTCCAGCACCAAGGCTGGCAGCAATAAATAATACACGACGGTGGTCAGCACCAAACGGGTTTGAGCGGCATCCAGCCCGGCTGGCTTGAACACGCGCCAGACTGCTCCACAGAGCATCAGCAAACTCATTTGTATCAGGATTGTATGCATAAATCTCTATCGTATGGGGCTAGGCTTAATTTTAACATTCACCGCCCCATCAAGTTCGGTTAATATAACCTCCTTTGACCGTTCTTTTACGCCATGCAGCCATCATTCCTTTCCAATAAACCCATTCCCGTCCACGAGCGTCTGATTATGGCGCTTGATGTGGCCAGCATTGCCGAAGCGCAAGCGCTGGTTGAGGCCTTGGGCGATTCCGTCGCATTCTATAAAGTGGGCATGGAGCTGTTCATGTGTGGTGATTATTTCCGCTTTATTGAATGGCTTAAACGACACGACAAAAAAGTCTTTGTAGACCTCAAGTTTTTTGACATTCCCGCCACTGTAGGCCGCGCCATTAAGGCACTCAGCAGCAGAGGCGTTGATCTGGCTACGATCCATGGCAATGATGCCATGATGGCAGCCGCAGTAGCCGCCAAAGGTGACTTAAAAGTGTTGGCGGTCACCGCATTGACCAGCTTAGACCGCGGCGACCTTGATGACATGGGCTTCCAATGTGATGTGCAGGCATTAGTTTTGTCGCGCGCCAAACGGGCCTTGCTAATCGGCTGCGACGGGGTGGTATCCTCAGGTTTGGAAGCCGCCCAGTTGCGCCAAGAATTGGGCCATAAGCTATTGGTCATCACGCCTGGCATCCGGCCTGTTGACAACCGCGAAGAAGACGACCAGCAACGCGTGGTCACGGTGGCCTCCGCTTTCCAATCAGGCGCGGACTACATTGTAGTCGGCCGCCCTATCCGCGATGCAGTCGACTGCAAAGCCACGGCGGAAAAAATACAACAGCAAATCTTTGGCCAATTCAATTGTGATGCCATCCTTTAAGACTCTCTACCCACTACCCTGCTATGGCATTTGACCCCGAGTTCACCCACTCTTATTTGGTCGCCTTCCTGATGGGATTGTTCAGCAGTATGCATTGTATTGGCATGTGCGGCTCCATTATTGGCACACTCACGTTAAGCCTGAGCCAAGAAATCCGCAATAACAAAGCCTTGCTGGTGCCATTTGTGTTCAATTATAACTTTGGACGTATCACCAGCTATACCGTGGCGGGGGCATTGGCCGGCATTATCCAAACCATTGTTACCATCCAGCTAGGTGATGTACACGGACACCGTTTGCTGCAAATCCTTTCTGCAGCGGTGATGACCAGTGCCGGGCTGTATATTGCCGGATGGTTTCCACGTTTTGCCTATATTGAAAAACTGGGGGTTCACATCTGGAAACGGATTGAACCATTAGGCCGCAAACTCATCCCTGTGAAAAACCGGATGCAAGCTTATTGGTTCGGGATGGTTTGGGGCTGGTTGCCTTGCGGCTTGGTTTACAGTGCCTTGGCGTTGTCGGCAACAGCGGGCGATATCAGCAAGTCAGCCTTGACCATGCTGGCATTTGGTTTAGGCACTTTACCTGCTGTAATGGGAGTGGGTATAATGACGGGTGTTCTTACTAGGTTGTCAAAAATGCAACGCTTTAAACAGGCTATCGGCCTTTTTATGATTGGCTTGGCATTACTGGCGGCCTTGCCTTGGCTTAATCCCTTGGCATTCACCAATCATTTAGGCAAACACTAATAAAGAGGCAACAATGGATCACTTTACTACCATTATTGGCCAATCGCCTGCCATAGATTCATTAATCCGTAGTGCCAAAATTGCCGCCGCCACCGATGTCACCATCCTGTTAAAAGGCGAAACCGGCACCGGCAAAGAAGTCTTGGCCAATGCCATCCAAAAGGCCAGTGTACGGGCGGATAATAAATTTATCACCTTGAATTGCGCCGCATTGCCTGAGGGCTTGATTGAGTCGGAATTGTTCGGTCATAAAAAAGGCGCGTTTACAGGTGCCAGCAATAGTTCGCCAGGGCTGTTCCAAGCGGCCCATGGTGGCACTTTGTTCCTTGATGAAATCAACTCCCTGCCGTTGACCATCCAAGGCAAATTATTGCGTTTCCTTGATTCAGGCGAGTGCCTACCGGTAGGCGAAACCACTGCCATAAAGGTTGATGTACGCATCATTGCCGCCACCAACACCGATCTGAGCCAACAAATCGCCAGCGGTGAATTCAGAAGCGATTTGTACTATCGGCTTAATGTAGTGCCCATTGAATTGCCGACTTTAGCAGAACGCAGCGAAGACATTGATCAGTTGGCAAAGCATTTTTTGACACTGTTTGCAGCCAACCACGACATCACACCACCATCATTCAGCAAAAGCGCCATCAAGGCATTAAAAGCCTACCACTGGCCCGGCAATATCCGTGAATTGCGTAACCTATGCGAACGCTTATGTATTTTGCTGTCTGGTTCGGTGATTGAACCCAGCAATTTGCCTAGCGAAGTGCTGAACAGTAAAGCTCCCATTAAAACCAGCGGCTTTGCCTTACCAGAAAATGGCTTGCAATTGGACAACTTGGAAGCAGACCTGATCAACCAAGCCTTGGCCCGCACCAAAGGCAACCGCAGCCAATCTGCCCGCTTGCTGGGCCTTAGCCGTGATACCTTATTGTATCGGATGCAAAAGCATGGGCTTAGGACGCATTAGCCCCGCCTACTATTGGCAATAATATAGCTGATAACGTTTCTGTCGGCTTTTTTTTCAGGCAGTGCCGACCGAGGGTATAACCCAAAACACAGGATTTTCCTATGTTAAAGCTGATGAAATAATGACCAACGGCGAAAACTCTGGGGCGAGTTTAAACGGGATACACTACTTCAAAAATAGTTGTCGAAAGAAATTGAAAAAGCAAGAAGACCGCACAGTTAACCGGACTAGTATTATACAAAACAAGCAACGTTGAAGCGGGCGAGGCTCGCTCCAACGTAATACAAACCCGAAGCCTATAGTCAAATTGGCATAGCGCATCGAATCGGAGGGGTATCAACTCAGCAATTGCCCGGGTAGGCTGAACAGGCCGTGTTCACCAAGGTTACAATATTGCTTGAGGTGAAGGGGCTCGCTCCCATTTGTTTAATCATCGTGCTTACGTAACCCCAACTAGTGACACCAACTACGATATTGTTCGCAGAAGCCGCGCCGGTATTCTCGCCAACCGGCGGCATACCAAAATTCGCTATCCATGGGCCACCGCTCGAACCACCCGATTGACCAGAGCCGATTATAGTATTATTGGAATTGCTGCTGACATAGCCCAGCGAATCGGTGCGTTCTTGCCAAACACCATTATCCAAAGCCACTGGATAACCTAACTGTGTAAGTTGGTTAGTATTGTTAACGTAGCCATAACTATTCCAACCATAACCGAACCATCCAGCAGTCGTCCCAATCTTGGTGTTGAGAACAATTACAGCGACATCATCTTGACAGATAACACCTGGTTGATAGCAAGAATCCGTACCCTTGAAATAAGAAGTCAATACAATCACATTTTTTGCTGTCGCAACGCCATAAGGCGCAACCCCCTGATCATAGCCGGGTGCAAATTGCCAATTCGACCACCATTGGCTTTTGCCAAAATTAGCCACACAGTGTGCTGCAGTCACCACAATACCCGGTTTGATAAGCGATGCAGAGCAGACATAAGTGCTCGCCCCTTCGTTAAACCATAATTTACCCGCCGCCCTAAACGGATAAAATCTTGTCGTCGCGTCATTCTGCGCATTTGAGCGACTGGTGGTAAATGGCTGATTAGACACACCATAATCCTCGGGGACTACCTGTCCCAAGGCATTACCCTGACTAAAGTCATATGGCTCAACTAAAACGACTGGGCTTAACTTCCCAGTGCCAACGTTGCCTTTTGAAAAACTGGGGACACTAGCCTTTCCAGACGGTGTTCCCGTGCCGCCGGACGATAGGGTAGACAACCCAACTACACCACCCTGCCCTTGCAACAGCGAGTCAAATAGGGAAGTTGGCTGGGCTATAGCTAATGGCAGTGGAACTGGCTTGGCTGATAGGTAATCAATACTGCCGGTTACCCCGGCACCCTGATCAATCTTCAAAACCGTAACGTTGCCAACTTGAACGATTTGGTCATTTGCGGATAATGCTCCCGCCGCAAAACTGGCCACAGTAAAAACTGTCGCCAAATATTTTTTATGTAACATAAAATGCGCCTATAAATTTGTCGAATCCTCGACTTTAAACAGCCAAGTTTTCGTTTTTTTATTAAACAGTTAGAAATTAAGTGTTATTAAAGATTGCAGAGCATCCAAGCACACGCCAAATTTCATTTGGCGGCAAATCCTTAAAACACAAAAAGAGTCGTGGAAACTGTGCTGTACAGCAGCAGCTAACTGACAAAACGCACAGTCGTTTAGCCAGGCCTAGCTTCAAAGGGTAGTGGCTTGGTTTCTATACTATTACCGCCAAATAGAAAACCAAAGCTTTACTGTTTAGGGTATAACGACCAGCTAACTTGAGTGGATGGCCGCTAACTGACAAGTGATGAGTGATGAGTGATTTGAGCTTAAAACTTATCAACAAAGTGGATTAAAAAATCCACAATTAAATTATGCTTTAATTTTGCCGAGTAGTCAATTTTTTTCATCGGCAATCATAATCGGCAGCGTATCGTAGTGTTTGATAGTGCGCTCAACCATCGGCGTGCGGTCGTACCGCACCAACATGCGATGCGAGCGGTTCAGCAAATCCCATCTGTTAATGAAAGTATTTGATAGGCTTATGAAACATATTTGTTAGAAAAATGTGGATTCAAATCAACACGCCGCCCTTGCTTGTGTCATAAGTCGCTTCAAGTCGCTGACCGTTTGCGCTAAGCCGGAAAACACCGCTTGGGCGATGATGGCATGACCAATATTCAGTTCGGTAATTTCGGGGATTGCACATATGGCAGCAACATTTTGGAAGTTTAGCCCATGTCCTGCGTTAACTTGCAAACCTAGCTGATAGGCATATATGGCTGCGTTACGGATACGCGCCAATTCTTCGGCTTGCATGAGCTTGCCTTGTGCTTCGGCATAGCAACCGGTGTGCAACTCTATGACGGGTGCGCCCGCCGCCAATGCAGCATCTATTTGCTGGTTATCGGCATCAATAAACAGGGACACTTCAACGCCTGCATCGGCCAGTCTAGCGCAAGCCACTTTAATAGCGGGCAAATTGCCCGCCACATCCAAACCGCCTTCGGTGGTCAGTTCTTCCCTTTTCTCCGGTACAAGACAACAGGCGTAAGGTTGGACTTTTTCGGCTATCGCCAGCATCGCTTCGGTCACGGCCATTTCAAGGTTTAAGCGGGTATGGATCATATCTTTTAGTAAATAGATGTCCCTATCTTGGATATGCCGCCTATCTTCGCGCAAATGTGCCGTTATACCATCAGCACCGGCTTGTTCTGCCAGCAAGGCGGCCTGCACAGGTTCTGGGTAACGTGTGCCACGAACTTGCCTTAGGGTGGCAACGTGGTCAATATTGACACCAAGTAAGAGGGGGAATTTAGTCATATCTGAAGTTGCTGTATGATTTGGTTAATAACGGTGCGGCTTTTTAATGGTTTGCCCTGCCTGTGAAAATCTATGACACCGCGCATCAATTGTTTTGCCTCGGCTAGCTGGGTGGCATTGGTGAAACATTGTTGCCGCAGCGCCAGCAACGTGTAGCCGCTGAACACACCTTGTTCGCTGGCAATCGCCCCTTGTTCGGGGTGAAAAAAATATTTTTGCTCGGGTCTGATAGGTTGTTGCTGGGTATCGCTCGCCAATGGTAAAGCATAGCCAATAATTGCCAGTAGTTGCAATTCAAAAATCCTTAGGGTGACTTCAAGTTCGGGATGGGTTGCCAAATTGACCAAACTTTGCTGGTAGAGTGCAAATACTTCGGGGTGTGGATCGGCATTGGCTATAAAAAATGCCAGCAATTCGTTCAAGTAATAACCACAATAAAAAGGCAGCCCCTGTAATGCCAGAGGGTGGCTTAGTTCCACTGCGGTCAATATTTTTAAGTTGGCTTTACCTGTATACGATATTAACAAGGGCAGAAAAGGTTGTAATAGACTGGCTGTTTTTGATTTGGCTTTTCTGACACCTTTTGCCAACAATGGCATCCTACCGTAATCTCGGGTAAAAACATCTATGATCAGGCTGGTTTCGCGGTACGGACGCTTATGTAAAATATAGCCGGGTTGTAAATAAACAGGCTGTTCAGCCATTAAAGCCTAGGCTTTGTAAAGCACGCTCATTGTCTGACCAACCAGATTTAACCTTTACCCATAATTGTAGATACACTTTTTGGGCAATAAGCCTCTCTATATCGTGACGTGCTTCAGTGCCTATATTTTTGAGCATTTCGCCGTCCTTGCCAATGACAATGTTTTTTTGTGTTATCCGTTCTACCCAGATTAGCGCGTAAATTTTGGTGATGTCAGGGTGTTCTTCGTAGCGTTCTATTTCGACAGTCAGTTCATAAGGTAATTCTGCACCGAGTCGCCGAGTGAGTTTCTCCCTGATAATTTCCGCCGCCAAGAAACGTTCAGTCCGGTCAGTAATTTGGTCTTCTGGATAAATCAGGCCTTGTTCCGGCAACAACTTAATGATGAGTTGTTCCAGCACATCCAAATTAGTATTTTTTAAGGCCGATATAGGGACTAAATGCTCAAAGGGAAAGCGTTGCTGAGCATCAGCGAAAAAAGCCAGTATAGCTTCTTTTTCCTTAACTTTATCGACTTTGTTGACAGCCAGTATTACTGGTAAGTTGGCTTGCTTGAGCTTGATAAAAATGGTTTCGTCGTACTCATGCCAAGACAGGCCGTCTATCAACCAAACCACCACATCCACACCCGTTAAGGTGGTGTCGGCTGTTTTGTTTAGGTAGCGGTTAAGGGCTTTTTTCTCGTTACTATGCATCCCCGGGGTGTCCATATAGATCACCTGTGCAGCTTCGGTGGTGTTGATGCCTAATATGCGATGCCGTGTGGTTTGTGGCTTGCGGGAGGTAATGCTGATTTTTTGTTTAAGCAGATGGTTCATTAATGTCGATTTGCCGACATTCGGCCTGCCTATCAAGGCAACGTAACCACAATTCATAAGCTTTCCTTTAAAAGTTGCAACATTTTTTCTGCCGCATCTTGTTCGGCTTTTTTACGCGTTCCACCTGTACCTATACACGCTTCCGCCATCACGGAAACAGAACATTTAACTTTAAAGGTTTGTTCATGGGCCAGTCCTGACATAGTGATCATGGTGTAGTCGGGCAAGTCCAATTTTCTGGCTTGCATGAGTTCCTGCAATTGGGTTTTGGGGTCTTTACGCCAGCTTTCCAAAGACAGGCCGCCGAGTTTTTCGATGAACAATTGCTCTATCCATTGTTGGCTAATGGTCATGCCTTGATCAAGGTATAAGGCGCCCATAATGGCTTCCAACGCGTCGGATAAAATGGAATCACGCCGAAACCCGCCACTTTTAAGCTCGCCCGTACCTAACAGCAAGTAATCGCCGAGCTGGTGCTTTCTGGCCAGTTCCGCCAACGAACTTTCATTGACTAAGGATGCCCTTAGCCTGCTTAACACCCCCTCGCTTGCTTCAGGAAAAATATCATATAGTTTTCTTGCAATGACAAAACCTAGGATTGAGTCGCCTAAAAATTCTAGGCGTTCGTTATTATTAGAGCTATAGCTACGATGTGTCAGTGCCACCGTCAAAAGGGTTAGGTCATTAAAATGTAAGCCCAGTTTTTTTTGCAAATATTCCGGCTTTTTAATCACCCCTTGTAACCCCAAGCACCCGCCCATCATCCTGTATATTTGAACAATTCATCATAGATTTATTTAAGAAGCGTGCCTATACGGTCAAACTGTACACCATTATTCTGCCAATCCCAGCTCATCCAAATAAGAAATGCCCTACCAACCAAGTTTTCTTCCGGTACTGTCCCCCAATAACGGCTGTCATTGCTATTGTCGCGGTTATCGCCCATCATAAAAAACTGGCCTTCCGGCACTATATAATCAAACGCCCCTGTGGGAGCGTCGTGCCTAATGAGAATGTTGTGTTCAATGCCTGTCAAATCTTCCTGCAAACGTTCTGCACCGGTCATTTCTTGACCAGCCCCCAAGCCTTGGTAAAGTCCCTTCGATACTTGCCTGACCGGCTTATCATTGACTGTAAGCTGTTTATTGTCATCATAGGAAACTTTGTCACCAGGCAGGCCAATCACTCGCTTGATATAGTCAACGCTAGGGTCTTTAGGATAGCGGAAGACAACGATATCACCGCGTTTGGGCTCGTCAATGGCAATTATTTTCTTATTGATAACCGGTAGGCGGATGCCATAAGCAAATTTGTTGACCAATATAAAATCCCCTACCAATAGCGTGGGCATCATTGAGCCGGATGGGATGCGAAATGGCTCCGCCAAAAATGAGCGCAACAATAGCACCAGAATCAGTACGGGAAAAAAAGACCGTGCGTATTCCACTATCCAGGGTTCGTTTTTCTCAACGTACGGCTTGCCTTCCAATTTTAACATCAGCAAATAACCGCCCCAGATAAGCCCGGACGCTACTGTGCCTGCGAGTAAATAAGTAGAAAAATCTATATCCATGAGCGTGCCTTTTTAAGTTCGTTAAAGGTGCGGTGTTATTCTTTATTGAGCTGCAATACTGCCAAAAATGCCTCTTGCGGTATTTCAATACTACCGACTTGTTTCATGCGTTTTTTCCCCGCTTTTTGTTTTTCCAAGAGTTTTTTCTTGCGGCTAATATCACCCCCATAACATTTGGCGGTGACATTTTTCCGCAACGCTTTAACGGTTGAGCGGGCAATCACTTTGGAGCCTATAGCAGCTTGAATGGCGACCTCATACATTTGCCGTGGGATGAGTTCTTTCATTTTTTCCACCAAGTCACGCCCTCGATTACTACTCATATCACGATGTACAATGATAGATAGCGCATCGACTTTCTCAGTATTTATCAACACATCTAATTTTATGAGATCGGCAGGCTGAAAACGCAGGAATTCATAATCAAAAGATGCGAAACCACGGCTTACCGATTTTAAACGGTCAAAAAAGTCCAAAACAACTTCACTCAAAGGCATTTCATAGTGTAAAGACACTTGCCTACCGGCAAACTGCATATCTTTTTGTAAGCCACGCTTTTCAATACACAAGGTGATGACCGCACCCAAATAAGCTTCCGGCACTAAAATATTGGCACGGATGATTGGTTCGCGTATTTCTTTAACAATGCCGCCATCAGGAAGTTTTGCGGGATTATCCACCATTATGATCTCACCTGTTTGTGTGATCACTTCGTAAACCACCGTTGGGGCAGTGGTGATCAAATCCACGTCGTATTCACGTTCCAACCTTTCTTGCACAATTTCCATGTGCAACATGCCCAAAAAACCACAACGGAATCCAAAGCCCAGTGCTTGTGAGGTTTCAGGTTCAAATTGCAAAGCGGCATCATTAAGGTTTAGTTTTTTTAATGCCTCACGCAGGTCTTCGTAATCGTCCGAGCTAACAGGATAAAGTCCGGCGAAGACTCTTGGTTGAACCCGTTGGAAACCGGTAAGTTGAGCACTGGCGGGTTTATCAGTCCAAGTGATGGTATCGCCAACCGGCGCGCCAAAAATGTCTTTTATACCAGCCACCACATAGCCCACTTCCCCGGTGTTAAGCAAGTCCTTTTCCAATCGCTTAGGGGTAAAAACACCGACAATATCGACAATAAAAGATTTACCGGTGGACATAATGGTAATTTTTTGTTTTTTACGGATACTGCCGTGGACAATTCTGACCAAAGAAACGACACCTAAATAACTGTCAAACCACGAATCAATAATTAGGGCTTGTAATGGGCCGTCAATATTACCTTGTGGTGGCGGCACTTTGACCACTAATTGCTCCAGTACATCCAGCACACCCAATCCGGTCTTGGCACTGATCATGAGCGCCTCATCCGCAGGTATACCTATCACTTCTTCAATTTCCGTTTGCACTCTGTCCGGTTCGGCGGACGGCAAATCTATTTTATTAAGGACGGGGACTACTTCTAAGCCCTGGTCAATGGCGGTATAACAGTTGGCAACGCTTTGAGCTTCTACACCTTGTGCAGCATCAACCACCAGCAATGCTCCTTCACAAGCAGCCAAGGAGCGGGAAACTTCATAAGAGAAATCAACATGGCCTGGGGTGTCAATGAAATTGAGCTGATAGGTTTCCCCGTCTTTGGCTTTAAATTCTAGGGTGACGCTTTGTGCCTTGATGGTAATGCCACGTTCCCTTTCTATATCCATTGAATCAAGAACTTGCGCTGACATCTCTCGATCGCTTAAGCCACCACAAAGTTGTATAAAACGGTCTGCAAGGGTTGATTTTCCGTGATCAATATGGGCAATAATTGAAAAATTTCTTATATGTTTTAAATCCACACTATTTCAACTTATAAACGTGAAAAATGAAGCCGAACCTTAAAGTTCGCATAGGAAAAATATAGAAAATTAACAGCGGCTTTAAAAAAATAGTTTATATTTATCAAGCGCATATTTATGCACCCATGAATACTATCAAATGACGAAGCTAAACAATAAGCCGAGAAAAACACTCAAACCAAACCAATTGTTGTTTAAAAATGCCTTAAAACAACCCTGTTTATTCCTATCAGAAATTAATGTTTGTTGGTAAAAAAACAAACCAGCACCACACAATAGCCCTAAATAATAAGGCCATTTGAGTCCATTAAGCCAACCTACCCACAATAGCAGGGCTATGATAATGAATTGTAGGATGCCAATAATAAGTTTGTCATGTCGGCCAAACAATATGGCAGTGGATTTGATGCCTATTTTTAAATCATCTTCTTTGTCCACCATGGCGTACATTGTGTCGTATACTAAAGCCCATAGGACAACCGATAAATATAGAACCCAAGCGACCAGTGGTATGTGGTTGGTTTGCGCCGCAAAAGCCATCGGCACCGCCCAACCGAATGCTATGCCCAAATACGCTTGTGGCAATTGGGTATAACGTTTCATGAAAGGATAGCTCGCAGCCAAAAAAGCACCGCCTATGGACAACAAAATTGTATAAAGATTGAGCAATAAGACCAACGTGAAAGCAAACAGGCTTAATGCTGCAAATAGAGCCAGCGCCTCTTTTGGAGTCACCGTACCTGTGGCAATAGGCCGCGATTTGGTACGCTCAACATGTGCGTCATAATTCCGGTCAGCATAATCATTGATGACACAACCGGCTGCACGCATCAAGATCACGCCCAAGCAAAATACGGTCAGCACTAATTCATCGGGCTTGCCATCGCTAGCTAACCCTATAGCCCATAAGGTAGGCCAGAGCAATATGAGGATGCCTATTGGCTTATCGAACCTGGCCAATAACCAATATTGCCCAGCCCTATCTGCAACAGTTTGCCAAGGAAAGGATTTTAATGCTTGCGGTAGCAAAATTATACACCTCAAAATTAAAAATTGATCTGGCGTTTCTCCTTAATCAAATAAGAAGAATGGCTAGGCTGTTTCAAACAGGCTACTGTTTTAATAATATTTAAACAAAAAAAAAGCCGGTTAGTCCGGCTTTTTTAAACAAAGATGTTTTTTTATTCGGGTCTGTCCACAAGTTCCACATAGGCCATTGGGGCATCATCGCCAGTTCTGAAGCCACATTTCATGATACGCAAATAGCCGCCGGGACGGTTTTTGTATCGTGGGCCAAGTTCATTGAACAATTTGGTGACCATTTCACGATCGCGCAATTTGGCGAAAGCATTTCTTCTTTTGGCAACGCTATCTTCTTTTGATAAGGTTATCAAAGGCTCAGCGTAGCTTCTCAATTCCTTTGCTTTTGGCAAAGTAGTTCTGATTAACTCGTGCCGAAACAAGGAATTGGTCATATTACTGAATAGTGCCTTACGGTGGCTACTATTCATATTAAATTTTCTGCCAGACTTACGATGTCTCATTTCAAAAGACCTTATTTATTAATGTGTTATTGAATTGGATTGGTCGATGAGATTATCAGGCGGCCAATTTTCAAGCCTCATGCCTAATGACAAACCTTTCAATGCCAGTATATCTTTAATTTCTGTCAATGATTTTTTGCCAAGATTAGGTGTCTTTAGCAATTCCACTTCGGTTCTTTGGATTAAATCACCAATATAGAAAATATTTTCCGCCTTTAGGCAATTGGCCGAACGTACTGTCAGCTCCAAATCATCAACGGGACGTAAGAAAATCGGCTCTATGTCAGGACGATGCGGTTCAATTTCATTATCAACACCAGGTTGCTCAATTTCTTTTTCAAAATCAACAAAAACGGACAACTGATCATGCAAAATTGTGGCAGCTAGCTTGATTGTCTCTTCAGGGTCAACTGTGCCATTGGTCTCGAGCTCAATAATAAGCTTGTCCAAATTAGTCCGTTGTTCCACACGAGTACTTTCAACCTGATAAGAAACTTTTATGATAGGGCTAAAAGAAGCATCAACTTGCAAAGTACCAACGGGCACACCTTGATCATTGTTATGTTTTCTGGCAGAGACAGGCTCGTAGCCCCTGCCTCTACGCACACGTATTTTAATGTTCAATGCACCTGCATGTGTCAAATGTGCTATAACCAAATCAGGGTTGATAATTTCAACATCATGCGGCAAACTGATATCAGCGGCAATGACCACACCTTGTCCAGATTTTGATAAGTTCAGTTCAACCTCATCTTTTGAATGCAAAACAACAGCCAATTTTTTAAGGTTCAGCAAAATGTCTATTACATCTTCTTGCACACCTTCAATGGTTGTATATTCATGAAGCACGCCATCAATCTCAACATCAGTCACGGCACAACCGGGAATTGTGCTTAACAGAACGCGTCGCAGAGCATTGCCTAAGGAATGACCAAAACCACGTTCTAATGGCTCTATGACAATCCTTGAATGATTGGGAGATTTAGACTCTACCTCAACCAAACGAGGCTTTAGTAAGCCAGAAATAGAAAACTGCATTTATATCCCTCAGTACCGCGATTATTTAGAGTAAAGTTCAACAACTAACTGCTCATTAATATCGCTTCCCAAATCAACGCGATCAGGTAGCGAACTAAAGATACCCGACATAGATTTTGTGTTCACTTCGACCCATGCTGGAAAGCCGTATTGCTCAGTCACGGTAAGCGCATCAACAATCCTTTGTTGTTTTTTTGCTTTTTCACGTACTGTAATGACATCACCGGGTGAAACTTGATAAGAAGGGATGTTAATCAAAGCATTGTTCACCATAATTGATTTATGTGAAACTAATTGCCTAGCTTCTGCACGGGTGCAAGCAAAACCCATTCTGTATACAACATTATCAAGCCTCGATTCAAGGAGGTTAAGCAGGTTCTCACCTGTGGCACCTTTCTTCATGTCAGCAGACTTATAATAATTACGGAACTGTTTTTCCAAAATACCATATATCCTACGCAGCCGCTGTTTAGCTCTTAACTGCATAGCATAGTCGGAGTTTCTGGTGCGCTTTGCACCATGTTGCCCCGGCCTTTGGTCAAGCTTACATTTATTTTCTAATGACTTACCTCTGCTTTTTAAAAAAAGGTCTGTACCTTCTCTACGGCTTAGCTTACAGGTAGGCCCGATATATCTTGCCATCTAACTACTCCAAATACCTTAAACGCGACGTTTTTTAGGTGAACGACAACCGTTGTGCGGGATTGGCGTCACATCGACTATGTTATTTATTTTGAAACCAAGGTTATTTAATGAACGCACGGCAGACTCACGTCCTGGGCCAGGGCCTTTAATCATTACATCTAGGTTTTTCATTCCGTATTCTTGGGCGACTATGCCCGCTTTTTCTGCTGCGACCTGGGCGGCGAAAGGCGTACTTTTTCTTGAACCACGAAAACCGGAACCACCGGAGGTTGCCCATGATAAGGCGTTTCCTTTGCGGTCGGTAATGGTAATTATGGTATTATTGAAGGAAGCATGTACATGGACAATGCCATCAGCCACTTCTTTTTTTATACGCTTTCTTGCGCGGTTAGGACTAGCCATTGATCAATATCTCTTAAATTAAAATCAAAATTATTTTCTGATAGGTTTACGCGGGCCTTTACGGGTTCTGGCATTAGTTCTAGTCCGTTGCCCCCTTAAAGGCAAACCACGACGATGACGGATGCCACGGTAGCAACCAAGATCCATTAGCCTCTTGATATTCATTGACACTTCACGCCTTAAATCACCTTCAACTGTCATTTTTGATACGACGGTACGAATGGATTCCAGTTGCTCTTCGGCCAATTCCTTTATTTTAACAGTTGGTAATATTCCAACCTCGTCACAAATATTTGCTGCGGTTTTACGACCGACACCATAAATTGAGGTAAGTGCAATTACTGCGTGCTTATGGTCTGGAACATTGATTCCGGCAATACGTGCCATTTAGATACTCCTCCGAGTAGTCTTTTTTTAAAATTAAGCTGGGAATTATAACACTTACAATATTTCAGGGCAAGAATTAACCCTGTCTTTGCTTATGCCTTCCATCAACACAAATAACGCGAACAATACCGTTTCTTTTTACAATCTTACATTTTCTGCAAATTGTTTTTACTGATGCCCGTACTTTCACAACATTCCTCTCAATAATTTATAAGCCTTTAGCTTACTTCTTTAAATTAGCCTTTTTCATTAGTCCGTCATACTGCTGTGACATGACATGAGTCTGGATTTGTGAAATAAAATCCATCACCACCACCACAATAATCAACAGTGATGTCCCGCCAAATGTAAAAGGCACATTCCAATAAACAATCAAAAACTCTGGCAATAAACAAACCAAGGTGATGTAAAAACCACCTATTAGGGTCAACCTTGTCATTACCTTGTCGATATAACTTGTCGTTTGGATACCTGGTCTAATCCCTGGTAAGAATGCACCTGATTTCTTTAGATTTTCGGCTGTCTCTTTAGAATTGAACACAAGTGCTGTATAAAAGAAACAGAAGAAAATTATGGCAGTGGCATATAGCAATATGTATATAGGCTGCCCGGGTGATAGCATGATAGCCACATCCTGCAACCATGAAAAACCTTCTGCATTACCAAACCAGTTAGCGACAGTGGCAGGAAACAAAATAATACTGGAGGCAAAAATAGGTGGAATTACTCCTGCCATATTAAGCTTAAGCGGCAAAAAACTGCTCTGTGCTGCATATAACTTGCGCCCTTGTTGTCTTTTTGGATAATTGATCAATATTCTCCTTTGACCTCTTTCCACAAAAACCACCAAAGCAGTCACCGATATCGACAGCAAAAACAGCAATAAAATGAAACCTGCGTTCATTTCGCCTGTCCTTGCTAATTCAAGTGTACCACCAACAGCCTTAGGTAAACCTGATACAATCCCGGCAAAAATGATCATCGATGTGCCATTACCAATCCCTCTTTCAGTAACTTGTTCACCCAGCCACATTAAAAAAACAGTTCCGGTGACCAATGTAATGGTGGTAATAAAAACAAACCCCATGCCAGGATTGATTACTACTGACAACCCCCCGGCTGTTTGGCTTTGCAGTGCAAGCGAAATGCCTATCGCTTGGAAGGTAGCCAAAACTACTGTGCCGTATCGGGTAAATTGGGAAATTTTACGCCTCCCTGACTCACCTTCTTTTTTCATTTGCTCCATCGAAGGTATCACAACGGTCATTAGCTGCATAATAATGGATGCAGAAATATACGGCATGATGCCAAGAGCAAACAAACTCAAGCGCATTAATGAACCACCGGAAAACATATTAAACATATCAAGGATTGAACCGCCTTGCTGTTCAAACATGGCCGCTAATGCCTTAGGGTCAATACCCGGCACTGGAATATGGGCACCCACTCGGTACACCACTAGCGCACCTAAAACAAAAAGCAGTCTTGCTTTCAGTTCGGAAAAATCAGCACCTTTAGTAGCCATTTTATTCCTTTTTATTTATTCTAGGCGTCTACTGTGCCGCCAGCCGCTTCAATTGATTGTTTTGCACCCGCAGTCAGTTTTATTTCTTTTGCTACAGTGACTGCTTTTAGCAATACGCCAGATTTAATTATTTTTACTTTTTTGGTGAATGCAGGAACAATGTTGGCTTCTATCAATGATTTTATATCAATAACTTCAGGAACAAGGCCATTTAATTCGTGTAGCCTGACTTCTGCACTAAATTTGCTAATATGGGATACAAAACCAATTTTAGGCAGTCGACGTTGTAAAGGCATCTGTCCACCTTCAAATCCAACTTTGTGGAAACCACCGCTTCTAGCTTTTTGACCTTTATGGCCTCTACCACAGGTTTTGCCCAACGTACATCCAATGCCGCGACCAACTCGTTTAGATTTTTTCCGTGAACCTTCACTGGAACTAATTGTATTCAAATACATTAGATTTCCTCAACTCGTAACATGTATGATATTTTGTTGATCATACCTCTGTACTCTGGTGTATTAGGAACAACAATATTTTGGTTAATTTTTCTTAGACCTAAACCTTTCAAGCAGGCTTGATGGCGTGGTAAGCGCCCAAACTTGCTTTTGATCATGGTCACACTCAGTGTATTAGCTTGCATAATCTTCACTTACTCAAAAATTTGTTCAACTGACAAACCGCGTTTTGCTGCAATTTGCGAAGGGCTATGCATACCAGTCAATCCATTGATAGTTGCTCTGACAACATTAATCGGGTTGTTGGTGCCAATACATTTAGCCAATACGTTATGAACGCCAACTACTTCAAACACCGCCCGCATGGCACCACCCGCAATTATGCCAGTACCTTCAGAAGCGGGTTGCATATAAACTTTTGCAGCCCCAGTGACATTCATAATCGGATACTGTAACGTGTCACCTTTAAGTGCCACTTTGCGCATGTTTTTACGCGCTTGTTCAAGTGACTTTTGGATGGCTATTGGTACTTCTCGGGCTTTGCTTACTCCATAACCCACTCTGCCTTCACCATCACCAACAACAGTCAGCGCTGTAAAACCAAATACCCTACCACCTTTCACAACTTTTGCCACGCGTCTTACGTTTACCAATTTTTCTTGCAGGCCGTCTGTACTGCCTTGCGCCGGTGCTGTAGCCATTGTCTATCTCCTAAAATTTCAAACCTGCTTCACGAGCAGCTTCAGCCAATGCCTTTACCCGACCATGATATTTAAATCCAGAACGGTCAAAGGCAACATTGGTAACACCGGCTGCCAGTGCTTTTTGGGCAATAAATTTGCCTACTTCTGCTGCTGCTGACATATTGCTGGTATTTTTCAAAGTACCTTTTATTTCCGCCTGATTGGTCGATGCACTAACAATCGTTGTCATTCCGTCACCACTAATTACCTGTGCATACATGTGCTGCGAGGTTTTATGGATTGTTAAACGTGTGGCTTTAAGTTTTTTTATGTGGCTACGCAACTTAAGTGCGCGTTTCATTCTTGCTTGTTTTTTTGGCATCATGTCACCTTACTTTTTCTTAGCTTCTTTTCTTGCAACATGTTCGTCACTGTATCTAACACCTTTGCCTTTGTAAGGTTCAGGTGGACGATATGCCCTAATTTTCGCAGCGACTTCACCAACGAGTTGTTTGTTGCTACCTTTAATGATGATTTCTGTTTGGCTTGGTGTCTCCACAGAGATACCAACAGGTACATTGAAATCAACCGGATGAGAATAACCCAATGATAATGATAGTACGTTTCCTTTGGCTTGGGCTCTGTAACCCACACCAATCAAGGTCATTTTCTTTTCAAATCCAGCCGAAACACCTGTCACCATATTGTTAGCAATTGCTCTTGCCGTACCGGCTTGAGCAGTTGCTTTTTTGTCATTTTTATCCCAAACAACTTGGATTATGTTTTCATTAATCGTTAATGAAACAGCTTGGTTAAAGTCATAAGACAACTCACCAATCTTACCTTTTACAAACAGGTTATTACCGTCCAGCTTTACATTTACTCCGCTAGGAATAAGGACTGGAGCTTTTGCAATTCTTGACATATAGAGCCTTCGTTAACAAACGGTACAAATAACTTCACCACCATGACCAATTGCACGGGCTGCTCTATCCGTCATTACGCCATTAGATGTTGATACAATTGCAATCCCTAAGCCACCAAGCACTTTTGGCAACTCATCTTTAGATTTATAAATACGTAAACCAGGTCTGCTGACCCTATCAATACTCTCGATCACCGGAAGCCCTTTGTGGTACTTCAGGTCTATAGTCATTTCACTATGTGAACCGTTTGTTTCAACACTGAAATCTTTAATATAACCCTCTTCTTTTAAAACTTTCGCTATTGAAACTTTTAAATTGGACGAAGGTTGTTTTACACTTTTCTTTCCTGCAGATTGACCGTTTCTTATACGAGTCAACATATCTGCTACTGGATCAGTCATGCTCATTATAATGTCTCCAAACTTTAACTTACCAACTAGCCTTAACGACACCAGGCACATCACCACGCATGGTTGCTTCCCGTAGTTTGTTTCTGCTCAACCCAAACTTACGATAATAACCATGGGGGCGACCAGTTAAGTTACAGCGATTATGAACCCTAGTGACACTGGAATCCCGTGGCAATTTCTGCAATTGCAACTGGGCACTCTCCCTATTTTCAAAACTTGTGTTGGGATTCCTAATTGTTTCTTTTAAGGCCTTACGTTTGACATCATATTTTTGCACTAACTTCTTGCGCTTTACTTCACGCGCAATCATTGATTTTTTAGCCATAACAAAATCGCTCTTTAGTTTTTAAATGGAAAGTTAAACAGCTTCAACAAGGCCAAGCCTTCTTCATTTGTTTTTGCTGTTGTTGTTATTGTAATATCCATACCACGTAAAGCATCGATTTTGTCATAATCAATTTCTGGGAATATAATCTGTTCTTTTACACCCATGGAATAATTACCTCGACCATCAAAGCTTTTAGGACTCAATCCCCTGAAATCACGAATTCTGGGTATTGAAATACTAATTAACCGATCAAGGAATTCATACATTCTATCGCTGCGCAATGTCACTTTGCAGCCTATTGGCATATCGTCCCTGATTTTGAAACCAGCTATTGATTTCCTTGCCAATGTGATAACAGGTTTTTGGCCTGATATTTTTTCCATATCACTGACTGCTGACTGCAATACTTTTTTGTCTGCAACAGCACCGCCAACACCCATGTTTAAGGTTATCTTTACAATCTTTGGAGCTTGCATGACTGATTTATAGCCAAATTGCTCGATCAAGGAAGGTAATATTCTTTCTTTATATACGGATTCTAGTCTAGCCATAATTCATCTATACCTTATGCATCAACATTAGTGTTTGTTGATTTAAAATACCTAACTTTTTTTCCGTCTTCCAGAAACCTAAAACCTACGCGATCAGCTTTCTTTGTAGCAGGATTATAAAGACCTATATTTGATATGTTTATTGGCATATCTTTTTCAATAATCCCACCTTGAACACCAGTATTAGGATTTGCTTTTTGTGTCTTTTTTACACGGTTGATACCCTCAACCAAAACTTTTTCATTTGTCAATATCTTCGACACCCGACCACTCTTACCTTTGTCTTTTCCGGTAATTACGATCACATCATCACCTTGTTTTATTCTTTGCATAAATAAACCCTACCTTATAATACTTCAGGAGCCAATGAGATAATTTTCATAAATTTCTCTCCTCGTAGCTCTCGGGTTACTGGGCCAAAAATACGGGTACCAAGTGGCTGAAGATTGTTGTTAAGAATAACTGCGGCATTACCATCAAAGCGTATCACCGAACCATCTGGACGGCGCACACCCTTACTTGTCCTAACAACCAATGCGTTATAAACCTCGCCTTTTTTTACCCTACCGCGAGGAATAGCATCTTTAATGCTTACTTTAATGATGTCCCCTATACCGGCATAGCGCCTGTGGGAACCACCTAGAACTTTGATACACATGACCCTTTTTGCACCGCTGTTATCGGCGACGTCAAGGCTAGTTTGCATCTGAATCATGATTTTTTCCTAGTTTGTAATGTAAACAGATAACTTATCTGTTTACGCTTTCTAAAATTTGCACCAGCCTAAAGCTTTTATGCTTAGACATAGGCCGACAGGAGGTGATAGACACCAGATCGCCTTCCTGACAAGCATTTTGCTCATCATGCACCATCATCTTTGTGGAGCGTTTGATGTATTTTCCATAGACAGGATGCTTTACAACACGCTCCACCAACACTGTTGCTGATTTGTCCATTTTATTGCTGACAACGCGGCCTGTTATTGTCCTCAACCTAGTTTCATTTTCGCTCATCATTGCACGCCAGCCATTTCTCTTAAAATTGTATGGATACGGGCGACATCACGCCTTACCACTTTAATTTGATGTGGCTTAGTCAATTGACCCGTGCCCTTTTGCATTTTTAAATTAAATTGTTCGCGCGACAAGTCAAGCAACATTGATTCTAGTTCTATTTTATTTTTTTGGCGTAATTCACTTGCTTTCATTACATTATTGTCCGAGCAGTAAAAAGTGTTTTTAACGGTAACTTAGCTGAGGCCAATGCGAATGCTTCACGTGCTAATTCTTCAGAAACACCCTGTATTTCATACAACATCGTACCAGGTCTAATTTGTGCAACCCAATATTCTACACTACCTTTGCCTTTACCCATACGAACTTCTAGAGGTTTTTTAGTAATTGGCTTATCAGGAAACACTCGTATCCAAATTTTTCCACCACGTTTGACATGACGGGTTATTGCCCTTCTAGCAGCCTCTATTTGTCGAGCCGTCAATCTGCCGCGATCTACTGATTTAAGGCCATATTCACCGAAACTTACTGATGAACCGCGAACGGCGATGCCATTATTTCTGCCTTTATGCTGCTTACGAAATTTTGTTCTTTTAGGTTGAAGCATGTCTTTGTCCCTTCAACTATTTTTTATTGTCTGAATTGATAGATGCCAAATGGGCATCCATATCGAATATTTCACCCTTGAATATCCACACCTTAATGCCAATAATTCCATAGGTGGTATTGGCTTCGGCCGTTGCATAATCAATGTCGGCGCGTAGAGTATGAAGCGGCACCCTACCTTCTCTGTACCATTCAGTACGGGCAATTTCAGCTCCGTTCAAGCGTCCGCCTAAACTGATTTTTATACCTTCTGCACCCAAACGCATGGTGTTAGTAACTGCCCTTTTCATAGCACGCCGATACATAATACGTTTTTCCAATTGTTGGGCGACACCTTCTGCAACCAAGTAAGAATCTAGCTCTGGTTTTCGGATTTCTTCAACATTCAGTTGTACAGGCACACCAATCATTTTAGAAATTTGCTGTCTTAAAATATCAATGTCTTCGCCTTTTTTGCCTATCACAATACCCGGACGTGCGGTGTGTACGGTTATTTGAGCATTGTTGGCAGGCCTATTGATTTGTATCCGGCTTACAGATGCGTGGGCTAATTTCTTTTTTATAAATTCCCTTACCAGAATATCTTGATGCAGGAACAATGGATAATCATGGCTGTTAGCGTACCATCTGGAGTTCCAATCTTTTACGATGCCTAGCCTTATACCAATCGGATGTACTTTCTGACCCATTTCCTGCCCCTACAGAGTTTCTTCTACTTTAATTGTAATATGGCAGGTTCTTTTAAGGATGCGATTCCCACGCCCTTTAGCTCTTGCCTTAAACCGTTTTAAGGTTGCCCCTTCATTAACAAAAACCGTCGACACTTTTAGATCATCAATGTCGACACCTTCATTGTGGTCTGCATTGGCAACAGCAGACAATAATATTTTTTTGAGTATTGCGCCGCCCTTTTTCGAACTGAATGTCAAAATATCAAGGGCTTTATCTACTGGTAACCCTCTGATCTGATCACCAACCAAACGTGCCTTTTGGGCTGATAGCGGTGCATTGCTTAATTTTGCTGAAATTTCCATAATATTAAGTGTTACCTGGATTTCTTATCGACCACATGGCCTTTATAGGTACGGGTAGGGGCAAACTCACCTAATTTATGCCCAATCATGTTTTCAGAAATTAACACAGGGATGTGTAATTTTCCATTATGGACAGCAATCGTTAAGCCTAGCATCTCTGGAAGGATCATTGATCTTCTTGACCATGTTTTAATTGGTTTCCTATTATTGCTGGTAACGGCATCTTCTATTTTCTTTAGAAGATGGTGATCAATAAATGGACCTTTTTTAATTGAACGTGGCACTCTAAAACCTCACTATTTCTGCTTACGGCGTCTGACGATCATATTGTCAGTGCGTTTGTTTTTTCTAGTTTTATAACCTTTTGTCGGCATACCCCAAGGTGAAACTGGATGTCTGCCGCCTGACGTACGCCCTTCACCACCTCCATGCGGATGGTCAACAGGGTTCATAACCACACCGCGGACAGTCGGTCTGATACCACGCCATCTTGAGGCACCGGCCTTTCCAAGTGAAGACAAGCTGTGCTCAGAATTGGAAACTTCACCAATCACTGCGCGGCAATCTGCCATTATTTTTCGCATTTCGCCAGAACGTAACCTAATGGTAGCGTGCATCCCATCCTTGGCCACTAACTGCGCGGATGTACCTGCACTACGTGCAATTTGCGCTCCCTTTCCGGGCTTCATTTCCACACAATGTATGGTAGTACCCATTGGTATGTTTCTAATAGGCATGCAATTGCCTGATTTTACAGGCACAGTGTCTGATGACAAAATTTCCTGACCAATCTCCAGTCCTTTGGGTGCGATGATATACCTACGTTCCCCGTCTTTAAACAGGATGAGTGCAATATTTGCTGTCCGGTTTGGATCGTATTCCAATCGCTCAACAACTGCAGGAATGTCAATTTTATTTCTCTTAAAATCGATAATGCGGTACTGTTGTTTATGTCCACCACCCACATGACGAGTCGTAATGCGTCCGTTGTTGTTACGACCACCTGTTTTGCTCTTTTTTTCTAGTAAAGGTGCATATGGTTTGCCTTTATGCAAACCATCCGTTTTTACACGTATTACAAACCTCGACCCTGGTGATGTCGGTTTAGATTTTACAATCGCCATGCTATTACCGTTTCCTATTGGCCTTCTTTATTTATTAAACAGCGGAAAATTCTATATCGTGGCCTGGTTTTAATTTTACGTAAGCCTTTTTCCAATCCGATTTGTGGTAAACGGAGCGGCCTGAGCGCTTTTCTTTACCTTTAACATTCAAAACATTGACAGAATCTACTTGAACATTAAACATTGCCTCCACCGCTTCTTTTATTTCCACCTTATTTGCATCTTTTTTGACTTTAAAAACAAAATGTCTGTTCTTTTCAGCTGCAATGGTGCATTTTTCAGAAATTACGGGGGCTTCAATAATTGTTGCCAATTTATAAAGTTTTAAACTCATGCCAGATGCTCCTCAATTTTTTTCAGTGCTTCAGGAGTCATGATCACTTTGTCTGCAGATACCAACAATACAGGGCTTAAGTTGTTCGCTTCTGTAACTTCGACGTAAGGAATGTTTCTCGCTGCCAAAAAAAGATTCGGTTCAATGCCATCAACGACAATCACAATCCGCTTTCCTGATATTTCTTTTAATTTAGCAAGCAATTCTTTTGTTTTAGGCTCAGTCGGTGTAATTGTCGGTACTATCACAATACGGTCTTGTCTTAACAATTCAGACAAAATGGACTTTATGCCTACCCGAAACATTTTTTTGTTCAGTTTCTGTTCGTAGTTACGTGGCCTAGCCGCAAAAGTGACACCACCAGTTCGCCAGATAGGACTACGTGTGCTACCTGACCGTGCTTGACCGGTGCCTTTTTGACGCCATGGCTTAGCACCGCCACCGCTAACATCCGATCGGGTTTTCTGCGCTTTAGTACCTTGTCTTGCACCAGCCATATAACGTGTAACCAATTGATGAATCAATGTTTCATTATATGCTTGACCAAATACCGCTTCAGGGGCTTCCAAGGGGGTCGAAGTGCCTTGCGTATTTAATGTAGGAATTTCTAAACTCATGCCTTAGCCTTTCTTTTTACTTTTGATGCAGGTGTTATAACCACGTCACTACCTTTTGATCCAGGGACAGCACCTTTTATCAATATTAGGTTTCTCTCGGCATCAATAGCTTGTATTTTTAGGTTTTGCACAGTTGTGATTGCATCCCCCATATGACCGGCCATTTTTTTGCCTTTAAATACCCTGCCTGGTGTTTGGTTCATACCAATCGAACCCAGAACCCGGTGAGACAGAGAGTTACCGTGTGTAGCATCTTGCATGTGAAAATTATGCCGCTTGATACCACCAGCAAAACCTTTACCTATACTTCTAGCTTGCACATCGACCACTTGCCCTTCAGTAAACACATCAACAGACAATGCGTCACCAGTTACAAAATTTAGGCCTTCGTTTTCACCAAGCCTAAATTCCCAAAGACCCCTTCCAGCAGTTACATTTGCTGCTGCGTAATGCCCAGCCAACGCTTTGTTGACCCTTGAAGCTTTGACTTCGCCAGCTGTCACTTGAATTGAACGGTAGCCATCCCGTTCAATGCTTTTTACTTGGGTGACACGGTTCGAGTCAATTTGTAGCACTGTAACCGGCACTGAAGTTCCATCTTCACAAAATACTCTGGTCATTCCACATTTACGACCGATAAGACCTATTGACATCTGCCAATTCCTCAATTAATTCAACTTTATCTGAACATCTACACCGGCTGCAAGATCAAGCTTCATCAATGCATCAACAGTTTTGTCAGTTGGCTCAACAATGTCCAACAGCCTTTTGTAGGTCCTTAATTCATACTGATCACGTGCATCTTTGTTAACATGCGGCGAAATCAAAATGGTGAAACGCTCTTTTTTAGTAGGCAATGGAATAGGGCCTTTTATTTGGGCACCGGTTCTTCTTGCGGTTTCTACTATCTCACTGGCCGATTGGTCAATCAATTTATGATCGAAAGATTTCAAACGAATCCTGATAGTTTGATTTGACATATTTATTACTCAATAATGGATGCAACAACACCGGCACCGACGGTACGGCCGCCTTCGCGGATGGCGAAGCGCAAGCCTTCTTCCATCGCAATCGGCGAGATGAGTTTCACGCTCACGGAGATGTTGTCCCCGGGCATGACCATTTCCACGCCTTCGGGCAGCTTGACCGCTCCGGTGACGTCGGTGGTGCGGAAGTAGAACTGCGGGCGGTAGCCGTCAAAGAACGGGGTGTGGCGGCCGCCCTCTTCCTTGGACAACACGTATATTTCGGCGTTGAAGTGGGCGTGTGGCTTGATGGTGCCTTTGTGCGCCAGCACTTGGCCGCGTTCGACGTCGTCACGCTTGGTGCCGCGCAGCAGCAGGCCGACGTTGTCGCCCGCTTCGCCCTGGTCGAGCAGTTTGCGGAACATCTCCACGCCGGTGACGGTGGTGACGACGGTCGGGCGGATGCCGACGATTTCCACTTCCTGGCCGACTTTGATGACGCCGCGTTCGATCCGGCCGGTGACCACGGTGCCACGGCCGGAGATTGAGAACACGTCTTCGATGGGCATCAGGAAGGCGCCGTCGATGGCGCGTTCGGGTTCGGGGATGTAGCTGTCCAGCGCTTCGACCAGGCGCACCACGGAGGCTTCGCCGATGTCGCTTTGGTCGCCCTGCAGGGCGAGCAGCGCCGAGCCACGGATGATGGGGGTGTCGTCGCCGGGGAATTCGTACATGTCGAGCAGTTCGCGCAGTTCCATTTCGACCAGTTCGATCAGTTCTTCGTCGTCGACCATGTCGGCTTTGTTGAGGAACACGACTATGTACGGCACACCAACCTGCCTGGACAGCAGGATGTGTTCACGGGTCTGCGGCATCGGGCCGTCAGCGGCCGAACAGACCAGGATGGCCCCGTCCATTTGCGCGGCGCCGGTGATCATGTTTTTGACGTAGTCGGCATGGCCCGGGCAGTCAACGTGGGCGTAATGGCGCTTGGCTGACTCGTATTCGACGTGCGAGGTGGCGATGGTGATGCCACGGGCGCGCTCTTCGGGGGCGTTGTCGATCTGGTCAAACGCCTTGACCGCACCGCCATGGATCTTTGCCATTACGGTGGTCAGCGCCGCCGTCAGGGTTGTTTTGCCATGGTCAACGTGACCTATTGTGCCTACGTTTACGTGCGGCTTATTTCGTGAAAATTTTTCTTTGGCCATGAGTTAATACCTTTATTTTAATTGTTTAACTTTATGAAGATTTTTTAACAATTGCTTCTGCTATGCTCGCAGGTGTTTCATTATATTTTGCAAACTGCATTGTATAGGTGGCCCTTCCTTGGGTCGCTGAACGCAAATCCGTCGAATATCCAAACATTTCTGCAAGCGGAACTTCGCAGCTAATAGTTTTTCCGGATGGCGTCTCATCAAGCCCTTGGATTATTCCTCGCCGACGATTTATGTCACCCACCACATCGCCCATGTATTCTTCAGGTGTTGCGACTTCAACATGCATTATCGGTTCTAGCAATACTGGCTTAGCATTCCTTGCGCCTTCCCTGAAACACATTGATGATGCAATTTTGAAGGCCATTTCACTAGAATCCACATCGTGGTATGACCCATCAAACAATGTCACTTTTACATCTAAAACAGGGTATCCGGCCAAAATTCCGCTTTTTAATTGTTCTTGTATGCCTTTGTCCACTGCCGGTATGTATTCTTTCGGTATGACACCTCCGACAACATCATTGACAAATTCATACCCTGTACCTTCTGGATTAGGCTCAATTTTTAGCCATACATGGGCATACTGTCCTTTACCGCCAGTCTGCCGGACAAACTTAAATTCATGTTCGACTGTTGCCCGCACCGATTCCCTATAGGCAACTTGTGGCGCTCCTACGTTGGCTTGAACACCAAACTCCCTTTTAAGGCGATCAACGATAATTTCGAGATGCAATTCACCCATACCCGAAATAATAATCTGCCCTGAATCCTCATCAGTGCTGACCCTAAATGATGGGTCTTCTTGCGCCAACTTACCTAAAGCCGCCCCTAACTTGTCCTGATCCGCCTTGGTCTTGGGCTCAACTGCAACCGATATCACCGGCTCCGGAAACTCAATTTTTTCAAGCAAAACTATTTTATTAAGATCACAGAGCGTGTCACCTGTAGTTATATCTTTCAGACCAATTGCAGCCGCAATATCACCGGCATATACCTCTTTAACCTCTTCACGGCTATTGGCATGCATTTGTACAATTCGACCAATGCGTTCTTTTTTCTTTTTTATGGGGTTGTAAACAGCATCCCCTGACTGCAACACCCCCGAATAGACTCTAAAAAAAGCTAATGTCCCAACAAAAGGGTCGGTAGCTATCTTAAATGCCAATGCTGCAAATGGCTGATCATCTTGAGCCGGCCTTTCTTCGCGTGTAACGCCATCCTCAAGTAGCCCACTCACGGGAGGTATATCGTTGGGCGAGGGCAAGTAATCTATCACGGCATCCAGCATTGACTGGACACCTTTGTTTTTAAATGCAGAACCACAAAATGCCGGCATCAGCTTATTTGCTATTGTGCCTTGCCGAATACCCAGCTTTATTTCTTCGTTGGACAGATCGCCACTATCCAAATATTTATCCATCAATTCATCGCTGCCATCCGCTGCAGCCTCAATCACCCGCTCCCTGTGCTTCTTTGCTATAGAGATCAATGCTTCTGGAATGTCCATCTCTACAAAAGACATACCCATAGTTGCCTCATCCCAGCAAATCATTTTCATTTTTATTAGGTCAATGACACCTTGAAAGCTATCTTCAGCACCTACCGGTATTTGCATGGGTACAGCATTTGCACCTAGCCTTGCCTTAATCTGCTCGATGACTCGAAAAAAATTCGCTCCCGTCCGATCCATCTTATTGACAAATACCAATCTAGGCACATTATATTTGTCTGCTTGCCGCCATACCGTTTCCGACTGCGGCTCAACTCCGCCCACGGCACAAAAAACAGCACATGCACCATCAAGAACCCTTAATGAACGCTCCACCTCGATAGTAAAATCAACATGGCCTGGCGTATCTATTATGTTAATGCGATGCTCTTCATACTGCTTGTCCATCCCACTCCAAAAACAAGTGGTTGCAGCTGATGTAATGGTTATGCCTCGCTCCTGCTCTTGCTCCATCCAGTCCATGGTGGCAGTGCCTTCATGCACTTCACCTATCTTATGGGACACACCGGTATAAAACAAAACCCTTTCAGTTGTTGTGGTTTTTCCGGCATCGATGTGTGCCATAATACCGATATTTCTATACCTACTTATCGGTGTTTTACGAGCCACAACAATCCAAACCCATTACCAACGGTAATGCGAAAACGCTTTGTTCGCTTCCGCCATTCTATGGGTGTCTTCACGTTTTTTAGCTGCAGCACCGCGGCCTTCAAACGCCTCCATCAATTCACCGGCCAGTTTTTTGGCCATTGTCCTTTCGTTTCTTTTTCTGGATGCATCAATCAGCCAGCGCATTGCCAATGCCAGCCTTCTGGACGGCCTAACTTCAACCGGAACCTGATAGGTTGCTCCACCGACACGCCTGGACTTAACCTCAACCCTTGGCTGCACATTTTCCAGCGCTTTTGACAACACATCCAATGGCACGGCATGACCTTTGCCTTCAATGACATCCAACGCACCGTAAATGATGCCTTCGGCAATGGATTTTTTTCCACTATCCATGATCATGTTCATAAACTTTGTCAACATGACACTGCCGAACCTAGGGTCTGGAATGACTTCCCGTTTTGTAGCTACTCTTCTTCTAGACATTTATCACCAACCGAATCTTAGCTCTTAGGCCTTTTTGTTCCATATTTTGAGCGACCACATTTTCTGTTGGTCACACCTGAAGCATCTAAACTACCACGTACGACATGATAACGGACACCTGGCAAATCCTTAACCCTCCCACCTCTAATCAGCACCACGGAATGTTCTTGTAGATTGTGGCCTTCGCCGCCAATATAACTACTGACTTCTGATCCATTGGTCAACCTAACCCTTGCCACTTTACGCAGTGCTGAGTTTGGTTTTTTTGGTGTTGTAGTATAAACTCGCGTGCAGACCCCTCTTCTCTGAGGGCATGCCTCTAATGCAGGCACGTTGCTTTTTTCTATTCTTTTTGCACGCGGCTTACGAACTAACTGATTGATCGTGGCCATAATTCTCGTTTACTCCAATTTGTAATTTAACGGCCAGACAAAAATACTTACCAAGCGCAAGACACCCGATCTTGCTATTTTTGGCTAGGCCAACTTAAATCACATTAATTTATGTTAGCAGGCAATAATACTCGTGATTTAATTATCAGTCAAGTAAATTTTAACCCCGTCATTTTTATATGTTTAAAGCTTGCTTTAATGCTTCTTCAGCATCAGCAACCAGATTGACTTCAACTTCTACATCGGAATGCTGGTTTGACTTGTTTTTTCTGGCATCATGGCTGGCCAGACCAGTCCCGGCCGGAATCAACCGCCCTACAATGACATTTTCTTTTAGTCCTATCAATCCATCGCTCAAACCACGCACTGCCGCATCAGTCAGTACTCTGGTTGTTTCTTGGAATGAAGCGGCCGATATGAACGACTCCGTTGCCAAAGACGCCTTGGTGATACCCAGCAGGACGGACTCATAACTGGCAGGTATTTTTCCTTCCTTTTCCGTCTTGTCATTTTCGAATCTGACTAGAGACCGTTCAACTTGGTCACCCTTCAGGAAATTGGTGTCACCTGATGCGGTTATCTCAACTTTCCTTAACATCTGCCTGATAATAGCTTCGATATGCTTATCGTTAATCTTGACTCCTTGTAAACGATAAACATCTTGAATCTCCTTAACCAAATAATTGGCCAACTCCTCAATACCACGCAGCCTTAAAATATCGTGCGGAGTCAATTCACCTTCAGCGATAGTCTCACCTTTTTCTACATATTCACCTTCAAATACGGTGATATGCCGCCATTTTGGTATCAAGGTCTCAACCTGCTCTCCGGCGGCATCGGTTATAATGACCCGTTGCTTGCCTTTAGTCTCTTTGCCAAACGAAATGGTACCGCTAGTTTCCGCCAGAATTGCAGGGTCTTTGGTTTTGCGGGCTTCAAACAAATCTGCAACCCTAGGCAAACCGCCCGTTATATCCCTTGTTTTACTTGACTCTTGTGGAATCCTTGCCAGTACGTCACCCACTTTTACTTCACCACCATCCTTAATACCAGCAATTGCACCCGCAGGCAAAAAGTATTGGGCTGGAATTTCTGTGCCTGGCAAATTGATCGGATTGCCGTTATTGTCACTCAACTTCACCATAGGCCGCAATTCCCTGCCCGCACTACCACGTTGTTTCGGGTCAGTAACAACAAGAGAACTCAGGCCAGTCACTTCATCGGATTGTTTTTGCACTGTCACACCATCAACAAAATGGATCAGCTCTACAATTCCATCCACTTCCGTGATAACCGGATGCGTGAAAGGATCCCACGTGACAATAATCTCCCCCGCGTTTACTTTTGAGCCTTCTTGGACAGACAATACTGCACCATAGGGTATCTTATAACGTTCACGTTCCCGGCCATAATCGTCTACGACCCCGACCTCACCAGACCTGGACACTGCAACCAAATGCCCCTCCCGATTGGCCACCGATTTTAGGTTGGTCAAGCGTATAGTACCCGCAGATTTCACCTGGACATTACTGATAGCTGCTGAACGTGATGCGGCACCACCAATATGGAATGTCCGCATGGTCAACTGGGTACCAGGTTCACCAATAGACTGGGCGGCAATAACACCTACCGCCTCCCCGATATTGACCTGATGCCCCCTGCCCAGATCGCGTCCATAACAAGCCGCACAAACACCATGCCGATTTTCACAGGTGATTATGGATCGCACCAGAATTTGATCAACACTATGCTCTTCTAATACTGATACCCAATGTTCATTTAGCAACGTGCCTCTTGGCACAATTACATTTTCGCCAGCCCCATCAAGCAAATCAACTGCTGCAACTCGGCCTAACACACGTTCAGATAGTGCTTCGACCACATCGCCGCCTTCAATGATAGGTGTCATTATCAGGCCATTAGAGGTACCGCAATCTAATGTGGTGATCACCAAGTCCTGGGCAACATCAACCAATCTACGAGTCAGATAACCTGAGTTGGCAGTCTTCAATGCAGTATCTGCCAGACCTTTTCGGGCACCATGGGTGGAAATGAAGTACTGCAATACGTCCAAGCCTTCCCTAAAGTTAGCAGTAATCGGCGTTTCGATAATAGAACCATCGGGCTTTGCCATCAGCCCGCGCATGCCCGCAAGCTGGCGTATCTGTGCCGCTGAACCCCGCGCTCCCGATTCAGCCATCATGAATATCGAATTGAAGGACTTTTGCTTAACCGTATTGCCTTCAGCATCAATGACAGATTCTTCACCCAAACCATCCATCATCACCTTAGCCACTTGGTCATTGGCATGTGACCAAATGTCAACCACCTTATTGTAACGCTCTCCGTCTGTTACCAAACCCGATGCGTACTGGCTTTGTATTTCATTGACCTCTGCTTCTGCCGAACGGATGATGTCCACTTTCTTCGCGGGTATCGCCATATCTTCAATACCGAAAGAAACGCCTGAGCGGGTTGCATACCTGAAACCCAGATACATCAACTGGTCAGCCAACACCACCGTGTCTTTATTGCCCAAATAGCGGTAACTGTAATTGATCAGCCGTGAAATGTTCTTTTTGGTCATGTCACAGTTAACCACGTCAAACGGCATACGCTCAGGAACAATCTCCCAAATCAAGGCACGCCCTACTGTAGTTTTTACCCGATGCGTCTTGGCTTCAAATTCGCCTTGTTCGTTGCGGATACTTTCGGTTATACGAAGCTGAATTTTTGATTGTAATTCAACGCTTTTGTAAAGCAATGCCTTATGTATTTCGCTGACATCACCGAAAATAGTGCCATCACCTTTGGCATTGATTTTCTCGCGGCTTATGTAATAAAGCCCTAGTACCACGTCCTGAGAAGGGTTAATGACCGGCTCACCATTGGCGGGTGACAATATGTTGTTGGTGGCCATCATCAATGTCCTGGCTTCCAATTGGGCCTCAAGGGACAATGGAATATGGACAGCCATCTGATCACCGTCAAAGTCTGCGTTGAACGCGCTACAAACCAGCGGGTGCAGTTGTATTGCCTTGCCTTCGATCAAGGTGGGTTCAAATGCCTGGATGCCCAAGCGGTGCAATGTTGGAGCGCGGTTCAATAATATGGGGTGTTCGCGAATAACTTCTTCGAGTATATCCCACACTTCTGTGCCTTCACGTTCAACCATTTTTTTGGCGGCTTTGATGGTTGTTGCCAAGCCACGGAACTGAAGTTTGCTGAAAATAAATGGCTTGAACAATTCCAATGCCATTTTTTTAGGCAAGCCACATTGGTGCAGCCTAAGCGTTGGCCCGACCACAATGACCGAACGTCCAGAATAATCTACGCGCTTGCCAAGCAAGTTTTGCCTGAACCGACCTTGCTTGCCCTTGATCATGTCTGCCAGTGATTTCAGCGGCCTTCTATTGGTTCCAGTGATTGCCCTGCCTCTTCGGCCATTATCCAGTAGCGCATCAACCGACTCTTGCAACATGCGTTTTTCGTTGCGGACAATAATGTCGGGCGCGTTCAAATCCAACAACCGATTTAACCTGTTGTTGCGGTTGATAACCCGACGGTACAGGTCGTTCAGGTCTGAAGTGGCAAAACGTCCGCCATCTAATGGCACTAAAGGGCGCAGTTCCGGTGGCAATACTGGCAATACTTGTAAAATCATCCATTCCGGGCGATTTTTTGAACTAAGCAGCGCGTCCATCACCTTAAGCCGTTTGGCATATTTTTTGATTTTGGTTTCTGAACTGGTCGAATTGATTTCTTCCCTGAGTATCTCAACCTGTTCTTTCAAGTCTATTGCCTTGAGCAAATCATAGATTGCTTCAGCACCCATTTTGGCGACAAAATCATCCCCATGGGTTTCTACAGCCTCAAGATATTCATCATCAGTCAATAGCTGGCCTTTTTCTAAAGGGGTCAGGCCTGGATCCAATACTACAAATGATTCAAAGTATAAAACCCTCTCAATTTCACGCAATGTCATATCCAGCAATAACGCAACCCTGGAAGGCAATGATTTTAGAAACCAAATATGGGCGACCGGACTTGCCAAGTCAATATGCCCCATGCGTTCACGCCTTACTTTTGACAACGTGACTTCAACGCCACATTTTTCACAAATGACCCCACGGTGCTTCAGCCTTTTATACTTGCCGCACAAACACTCATAATCGCTTACCGGGCCGAATATCTTTGCGCAAAACAAACCATCCCGTTCAGGTTTGAAGGTACGGTAGTTGATAGTTTCAGGTTTTTTGACTTCGCCATAAGACCATGAACGTATCATATCCGGTGATGCCAATCCTATGCTAATGCCATCAAAATCATCAGCGCGGCCTTGGCGCTTTAAAAAATTCATTAAATCTTTCAAGAGTGTCTCCCCTTTAATTAAGCCCCATACTTACCGGGGCTGGGTATCATTAACTATCAAACGGCGGAACAGCAATTAATCCCTGTCAGCCCAATTAAATAATATAAAATCAGGCCACTACTCGCGTTCCAGCTCTATATTGACAGCTAATGAGCGGATTTCTTTGATCAGCACGTTGAATGACTCCGGCATTCCGGCTTCCATTTTGTGGTCGCCATCGACAATATTCTTATACATGCGGGTACGCCCGGTTACATCATCGGACTTTACCGTCAACATTTCTTGCAAGGTATAAGCTGCACCATAAGCTTCAAGTGCCCAGACCTCCATCTCACCAAAACGTTGGCCGCCAAATTGGGCTTTGCCGCCCAACGGCTGCTGGGTCACTAGACTATAGGGCCCAGTGGAGCGGGCATGCATCTTGTCATCAACCAAATGGTTCAATTTCAACATATACATATAGCCAACAGTCACTTCGCGCTCGAAAGGTTCACCAGTCAGGCCATCGTATAAAATCGTTTGTCCATGTTCAGGCAAATCAGCCAAACGTAACATTGAGCGGATATCGTCTTCACTGGCGCCATCGAAGACCGGCGTTGCCATAGGCACCCCGGCAACTAAATTTTTCGACATTTCAATAATTTCTGAATCACTGAACGAATCCAAATCTTCCTTCCTGCCGCTGGTGTTGTATATTTTGTCGAGGAAAGTCCGAATTTCGACAACTTTAGCTTGTGCTTCTAGCATTTTGCCAATTTTTATCCCCAATCCTTTCGCCGCCCACCCTAAATGAGTCTCCAGCACCTGCCCAACATTCATCCGCGAAGGAACGCCTAAAGGGTTAAGTACAATATCAACCGGATTACCGTCTGCAGTGTAAGGCATGTCTTCGATCGGCCTAATCATAGAAATGACCCCTTTGTTTCCGTGCCGACCCGCCATTTTGTCGCCCGGCTGGATACGCCGTTTAACAGCAAGGTAAACCTTGACCATTTTTAATACACCAGGCGGCAAATCATCACCCATGGTTATTTTCTTTTTCTTGATTTCAAACATTTCGTCGAAATCTTTGCGTTGCTGTTCGATTTGTGCCGACACCACCTCTAATTTTAGGTTGATATCCTCATCTTTCATTTTGATTTTAAGCCAGTCTGAATGCTTCAATTGGGTCAAAAGGTCTGCGCTTAGCACTGTACCGGCTTTTATCTGACCAGGACCTGATTGGGCAACCTTACCCTCCAATAATTGCCCGACCCGAGCAAAAATATCACCTTCCAGAATTTTTAGCTGGTCATCCAAATCTTTGCGGTAGCGTTTGATTTCTTCTTGCTCGATATCTAAAGCACGCTTGTCTTTCTTGACACCATCGCGGGTAAAAACCTGCACATCAATGACCGTACCCTCGATGCTGCTAGGAACACGCAATGAGGTGTCCTTGACATCCGCTGCTTTTTCACCAAAGATTGCCCGTAACAATTTTTCTTCTGGTGTAAGTTGGGTTTCGCCTTTAGGGGTAACTTTACCTACGAGAATATCGCCACCCTTAACTTCCGCCCCGACATAAACGATGCCCGATTCATCAAGTTTTGCCAAGGCCTCTTCGCTGACATTGGGAATATCTGCAGTGATTTCTTCAGGGCTGTGTTTTGTGTCTCGCGCCACACAGGTCTTTTCTTCAATATGAATGGTTGTGAAGCGGTCTTCTTTGACCACCCGCTCAGACACCAATATGGAGTCTTCGAAGTTGTAACCATTCCATGGCATGAATGCGACCAACATATTTTGGCCTAAAGCCAATTCCCCCATGTCGGTAGACGGGCCGTCCGCCAATATATCCCCAGCATTGACAATATCACCTAAATTTACTAATGGTTTTTGATTGATGCAGGTATTTTGGTTAGAACGGGTGTATTTGGTCAGATTATAAATGTCCGCACCTGGTAAGCCCGATTCTGTTTCGGTATCATTGACCCGCACGACAATTCTTGCAGCATCTACCATCTCAATACGGCCACCACGTCGGGCCACTACAGTCACGCCCGAGTCTTTGGCTACCGTGCGCTCCATACCAGTACCAACTAATGGTTTTTCAGCACGTAGAGTAGGTACAGCCTGCCGCTGCATGTTGGACCCCATTAAAGCCCGGTTAGCGTCATCGTGTTCTAAGAACGGAATAATGGATGCTGCAACCGAAACAATCTGCTTGGACGATACGTCCATGTATTGCACGGTGTCGGACATTGCCAGCGTAAACTCATCTTTGTGGCGGCAAGACACTAATCCGTCCACCAATCGCCCACTATCATCAACGGGAACACTTGCTTGGGCAATGACGTATTCGCCTTCCTCTATCGCTGAAAGGTAATCCACTTGATCAGTGACAATACCATCGAGCACTTTACGGTAAGGTGTTTCTAAGAAGCCGTAATCATTGGTTCGGGCATAGACCGATAGTGAATTGATCAACCCGATGTTTGGGCCTTCGGGTGTTTCAATTGGACAGACTCGTCCATAATGGGTCGCATGTACGTCCCGCACTTCAAAACCTGCGCGTTCCCTTGCCAAACCGCCGGGACCTAACGCTGAAACTCGACGCTTGTGGGTCACTTGCGATAACGGGTTGTTTTGGTCCATGAACTGTGACAGCTGGCTAGAACCGAAAAACTCCTTGACTGCAGCAGAAACTGGCTTGGCATTTATGATTTCTTGTGGCATTAACCCTTCCGAGTCAGCCAAGGTCAGCCGCTCCTTAACTGCCCGTTCTACCCTTACCAAACCTACCCGAAATTGGTTTTCAATCATCTCGCCGACAGAACGTACCCGTCTATTGCCTAAATGATCGATATCATCGACATTACCGCTGCCATTACGGATTTTTATCAACTCCTTCAGCACATCGATAATGTCATCTTTAGTTAATGTCCCCGAACCAATAATTTCTTCGCGACCTAACCGACGGTTAAATTTCATACGACCGACGGTGGATAAATCGTAACGCTCGTCAGTAAAGAACAAGTTTTGGAACAGATTTTCCGCAGATTCCTTGGTTGGCGGCTCGCCTGGACGCATCATTCGGTATATCTCCACCAATGCCTCTAAGGTATTGCTGGTGACATCCGAACGCATAGCATTGGAAATATAAGCTCCCCTATCCAAATCATTCACATAGAGGGTATTCACCTCTTTGATCCCAGCCTCAATGCAGCGGTCTATCAGAGTTTCCGTCATCTCTTCATTGACATGTGCGACCAATTCACCTGTACTTTCATCGATTAGGTTATGGCCTAATATCTTTCCAACCAGATAATCGCGGGGCACAACGACTTCCGTCAAGCCTGCCTTACTTATTTCGCGAATATGCTTGGCGGTTATACGGCGGCCTTCCTCAACCAGGATTGTGTCACCCGATTTAATATCAAAAGCGGCGATTTCACCGCGTAAGCGTTCGGGTACAACCTGAAACAGACATTGTTCAGATGTTATGGTAAATCTGTTGGTTTCGAAGAATATTTTTATCATTTCTTCATTATCAAAACCTAGCGCCCTCAATAAAATGGTGGCGGGGATTTTTCTACGTCGGTCGATACGCACATAAACACAATCTTTATGGTCGAATTCAAAATCCAACCATGAACCACGGTAAGGGATTACCCTAGCATTAAACAGCAGCTTTCCTGATGAATGGGTTTTACCTTTATCGTGGTCGAAAAATACGCCGGGAGAACGGTGCAATTGCGACACAATTACGCGTTCCGTGCCATTGATGACAAAGGTACCGTTTTCTGTCATTAAAGGCAGTTCACCCATGTACACTTCTTGTTCACGGATGTCTTTGACAACCTTGGCGTTCGCTGCTGCTTCCTTGTCGTAAATGACCAAGCGCACCAGCACCCTTAGTGGCGCTGCAAACGTTGCCCCCCTTTGTTGGCATTCACGGACATCAAATACTGGTTCCCCTAACCGATAGTTAACATACTCGAGCACCGCATAGCCGGAATGGCTTTCAATGGGAAATACACTGGAAAACGCTGCGTGCAGGCCATTATCCGCACGTTTTTCAGGTTTTACCCCTGATTGCAAAAAGCTTGCATAAGAATTGATTTGCGTGGCTAATAAATAAGGAACCTCAAGCACTTCTGTGCTTTTCCCAAAATTGTTTCGAATACGCTTTTTTTCGGTAAAAGAGTAGGACATATCGCTTCCAGACTTTTTCGTGAAGGGTGTTTTACTGCACATATTTTGTAAACAGTAAAAGGCCGGTGACTTGAGTCACCAGCCATGTTTTTGTGGCTATCGCCAAAGATGTGTAGCGCTGATTATTTAATATCGACGGTCGCGCCAGCATCAACAAGCTGCTTTTTAATTTCCTCAGCTTCTGCTTTGGCAATGCCTTCTTTCAAGACGGTTGGAACGCCTTCGACGGCATCTTTCGCTTCTTTCAATCCCAAACCTGTAATGGTGCGCACTGTCTTAATGACAGCCACTTTATTTTCACCAAAGCCGGTCAACACTACGTCAAATTCAGTCTTTTCTTCAACGGCTGCAGCAGCTGCGCCACCAGCGGCCGGTGCAGCTGCCACTGCGACTGCGGCGGCAGATACACCAAATTTTTCTTCCATTGCTGAAATTAATTCAACAACATCCATTACGCTCATGTTAGAGATAGCTTCTAAGATATCTTCTTTAGTTATTGCCATTTTTATTGCCTCAATAGGTTTCAACTGTTTGATAAAGCTTATGCAGCTTCTTTATGTTCTTTAATTGCTGCGACTGTTCTGACCAATTTTGCATGTGGCTCAGCCAAAGTACGGACAAATTTCTCGATAGGTGCTTTCATTACCGCCATCAACAAACTGATGGCTTGATCGCGGGTTGGCAGGCTAGCCAAACGACTTAACTCGCTTGAATCATAAACCTGGCCACCTATAGCGACGACCATTGGGATTAACTTGTTGTGATCTTTAGCAAAATCACCAATAAGACGGGCAGCACAACCAGGATCATCCATTGAGAATGCAATTAGCAAAGGCCCAACCAGGCCAGCTTGCATACATTCAAATTCTGTCCCTGCCACTGCGCGTCTTGCTAGTGTATTCTTTACCACACGCAGATAGACACCTGTTTCCCTAGCTTTTTTACGTAGCTCGGTCAACTCTGTCACAGTCATGCCACGGTATTCTGCCGCAATAGCAGAATGGGCTTTGCCTGCAATTGCAGCAACCTCTTCCACGACAGCTTTTTTGCTATCTAAATTTAGTGCCACAGCTTATCTCCGATAGTTTTCTGAGTTATCAGATTAATAAAACGCGCCTTGATTAATCTGGACATGTCAAATATTGTATATTTAAATTAAATCAAGAACGCACCTTACGGTGCCTATACCAAGCTGTTGTTCGGCATAGACTTCCGTCTACGCAGGAAATTAAGTCAATGACACCTGCGGTCTTTGACGGCCACCGCAATAACGGCAACCCAAAGTCGTTAAAATTTAAATGGCAAAGCTGCCTGTATCTAACCACAGGCCTGGACCCATAGTCGAGGACAAGGTGATTTTTTTGATGTAAATGCCTTTTGATGTGGCGGGCTTGGCTTTTTTCAAGTCTGCAATCAGGGCTTCCAAATTACCTTGGATAGCGGCTTCATCAAATGTTAATTTTCCTAAGGTACAGTGTATGATCCCAGACTTGTCTGTACGATAACGAACTTGACCTGATTTTGCATTTTTGACGGCTGTCGCCACATCAGCAGTCACGGTACCTACTTTAGGATTTGGCATCAAACCACGCGGCCCCAGAATTTGACCCAACTGACCGACAACGCGCATAGCGTCTGGTGAAGCAATGACCACGTCGAAGTTCATTTCGCCTTTTTTGACCAAATCTCCCAGATCATCCATGCCGACAATATCAGCACCTGCTGCTATTGCAGCATCTGCATTTGGTCCTTGTGTAAACACTGCCACTCTGACCACTTTACCTGTGCCGTTCGGCAATACGGTTGCGCCACGGACATTTTGATCCGATTTACGGGGGTCTACACCCAGATTAACACTGACATCAATGGATTCATTAAATTTGGCCGTGCCAAATTCTTTAAGCAATTGCAGAGCTTCGGAAAGTGGATATTGCTTGGAACGAATAACTTTTTCCTTGATCAATTTATCTTTTTTTGACAACTTAGCCATTACAATCCCTCCACATTCAAGCCCATACTACGGGCACTTCCAGCAATCGTTTTAACTGCCGCCTCTAAATCGGCCGCATTTAAATCTTCCATTTTTATTTTTGCGATATCTTCCAGCTGCTCGCGGGTAATGGTACCCACTTTTTTAGTGTTTGGATTACTGCTGCCGCTCTTTAAACCAACTGCTTTTTTAATTAGGACTGTTGCTGGCGGTGTTTTAGTAATAAAAGTGAAGCTACGGTCAGCATAAACTGTAATCACGACCGGTAAAGGCAAGCCTTTTTCAACATCTTGTGTTTTGGCATTAAATGCTTTACAAAACTCCATAATATTGACACCGCGCTGACCCAGTGCAGGGCCGATTGGGGGGCTTGGATTTGCTTCCCCAGCCTTCACTTGCAGCTTTATATATGCTGTTATTTTCTTAGCCATTACTTACTCCGATATGGGTACAAACGCATTTTCAGCTCCCCTAAGACAAAAAAATCCCTGACAAACCTGAACAGGGACTTAGAAATTGAACAACAAACTTAACCTTTTTCAACTTGCGAAAAACCTAACTCCACAGAAGTTGATCGCCCAAAAATAAGGACTGATATCTTTAATTTATTTTTCTCGTAGTTGACTTCTTCGACAGCACCATTAAAATCTTTGAATGGGCCATCAGTTATTCTTACCACCTCACCTACTTCGAACAATGTTTTTGGTCGAGGCTTATTGACACCCTCTTCAACACGATTCAAAATTGACATTGCTTCACGGTCAGTTATGGGTGCCGGACGCTCAGAAGTACCCCCAATAAACCCCAGCACCTTTGGCGTATCTTTAACCAAATGCCATGTCTCATCGGTCAACTCCATTTGCACCAGCACATAACCAGGAAAAAATTTTCTCTCGCTTTTGCGCTGTTGACCCATTCGCATTTCGACCACTTCTTCAGTTGGGACTAAAATTTTCCCAAAGAATTTATCCAAACCATCACGCCTTACCCTTTCCTCAAGAGCCAACTTAACCTTATTTTCGAAGTTTGAATAGGCGTGAACCACATACCATTTTAGGGACATGACTTAACCACCCTGACCGGTAAGATAGCGGACACCAGAAAATAACAACAAATCCAATGCCCATAGCGCGATCCCAACAACAGAAACCATTGCAAGAACCATTAACGTGGTCTTCATGGTTTCATCACGTGTTGGCCACACCACTTTTCGTACTTCTTGCCTTGATTCTATGACAAAAGACCAGACCGAACGACCCATTGCAGTAGTCAGCAACATACCCACTACTGCCAACAAAACGCCCAGCAAGCCTAATACGCGATATAGCAACTGAACTTCTGAAAAGTAATAAAAAGCTGCCACACCAGCGACCACAAACACTATGGATGACAATTGCTTGACAATGTCAATTACTGTTGCGGACTGATCTTCTTGAGTATTCATTTTTTTTATTATTATTAATATAGTACTAAAGGAATTTGAGTGGCAGGCCAGGAGGGTCTCGAACCCCCAACCCGCGGTTTTGGAGACCGCTATTCTACCAATTGAACTACTGACCTATCTCAAAAAACCTGCATAACAACAAATAATAAAACTATTTGTATCTATTATTCAATAATGGATGCAACAACACCGGCACCGACGGTACGGCCGCCTTCGCGGATGGCGAAGCGCAAGCCTTCTTCCATCGCAATCGGCGAGATGAGTTTCACGCTCACGGAGATGTTGTCCCCGGGCATGACCATTTCCACGCCTTCGGGCAGCTTGACCGCTCCGGTGACGTCGGTGGTGCGGAAGTAGAACTGCGGGCGGTAGCCGTCAAAGAACGGGGTGTGGCGGCCGCCCTCTTCCTTGGACAACACGTATATTTCGGCGTTGAAGTGGGCGTGTGGCTTGATGGTGCCTTTGTGCGCCAGCACTTGGCCGCGTTCGACGTCGTCACGCTTGGTGCCGCGCAGCAGCAGGCCGACGTTGTCGCCCGCTTCGCCCTGGTCGAGCAGTTTGCGGAACATCTCCACGCCGGTGACGGTGGTGACGACGGTCGGGCGGATGCCGACGATTTCCACTTCCTGGCCGACTTTGATGACGCCGCGTTCGATCCGGCCGGTGACCACGGTGCCACGGCCGGAGATTGAGAACACGTCTTCGATGGGCATCAGGAAGGCGCCGTCGATGGCGCGTTCGGGTTCGGGGATGTAGCTGTCCAGCGCTTCGACCAGGCGCACCACGGAGGCTTCGCCGATGTCGCTTTGGTCGCCCTGCAGGGCGAGCAGCGCCGAGCCACGGATGATGGGGGTGTCGTCGCCGGGGAATTCGTACATGTCGAGCAGTTCGCGCAGTTCCATTTCGACCAGTTCGATCAGTTCTTCGTCGTCGACCATGTCGGCTTTGTTGAGGAACACGACTATGTACGGCACACCAACCTGCCTGGACAGCAGGATGTGTTCACGGGTCTGCGGCATCGGGCCGTCAGCGGCCGAACAGACCAGGATGGCCCCGTCCATTTGCGCGGCGCCGGTGATCATGTTTTTGACGTAGTCGGCATGGCCCGGGCAGTCAACGTGGGCGTAATGGCGCTTGGCTGACTCGTATTCGACGTGCGAGGTGGCGATGGTGATGCCACGGGCGCGCTCTTCGGGGGCGTTGTCGATCTGGTCAAACGCCTTGACCGCACCGCCATGGATCTTTGCCATTACGGTGGTCAGCGCCGCCGTCAGGGTTGTTTTGCCATGGTCAACGTGACCTATTGTGCCTACGTTTACGTGCGGCTTATTTCGTGAAAATTTTTCTTTGGCCATAAATCACACTACATTATTAATCGTTATACTGGAGCTCATAACCGGATTTGAACCGGTGACCTCTTCCTTACCAAGGAAGTGCTCTACCTACTGAGCTATATGAGCAATTGATCAACTTCTTGGTTTGGAGCGGGTGATGGGAATCGAACCCACGTGATCAGCTTGGAAGGCTGGAGTTCTACCATTGAACTACACCCGCAGTTTCTAAACTAAATTTGGTGGAGGGGGGAGGATTCGAACCTCCGAAGGCAGAGCCGGCAGATTTACAGTCTGATCCCTTTGGCCGCTCGGGAACCCCTCCGAATATCGGGTAAGCTTCTTATTATCTTTTAAAGGTAAGTAGATGTCAATCGGGTTTATTCAATAATCTAACTTTTTTCAGCTACGTATTCATTTTATTCATAACCGCACCCATATCGCCGATGATCATCTCGTTAAAATAGCATTTTGCTTTGGCAAGGGCTGTCGCCAATTCTAAACGACCACTGGCTGGAGGCGATGACAATACATAATCAGCCACCTTTTTTCCATCACTTGGCCGACCTATGCCAATCCTTAGCCGAAAGAAATCTGCCGAACCCAAGCTGGCAATGATATCTCTTAAACCATTATGGCCTGCGTGTCCGCCACCTCGCTTCAGCTTGATTATGCCCACATCAAAATCAAGCTCATCATGGGCCACCAATACATTTTCGGGTGCGATTTTGTAATACCGAACGAGTTTTCCGACAGACGCCCCGCTTTTATTCATATAGGTTGCGGGCTTCAGCATAACTAGCTTGACACCACCTATGACTATGTCAGCAACATGCCCCTCAAAACCAGGCACATAAGACCACTGACCAAAATAATCAGCGACAATCTCATCCAAAAACAAAAACCCGACATTATGCCGGGTTTTTTCGTACTGTGCGCCTGGATTACCTAGGCCGACCACAAGCTTTAGCATTTTATCAGGATTCGCTTTCAGCCCCTGACTTTGACGGCATCATAGACACAACCGGCAAATCATGATCCTGCCCATGAGTTAGCTCCACCAAAACAACACCCTTAGGTAACGGCAAATCTGACAAATGCAAGCTACCACCAACATCCAGCGCGATCAAATCCACCTCGATATATTCTGGCAAATCAGCTGGGTAGCAGGATACTTCAACATCAACCATGGAATGGGCTGCCACACCACCTTTTTTTCCACCAACCGAGTTATGTTCATTGATAAAATGCAAAGGCACATGCACTTTTACGTTTTCACTCTGCGTTACACGCTGAAAATCAAGGTGTAAAACTTGAAACCGGAATGGGTTACGCTGTACAGCCTTTAGGATGGCCTGCTCGGTTTTGCCGTCAACAGTTATATCCAATACATGGGAATAAACCGCCTCATGCTCAAGATGCTTAACAACTTCGTTGTGGTCAAGCATTAACATTTGCGGTTCTTTGTGACCACCGTACAATATTGCCGGGACACCACCTTTGTGACGGACACGACGAGCGGCACACGTACCAGTTTGGCCACGGCTTTCAGCTACAAACTCATATACTTTAGACATCTTTATTTAACCTTAATAGGCCGCTATGGCCACTACTAATTCTATTAATCCACATAGAGCGAACTGACAGACTCTCCTGCCGAAATCCGCCTGATCGTTTCAGCCAGAATTTCCGCAACACTTAGCTGCCGTATCTTCCCTAAATTGATCGCCTCTTGGCTCAACGGAATGGTATCCGTCACCACCAATTCATCCATATCGGAACTGCCTAAGTTTTTAAGCGCGGAACCAGACAGCACCGCATGGGTGCAGTAAGCAACCACCTTAATGGCCCCATGTTTTTTTAGGGCTGTCGCCGCATGGCAAAGCGTACCCGCAGTATCCACCAAATCATCTATCAAAACACATGTGCGGCCTTCCACGTCACCGATAATATGCATTACCTCAGCAACATTGGCCCTTAACCGGCGCTTATCTATAATTGCCAAATCGGCATCATTTAATCGCTTGGCAAGCGCCCTGGCCCTTACTACACCGCCCACATCAGGCGAAACAACTATCAAGTCCTTATATTGCTGACGCCAAACATCACCCAGCAAAATCGGTGACGCATAAACATTATCCACAGGGATATCGAAAAAACCTTGGATTTGGTCAGCATGCAAATCAACTGTCAACAACCGGCTTGCTCCGGCATGTTCAATCATTTTGGCGACCAATTTAGCACTGATCGGCACACGGGCAGACCTTGATCGCCTGTCTTGCCTAGCATATCCATAGTAAGGCATGACTGCGGTGATTCTTGATGCAGATGCCCGCTTGAAGGCATCAATCATCACCAACAATTCCATCAAATTTTCATTGGTGGGTGGGCAGGTTGGCTGGACAACAAAAACCTCCTTACCCCGCACATGCTCTTCTATTTCAACGGCAATCTCACCATCACTAAAGCGACCGACTGCCGCCATGCCAAGCCGCATATTGAGACACTTAACAATGCCTTCGGACAAAGCCAAGTTAGCATTCCCAGAAAACACCATCATTGACGTGCCGTTCATTCATGCTCTCCCAAATTTATTTAGTGAAGGCTAAAAATTGGCTGGGTCGCAAGGATTCGAACCTTGGTATGCGGAGATCAAAACCCCGTGCCTTACCGCTTGGCGACGACCCATTTAAATAACTAGTGTACAGCTGCTAATTTCGTATACAAAGGCGACTGGCTTATTGCTCTTGCCAAGTAGACTTGCCACTTTACGCACAGTCCACTCAAAGCGGCTTCGGCTTCATTTTTGCCCTCAAACAGGGCAAAAACACAAGAGCCCGTCCCTGTTAGCCTTGCTTCAGCGTATTCTGACAAATCTTCAATTGCATCTTTTATAAGCTGATAACGATCAATCACCACTCTGGTGCAATCATTAGTATGCTGCCCTGCTGTAAAGTCGGCTATTGTGATTGATTTGCTATCCCGTGTCAAATTTTTATCAGCAAATATTTGCCCTGTATTCACATGGCAATCGGGGCGGACAATCAACACCCATGCCTCTGGCACTTCAATTTTTTGCAGTTTTTCGCCCACACCTTCTGCCCATGCACTCTGCCCATATACAAACACTGGGACATCGGCACCCAAACCAAGCCCCAACTCCATCAGCTGTGCAACAGACAAACCTAACCCCCATAAATGGTTCAGCACAACCAGCGTGGTTGCCGCATCAGAACTGCCACCGCCCAAGCCACCACCCATCGGTAAATTTTTTTCCAACTCAATACACACACCCAGCCCACAACCTGTGGCAGATTTCAACAGATTGGCCGCCCTAATGGTCAGATCATCCGCTTCAGCTACACCCGGTGTTGTTCTTAATAGACCAACCTTACCGTCCGCTTGTGGATGAAAAGTCAGCCAATCACATAAGTCAGTAAATTGGAAAACAGTTTGCAACAAATGATAACCATCGGGCCGACGGCCTACTATGCGCAACATTAAATTTATTTTTGCCGGTGCCGGCCACTTTTCAGACCATAATGCCAACTCATTTTGCCTCTGCATTGTCTACATTCCATTGGTCAATCACTAATTTTAACTTAGCTTTTCTGTTCAGCACGGTCACCTTGTGTGGCAATTGCTTGTCATCCTCCCAACGCCAGCGATCCTGCACGCCCTCCCACCGCCATCGTTCAAACTCGACCACCCAGTCATATTGGCTAAAGCCTTCCCCGAACCTTTTGTATTCTCCGGCGGGATCAGGCAACCCCAACACCCAATAACGTAATGCCTGTAAGGGCACCACCAAACCAAACTGTTGGCTGATGTAGTGTTGTGCCTGCTCGGATGTAGCCACCTTGCCATTGCCAAAGTCAATACTAATGGCATTTTCTTTCAATCGCACCATTGTTGCGCCTTGACCAAACAAACCGGACAGTTTGATGGCATCATCGGTTGGATGATGCTGCCAATCAATGTTCGCAGTCCAAGAACCTTTTTTTTGCTCCACCGCCATTCTGCCCGAAAATTGCCAGCGCTCCAATTTATACAAAGAAGGCATCCCCTCTTTGCCCCAAGTAGGGACATCCTGATAAGACGTGAACGCCGCATGAAACATGGAAGCCGTGCAGGCAGACAAAGAAAATGATAAAGCTACTATTGCAAACCTGTTTATTATCAGATGCATACCAACTACTCTGTATTTTTCAAAATTCTTTTGCCTACACTTAATAAGTATTCATCGTCGGGAGTCGCCTTGATGGCTTCCTCAAAAATATCCTTGGCCTCATCTTTTTGACCTAAAGCCCAAAGCACCTCAACAAGATGCGCGGCTATTTCATTCTCCTTCTGCTTATTAAAAGCCTTACGCAGATACGCCAATGCTGTCGCCGGATGACCCAATTTAAACTGCAACCAACCATAGCTATCAATCACCACGGCTTCATCCGGCCTTAACTTAAGTGCTTGCTGCAAATAACGCTCCGCCTCATCAAAGCGGGTGGAACGGCTTGCCAATGAGTACCCCAATGCATTCAGGGCCTCGAAATTTTTTGGATTATTGGCTAAAATCTTCTTTAAATCCGACTCCATTAGCTCGAACTTGCCTAGACGATCCGCCACCAATGCACGGCTATAAAGCAAACTACCCTCTTCAGGGGAATCGGCCAACCCTGTGGTCAATAAGGCAAACGCTTGGGCATAATTCTTTTGTCTACTTAAAATCTCCGATTGCAGCAACAAAATACGGTTTTTTTCTTTCGGGAATTTATCCAACATGGCCTTAATTTTTAGTGCCACTTGGTCTTGCTTATTGTCCTTCGCCAACAGCAGCACTGTTGAAGCTGCGGCTTCGAAAGCAAACGGGCCATCACCGACTTGCTCATACCAAGCCAAGGCAGCATCGGTATCACCCCGCTTTTCCTCAAGCTTACCTAAATAAAAACTGCCTTGCCAGTGGGTTTGTGATTGCGCCAACAAACCTTTGAAAACTGTTTCTGCCTCATCGTTTTGATTGTCTTGCAAATAAATGAGACCCAATGCCAACTGGCTTTCATGGTCAGCCGGGTCTTCCGAAACAATGTCCCGCAAAATTGCAGAGGCTTCAGGGTAATTTTCTGATTTAAGCAACACCTGGGCTAACAGGCGCTTGAATTTCAGGTTGTCAGGATACTTACTGATATTATCGCGCAAAAGGCTTGTCGCCTTGCCTAAATCACCTGACATGACCGCCATTTGAGACTGCAAAATTAATGCCTTATCCCAGCTAGGCCGGATTGCCAAAGTTTTTTGCAAATAACTTTCAGCCAAAGCATGATCGTTCAGCTGCATTGCCATAAATGACTGCAAATAAGGGATGATAGCCTGTTTGGAATGATTGATGGATAATGCGGCCAATGCGTCTGCCAATTCCGCCAGCTTGTTTTCCTTTTGCAACAAGACAGCCACTTCCATAACATTTTTTTCAAATTCTTCGGGGGGCATTTGCAACAATATTTCCAAATGGCTTTCTGCAGCCACTTGATCGCCTGTGGACAAGGCCATTAACACAGCGAGCTTTCTGGCACTTATGTTTTGTGGGGCTTGACGCAGCCACAACCCCAAAGCTTCGTTAGCTTTTTTTGCATTTTTCATATACATGGCAATGACCACCGCGCGTTCCGCAAAACGGGGGTCGTTAACCCGCTTGGCGGCTTCCAGATAGCCGTCCAAAGCAATCCCGTATTGCCCTCTCTGCCCGGCCAATTCAGCCGTCAACAACATAAACAGCACATTAGGGTCAATTGATGTTTTGGTTTGCTTAGGCGGCACATCCCTTTTTACGGCTTTAGCCGCGCTGGCCTTTACCGGTGTTGCTGGCTGGACAACAGGCTCGGGCTGCTTCGGCGAATTGGCGCAACCGCTGAGTCCGCCAAGCATTAGTAAGAACAATAATCTAAAAATTAACACTCACGATCCTATTTTGATGCCCAAATTTTCTATAGATTACCAGAAAATGTGTTGGATTCAGACTGCTGAATTTTTAACCACCGATAAAATTATTCTAATTATTGCAATACCGCCCCATAATATGCACCTGCCAGCTTAACAACTGGGGTCTGCAATTGTCCATCTACCACCTTATAATCCAGTAATCCAGAACCGTACCTGTGCAACCCAATACATATGACCAACGTTCCGGCGCGGCATCCAATGACATCCGCATTGCCATCCCGCCTCAACCATCACCAGCAGTAACCCGATAACATGACACTCCTAGTTGTAGGGATCAACTACGCCAACGCACCGGTTTCCATTCGGGAGCGCTTGGCCTACCCTGCGGAAATATTGCATTCATCACTGCAGGAACTGCGGCGGCTTAAAGACGTCACTGAAGCGGCCATCCTGTCCACCTGCAACCGCACCGAATTCTATTGCTCTGCGGCTATACCCAACCAACAAGAACTTATTGCATGGGTGGCAGAAAACAAGAACATCAATAGCCACGAATTTGCACCCTATTTGTATTCGTACACGGATAGCGCCTTTATCCGGCACATTTTGCGCGTGGCATGTGGGCTGGATTCCATGATTTTGGGGGAACCGCAGATTTTGGGGCAAATGAAGACAGCCTATCAGGCCGCTTGTGATGCCGGGACGCTGGGCAAACCCTTAGGTAAATTGTTTCAGCACACCTTCAGTGCCGCCAAAAAAGTCCGCACCGACACCGCCATTGGCGCCAGCCCTGTCTCAGTTGCTTTTGCCGCCGTACAATTGGCACAACAAATTTTTGATAAACTCAGCGACCAAACCGCCCTGTTGATCGGTGCCGGTGAAACCATTGAGTTGACCGCACGGCATCTGTCCCGGCAAGGCATAGGCCGCATCATTATTGCCAACCGTACTTACGATAAGGCCCATAGCTTGGCAAGCTTATTCAATGGCTACGCCATCTCCTTGACGGAATTGCCCAACCACTTGGCTGAAGCCGATATTGTCATTTCGTCCACCGCCAGCCAACTGCCCATACTAGGTAAGGGCCGGGTGGAAAGCGCCCTAAAGAAGCGCAAGCACAAGCCCATATTCATGGTTGACTTGGCAGTGCCCCGAGACATTGAAGCCGAAGTGGAACAGTTGCAAGATGTTTATCTATATACCATCGACGACTTGCAACACACCATAGATCAAAACATGAACTCGCGGCGTGAAGCCGCCCAGCAAGCAGAAGAAATCATCGACACCCAAGTCGATCATTTTATGGCTTGGCTAAGGGCGCAAGAAGCCCAATCCACCATACGTGATTACCGCCAACAAGCCGAACAACAACGTGATGAAGCCCTGCAAAAAGCCTTGGCTTTGCTCAAAAACGGCGTTCCCGCCGAACAAGCATTGGAACGCCTGGCACACACCTTAACCAACAAACTAATGCACACGCCCAGCACACAAATCAGGCTGGCCGCCGAAAATGAACGGCAAGACCTGATTGCCGCCATACATGAAATTTTTAAACTAGACAAAGCGCAATGAAGCACTCGATACAATTAAAACTGGAAAGCCTGTGCGAACGTTATGATGAAATCGCCGCCCTGCTGTCCGAACCGGAAACCCAAAGCAACCAAAACAAATTCCGCGCCTTAAGCCAAGAATACGCACAAATCACCGGCTTGGTGGAATGTTATAAACGCTACCAACAAGCATTGGCACAATTGGCTGCCGCCAAAGAAATGGCGTGCGATAGTGACCCGGACATGCGCGAGTTGGCCAAGGATGAAATGAGCGATGCACAAAGCCTGATTGATGCCCTCGACCTTGAGCTGCAACTGCTGCTGCTGCCCAAAGACCCTAATGACAACCGCAACATTTTTTTGGAAATCCGCGCCGGTACCGGTGGCGACGAGGCGGCGATTTTCTCCGGCGACTTGTCCCGTATGTACCAACGGTATGCGGAACGGAAAGGTTGGCAAACCGAAATTATCAGCGAAAGCCACGGCGACCACGGCGGTTACAAAGAAGTTATCTTACGCGTATCAGGACGGGATGTTTATTCGCAACTGAAATTTGAATCGGGCGCGCATCGGGTACAACGGGTGCCGGAAACCGAATCGCAAGGACGCATCCACACCTCCGCCTGCACCGTCGCTATCATGCCGGAAGTGGAAGAAATGGATGCCTTTGACATTAACCCCGCAGATTTGAAAGTGGACACCTACCGCGCCTCCGGTGCGGGCGGACAGCACGTCAACAAAACCGAATCGGCAATCCGCATTACCCACCTCCCGACCGGCGTAGTGGTGGAATGCCAAGACGAACGATCGCAGCATAAAAACCGCGCCCGTGCCATGTCTTTGCTGGCCTCTCGGCTATTAGCAGCCGAGCAGGAAAAACATCATGCCGAACAATCGGCAACGCGGAAATTGCAAGTGGGCAGTGGCGACCGCTCCGAACGTATCCGCACCTATAACTACCCGCAAGGCCGTTTGACCGACCACCGCATCAACCTGACTTTATACAAACTGGAAGAAATCATGCAGGGCGGCTTGGAACAAGTCCTACAACCATTGATTAGCGAACATCAAGCGGAACTGCTGACCCAACTGGGCGATAGCTAAACCCAATATGGCCTCTATTAAAGACTGGCTTGCCGAGGCAACCAACACACTTGACGACAGTTCCGGCTCTGCCGCACTGGATGCTGAAGTGCTGTTGTGCTGGCTGCTCAATAAAAACCGCTCTTTTCTTCGTGCATGGCCGGAATTCGAGCTGGACAAGGCCACGGCACGGCAATTTTCACAAACAGTCAACGAACGCAAGCAGGGCAAACCCATTGCTTACTTAACCGGCAAACGGGAATTTTGGTCCCGCGACTTCATCATCAACAACACAGTGCTCATCCCAAGACCAGAAACCGAATTATTGGTGGAGCTAAGCCTCGCCTTAATAAACCCAAGCCAAGCGCAACAAATCATTGATCTGGGTACCGGTTCCGGCATTATAGCCATCACCTTGGGGCTGGAATGTCCACTAGCGCAAATTTATGCGGTTGATGCCAGCCCCGTGGCACTAGCCACCGCGCAACAAAATGCCAAGCTGCACAGCGCCAGCAACATCCGCTTTTATTTGAGCGATTGGTTTGATGCTGTACCAGAAGGACTATTTGATTTGGTTGTCAGCAATCCGCCTTATATTGACGCGCTAGATGAACACCTGCAACAAGGCGATGTCCGCTTTGAACCAGCTTCAGCATTAATTGCTGCACAACAAGGGCTAGGCGACCTGATAAACATTGCCGACACTGCCCGCAAGCGCCTAAAACCGAGCGGGCATGTGTTGCTTGAACACGGTTACAACCAAGCCGCTGCCGTGCAAACCCTGTTGGTGGAATACGGCTACCACAGCGTACAAACCCGCCTTGATCTGGCTGGTCAACCTAGAGTGACCATCGGACAATGGCATGGTTAAGCCAACACCCTGCAAGCCACTTATTTTGACCAAGCTACCGCAACCCTTAATCGCCAATCCTATGCAAATATCCCGCAAAATAGCCAACCAACTCTTGCACTGGGCACAATGCTCGCCCGATAAGGAAATATGCGGCCTGTTGGCAGGGTCAAACAACCAGCCAACACACTGCTACCCCATCAAAAATGTCGCAGAAAACCCGCAGCAACGCTTCCTGCTGGATCCTGCCGGACAAATTGACGCCATGCGCACCATACGCGAACAGCACGAGCAACTGCTTGCCATCTTCCATTCGCACCCGCACGCACCGGCGCGGCCTTCCGCCACAGATTTGGAAGACGCACTGTACCCTGACGTGCTAAACCTTATCATTTCTTTAAACACCAAAGGCTTGCTGGAAATGCGTGGTTTTATCATCAACAACAAGATTGCCGAGGAAATCACCCTGACACTCATTGAATGAACCGCTGCTTGGCTAGCCCAATCAAGCCATGCCGAGTAACACCAACTGATTGATTTATATTCTATACTTTTAATAACCACCGATGCCCCACCGCCAACCTTTGCCACCCGAGGCCTTAAAGTTCAGCGCCGATTTTAGCGCCCTGGAACTTCCAGAAATTCCCCGCACACCGCTACCCGTGCTAGGGCAACCTAGGGCGCAAAACGCACTTGAATTTGGTGTGGCCATGAACCGCCCTGGCTACCATATTTTCGTACTGGGCGAACCAGGCTTGGGCCGATTGTCCATGATACGGCAACAACTTGATGCGCTGGCACAAACCAAACCAGCGCCGCACGCTTATGCCTACGTCAATAATTTTGACAACGCCCACGAACCGCTCGCTTTGCAGCTGCCTGCCGGACACGGCCAAGATTTTGCCAAGCACATCGAAAGACTGCTGGACGACATGCTGGCAATCTTTCCCGCCACTTTTGAAAACCCCGCTTACCAGCAAAAAAAGACGGCATTGGAACGCCAGTTCAACCAAGCCTATAACCACGCACTTGACTTGGTTGACAATAAAGCCCGTGCCGTTGACATCGCCCTGTACCGCGACAACGAAACCATCAGCTTCTCCCCTTTACGCGACCATAAGACACTCGATGAAGAACAGTTTTCGCAACTGCCACCGGCACAACGGGAAGTTTTCCATCAACACGTCGAAACCTTGCAAGATGATCTGGCTGAAGCGTTACTGGAGCTGCCCCAATGGCGACGGGAATTGGCGGAAACCACCAAGCAACTGGACTACGACACCATCAACCAAGCAATCGAGCCACTGTTTGGCGCACTAGAAAGCCAATATGCCGCTATTGATGATGCCATCAGTTATTTTTCGGCACTAAAAAAGCAGCTTTGCAGCACCATCGCCGAACACCTGATACCCGGTGCCGCGACACAAAGCAACAGCAACAAACGCACCCAGCTCATGGAACAATACCTGCCGAATATTCTCATCGACAGCACCCACGGCACCGGCGCGCCGGTCATTCACGAACCCCACCCGACCTGGCAAAATTTATTCGGGCGTATCGAATACAGTAACGACCAAGGCACTTTAGTCACTGATTATCGGCGGATTTGTGCCGGGGCATTACATAAGGCCAATGGTGGCTACTTGATCTTGGATGCCGAAAAAATGCTCGCACACCCGTCTGTTTGGGAAGGGCTAATACGCACCTTACAAACCGGACGCATCCAGATTGAATCACCTTATCCCGAACAAAGCGGCCACACCGTCACCCTAAAACCAGAAGTTATCCCACTGAATGTAAAACTTATTTTAATTGGCGACAGTGATGTTTATTATTTCTTGGAAGAACTTGACAACGAATTTAAAGAACTGTTTAAAGTCCTCGCCGATTTCAGCCAGCGTATCCCGCACAGTGCCGACAACATCGCCCAGTTTGCCCTGCTGATGCGCAAACAAGCCGCAGATTCAGGTGCCAAGCCATTAACCCGCCACGCCATTGCCGCCTTGTTTGAGCATAGCTGCCGTCTCGCCGAAAGCCAACAGCATTTTTCCGCCCGCATTAATGACGTACTGGAAATCATCGGTGAAGCCAACCTGTTTTGCAAAAGCCCGCAGATTGACCGGGCCGATATTGCCCAAGCCTTAGCCGCCCGGGAATACCGTAACGGGCGAGTGTCGGAAGAAATACTCGAAGACATTTTGGACGGCACCATTTTAATCGACACCGAAGGCGAGGCCATTGGCAAAATCAATGGCCTAACCGTCTTAGAAATTGGTGGCAGCAGCTTTGGTGCGCCCGCACGCATCACCACCACCGTTTACCCCGGCTCGCGGGGCATTGTTGATATTGAACGCGAAGCGGAATTGGGGCAAGCCATCCATTCCAAAGGCGTGATGATCTTAACCGGCTATTTGGGGCATTTTTACGCCCAGCAATTTCCATTGGCCATTTCTGCCAGCATCGCCATTGAACAATCCTATTGCCATATTGATGGGGACAGCGCCTCGCTGGCGGAACTGTGTTGCCTTATTTCCGCCCTGACCCGAACGCCCATCAAACAAGCCATTGCCATCACCGGCTCCATTAACCAATACGGCGAAGTGCAAGCCATTGGCGGGGTCAACGAAAAAATTGAAGGGTTCTTCCGGCTCTGCCAAGCGCGAGGGCTGACCGGTGACCAAGCGGTCATTATCCCCGCCGCCAACAAACGCAACCTGATGCTAAAACAAGATGTGCTGGATGCCGTCGCCCAAGACCTGTTCAGCGTTTATTGCGTGGCTACAGCTAATGAGGCATTGGAATTGCTGACCGGCGAACCCGCCGGACAACCTGACTCCGAAGGCAACTATCCAGAAAATTGCATCAACTTTACCGCCATCTCCAGACTGAAAGAAATTTCTGAAATGACCGACGATGAAGAAAAAACGGAAGAAAGCTAATGGACAATGAATTGCTGGCCCATGCCCGTCAATTGGGCGAAACATTGTTGGCGGCGCACCAAACCGTAGTGACCGCCGAATCGTGCACCGGCGGTTGGGTGGCCCAAACCATCACCGAAATTGCAGGCAGCTCGCACTGGTTTGAGCGCGGCTTTGTCACCTACAGCAACACCGCAAAAATAGACATGCTCGGTGTAAAGCCACAGACATTGGCCTTGTTTGGCGCAGTCAGTGCCGAAACCGCTGGCGAAATGACCAACGGCGCGCTCGCCCACAGCCAAGCCGATCTGGCTATAGCCATAACGGGAATTGCCGGGCCAGACGGCGGCAGTCCAGAAAAACCGGTCGGCCTGGTGTTTGTCGCTTGGCAATGGCGCGGCGAAGCGCCTACCGTTGTCAAAAAATTGTTTTCCGGCAACCGTCATGACATCAGGCGGCAATCGGTGGCTAGCGCTTTGCTGCTGCCATAGACATCAAAAACCAGCCTCAACAAGATTTGGACGGTTCAACCTGCCAACTCATTGGCGATCATTTCGGCTTGCTTCAGCACAGTTTCCGTGGCAAGCAGTTGCATGTCCGGCGGGTAGCCGTATTGGCGCAACAGCCGTTTGACAATCACCTTTAACTTAGCCCGCACATTATCTTTAATCGTCCAGTCAATGGTGGCATTTTCGCGTACCTTCTGGGTCAGCACCACGGCCAATTCGCGCAATTGGTCATGTTGCATCAGCTGTTTGGCACTGTCATTACTGGCCACCGCAGTGTAAAAGGCATATTCAAAATCAGTCAAACCCAGCCTTTTGGCTTCATCATCGGAGGCGACAATTTCTTTGCTGATGCCAATCAACTCATCCATCACTTCGGCAGCGGTCAGAATTTTGTTCTGGTATTTTTTAATGGCGCTTTCCAACATTTCCATCAAAGACTTGCTTTGCACCAGATTCTTTTTGGCGCGTACTTTCAACTCGTCATTAAGCAATTTTTTCAGCACCTCCAGCGCAATGTTCTTATGCGCCATGCCTTTCAATTCCAGCAAAAACTCTTCCGAAAGAATTGAAATATCAGGCTTTTTAATACCCGCCGCATCAAAAATGTCAATCACCCGCTCCGACACCAACGCTTGGTCGATCACTTGCCGGATGGTTGTTTCCATTTCTTCATTGGTAGTGCCCGAAGCACCGCCGTCAAACTTGACCAGCCGCGCTTTGACGGCCTGAAAAAAGGCCACCTCGCCTGTCACCTCCAAGGCTTGTTGGTGCGGAATGGCGATGGCAAACGCTTGGGACAAAGCAGTCACTTGATGGATATAGCGTTTTTTGCCATCAGCCAAACCTAAAATGTGTTCTTCAGCAGCCAGTATCAGCGATAGTTTGCTGGCTGTTCCAGCGGCAAAATAATCTGGATAAGGGAAGCCATGATACATCGCCGCCACCACCTCTATTTTTTCCAGCATCAGCTGCACAGCTTGTTCCTGTAATAAAGTAGGGTCGCCGCGCCCGCCCGCATCGGTATAAAATGACAAAGCGGCTTTAAGATCAGAGGCAATGCCCAGATAGTCCACCACCAAACCGCCCGGTTTATCCAAATAAACACGGTTGACCCGTGCAATCGCCTGCATCAGGTTGTGGCACTTCATGGGTTTGTCGATATACAGCGTGTGCATACTGGGCGCATCAAAGCCAGTCAGCCACATATCACGCACAATCACCAGCTTTAACCCGTCATCAGGGTCTTTCATACGCTCCGCCAAGACTTTTCGTTGCTGCTTGGTGGTGTGGTGCTTAGCAAGGTGGTGGCCATCCGATGAGGCCGCTGTCATCACCACCTTAACAACCCCTTTATTCAAGTCATCGGCATGCCAATCCGGCCTTAATCGTATTATTTCAGCGTACAAATCAACGGCTATCCGACGGGACAAACTGACCACCATACCCTTACCGGCAAACACCTGTTGCCGTGCCTCAAAATGGCTGACAATATCTTGGGCAATATTTTGGATGCGTTGCGGACTACCCACCAAGGCCTCAAGCTGAGTTCGCTTGGATTTGGCTTGTTGGGTTTCCGTCCATTCATCTTGCTCCAGCAGCTCATCCAACTCGGCAACCAGTTTTTTGCCTGGGTCGCTTAAGCCAATTTTTGCCAAACGGCTTTCATAGTAAATACGCACCGTAGCGCCATCTTCCACCGCTTGGGCAATGTCATAAATATCGACATAATTGCCAAACACGGCAGGCGTGTTGACATCGGTTTTTTCAATGGGAGTACCGGTAAAGCCCAAATAAGTGGCGTTGGGCAAGGCATCACGCAAATATTTGGCAAAACCATAGACGATTTTTTTGCCAACCACTTCGCCTTGGGCATCTTTTTGGTCAATGGTTTTGGCTTGAAAGCCGTATTGGGTGCGGTGTGCTTCATCGGCTATCACCACAATATTGCTACGGCTGGACAACTCTTCGTAGACATTGCCGTGTTCCGGTTGGAATTTTTGGATGGTTGAGAAAATCACCCCGCCGGATGCCACTTTCAGCAACTCTTTGAGGTGTTGGCGATCTGTCACTTGCTTCGGGTCTTGCCGTAACAATTGCGAGGAAGCCGCAAAGGTGTCAAACAACTGGTCATCCAGATCATTGCGGTCAGTAATCACCAGCACCGTTGGATTTTGCAAAGCCAAGACAATCTTGCCGGTATAAAAAACCATAGATAAAGACTTGCCGCTGCCTTGGGTGTGCCACACCACACCGGCTTTGCGGTCACCGGTCGGCTGTTGCCTGACACCTTGCAAGCCGTAGCTTTCTGGTGCTTCACGGACGGCTGTTTCAGCGCCCAAACTGGCCGCCCGCAAAGTTGAGGCAATAGCGGCATTCACGGCGTAATACTGGTGATAGGCCGCCACTTTCTTGACCGTGCTGATGCTGATGATGCCCGTGTGCGGGTCTTCTTTTTTGGCTTTTTCAAAAACGATGAAATGACGCAGCAAATCCAGCAAGGTGGCCTTGTTCAATAGTCCGTTAATCAAGGTTTCAAGCTGGCTAACTAAATGCGGGGCTTCGGCTCTGCCATCAACCGATTTCCAAGCCATAAAACGGCTTAAGCCCGCCGACAATGACCCCACTTTGGCATCCAAACCATCGGAAATGACCAGCAAGGCGTTATAGGTGAACAGACTAGGGATGGTGTGCTTGTAGGTGTCCAGTTGCTGATAGGCGGTTTTAAGGGTGGCGTTTTCATCAGTAGCGTTTTTAAGCTCGATCACCACCAAAGGCAGGCCATTGACGAACACAATAATATCAGGGCGTTTGTGCTGATGGTTTGCAATCACCGTGAATTGATTGGTGGCAACAAATTCATTGTTTTCTGGACGGGCAAAATCAATCAGCCAGACCAACTCCCCGCGCTCTTGACCGTCTTTTTGATAAGTAACATTTACACCTTCCGTCATCATGCGGTGAAAGGCTTCATTATTAGCCAGCAGTTCAGGCGAATGGATGCGTTTGACTTCTTTAACCGCTGCTTGCAGGGCATGATGAGGAATGGCTGGATTAATGCGCTGTACCGCAGCACTTAAACGCGCGGCCAGCACCACTTCATCATAACCGCCGCGTTCTGGATGGACGCTATCGGGGGCAATGTCGGGAGCGTGGACGTAATCATAACCCAAGCGTTCAAATAGCTTGATAGCAAAATCTTCAATAGTGGATTCGGTAAGGCGCGTCATTTGTGACTATCCCATGCCGCATAATCCAGCGCTTTTAGATGTAGGCTAGCCACTGCGGTCAGTTGTTTATCATTTGTCCAAAACATGCAGCTATCCAGATAAATCTTGACCACGTTATCAATCCCAGCTGGTGCATTCTTCGTTTATAAAAGCCCGTATGGCATCGGCACTTAAACCGCCTTCTGGATTGTCAGGCAAACTGTTAAAAAAATCCGTCATTAGGCTTTGTTTGCTGTCCGCTCTGTCGGCTAATTCATAATAAGCTTGCATGGCGGGCTTCCTCTGATGTAAGTTTTAATGGCAACTGGCAAAACAACTTAATAATATGATGTAGAATGTGCATCCGAAGCCTCGTCTACGGCTTGTGATTTGCCGAGTGGTCTGGTTGTCTGCGTAACATCAGTGTAGAAACTCATCAGCTCAACCCATGACAATTAACCCGCACTTCGCCGCTCATGAGCCTGGGTAATAGAGTGTCGCGGAGGGACTCTAGGGTTTGTATTTGTTTTTGATTTATATTGATTTTTTCAAATAATCGTTTTACTTTTCGGTTAAATTGTTCAATTAAATGTGTTGGTGGAATTTTTATTTGGATGCTATGTGCCAAATTCCTATTAAGCCCAGGTACAGCAGAGTCAGTGTTCATCTCATCCAGTTTTAAAGTTTTTAGCAAGAAATATTCAAAAGTTAAACCTTCTGATTTTTTTTTGCTAGTGATATAAAAAGTAGTGTCGATGGGAAAGAAATTGTGGAATGAATAATTTATTACACCCAATGTTCCTTTTCTGCCCGTTATTATGCCAGGTGCTTCTATCAGATATTCTTTGTGATAACCGACAATTCCATTAGACCCATAGACTGGAAAACCATCTCCACTTCTTTCGTGGGCTCGCAAAGTTTTGCCATAATTGAATTCAGTCAATTCAGCTAGCGTTCCGTGCGACCAATCTTCCCCCGCCTCCACCACAAACCATTGCCTAAACAACGTTTCTGCCATTGCTTCTAAGGTTTTGTTTTGGCGGTGCAATAGGTCTATTTTGTCGTCTAGGCTGCTGAGTACGGCGGCAATGGCTTTTTGTTCGTCATATTCTGGAATTGACCATACGGTGTTTTTAAGAAAATTCCAATCCGCCCTTGGCATACGAGAACCTCCTTCGCTGACATTAGCAGTGTTGATGAATTCCCAATTTGCCAAGAAATAAAACACAAAATCTTGGAAAAAATTTGTCTTTGCCCGAACCACCCAAATGTCTGTTGAGCAAACTCCATCAAATTTTGGTTTTATAACCTTTCTAAAATACGGCCTCAATTTTCCGAATAAAATATCTCCAGACTTGAATAAAAATTTGTTACTCATAACCTCGCTTGAATGCCCAACCGAATTCAATCTCAGCTTCTCTTGTTCGATATGTTCCAGACCAATGTAAATAAAATCGGCATTCTGTGTTGGCTTAAACTGTTCTTTACCAAGGTCAACAAATTCAGAAAGCTTGTATACTTCCCACTCACCCATACCCCGCCGATAAATCACAATACCTTTTTCATCAATATGCTGCCGTAAAGCATCGTTGGTAATCGTAGGATAAGCGATAAAATCAAAAAAAAATGGCAAATAGCTGTCTTCTTCAAAATCAAATTTTAATTTCGCCGCCAACGAAGCCGTGACCTGCTCACCTTTGAGGGCAATATCCACATCCGACGCCTCTTTAAACGTATCAATAGCCCGTGAACCAAACAAAACGGCTGTTTCGACTTCCCTATAAGTGCCGATACGCGCAATAACTTCTTCCAGCTGTTTTTCGCTTAGTCCGTATTTCATAATAACAAAGCATCCCGATAAGCTTGCAATTTAAAGTACAAATCTTTCAATGCGGGATAAAAACGCGCATGAATAAATGCTAAAGTCTCCTGCAAAATGACTGGATTATAAACATGGCTGGTTAAATTACGTTTTTCCAGGGCCCCCATCCAAGCTTCTGCATCGCGTATCATTTCGTCTTGGAATGCCTGGCGTATTGTTTGTTTGGCATTTTTTACGTCATCGTAGCCTTCGTTCTCCAGATAATCTTTCATGGTTTTCCACGATAACTCAATAATAATTTCAAAGCCTTGAATCAATGCCATTTGATACGCTTCTTGGTCTGGAAACTGTTCGTATTCATCAATGCGCCGCAAAAACAAAGCATAAGCACTGTCAAAGTTTTCAAAACGTTGTAACCAGCGTCGTTCATTGTTCATAAATCACCTTCGCCAAATTCTCTGCAATTGCTTTATTAACTGATGTTACGCAGAAATGTAGCCCGCATGAAGCAAAGCGTAATACGGAACAACCGTGCAGCCCCGGATTCCGCTTTGCTTCATCCAGGCCACTTTGCTGTTTACCTCGCGTTGCCGCACACCGTGAATATCATTAAAAAGATTCGCCTATCAATATCAAATTTAATGTGCATCAATTACAATTGATTTTTGCCAAATTTTCGGCAATGGCTTGGTTAAGCTGCGCTTCTTCCAGCAATTGTGCCTCAAATTCGGCTTTTAGGGCGCTAAAGCGTTCGGCAAAGTTAAAATCGTCTTCTTCCACATCGGGCAAGCCCACATAACGCCCCGGGGTCAACACATAATCCAGTTCTTTGACCCGTGCAAGGGGTGTGGCACAACAAAAACCTTTGATGTCTTGATAGTTGCCGTCGGGGTTACGCCAATTGTGGTAGGTGTCGGCAATTTGGTTTATGTCGGCTTCGGATAATTCCTTGGTGCGGCGGTTGATTAAATGCCCCAAATGTCTGGCATCAATAAACAGTATTTCGCCGCTTCGGTTGCGGAATTTGCCGTTGTTGCGGTTGCGGCCCATAAACCATAAGGCGGCGGGTATTTGCGTGTTCAGGAACAGTTTGGAGGGCAAGTTGACAATGCAGTCTATCAGGTTGCCGTCTTCTATAAGGGCTTTACGGATGTCGCCTTCGCCGCTGCTTTTGGAGGTCAACGCGCCTTTTGCCAAGACGATGCCCGCTTGTCCGTCCGGGGCAAGGTGGTAGGCAAAGTGTTGCAGCCAGGCAAAGTTGGCGTTGCCTGCGGGCGGTGTGCCGTATTGCCAGCGACCATCCGTGCGCAGCAGTTCGCCGCTCCAGTCGCTGACGTTAAACGGCGGGTTGGCAATGATGTAATCGGCTTTCAGGTCTTTGTGGGCATCGTTCAAAAACGAGCCTTCGTTGTTCCATTTGACTTGCGAGCTATCAATGCCACGTATGGCGAGGTTCATTTTTGCCAGCCGCCAAGTGGTTTGGTTGCTTTCTTGCCCGTAAATGGAGATGTCGTTGATACGGCCTTGGTGTTGTTTAACAAATTTTTCGGATTGTACAAACATGCCGCCGGAGCCACAGCACGGATCAAACACCCGGCCTTGGTAGGGTTGTAGCATGTTGACCAACAGTTCGACAATGCTGCGCGGGGTGTAGAACTGCCCGCCTTGTTTGCCTTCGGCCAAGGCGAATTCGCCCAGAAAGTATTCAAACACATGCCCTAATACGTCGGCGCTGCGGGCTTTGGCATCGCCTAGGGCTATATTACCCACCAAATCAATTAATCCGCCAAGGCTGGCCGGATCAAGGTTTTGCCGTGCAAACACTTTGGGCAATACGCCTTTGAGCGAGGGGTTTTCTTTTTCCAGCGCGTCCATGGCCTCATCGACCAAAGTACCAATGTTGGGTTGTTTGGCGCGGGCTTGCAAGTATGTCCAGCGTGCTTCGGGTGGCACAAAAAACACGCTTTCGGCTTGGTATTCGTCGCGGTCTTCGGGGTCTGCACCGGCGTATTCGCCTATGCCTGCTTGCAGTTTGGCAAAGTGTTCTTCAAATGAATCGGAAATGTATTTCAGGAAGATCAAGCCCTGCACGACATGTTTGTATTCGGCGGCATCAATGTTTTTGCGCAGCTTGTCGGCGGCTTTCCACAGTTGTTTTTCTAATGGTTCTGAGGTGTCTGTTTTGGGCTTGGCCATTGGTGCTTTATAGTGTTGGTGTTTGGTTATGCGGTGGTCACGGCGGTTAAATAAACTAACTGATGTTACGCAAAGGGCCATCTCTATACAGGAGCGAGGCCATGCACGGCAACTCATTGATTTTTTTATTATCCGGTCATTTTCTTGAAGTATGGAAAACAGCTAAAACCTGAATGTGCTGGCCAATCAACCGATAAGACAATTAGCCAATACGTCAAATTGGTGCACCATACTAGGCTCGGCTCTAATGGTAAACTCTTAACTTGCCATGTTGGCCCCGTATCATTATCGTTCGCCTGCCATCATAAAAGATACCCTCTATATTTGCCAGAACGGATTGGTAACCTAATAACTATTGCCATTAAGCGGGTTGTTGGCGCAAATAGTCACTGACCACGTCCGCTACCGCCGGGCCGGTCTGGCGGTCGTGGACACTGGCCCAGCCGGACACTTTATAGGCTTTGTTGGCATCCAGCAATTGCCCGTTTGTCCCGCGCAAGCCGCTAATGCGCTTGCCATAGCGGGCTTGGGGGTCGCATTGGTAGCTGATGCCTCCCACCCGTACCATATCGCCGCCTTGCTGATAATAGGGGTCTGGATTGAACAGGTTGTCGGCAACGTCTTCTAATATCGCCTGTAGTTGCTGGCCTGTCAGATGGCGGGTGTAGGTTTCGGGATAGCTGATGGCGGTGTGGTTCATAACCGCTTCGTAGGTGATGGTTTGCCCGGGCAAAATCGTCGTGCCCCAACGGAAGCCGGGTGAAAGGGCTATTTCGGCAGCGTTGACGGTGCGTAGGGCATTAAGTATCAGTCGGTCGAAGGTGCCGCTGTAGGTGTCGCGCCGGTACAGCAATTGTTCGGCAACCGCTAGGGTTTGTTGCAATTGCTTGAGATAGGGTTGCCTGATGCGGTCGATAAGCTGTTGCATGGCACTATCGGGCGGCAGCAGGTTGGCAAACACCGGCACTAATTGGTAACGCAAATTTTGCACACGCCCGTTTGCGGCTTGCACATCCAGCACTGCCAAAAATTTACCGTGGCTACCGGCATTAGTGACCCAAGTCTTGCCTTCTGCATTATCCACAATAATGGGACGCGGCAGGGCATCATGGCTATGCCCGCCGAGTATCACATCCACGCCGGTGACACGGGACGCTAGTTTTAGGTCTATCGCCAAGCCGTTATGGGACAGCAATATGATGGCATCGGCAGCTTTGTTTTGTTTAATCTGCTTGACCAGCCGTTGCAGGTTTTGTTCTTGGATACCAAAGCGCCAATCGGGCACAAAGCGTTTCGGGTTGGCTATCGGGGTGTAGGGGTAGGCTTGACCGATAATGGCGAGACGGGTCTGGTTGATGGTTTTGATTTGGTAGGGCTTAAAAACCGCGTCGGTTTCGCTGTTGCCCGCCCACTGGGCTTCTTCACTGAGGGTGATGTTTTGCGCCAGCCAATCGCCTTTGAATTGTTTTATGTTGGTTTGTAGCTGTTGGCTGCCGTAGCTGAATTCCCAATGTCCGGTCATGATGTCGACACCCAATAAATTGCTGGCGGCGATCATGTCTTGGCCTTGTGTCCATAAGGCCGTCGCTGAACCTTGCCAGGTGTCGCCACCATCCAGCAGAAGGGTATTTTCTGTACCCCGCTCGGCACGGATGTGTTTGATGAGTGTTGCCAGATGGGCAAAGCCGCCCATTTTGCCGAACAGTTCTGCTGCGTGGGCAAAATCAATGGCGGTGAAGGCATAAGCGTTGCGTGAATGGGCGGGGATACCGAAAAAATCCAACAAAACTTGCCCGCTGCGATAGGCAGGTATATTGCTATTTTTGCCTGTACCTGGCTGGGTGCTGGGTTCACGGTAGTAAATTGGCAATAGCTGGGCATGGCTATCGGTAAAATGCAGCACGGTGGCTTCAGCCGTCGAACGGGAGCGCGTTGGCGACATCAGCCACGGCGAAAAACCCAATACCGCCAATGTGTGCAGGAAGCGGCGGCGGTTCATTGGCATGGATAGCGGGCTAACAATACGCTAACCGCGCTCGTCAATAATTTGTACCCGTGGGGTTATGCCGCACACCAGGGTATAGGGGATGGTGTCTGACCATTGGGCTATTTCTTCAACCGGCAGGCTATCGCCCCATAAGGTGACGGCATCGCCGGGCTTGGCATGGGGCTGGCTATGCAGATCAACGGTTATCATGTCCATGGATACCCGCCCGACCAAGGGCACGCGCTGACCATTGACTAATACCGGTGCACCTTGTTTGGCATAGCGGGGATAGCCATCGCCATAGCCAATAGCCACCACACCTAGCAGCGTTGCGTTAGGGCAGTGCCAGCTGCCGCCATAACCGACCGGCTCGCCTGCCGCCACCGGTTTTACGGCTATCAGGCGGGAATGCAGGCTCATAATGGGTTTTAGCCCTAAAGCCGTGCCAGTCTGATTGGCAAAGGGCGATATGCCGTACAACATCACGCCCGGCCTTACCCAATCGGTCAAGGCACTAGGCCAGGCCAAAATGCCCGCTGAGTTTGCCATGCTGCGCTCGCCGGGCATTGCTGCGACGGCTTGGTTAAATACCTGGATTTGCCGTGTGGTCATGGCATCGTCGCTGGCATCGGCATTGGCAAAGTGGGTCATCAGGTTGATCGGTTGTCTGATAATGCTGCAACGGCACAGACGTTGATAAACATCGGCAATGGCTTGCGGCTTAAAGCCTAGGCGGTTCATGCCGGTATCCACTTTTAACCAGACGGACATTTGCGCGGTTTCCGCCCTTGCGGCAAAAATATCCAGCTGGGTGGGGTCATGCACCACCGCATCCAGTTGATAATGCAGCAAGTCGTCCAATTCTTCGCCACAGGTGAAGCCTTCCAGTACGGCAATACGCTGCCCATAGCCGGCCTTGCGTAAACGTATGCCTTCGTCAACCCGCGCTACGGCGAAAGCATCGGCATCTTGCAGGGCCGAGGCAATCCTCAGTAAACCGTGTCCGTAACCATTGGCTTTAATGACCGCCATAATTTTGGCGTGGGGGGCAAGCCGCCGGACCTGTGCCAGATTATGTGCCGCCGCCTGAGTGTCCAGCACGGCATACGCTGCCGGTATCATTAATAATCCTCACTGCTGCTGTAGGCGTTACCGGCAAAATTCTCAAAGCGGGTATATTGCCCTAAAAAGGTCAAGCGCACGGTACCCAGCGGGCCATTACGTTGCTTGCCGATGATGATCTCGGCAATGCCTTTGTCGGGGCTGTCTTCGTTGTAGACTTCATCGCGGTAAACGAACACGATCAAATCGGCATCCTGTTCGATGGCGCCCGATTCGCGCAGGTCTGACATCACCGGACGCTTGTTGGGGCGTTGTTCCAAATTACGGTTTAGCTGTGATAAGGCGACTACGGGCACATTCAGTTCTTTCGCCAGTGCTTTTAGGCCACGCGAAATGTCTGATATTTGCTGGACGCGGTTCTCGCCGCTGGTAGGTGATTGCATCAGCTGCAAGTAATCCAGTACGATCAGGCCCAGTTGCCCATGCTCGCGCATCAGCCGTCGTGCGCGTGAACGCACTTCGGTGGGGGTCAGTGCCGGGGTGTCGTCAATGAACAGCTTGGTTTCCGCCAACAGGCTCATAGCTGAGGTCAGGCGCGGCCAATCGTCGTCTTCCAAGCGACCGCTACGGATTTTATGCTGGTCAATTCGGCCCAGTGAGGACATCATGCGCATGGCGAGCGAATCACCAGGCATTTCCATACTGAACACGGCAACCGGCTGTTTGCTTTTGATGGCGACGTTTTCCGCCATATTCATGGCAATGGTGGTTTTGCCCATGGACGGCCTTCCGGCAACAATTATCAGATCGGCGGGTTGCAGGCCGGAAGTCAGGGCATCAAAGTCGGAAAAGCCGGTGCTGGCCCCGGTGATGGCATTGCCTTGTTCAAACATCAGTTCAATTTTATCGACCGCCCTTGCCAATAAGCTCCTGATGGGTTTGAATCCCGACGCTTCCCCGCGTTGCAATTGCTCGGCAATTTGGAACACTTGCCGTTCTGCATTTTCAATCAGTTCTGTGGTTTCCCGACCTTCACGGTTGAAAGCGGAATTTGAAATGTCGGTGCCTATGTGGATCAATTGCCGTAGCACGGAGCGGTCACGGACAATGGCGGCGTAGGTGGCAATGTTGGCGGCACTGGGCGTGTCTTTGGCCATCACTGCCAGATAGGCCAAGCCACCTGCGTTTTCTAGCTCGCCAATGGCTTTCAGTTGTTCGGAAATGGTGATGACATCAAACGGGGTTTGTTTGTTGGCAAGATTGCCGATGATCCTGAAAATCAGTTGGTGGCTGCGCCGGTAAAAATCAACTTCCGCAACAATATCCGACACTGAATCCCAGGTTTGGTTGTCCAGCATCAGGCCGCCTAATACGGACTGTTCAGCCTGAATGGAGTTGGGCGGGACTTTTAGCGCTTCCACCGCATAATCACGATCATAGAGGTTATTTTCGGACATAGGGGGTATTGGCTACAAAATGGTTGGGGTGGTTATCATACAGGGCCCGGTGGCGGGCGGCGATGGCTGCCTTCACTTAGCTAGCGGTTGCACAGGCAGCACTATCGGCAAACACATCCACCGGGTTATCCATAACAATACTGGCAACCGGCAAGGCTTCGCCCGCCCGCCAAGCTTTGACAGCGGCTTGTTTGTTGGCACCGGTGACCAGAAAAATCACTTGGCGGCTGTTGCTTAATGCGTTGGCACTGATGCTGACGCGCTCAGGCGGTGGTTTGGGCGAATTATAAACGGCGTGGGCCAGCTCATCGGGCTTATGGCTGTGGCCCGGAAACAGGCTGGCGGTATGGCCATCTTCGCCCATACCCAGCAACACCATATCAAACGGCACGGCTTCGGCAACCACGGGCCGGTAAAGTGCCGCCCCTTGTTCCGGCCCCAATTCGGCGGGTATAGGGTAGATTTGGCTGGCAGGGATAGCCACTTTATTGAGCAACGCCTGAAAGGCCATTAGGCTGTTGCGGTCGGCATGGTCAGTGGGCAGGCAGCGCTCGTCACCAAAATAAATGGCCCAATGTGACCAATCGGCATTGGCAGCCGCTAGCAGCCGATAAACTTTTTCTGGTGTGATGCCGCCTGCCAGCACGCATTTGAATTGGCCGCGTTCGGCAATGGCCTGTGCTGCCGCGGCCAGTATATGTTGGCAAACGTTGGTCGCTACGGCATCGGCATCGGCAAAAATATGCCAGCGGGTGGTTGGTTGCATTTATTTACACTCCGGTGTTAAGGAACTGCGCCAAAATTGGCTCTCTTTATCAAATAAGCGGCTATCTTCAGGCCCCCATGAGCCTGCCGGATAGCTGCTGATAAAATCGCGCTCAATCGCCCAAGTTTGCAAGATAGGGTCAACAATACGCCAGGCGTATTCCACCTCGTCGAAACGCAAAAATAACGAACGGTCGCCTTTTAACACATCCAGCAGAAGGTCTTCGTAGGCATCAATGGCTTTTTCATCTTGGTTGCGGAAGCTGGCATCCAAGCTGCATACCCGTGTTTGCATTTCCAGCCCAGGTTCTTTGACGGTCATCTCGATGCGGATACATTCTTCCGGTTGGATACCCATCAGCACCCAATTGGGGTTCATGCAGCGCACATCGGTGCCGTGAAAAAATTGCAAGGGCGGATGGCGGAAACAAATGGAAATGCTGGATTGCGCTTTCGCCATACGCTTGCCGGTACGCAAATAAAACGGCACCCCACGCCAGCGCCAATTGTCCAAATACAGCTTCATTGATGCGTAGGTTTCGGTGTTGCTATTGGCGGGGATGTTGGCTTCATCCAGATAGCCGGACACTTTTTCGCCATTGACATGGCCTTTGCCGTATTGGCCACGGAAGGCATGGGCATGGACGGCTTCTTTGGGAATGGAGCGGATGGATTTTAACACTTTGACTTTTTCATCGCGCAATGCCTCGGCTTCCATGGAAATGGGCGGTTCCATCGCCACCAAGGTCAACAGTTGCAACAAGTGGCTTTGCAGCATGTCGCGCAATGCCCCGGCACCGTTGTAATAATCGCCACGGCTATCAATACCGATGCTTTCCGAATGGGTGATCTGGATATGGTCGATATAATTACGATTCCACAGCGGTTCCAGCATGACGTTGGCAAAACGGAACACCAGCACGTTCTGCACCATGCCTTTGCCAAGGTAATGGTCAATGCGGTAAATTTGTTCTTCGGATAAGTATTGGCTGATGCGCTTTTGCAGGGCACGGGCACTGTCCAAGTCGTAACCGAATGGTTTTTCAATGATAACCCGCCGCCAGCCGCTGTCTTCGTCAAACAATTGGTGATCGCTTAAAAAACCCATCACCGCGCCAAAATCGGACGGGCTGATGGACAAATAAAAAGCGATGTTTTTGGGGAAGCTATCGCCATTTGCCAATTGTCCCGCCAGCTGGGTGTAACAGTCCGTTTGGGCAATATCGCCTTGGTGGTAATAAAGCCGTGCGCTAAAACGGCTAAAAACCGCTTCATCAATTTCTGCCTTAATTTTGTTGACCAACATTTCCCTGACTTCGGCAAGCCAAGTGGACTGGTCCCAAGGCCGTCTGCCCACCGCCATAATGCGCGTGCCCTCAGGCAGGCGATTGGCGGCCTCCAGATGGTAGAGCGCGGGCATTAGTTTAATCCGCGAGAGGTTTCCCGTGGCGCCAAAAATAACGTAGGTGCAGGCTTCGGCTTTCATCAATAATCCCCTAATAGCATCACATAATGGCAATAGACCCGCTGTTATCGCCCCTTAAACCGTATAAGTGGTGGAGGCGGTCTTGCCACCATGACCTGTCCAATCGGTATGGAAAAACTCGCCCCTAGGCTTGTCTACCCGCTCGTAAGTGTGCGCGCCAAAATAATCGCGCTGCGCTTGCAGCAGGTTAGCGGGCAAGCGTCCGCTCCGGTAGCCGTCATAATAGGCCAGCGCCGAGGAAAAAGCGGGCGTGGGAATGCCCAACTCAACCCCCAACACGACAGCTTTGCGCCAGCCCGCATCGGCCTTGGCGATGGCATCGGCAAAAAAACCGGCCAGCAGTAAGTTTTCCAAATCGGGGTCTGCGTCATAGGCTTTTTTGATGTCGTTAAGAAATTGGCTGCGGATAATGCAGCCGCCTCGCCACATCAGGGCAATCTCGCCGTAATTGAGCGATAACTGGTATTCTTTTGAGGCTTCGCGCATCAGCCGGAAACCTTGTGCGTAGGAGATGATTTTAGCGGCGTACAAGGCATCATGAATGGCTTGGATCAGCTCCTGCGGATCGCCATTGAATGGCGTGCCGGGACGCTTGGGTAAAATGGACGCTGCTTTGACGCGCTCCTCTTTTTGTGCCGACAAGCAACGGGCAAACACCGATTCGCCAATCAGGGTCAGCGGGATGCCTAAATCCAAAGCATTTATGCCAGTCCATTTGCCGGTACCCTTTTGTCCGGCAGTATCAAGGATTTTATTGACCAAGGGCTGCCCGTCAGTATCTTGATAAGCCAAAATGGCGGCGGTTATTTCTATTAAATAAGAACACAAAACGCCTCTATTCCAATCGGCAAAGATGTTGTGCAACTGGGCCGCGTTCAGCCCCAAGCCTTCGGACAGCAAGTGGTAGGCTTCGCATATCAACTGCATGTCGCCATATTCAATGCCGTTATGCACCATTTTGACGTAATGGCCCGCACCGTTGTCGCCTACCCATTGGCAACAAGGTTCATTTTGGACGTGTGCGCTGATCGCCTGCAAAAGAGGTTTTACGATAGGCCAAGCAGCGGCATTGCCACCCGGCATAATCGACGGGCCGTGCCGGGCGCCTTCTTCGCCACCGGACACGCCAGCACCTATGTAGAGGATGTTTTGTGCCGCCAATGCTTGGCTGCGGCGGCTGGTGTCGGTGAACAGGGAGTTGCCTCCATCGACAATGACATCACCAGCAGCCAGCAATGGCAACAGCATGTCAATGTATTGGTCAACCACTTCACCGGCTTTGACCATTAGCATGATAATGCGCGGCGCCCGCAAGCTGGCAACCAGTTCTGGCAGCGAATGAGTGGCCAGCACTTCGGAATCGGCAGCCACCCCCGCCAAAAACTCATCAACAACCGAGGTGGTGCGGTTAAAAACAGCGACTTTAAAACCGTGGTCATTCATGTTCAGGGCTAAATTTTGCCCCATCACCGCCAAACCGATCAAACCGACATCTGCTTTCATAGCATCTCCTAAAATGACAATATTTGTGAATCTTACCATGAGCCACTTGCCCTGGCAGGATTAAGTGGTGGTGGGCGTGTGTTTTGGTTAACGTGCCTTGCGGTAGTAGAGTTGCAAGCCCACAATGGCCGTTATGGCACCGGCATTATCCGCAAGCCAATCCCAAGTGCTAGTCTCCCGCCCTGGCACAAATAATTGATGCAATTCATCGGAGATGCCGTATAAGCTGCAAAAGCCTATGGTCACCCAAATTCGGCCCTGCAAGGATAGGTTAAAGTGGTTAAACGCCCGCCAAGCCAACACCCCCATGACAAAATAGGCAATAAAATGGTGCGCCTTATCTTGGTTTTCAAAGGTATTGGTAATTGGCAGTTGCTCTTGGTTAGACAGCCAAAATATCAGGCCACAAAATAAAACAAGGGCGGACAGGTCAATGATTTTTGTTATTGTCATAATATTAAGGGTTAAATTAATGGGTGGTATTTATTTTTAGCTTGGATTATTCAGGATGGCACGCCCCCCAAAACAAACACAATGGCAGCGGTTTTAAGCACATACCGCAGCCATAAAAACTAACTGTTAGTCACCCGCCCAAAAGCCAACAGAGGTGTTTTGTAACAGCCAAGCTTGTTAGTTTGTCAAAAAAGATTGTGCTTGTCCATCTGGACAATAACATTATCACTTGCGGCATTTGGAATATTAAATTAAACTGCTACAGTTACATAATGTACTATTTATTAAGGAGCAACATGACTGATATTGAAAACCTTTCTGAACTTGAATTGAAAGTGTTAATGGAACAAGTCGACAAAGCATTAAAAGACAAGCAGGCAAATAAGCACAAGGAAGTCATCGCCAAAATTAAGGAGCTGGCCGCCTCCATTAACGTCAAGATTGAAATTATTGAAACGGATAATAAACGCCACGAGCCGAAATTGGCGCGGGCGGCCGTTAAGCTGCCTGCCAAGTTCCGTCACCCGGAAAATCCTGAGCTGACCTGGACTGGACGGGGTATTGCGCCAAAATGGCTGCAAGCCTTATTGTCCGAAGGCCATACCAAAGCTGACTTTAAAATTTAAGCAAGCCCTGCAAAAGCCAGGCGCGGGGGTTTAATATCCGTGCCTGTGCCTTATTAAGCCCCTCAGTCTATATATATCTGGTTCAGCCCAGCATATTGGTCCACTCGCCTGTCACGCAAATACGGCCATACTCGGCGGACTTGTTCCGTTCTTTTCCGGTCGACTGTACATGTCAACAGTTTTGCCTCGCTGTCATCCGCAGTATCCAAAAACTCACCTTGAGGGCCGACGATAAAACTATTGCCCCAAAATAGTATACCCTTATCAGTATCGGGGGCCGCTTCAAAACCTACCCGATTGCAGGCGATAACGGGGATGCCGTTGGCGACCGCATGTGCCCGCTGAATGGTTATCCATGCGTCTAGCTGGCGTTGCCGCTCATCTGGCGAGTCGTTCATATCCCAACCAATAGCGGTTGGATAAATCAATAGCTCCGCACCCGCCAAAGCCATCAACCTTGCCGCTTCAGGAAACCACTGGTCCCAACAAACTAAAACACCTAATTTACCTAGGGATGTTTGGATGGGTTTAAAACCCAAATCGCCCGGCGTAAAATAATATTTTTCTGAAAAACCCGGGTCATCGGGAATATGCATTTTTCGGTATTTGCCCGCTATGCTGCCGTCTTTATCAATAACCACGGCAGTATTATGGTAGATTCCTGGGGCACGTTGTTCAAAAATAGTGGACACAATCACAATGCCACTTTCCTTGGCAACCGCCTGCAAGCAGTCGGTGGTTGGCCCAGGGATGCTTTGCGCCAGATTAAATTGGCCGATGTCTTGGGTTTGGCAAAAATAAGGCCCTAAATGCAATTCTGGCAGCACCACCAAATCGACCCCTGATTTGGCGGCTGCTGTTATTTGGCCAATGGAAACAGCAAGGTTGGTTTGGCGGTCTTGGTTGCAATGCTGTTGCACCGCACTGACCGTAAATGTTGATATCATAAGCTAATCGTTGTTAGGGTTGGCAAGGGACTCAGCCATAATATCTTATCGCATGTCCGGACAATCCCGCTATTATTCAGGAAACGTGAAATATTTCAATAAGCGCGCAACAATGCTTGCAGATGGTTAGGGCTGCGGCAATATTGCAGTGATTATTTGGATGCGCCTTTTTAAATCGACAAATTGCCAATCAGTTAACTTATACGGCACAATAAGCAACATGCTTGGCAATGGAGTCTGCCGCCACCCTCACCATCCACAACTAGAAAGATGCTTAATGAAACATTTATATAAAATCTCCGCCGTTTTATTTGTCTGGGCATTGGCTGGCACACCAGCATTTGCATCCACCCTTGACCCCATCGACACCCAACCTGTTGCTGGAAAAGCACCTGCCAGCAAGGCCGAAATCCAACGTACCCATGAGCTGCATGAAACACAGGAACATGCCCAAAAATTGCGCGAACTGACCAATCAAATTTTTGCTGAAAAGAATGCCGCTAAAAAGAAGCTGTTGTTAGCCCAGCACCGCCAATTGTTGCAGGCAAGCAAAGCGGGTGCAAACAACCAGCCGTCTAGCCCAGCGGCTGAACAGAACGATTAACGACAGACGGAAAGCACACGACTTAAAAACCACCGGCAATAATGCGCACCGCGCTGGCTGCGTCGCCGAGAAATACCTTGGGGCGACTCCGCACTACAGGTGTGCGTTTATCTTGGTTTGTGTGAATAAGCCACAAATAATATTAACAGCTTCCTATTATGAAATTCAACGATACCGGCACACTAAGCCATTGGCAATTGGACAGCATTAATGTTATTGAGCCACTGCATTGCAAAGAAAATGGCAGTTTGCGTGGCGGTGCGTACCTTTGTCTGCCCAATTTTGAGGAACTGTCACCGCCGTTTAGCGTCAAGCATGGCGAATATAGGATAACGGCTTGCGGCAGCCAGTTGCCCCATAAAAAAATCCTTGCCGCACCCGCCGAAAGCAACTGGGGCAATATTGAAGTCACAACGGATTGGGACGAGGTTGAGGGCAATCAAAGCAAAACCCTCACGGTCAACACAACCCTCCGTGCGCTTTCTGGGACGGTTTGGGCAAGGCCGGGCTTTCATCCCTATTTTTCAGTCACGCAAAATAGCTTTATTACTATCGGCGCGACTCGGATAGAAGTGGCTTCGTTGCCGCACGACCGAATGCAATGCTACCCTGCCGCTTCGTTGGCGGAAACTGCCGTGCTGTCAACCAATAACTACTGCGCCTCTTTGGGTTGCAGTGTATACCTAACGGCTGCCAGCCTATCACTTGCGTTTGCTGTCTGGAGCGATAAAAAACATCAGTACGTCTGTATCGAACCGGTTATTGGCCTTCAAGGCGACCAAAATGGTTTGCCGACACCCTTTACGCTTGTTAAGGGCGATGAACTGGTTTTGCAGTTTACGATACATGTAACTAAAACAGGGCTTATGGTGCAGCCATGATGTCCCGTGTGTGGGATTTTGCTGTACACAAACTTTAACCCGCTAGACCCCACAAAAATGGTAACCTTAATAAGGTTAAATTTTCTTGAGGAATTGCTATGGGCCCACATTATTTAAGCCGTTTTTTCACCCCCCGTTCCGTTGCTATTGTAGGTGCTTCCGAGCGTGTTGAGAGTGTCGGCTATCGGCTGCTGTTGAACATGCAGGAAGCGGGCTTTGCCGGTGCCTTGTATCCGGTCAATAACAAGCGCGAGCAATTGCTGGGCTTAAAGGCTTATCCTGATTTGCTGTCCATTGCGGAAGATGTGGATTTGGTGGTGATTGCCACTCCGGCACCGACAGTGCCGGGGGTGATGCGGCAATGTGGCGAAAAGGGTGTTAATTCGGTAATTATTATCACCGCCGGATTCGGCGAGCTGGGCGAGGCGGGCAAGCGCTTGCAACAGGAAATTTTAGATATCGCCCATTTATACAGCATCCGTATGATTGGCCCCAATTGCCTGGGGATTGCCCGTCCCGATGGTCGGCTGAATGCCACGTTTGGCGATGGTGTGGTTAAAGACGGCACATTGGCTTTGTTGTCACAATCGGGTGCAGTTTGTACGGCTATCTTGGATTGGGCGAAGGCACAAGATATTGGTTTTTCAACTGTGGTGTCGATGGGCGGTGCAGCGGATATTGATTTTGGCGAGGTGCTGGATTATCTGGCGACAGATAGCCACACAACGGGCATTTTGATGTATGTGGAGGGTATCCGTGATGCACGCCGGTTTTTAAGTGGCCTGAAAGCGGCTGCACGGTTAAAGCCGGTGATTTTAATCAAGTCGGGACGGCATGAAGCGGGCTGTAAGGCGGCAATGTCACACACCGGTGCAATGGTGGGTGGCGATAATGTCTTCAATGCCGCTATTGAGCGGGCGGGGGTGGTGCGGGCCTATAGCATTGATGAGTTGTTTGCTGCAGCACGGGTGCTGGCAAATAATATCGTGGTTAAAGATGACCGTTTAGCGATTATCACTAATGCCGGTGGCCCCGGAGTGATGAGCACTGACCGCGCGGAAGATGTCGGGATAACCATGGCGACCTTAAGCGATGCCAGTTTGGCGGCTTTGGATGCGGTGTTGCCGCCGCATTGGTCGCACGCCAATCCCATTGATATTTTGGGTGATGCCACCTCTGAACGTTATCAGCAAGCCTTGGCGGTGTGTCTGGATGACGGGCAAATTGATGGTGTGCTGGTGATTCTGACCCCGCAAGCGATGACCAACCCCAGCCAAGTGGCGCAATGCCTGATTGACGGTGCAAAAAACAGCAACAAACCTGTGTTGGCGGCTTGGACGGGCGGCACTAAGGTGCAGGCAGGGCGGAATTTGTTTGCGGACAGCACTATCGCGCATTTTAATACCCCGGAAACGGCGGTTGACGCGTTTGCTTTTTTAGCCCGCCACACCCGTAACCAAATCTTGCTGAAACAAATACCCGCACCTGATGGTACGCCCACAACACACGATGTGGAGGGGGCCCGGCTAATTATCGGCAGGGTGTTATCGGAAGGCCGCGATATATTGACCGCCCATGAAGCGAAAGCCGTACTGGCTGCTTTCCATATTCCGGTGAACCTGACTGTGCCGGTTTTTTCTGCCAAAGATGCCATGATCGCTGCCGAAACACTGGGCTTTCCGGTGGTGCTAAAAATTAATATGTCCGCCTTTAGCCATAAATCTGATATTGGCGGTGTTCGCCTTAATATCCAGAGTGTGCAGGACGTTTCGCGGCACTTTAACGAAATGGAAGCGGCAATCAAGCAAAAATACCCTGATATCGACACGGTCGGCATGACCGTGGAGGCTATGTTCAAATCGGCAAATGCCCGTGAACTGATGGTGGGCGTGGTGCGCGACCCTGTGTTTGGCCCTGCCATCAGTGTGGGCTTAGGCGGCACGTTGGTGGAGATTTTGCAAGATAACGCCATTGCCATCCCACCACTCAATACTTACATGGCGGAGCAAATGCTCGCCAAAACCAAGGCGGCAAAATACCTGAGGGCTTTCCGGCAGATGCCTGCTGCGAACCGACAAGCGGTGATTGATGTTTTGCTAAACGTTTCGGCGATGGTGAGCGAGTTGCCGGAAATTTTGGAGCTGGACATTAACCCATTGATGGTTGATGAACAAGCGGCGATTGCCGTAGATGCGCGTATTAAAGCGCACAAACCGCACCAGCTAAGCCGTTATGCACACATGGCCATCCATCCTTATCCGCACGAGCTGGCGCAACAGCAGCAATTGGCCAATGGCACCAATATTACGCTGCGTCCGATACGCCCGGAAGATGCTGAGATGGAAAGCCGTTTCGTCGACCGCCTTTCGGAACGCAGCAAGTATTTCCGCTTCCGCCAATCGTTGCACGCATTAACACCCGATATGTTGGTGCGTTTCACGCAAATTGATTATGACCGGGAAATGGCTTTTGTGGCAGTCACTGAAGATGCCAGCCTACCCAAGGAGCTGGGCGTAGGGCGTTATATTATTAATCCGGATGGTCGCTCAGCGGAATTTGCCTTGGTGGTGGCGGACGATTGCCAGTGCCTGGGCATTGGTTCGCGATTACTGGTGATTTTAATGGCCACTGCCAAAGCCCAAGGGGTTGTTATGTTTGAGGCGGAAGTGCTGGCGGGCAATGCGGGCATGTTGGCGTTACTGGCAAAACTGGGCTTCACTATTGAGCCGTCCGACCCCGACAACGAGCTGAATCGGGTTTTCAAGCCATTATAAAAAATACAGTGCATTAAAAAATGAAAGTTGCGGACATTGCTTTAAGCCAATAAAGCCGGGCAAAAAAAAAGCCATCAAACGGATATTGAATTAAACTGGCTTTTTTCGCCATTTTGTAACTAAGCTATTATCCGACTCAAGAAATGATCCTGTTCACTAAAATGCACGGCCTCGGCAATGATTTTATGGTCATTGATGCCATCAACCAAGAAATTGTGTTAAGTGAGGAAAACATCCGCCAACTTTCTGACCGTCATTTTGGTGTGGGTTTTGACCAACTGTTATTAGTGGAACCGCCACAAAGCACTAATGCCGATTTTAAGTACCGTATCTTTAACGCAGACGGCAGTGAAGTAGGGCAATGCGGTAATGGTGCCCGCTGTTTTGCCCGCTTTGTACGCGATAAGCAACTCAGCCTTAAAGACCACATTTGTGTTGACACCCATTCCGGGCAACTGATGCTGAGTTTTGAAAACGATGGCATGATCACTGTCAATATGGGGGTGCCACGCCACGCACCATCGGAGATACCTTTGCTTGCCGAACAGGAATCACGTTTTTATACGGTTACTGTCAATGGTCAGGAACGTGCATTTGGAGCTGTTTCTATGGGCAACCCGCACGCGGTTATACAAGTGCATGACATAAAAAATGCGCAAGTGGAAATATTGGGCAAGGCTTTAGAAAGCGATGCCCTTTTCCCCGAACGGGCTAATATTGGTTTTATGCAAATCATTGACCGGTCAAATATTAAATTGCGCGTTTATGAGCGTGGCGCAGCCGAAACCTTGGCCTGTGGTAGCGGCGCGTGTGCCGCCATGGTGATCGGCTTTGAACAAAACCTGCTGGACAACCATGTGGCGGTTGAGTTGCCTGGCGGTATATTACAAATTGCCTGGGCGGGGCGGGGGCATCCGGTGCTGATGACCGGCCCGGCTGAGTCGGTTTTTGAAGGCCGGATTGCCCTTTCTGGTGAATCCATATCGCTCACTGGGCTGTCTTCTGACGAAGTGGAAAATTATTTGTTGCAGCACCCCGATTTTTTCAATAACCATCTAAATTTATTGGAAAAACTGAGCATCCCTCATCCTAGCGGCAACGCCGTGTCGTTGATTGCCAAGCAATTGGAGATTTTCCGAAGCCGGCATCATGAACTGGAAAATCAGCTGGGTATGCTCATTGATATTGCCAAAGACAACGATGCATCATTTAACCGGATGCATAAATTGACGCTGGCATTGCTGGATGCCGAAACCTTGGAGCAAGCTGTCCACCATTTGGAAATTGTCTTGTCCGACTATTTTTTGACCGATTTTGTGGCTATCCGGATTATCCACGCCGAACCGGCCAGCCACCTGCCCGGATTGTTTATCGCGCCCGGCAGCGATAAGCTTAGACCTTTTTTGGCGGAACTGTCCGGCAACCAACCCAGCTGCGGCGTGCCCACCATCGAGCAGGCGCGGGAATTGTTTGGCGATGCAGCGTTACAAGTCAGGTCTTGCGCGATTGTACCCATGGTTTTCACCGAGTTTGAAGGCATTTTAGGGATTGGCAGCCGCGAAAAAGACCGCTTCCATCAGAGTATGGGGCATTTATTTTTGACCCAAATGGGCGAAATTATCGCCACGCGACTGGTTGCGTTGTTGAAATAACCCATGTCTCCAGATGCCGAAGCCCAATTGGCCGGTTTTTTGCGGCAGCTTAATGATGTCAGGCGGGTATCGCCGCATACCTTAAACAGTTATCGGCGCGACCTGAAACAATTGGGCGGTTATTGCCAGCAAAAAGCCATTGCCGACTGGTGCGGATTGCGAACCCACGACATCCGCACACATATAGCCGCACGGCATCGAAGCGGGTTGGGTAGCAAAAGCCTGCAAAGGGAATTGTCTGCCATCCGCAGTTTTTTTAATTACCTGTTAAAAAACAGCCTGATGGACAACAATCCTGCGCAACAAGTCAAAGCCCCGAAACAAGCGCGAAAGTTGCCCAATACGCTGGATGTTGACCAAGTGAACGGTTTGCTGGAAGGGGCCACTCATGGGATTTTGGATATCCGCGATTTGGCCATGTTTGAACTGTTCTATTCTTGCGGTTTGCGCCTCAGTGAATTGTCGGGACTCAATTTAACGGACATTGACCTGCGTGACCGCTCCTTAATGGTCGTCAACGGCAAAGGTGGCAAATCGCGGGTTTTGCCGATTGGCGGCAAGGCTGTAAGCGCCCTCGAAAAATGGTTGCCGTATCGGTTAAAAATGGCCCAACCGCCCGCAACTGCGTTGTTTGTTTCCAATCGGGGACAGCGGCTTGGGCAGCGCAGTATCCAACTCAGGCTAGACTTGTGGTGCAAAACCCATGGCATTGATGCACATGTCCATCCGCACATGCTAAGGCATTCGTTTGCCAGCCATTTGTTGGAATCCAGCCAAGACTTGCGGGCCGTTCAGGAGCTACTGGGGCATAGCAATATCAGCACCACGCAAATTTATACGCATTTGGATTTTACCCATTTGGCAACGGTTTATGACCAATTCCACCCCAGAGCCAGAAAAAAATAACTGCACTGAAGGGAGTGGACTAGGATAATGGGCAACAAAACTTGTGCCGTGCCTATGCTCAATAGCGGAAAAAAATCATAAAACCTGCTACTATGTCCAATATTTAAAAATAGCGTAACCGGTTTTTTCGCAAACACTTCAAAGGATACTAGAAATGACGGCAAACGAATTCCTGGACGATGAAAAACCAAGAGGTATCCTCTGGATATTTGGTGTTTTCCTTGGCGTTGTAATGACTGTCCTGATTATTCTAGGTGCTTGGTGGGGTAGCGAGCCGGGGCAGTTTAACATTATCGACGAAGCCCAGTTACGGGCGAAAAACACCCATTCTTCGGATAACATTCCGGTCGGTTATGTGTATACCAATACCTTGGCGCATATTGCCGAAACCTTGCTTTACAAACCCGGCGGTTATATCACAAACGATGTCGGCCCGCCGGGGGTGTTCCTTGATAACGTGCCCAATTGGGAATACGGTGCATTGGTGATGCTGCGGGACGCCACTTCCGCCCTCAGAAACCATTTTGCCCGCGACCAGTCACAGTCCGCAGAAGACCCTGACTTGGCGATTGCCGAGCCCTATTTCTATTTTGAGAACGATTCATGGGCATTACCTTCGACTGAAGCCGAATACGAAAAAGGCATTGAAGCCTTGCACAAGTATATGGAGCGCCTGCAACATTTTGGTGGCGATGTGAAACGCGCACAATTTTATTCTAGGGCGGACAACTTGTGGCAATATACCGAGGTGGTCATCAAACGCTTAGGGGGCTTGTCCACCCGCCTTGCCGCGAACAGCTCCGGCTCAAACTTGGGGCCGGGCCTGACCGATGTGGAACGTGAGCAGGCTGAAAAACAAGGCACGCCGTTACCTAAAGTATCTTGGTTGGAAGTGGATGACGTGTTCTACGAGGCACGTGGTGCCAGCTGGGCTTTGCTGCACATCCTGCGGGCCATAAAATATGACTTTGAAGACATCCTACTCGACAAACGCGCGATGCGTACCGTGGACATTATGATTAAGGCAATGGAAAACGCATTGCAGCCGATCACTTGCCCGATGATCTTAAATGGTGATGGTTACGGTATTTTCGCCAATTATTCGCTGACTATGGCCAACTACATCGCCCGCGCCAACGCCGCTGCGCTGGACTTGCGCGATATTATGAACAGAGGTTAGATAGTGCTGATGGATGAAAAAATAAACTTTAACTTGGCGCAAGCCAGCACTTGGAAACGCATTTTCTTTATGCTGATTTTTTTGGCTATTGACAGTGTGGTGCGGATGCTGCTGATGCTGGTGATCTTTGTACAGGTGGCAACGGTGCTGTTTTCCGGCACGCCTAACACGAATATCCTTAATTTCGGACGTAGCCTGTCAACGTACACCTACCATATTTTTCTGTTTTTGACGTTTAACACGGAAACCTTGCCATTCCCCTTTTCTGACTGGAACATCACGGCAGAATTAGACCTTCCCGCTACGGACATACGTAAAGAGGGTTAACCCTGCCCCATCGCCACCAAGGCTTGCAAGCCCCCCCCTAAACTCCTAAGGGTGGCTTGCTGGAATTAAGCCTAATCTTCTTCATCCTCATCTAAATCTTCATCCTCAGGATGTTCAGATGATAGTGCGTCCTCCGTGTTAAGCAGTTCTTTTAGATAACGGTACAACAGACGGGCCGATTTGGGCGGATTGCCAGTTGCGGCTTCTTTTTGGACGTTTCTAAGTAACTGCCTTAGCTGTTGTCTGTCGCCATTCGGATGTTCATCAAACAAATCCGCTAATGCGGTATCGCCTTCGGCAATCAGCCTATCCCGCCAACGCTCGGCAATATGATGCTCCCTGACCGCATGTGCGCTTTGGTTTTTTAGCCGCGCAAACTGTTCTGTCACAGCATCCAGAATTTCGCCATCCAATTTATGCAGCTTGCCAGCGGCATATTTCAATAAACGCTTACGCGCCCCTGTTTGCCCCATACCGCCAATCTGTACTATGGCTTCGTGTATATCCTGCGGCAAGCCTAACTGCTTTAGGTTGCTTGCGGACAAGGCGGACATTTCATTGCCCAGATTAAACATGGCGGTGATGTCTTTTTTGATTTTGGTTTTGTTGGGCCGGACTGCATAATATTCAATCTCATCTTCGTTTTCTTCTTCGTCAAGGTATTCTTCGATCATAATAAATTTAGTGTTAGGGAAACCCGCCCAATAATGGGGACGGTTAGGCTACTTTTGCATAACGGGCAAAATCGATTGCCAAGCCCGAATTTTTTGCTCTACCGTGATTGCCGCATAGGCAGGGCTTGTGGATGGCAACCGCAAATAGCCAAGGTCTGGCTTATGTGCTTGGACAGTAGGCTGAACGTGTTTTTTATACAGCTTTTCCGCCATCCCACCATTAAAACACACGGTTTTTATAGTGGGGTGCTCGGTAAAAAAACTGGCTAAATTATTGGCACTGACAGTGCCCATATCAATACCGGAATCCAGGCTGCCCTTACGCCGACAATAGTGCAAAACATCCCATACGGCTATGCTGTTTGCCATCAGCGCTGATTTTCGCTGCGTATAACTGGCATCGTCAGGTATGTTGAACAGTGCGGCCATAATAGCCCAAAAAGCATTTTTTGGATGCCCATAGTATTGTTGTTTTTGCAATGACAGCTCGCCGGGCATTGAGCCGAGTATCAACAATTTTGCATCAGCCGACACAATGGGCGGGAAGCCTAACTTATCGGTAAAGGTATTTGGCTTCATAAAAATTAACTTGAATTTTGTACCGCCAAATTTGCGATAATAGCCAGCCATTCGTTTTATAGGATAAGAAGTTAACCATGTGGTTTAAAAATCTTAACGTGTTCCGCCTTACCGAGCCATTTGCCCTGTCTGCTGCCGAGCTTGAACAAAAGCTACAAGCCGCGAGCTTCCGCCCCTGTGCCCCTCATGAAGAATCGAGCTTTGGCTGGACACCACCCATCGGTAAAATTAACGCACCTTTAGTTCATTCTTGCAACGGTTTTATGATGCTGTGCGGAAAAAAAGAAGAACGGGTGTTGCCCACTGCGGTGATCAACGAAATGACGCAAGAGCGGATTTTTGATGCTGAAGACAAACAAGGCCACAAACTGTCAAAGAAAGAGCGGGCCGCCATCAAAGACGAGTTGATTTTTGAATTGCTGCCCAAAGCCTTTACCTTTAGCCGTAAAATTTTTGCTTATATTGACACGCTAAACGGCTTTATTGTTGTTAATAGCGCTTCTGCAAAAAGTGCCGAGGATTTGTTGAGCTATTTACGCAAGACCTTAGGATCGCTCCCTGCACAGCCATTAACTTCTGCTGAAAAACCAGGGGCTATCATGACCACATGGCTGACTGATCAAGCGTCGCCTGGTGATATTAACGTGGAGGATGAATGCGAGTTGCGCTCACCTGAAGAGGCGGGTGCGATTATCCGCTGCAAACGCCATGACTTGAGCTTGCCAGAAATTAAAAACCATCTTGATTCAGGCAAGCAAGTCATAAAACTGGCCCTTAATTGGGCTGACCGTATTGCCTTTGTGCTAGATGAAAACCTTACCATCAAACGCTTACGCTTTCTTGAGCTGGTTAATGACCAAGTCGCGGACATTGAAGCGGAAGATGAGGTGGCACGTTTTGATGCCGATTTTTCAATTATGTCCCAAGAGATTGCCAACTTTTTGCCCCGTCTATTGGCTCTATTCGGCGGCGAGAAAATAGCCTAGTCGACCCTGTTCAATCTTATTTTAATCAATAAGGCTGGAACAGCGGAAGGCGAAAAAAAAGCCCAGTGGAATCGCCACTGGGCTTTTTTCACATCAGCACAATGATGATTATTTCATCATTGATTTTTTGAACATGCTGTCCAATTTGCTGTTTGTGTCTTGTGCATATTGGGCAGCACGGTTAGCAGCAGCTTCAGCAGAAGCAGCTTTTGAAGCAGCATCAGCAGCTGCGCTTTGTGCGCTAGCAGCATCAGAAGAAGCTTGTGCTACAGAAGTTTTCAAGCCGTCGATTTGCGCTTGCAGGTTGTCAATGTCTGAAGTGCTTGCACAACCAACAGCAGTTGCAGCAACCATAGCGATCAAAGTCAATTTCATTACGTTTTTCATACTTTATTTCCTATTTAGAGTTATTACTACAAAAAAATCATAGCTAGGTCTAATTCTAGCATCATTTTTTTGGTTTTTCAGCATTATTTTATTTTAACTACCGTTCCAGGGCTGACCAATTGGCTCAAATGGTCTATTTGTCCATTAGTTAGCGCAATACATCCATGTGTCCAATCAAAATTTTCATGGATTCTTTTGTCGGCAGCACCCAAGCCATGGATGCCGATTTGTCCGCCTAGCGGGGTGTTTTGCGGAGGAATTTGGCTAAACTGATGGGCTGCTATGATGCGGTTATAGGTGTTTTCATCAATTAATTTATTGAGCAGTGCCTTTTCGGCATCTTCAACGGAGGGGTAATTAAGTCCAAAAAAGCGCCGGAACGTGCTTTTTTCGCCCACCCATCCGATACGGTAACTGCCATGCGGGGTGATATTGTCGCCCCGATGTGATTTTCTTCCGGCACCACCGCGTCCAATGGCTATTTTATCCAAAACTTCAATGGTTTGCTCACCTTTTTTTACTTCGATTTTGCGGGCACCGGTATCCACTAGCAGCCAGATATCATCATCAGCCCAAGCAGGCAATACACACAAACTGCAATACAACATCAACACTATTCGTAACATATAAAAATCTACACTATAAAAGGGATTTGGTGTACTTTATCCAATCCACACTTAAGGCTCAACTGTCCCAGCAAGGATTAAACATGCAAATAGAAACTATTACGACGCATCCCTTCAGCGACCAAAACCCCGGCACATCTGGACTCCGCAAAAAGGTTAAAATTTTTCAGCAACCTGGTTATTTAGAAAACTTTGTCCAAGCCATTTTTGATTCTTTGGAAGGCTACTCGGGCAAAAGCTTGGTTTTGGGCGGGGATGGCCGATATTTTAACAGGGAAGCAATCCAAACCATCATTAAAATGGCCGCCGCCAATGGCTTTGGCGAGCTGATCATAGGCCAAGGCGGATTGCTCTCTACCCCTGCCGCCTCTCTTATCATCAGGAAATATGGCGCATTTGGCGGCTTGATATTGTCAGCCAGCCACAATCCCGGTGGCCCGGATGAAGATTTTGGCATTAAATATAACGTCAGTAATGGCGGCCCAGCCACTGAAAAAGACACTGCTTTATTCTACCAACGCAGCTTAGTTATTGACAACTACAAAAAGGCCATTATGGCGAATGTGGACATTGACCACATTGGCGTTCAAGAGATTGAAGGAATCAAGCTTTCCATTATAGACCCTGTGGCTGATTACGCCGAATTAATGCAATCCATTTTTGATTTTAAATTGCTTCGGGACAGCATCAGTTCAGGTTATCTGACCTTGCTGTTTGATGCCATGAGCGCCATTACCGGCCCTTATGCCAAGCGCATCCTTATTGATTTACTGGGGGCACCGACCGGGTCGGTGATTAATGCCGAGCCTCTGGAAGATTTTGGTGGCCACCATCCCGACCCTAACTTGGCCCATGCCCACGAATTGGCGGCATGCATGTTCAGCCCAGAAGCGCCCGCCTTTGGCGCCGCTTCGGACGGCGATGGCGACCGCAATATGATTACCGGTAGCCAGATTTTTGTCACGCCCAGTGACAGTTTGGCGATTATGGCCGCCAACGCCCATTTGATTCCTGCCTATGCGAAAGGCTTAAGTGGTGTGGCACGCTCCATGCCTACCAGCCAAGCAGTTGACCGTGTCGCCGCCTGCTATAAAATCCCTTGTTATGAAACGCCCACTGGCTGGAAATTTTTCGGCAATTTGTTGGATGCAGGAAAAATCACTTTGTGCGGTGAAGAAAGCTTTGGCACCGGCTCCAACCATGTACGGGAAAAAGATGGCTTATGGGCGGTGCTGTTTTGGTTGAATTTGATTGCCAGAAAACGCCAATCGGTTGCTGATATTGTGCAGGAACATTGGCAAAAATTTGGCCGCGACATTTATTGCCGTCATGATTACGAGGCTGTTGAAACAGCCATAGCCAACAACATAGTGGATAATCTCCGTGCCCAGTTGCCTAGCCTGCCAGGGCAATCGTTTGGTGAATACACAGTCAAATTTGCCGATGAATTTTGCTATGAGGATTCGGTGGACGGCAGCATCAGCAAAAACCAAGGCATCCGTATTGGCTTTGAAAACGGTTCACGGATTGTGTTCCGTTTATCGGGAACCGGTACTGTTGGCGCAACCTTAAGGATTTATCTGGAAAAATTTGAAGCGAATGCCGACTTGCACAATCAAGATGCCCAAACCGCGTTGGCATTTTTGATTGAATTGGCGGAACAGTTATGCCAAGTCAAAAAGCTGACCGGTCGGGTTGCACCTGATGTGATCACCTGATTTTGCACCATACTAGGCAGGCGTAACGGCAACGCCTGCCAGTGTTGGACTTTACCCCAAATCTTGGGTCAGGTAATGCAAGGAACAAATCAACAGCACACCTAAAGCAATCAGCGTTATTTGTTCCAATGACGCTTTCAAATCGGTCTTTTTATGCAGGGACGGAATCAAATCGGCCACGGCGATATATATGAAGCTAGAAGCCGCTAGCGCCAAGATATACGGCAGGCGGCTTTGTACTCCATCCAAACCGAAATATGCCGCCAAGCCACCCAATAGCGTTGCTAAACTGGCCAGCATGTTGTAGACAAAAGCTTTCCTGATGGAATAGCCACTCTGCAATAATATGGCAAAATCACCGACTTCTTGCGGAATTTCATGGGCGGCAACCGCCAAGCTGGTGGCAATCCCTAATTGCACATCGGTCAAAAATGCCGCTGCAATCAGGACGCCATCGACAAAATTATGAATGGCATCACCCATAATTATGATCGCCCCTACAGATTGGGCAATACCATGCTGATGTCCGGCGGGGTGCGGGTGGTCATGGGCAGTCTCGTCGGCATGGACTTCACATTGCCCATGGTGGCAATGCCGCCAAATGAGCATTTTTTCCAGCACAAAGAACAACAGAATACCCGCCAACACTGTGGCCGATAAGGCTTGAAATTGCTCTGGCCGGACACCGGCAAACGCTTCGGGCAACAACCCCCAAAAGGCTACAGCCAGCAAAGCCCCTACGGCAAAACTAATGCCATGCGGTAACAAAGACTGTCTTAGACGCTCTGGCATCAATAAAAAAGCACTGGCGGCAATGACGCTCAGCAAGCCGCCTAAAGATGTAAAGACAACAATTAACCCTAATAATCCCACTTTATTCTGATCTCCATATCATAGTTGCCATGCGTCCGGTTTGGGCTTCGCGGCGATAGGAATAAAATCGCCCGGCATCGGTCATGGTACACAACCCGCCACCATAAATATCGGCCTCGGCAATCCCTAATTGGGCCAATTCCAGCCGTGCCAGCCGATAAATGTCCGCCAGCCATTTGCCGTTTGCTTGCGCCTTGAAGGCTTGGTTGTTTGTGCTTGATTTGGCAGTAAATGCGCTGTAAACATCGGCACCCACTTCAAAACAATGCCCGCCCAAGGCTGGCCCCAGCCATATCTGATATTTTTTCTTTGGCATTGCCAATATGGTGTTGCTGATGATGCCAGCATGTAGTCCCCGCCAACCGGCATGGATAGCTGCTATACAACTGCCATCTTCGGCGCGCACCAATAGTGGCAGGCAATCAGCCGTCATCACCACGCAAACCACGTTGGCTTGTCGGGTATAGCTGGCATCCGCTTGTGGCACGGGCACGCTGAAGGGGGCTTCAATGAAGCTATTGCTATGGGTCTGCTGTAACCAACAGGGTTCGGCGGGTAAGCCCAAGTTTTTTTTAATAAGTGTGCGGTTTTGTGCAACGTGGCTAGGATTGTCACCGACATGGAATGCCAAATTAAGGCTGGCGAAAGGTGTGACACTCACCCCGCCCGTCCGTAAGGTGGTCACGGCATGAATGTTGGGCTGCTCTGGCCAGTCTGGCAGCAGATAATGCAGGGGGCTATTCATTTTCAGCCAATGCCTCAAGCATATCGGTCATATCGTCCGGTAACGGCTGTTGCCACTCGCAATATTCTTCAGTGACGGGATGGACTAACCCCAATTTGGCGGCATGTAATGCTTGGCGCTTGAAATTACGCAAGGCATTTTCTAAGCGTTCATTGCAACCGGGCGACATTTGGAAGCGCCCGCCGTACACCGGATCGCCTAGTAGCGGAAAACGCACATGCGCCATGTGCACCCTTATCTGGTGGGTACGGCCTGTTTCCAGTTTGACCCGAATGAGGGTATGCAAGCGAAAGCGCTGCTCGACACGATAATGGGTGACGGCTTCTTTGCCGCGTCGGCTCACCGTATAGCGCTTGCGGTCGGTGGGATGCCGTGCGATGGGTTCGTCAACCGTGCCCCCTGCGGTCATGCGGCCTTTGGAAATGGCCAAATATTCGCGATTGATGCTGCGTTCCTGCAATTGTTGGGTCAGGCTATTATGGGCTTGCAAGGTTTTGGCAACCATCAACAAGCCGCTGGTATCCTTGTCAATCCGATGGACTATGCCAGCCCTCGGCAAGGTTTCAAGGTTCTGGTCATGGTTGAGCAGTGCATTCAGCAGTGTGCCATGCCAATTGCCCACCGCCGGGTGCACCACCAGACCTGCTGGCTTGTTGACCACCAACAGGCTATCGTCCTCATAAATGATGTCCAAGGGGATGGCTTCCGCCTCTGAATTGATCACTGTCTCGGCTTCAGCATCCAAGCTGATTTCCTCCCCCCCTTCCAGCTTGTCCCTGGGCTTTAACTGCTCGCCGTTGACTTGAACCCGGCCTAATTTGACCCAAGTTTGCAGCTTGCTGCGTGAGTAATCGGCAAATAATTCCGCCAGCACTTGGTCCAGGCGCATGCCGGCCATTTCATTGGGCACTTCTGCCGTTAGCCTTGTCATAACAAGTTCTTCTGAATAACTCATAGTTAAGTTATACTCATAGGTGTATGGTTTATTAATAAAGTACAGCTTAGGCTGCGGAAAAACTGGTTATATTACAACGTGTCGTTAGTGCTATGCGATTAATTTTTGTTAAATGTCTATTTATTTGCTGTTTTGGCTTGGCAATGGTGGGCTGCTCATCTTTAGGCAACTTGTTTTCTGGCGGGGATTCGGAAGAGAAAAGCGAGGAAAAATACACCGGATGGAATTCTGCAAAGTTTCGTGAAGAGGCCAAAAAAAAGCTGGATGTCGGCGATTATGAAAAAGCCATAGAGCTGTATGAAGCGCTCGAATCCCGTTTTCCTTACGGGCAATACGCCGCACAGACACAAATTGATATAGCTTACGCCTATTACAAAAATAACGACAGCGAAGCCGCAACGGCTGCAGCCGACCGGTTTATCAAAACCAACCCGCGCAACCCGAATGTCGATTATGCCTATTTTTTAAAAGGCTTGGCCAATTATAACCGTGGCATTGGCTTTGTGGACCGGTTTTTACCGTCCGACCCCTCGCAACGGGACACCAGCAGTGCCAATGATGCGTATAAGAATTTTGAGGAACTGCTGAGCAAATACCCGCAAAGCCGTTACCGTAATGAGGCAAAATTACGGATGACCGCGTTAAGGAATAATATTGCCATGCATGAGGTGCAAGTAGCCCGCTATTACATTAAGCGCAAAGCTTATGTTGCCGCCGCCAATCGGGCCACTGGGGTGATCGAAAACTACCAACGCGCACCCGCTGTGCCGCTGGCACTGGAAATATTGCAAGAAGCCTATATTAATTTAGGCTTGACTGATCTGGCCAAAGACACGAAAAGGGTTTATGACTTGAACTTCCCCAATGGCACGCCTGTGCAAAGTGAAGGCTTGGTGACGTTCTCGCATCGGGTTTGGGATTTTATTGGGTTTGACAAATAATAGACTGGAATAACAAGCAGAAGCACTGCTTGTCACCAATGGAATGGGCAGTGTTTCTGGCTTTAGCTTATTAGCCCTGCATTTTTTTCTCAAGTTCCGCTTGGGTCAGGTGGCGTACTGATTCGCCTTTGATCATAAAAATGAGGTGTTCACAAATGTAGCAAGCGTGGTCACCGATACGCTCCATAGCGCGGACTGTCCATAGCATGTTGAGCATCCGGGTGATGTTTCTAGGGTCTTCCATCATGTGGGTGATCAGTTGGCGGACGATGCTGGAATATTCCCGGTCGACATTTTCATCTTTGCCGGTAATCAAGGTGATGTTATCAATATTCATCCTCGCAAACGCGTCCAATGCTCCATGCAACATGTCTTTGACCAATTCAGACATGTGTTGCAATTCATGGAATGGGTCGTTTTTATTGTCTGCATCGGATAGTTGAATGGCCATTTTGGCAATCCGCTCAGCCAAATCGCCAACGACTTCCAGTTCGTTGATGATTTTACTAACTGTCAGCAATAGCCTTAGGTCTATCGCAGTGGGTTGACGCAGTGCTAAAATCTGGGTGCATTCCAAATCAATGCTCATTTCCAGTTCATCAATCTGGTTATCTTGTTTGATAACCATTTCAGCAAGCTCCAAGTCACCCGTTGTCAACGCTTGGATGGCGTTATCAATTTGCTGTTCGACCAGCCCGCCCATTATCAGGACTTTATTGCGTATGTCTTCCAATTCTTTATTGAACTGCCCTGAAATATGTTTGCCTAATTTGCCGTTATCCATGATCTGCTCCTTATTAGCCGTAACGCCCAGTAATATAATCTTCCGTATGCTTTTTCTTGGGGTTGGTGAAAAGTTCACCGGTCAAACCCATTTCGACCAACTCCCCCATGTACATAAATGCAGTGTAATCTGATACACGAGCGGCTTGCTGCATGTTATGCGTGACAATGACAATGGTGTATTTTTCTTTCAGCTCGTTGATCAGCTCTTCAATTTTTAAGGTTGAAATTGGGTCAAGTGCTGATGCAGGTTCATCCAGTAACAACACTTCAGGCTCAATGGCAATGGCCCGTGCAATCACCAGCCGTTGTTGCTGGCCACCCGACATACCTAGGGCATTGTCATTTAAACGGTCTTTCATTTCATCCCAAAGTGCCGCACCACGCAAAGCATTTTCTACAGTTTCAGCCAAGGTGCGTTTATCGTTGATACCTTGGATACGCAAACCGTAGGCGACATTTTCAAAAATGGATTTGGGGAAAGGGTTGGGCTTTTGGAAAACCATGCCGACACGTCGGCGCAGTGCCGCCACATTGACGCTTTTGTCATAAATATTTTGGTTTTCCAATAATATTTGGCCTTCTATCCTGACGCAGTCAACCAGATCATTCATGCGGTTTATACAACGCAATAAGGTTGATTTGCCGCAGCCGCTGGGGCCAATAAATGCTGTGACTTTTTTCTTGGCCATTTCCATGTTGACACTGTGCAGGGCCTGCTTTTCCCCATAAAACAGGTTTAAGCCGTCAACTTTTATGCACGTTTCCGTGCTGTCTTCCGGTTTTTGTTTCATGCCCATAATGGAGTTCATATTGATTGCATGGGTTCGGTTTTCGTTTGTTGTCATTTTAATTAACCTTCTAATGCCCGGTATTTTTCACGTAGATTGTTTCTGATTACTATAGCCGCCAAATTTAACGCTACGATGACTAACACCAGCAATAATGATGTGGCATAAACCAGTGGCCTTGCCGCTTCCACATTGGGGCTTTGAAAACCGACATCATAAATATGAAAGCCCAAGTGCATAAACTTTCTGTCCAAGTGCAAGAATGGCGCGTTTCCATCCAAGGGTAATGCGGGGGCCAGCTTAACGACACCCACCAACATTAATGGCGCCACTTCCCCGGCCGCCCTTGCCACCGCCAATATCAACCCTGTCATCATGGCGGGGCTGGCCATAGGCAAAACAGTCTGCCACAAAGTTTCAAATTTGGTGGCGCCCAAGGCCAAACTGCCTTCCCTGATGGATGAGGGGATACGTGCCAAACCTTCTTCGGTGGACACTATAACAACAGGCAACGTCAGCAAAGCTAAAGTTATTGAAGCCCATAATAACCCCGGTGTGCCAAAAACTGGTGCCGGGGCATATTCAGGGAAAAACAACCGGTCTATGCTGCCACCCAAAATGTAGACAAAAAACCCTAAGCCAAATACGCCATAGACCACTGATGGCACACCAGCCAGGTTATTCACTGCGATACGGATCAATCGGGTGGTAAAGCCTTGTTTGGCATATTCCCGCAAATACACTGCGGCAATCACACCGAAAGGCGTGACAATGACAGACATCATCAAAACCATGACAATGGTGCCAAATATGGCTGGAAAAATACCGCCTTCGGTATTGGCTTCTCGCGGGTCATCCGCCAAAAACTCTCCCACCTTGCTGAAATAATGGCTGAGCTTTTCCAACACCGTCATGGTGTTTGGCTGATAGATACGCACTATTTTGAAAAATGGGATGTCGGCTTCGCTGCCGCTTTCCGTTTTCATGACCAAACTGCTGCGTTTGGTTTGCGCGTACAAGCCTGCTAATTTAGCTTGCAGTGCTTGATAACGAGTCTCATAGCCTGCTTTTTCAGCTGCCAACTGTTGCTGTGCGGTTGCGTCCCAGCGCTTTTCAAGTTCCAGTTTTTTTTGTTGCAGGCGTATATGGTCAATAGCGTAATTTATTTTGCCAATTTCATTTTTTTCCAGCTGCTTTATTTCATCAATGAGCTGTTTGGCTTCCGCCATTTTATTGAAAGCTATGGCTAATGCCTCACTGCCAGATGCAATTGTTTTGCCTTCTTCCTTAACGGCTATTGGCTCACCGTAAAAATTTCCCCATTCGCGCCGCTCAATCACCGTCAAATTTTCGGGATAGTCTTGCTGCCTGATATTACGGGCTTGAATCCAGCGAAAATCGGCACCAGTAATGTCCCGGTTGCCGGTTTTTAACTGATATTGCAACAAATCCGTTTCACCATCGGCCATTTTATAACCAGCTGATCGGGCCATTATCGATGGTGTGCTGCTGGTGTCGACGATCTCGCCTATGATGGTTTGTTGCTGACCACCGGATTCCTGATAATTGATGCGTGCCACATCCGCCGGCCAGAAATGACCTAAGCCGCGTACCGTAACCAAGCTAAGCACGCCAATCACCATAATAAGGCAAACACTAACCGCCGCTGCTGTCAACCAAATCCATGGGCTGCCACTTTTAAACCATAATCTGATCATAATGAGCTATATTTTTCTCTTAGACGCTGACGGATAACTTCTGCCAAGGTGTTAAAAATAAAAGTGAACATAAATAAAACCAAAGCGGTGAGAAACAAAATCCGGTAATGGCTGCTACCTACTTCCGATTCTGGCATTTCAACGGCAATATTGGCGGCTAACGTCCGTAGCCCCTGAAATATACTGACATCCATAACCGGGGTGTTACCTGTCGCCATTAAAACAATCATAGTTTCACCCACGGCACGGCCCAAGCCAATCATAACCGCTGAAAATATACCGGGGCTGGCAGTCAAAAGCACGACTTTGCTCATCGTTTGCCAAGGTGTCGCACCTAAGGCCAATGAACCCACCGTCAAGCTTTTGGGCACACTGAAAATAGCATCTTCAGCAATTGAAAATATTGATGGGATAACGGCAAATCCCATGGCAAAACCCACCACCAAAGCATTGCGTTGGTCGTAACCAATGCCCCATTCGTTTTTGAACCAATCCCGTAATGTGCCATTGAACAGCCAGGCCTCCATGGGCACACTAATGGCGAAAGCCAACCAAGCAGCCCCTAAAATGACCGGCGCCAGCATCATTGCCTCGTAGCCTTCCGGTATTTTTTGTTGCAAAGCCTTGGGCAAATACTGCCAAGCAAAAGCGAAGCCGATCACGCCTAATGGCACGATGACTAATATGGCGAACAGACCCGAAAGATGCTCCTCAATAAAAGGCGCCAACCACAAGCCCGCCAAAAAGCCCAAAATCACGGTCGGCAGCGCACCCATTAGCTCAATGGCGGGTTTTACATACTGGCGCATTGGTGGGGTCATAAAATAGGCGGTGTACATCGCCCCCAACAATGCCAGCGGGGTGGCTATCAGCATGGCGTAAAAAGCTGCTTTTAACGTGCCGAACACCAAAGGGACCAGGCTGTATTTTGGCTCAAAGTCATTGTTTGATGCCGATGATTGCCATATATAATCGGGCTTAGGATAGCTTTCATACCATACCTGCTGCCACAATGACCTGAAAGACACTTCGGGGTGTTCGTTTTGCAATTGCCAATATTGCAAAGCCCCGTCATTGAGCTGTAGCAAAAAGGCATCCGCCCTAGGTGACAAAGCGATACTATCCATAGGCGTGTTGCCGATATGTTGTTTTATCAGCTCGCGTTCTGCTGTTGAGTTATAAACACCTAAATCACCTGCCCCATCAACTGTGACAAAGCCTTTGCGGCGTTGTTCGGTGACAATCTGCAATATCGCCTTGTCAGAAACCTTAAAATCCCTGATTTTTTGTATTGATTGTTTATTATTGGCCGCCCTGACCTTAGTCCATTGGGACACACGACCACTGCTATCACCTATCATCAAGGACAAATCGCCGTTCAAAAAACTGGCAGCGGTTATTTTTTGCCCTTGCCCAACCACATCGAGTGCTTGCACCAATACTGGGCTGGCTTTATCGCTTAGGTCAAAAATACTCAGCCGCTTGTCATCCGATAACACATAGAGCGTGTTGCCTTCTTTTTCTATTAAAACTTGGGTGATATTGGCTATTGACGGGGTCAAAATTGACTCAGTACGCGCCAAGGCAGATTCATCGGCAAATAACGACTCTTCTTTGGCAAGACTGACAATCCGCAATTTATCTGCCGATTGGGCGGCGATGACCGTACCGTCACCACTAGATTTGACGGCAATTTTATTGATCGCTGCCCCGCTATCGTCCAAGACTAACGCCTGCTCCCCTAATGGGTGGCTGATTGCAGGGGTTATGACACGGACATTATCAGGATAAGTGGTTTTATATTGGTTCCTTAGCACGATAGCGGAGCCATTGGACAAGCCATAGGCGACGATCCCTTCGCTTAGCGGGCTGCCTTGGGCAAAACTGGTGATTTGCACTCCGTCAGGAATAGCTATTTTTAGGGTTTTGAGAACGTCACCCGTTGCCAACTGAAAAAATATTATTTGACCGCTTTGGGTAAACCTAGCAGCCACTTCGTTCTGCTCTTCCGTTGCCAACAACAAGGTTTTGCCAGCCTGCGGTTGCGGCACAAGATAGCGCTTAAGCTCTTGGGCGGTTGCCGGAACAAACAAGGGATAAACAACATAAAGCAAATAAAAGAAAATCATCACTACGGCCAATATGACCGCCATGCCACCGGCGACAACGCCATAACCGGCCAGGGTGTCTTTTAGCAAACGCCATTTCTGATACGCTTCTGATGCCGTAGTATTTGCTTTGGGGTCATTTATATTCGCTATTTTTTCAGTCATGCAAATTGTTTGGTTTGAATTGCAATATTAAAAAAACTAACTGACACCTAAAATAGGCTCGCCAGTCAGTTTTTAGTTGGATCAATAGCCGTTAAGCCGCGTTGTTGGGCAACTAGGCTAACGGCCTAAAATAGCCAAAACTACTTAATTTTACCCAGCACTTTTTCTACAATTTTTGCAGGTAATGGGATATAGCCGTCTTTAATGACCACTTGTTGGCCTTTTTTGGACAAGACCATTTTTATAAACTCATATTCCAGTGGCGGCAATGTTTGGTTGGGCTTTTTGTTAACATAAACATAAAGGTAACGGGTTAAAGGATAGCTGCCTTTGATGGCATTTTCTGGTGTCGCCTCAACAAAATCTTGACCGTCTTTTTTTGCCAACGGCACCATTTTGACACCCGAAGTGGTATAGCCCATGCCGGAATAGCCGATACCGTTCAACGATGAAGTGACCGATTGCACGACTGAAGCTGAACCTGGCTGCTCGTTGACGTTATTTTTAAAATCGCCTTTACACAGGGCATGTTCTTTAAAATACCCGTATGTGCCGGATACTGAATTGCGCCCATAAAGCTGGATGGTTTTTGCTGCCCAGCCGGACACGCCTGCATCCGCCCAGTTTACTATGTCCGCTTCTGCACCACATTTGCGGGTGGAAGAAAAAATGGCATCGACTTGGGCAATGGTCAGACCTTTAATGGGGTTGTCTTTATTGACCATGACCGCCAAAGCATCGATTGCAACGGGGATACCAGTGGGTTTGTAGCCATATTTGGCTTCAAAAGCTTCAATCTCATCATCTTTCATTTCCCTGCTCATCGGGCCAAAGTTGGAAGTTCCTTCGGTTAAAGCAGGTGGTGCAGTGGATGAACCAGCTGCTTGAATTTGAATATTGATGTTAGGGTAAAAACGGTTAAACTCTTCTGCCCACAAGGTCATCAGATTGTTGAGCGTATCGGAACCCACGCTGGAGAGATTGCCGGAAATGCCGCTGGTTTTTTGGTATTCAGGCACGCCTGGATCAACAGTCATGACTGCCAAGGTATTGGTGCTGAACACTGCACTGGATAGAAGTCCAATTGCAAGCGCGAGGGACTTAACGGTTAAACATGATTTCATGGGCAATTCCCTAAAATTTTAATTAGACAAACTCTATATAATAAAGATAACAAGCTTATTAATTTTACATGACATCATTATTACACCCAAAGATTGCGCTAACACTCAGAGGCTTGAGGGTTTGGTCATCGCCACCAGCCCAGCACATCCCCGACCTAACCCATTCCATTTTTCCGGCATAGCAAGCCTGGCTAACGTGGCCGTAGGAAAGCCGATACCCGCACTATCGGCAGCCCTTTCATTTCCCAGCCACTCCACCAACAAACTTTCAAAGCTAGGGTTATGTCCAATCAAAAGTACGGAACGGGCAGTTTGGGGCAGTTCCGCCAACATAGCTTTTATTGCCCCGACACCCTTAAAATACAGCCGCTGGTCTATATGGATAGACTGTTGGTCAACAGCCAGTTGCCCACAAACGAGCCGTGCTGTTGCTATCGCCCGGTGTGCCGGTGAACTGATCCAAAGATCGGGAAACAACTGCTGCTGAAGCATCCATGCACCCAGTTTTTTAGCCTCTTCGACACCCTGTTGGCTCATTGGGCGGTCAAAATCTTCCAGTGTGTTATCGTGTTTGGCTTGTGCATGTCTAAGTAGCCATAGCTCTCTTTTCAATCCAGTCAGGGGCATGAGTTCCTACACAAGTTTGTTATAAATTGTCATGATACGCTATGAAATCAGCAACCCATTAAATCTCTTTAAAAATAAAAGAATTTTTCCTTTACTGAAGGCCCGGCTGGCTTAGTCAGAACAGACATTGGTGGAACGGTAAGGCAAAAAACTACCTGATTACCCATAAGCCTCAGCTAATTTAAGAAGCCTGCTCGGCATAGGCGGCGTTCTGACAGCGGCAAAAGGCAGCCGAGGCAGCATATCTTCCAGTTGAAACCTACGACTGGATCGATAACAAAACTCTGCCTGGTATCGTGGAAGATGCTTATGATTGATGGCATGGTACGTCCCATTGACCGCTCTTTTTACGTTGCCTATCTTGGTGTTAACCCATGTGAGTTCTTCACGGGCAACACTTTGCGGGCCGCCGCCCGTAATATGGTTAGGACTTTCGCTGACCTGAAAGGATTAGTGTATGTTATGCCTCATGATAACAAAGCAAAGATACATAGAATACCTGATCAGCACCCCGATAAATTACACCTGCCAGAACTTGTCGGAACATTTGG
>Ga0208259_1000004_pt1 | contig 152012 bp, 151 predicted proteins | sample CryBogCBH22May08_FD_184618 | JGI IMG/M metagenome (GOLD analysis project Ga0208259, IMG submission 184618) | Freshwater microbial communities from Crystal Bog, Wisconsin, USA - CBH22May08 (SPAdes) | ecosystem: Environmental > Aquatic > Freshwater > Lake | place: Crystal Bog, Wisconsin, USA... | reverse complement strand
CACTTCTTCAGGATGGGTGAGAATCTCTAACCGATGCCGCGCCCTTCGTTCTAATTCCCGTTCACTGAACATCGCTAATCCCTTCAATTAGGGGCTTAGAATGTCACCAATCTTTGTCAGTTTTACACCTTCAAGCGCACTTTCTGTCTCAATCCAAAGGGCACCGTGTAAGACATTTGCACCTGTACCGTAATTGGCAGCACATCGGTTTTCGCCAATCCGATCGTTCGGGTTCGTACTCTATGACCAGTTTCATCTCCTGAGAGACACTCTTAACCCGATAAGTCTTTAAGTCCGCGGGTCTTTAACTAATTTTGACGTCGAGCGGCACCAGCTGAATTTCCTTTAAATTTTAAGATCCGAATAAAGTAGTAAGCAGCAGTTAAACCCGATAAGTAGCCAATGATAAATACCACATCTATCGTATATGGATGATTGCGAAGTTGCCCAATAAAGGTTCCAGTCGCGATTGTAAGGATATAGAACAATGCTTCTACGAACAAGAATGAAGTAAGTGTTGCAAATCCCCACCATCTGTTTCTTCTATATCCAACTACTCCGCATAGGAACCACAAGAGTGTGAACCCAAGCAATATCGATGCTCTGATTGCAGGTAAGGGATGTGAAGAACTGTAGTAGTAGTGAAAAAAGTAGGGAATTTGCGCCGCGTAATTCAATATGGTGATAGAGACGAGCAATCGAAGTGAGACCGTCTGATTGCTCATAAGTTGAAGTTTAGACCTTATGAAACTCTCCTCACAGTTACGTTCTAACCGCCACCGTGTCATTTCCATCCCAATGTATTCAATGCCATTGATACTGTGTTCGCCCTTTTGAGATTTACCGTTGAATCAGGAAGTAACCGCCTTCTATGAATTAAGGGTGTTGCTTACGTTAATTCGCAATTAGACTCAGTTCCTATTAGGTGGAGGTTTCCAAGAATGCGAAAAATTGTCGTATATGAGTTGATGTCCTTAGACGGCGTCGCAGAGAAGCCTAATAATTTCATCATTGATTGGGATGAGATCATGGACAGTAACCTCGCCAATGTGATTGCAAAACAAGACGCTGTGATCTTGGGTCGCCGAAGTTATGACGAGTGGTCCCGATTCTGGCCCGAAAGCAATATCCAACCGTTTTCGACTTTTATCAACTCCACCGTGAAGTATGTCGCGACATCGTCTGCACTCGAATTCGACTGGTCCAACTCAACCGTGATTGACGGGCTTCTAGTCGACTTTGTTCGAGATATGAAGAATCGATCAGGAGGAGATATCGGGGTACACGCAAGTATCTCCGTAGTGCAGGCACTTCTGCAGGCTGGTCTTGTGGACGAAATTCACCTCGTGATCGCACGTGGGATAGCCGGCTCGGGACGGAGACTCTTTGAGGGATTGCCTTCCATACGGCTGACTCTGATTCAAAGCTTAATTTCTCCCACGGGTTACTTGTTACTCACGTACGAGGTCAACCACTAGCTCTGGTAAGAAATTAACCCCTTTCCTCAGACTCTGAATAAAATTTAGCCACCGCATTAAACACTTCTTTCGGCTCCCAAGTCATATCTGGGTAAGTTGTTCCATGCCTTCCACCTTCGAAGTACTTCACGAGACTCGAGGATGACCGGTCCACGTCGTATTTTGGATTTTCGCTATACGGCTTGAGTGGAAAAATGAATTGATCTATAAAAGTTCCGCTAAATCCGGCGTGGGCGAGCAATTTAAGGTTATCGATCAAGCGTTTAGCCTGGAGTGCCTCATCACGTTCATGAATGACTTTGAGCTTAGGCTTAATAAATCGTCCTATGACAGGAAATTGATGTAGTACGACAGAGGGTTCGTTACCAATTGTTGAGAGCATCCCCGTGACAGGTTCTGTGGTGGTGTTAAAGCCAAATCCTGTGTTGATAACGGGCTTGCCGTACGAAAACAAAGGCATAACTAGATCTATGTATTGGTCCTTGATCTGCTCCGCCCAGTAGTGGTCTACGCCGATAATATCGAAGACACTCCAATCGACTTTTTCCCAAACCAAAGAGCGATACATTATCTGCCCAGCAAATACCTTGCGCACTTCTGCCACAGCATTAATTAGAAAATCATTGAGCGGCTTATTGTGTCTACCTTCCGCGATACCGCCCTTACTCAGGTTCTTTGCTCTAGACATAAAGGTCTTACCCTCGATTATGCCTTGCATGAAGAGAGTGAACTCAGAACCAACACTAAATACCACCTTGCCTGGGTAGCGCTCATGTAAAAGTTGGGCTGCGCTTGCGGCTTCTAAAATGTAATTGAGGGTAGCCTCTGGCGATTTGTTATTCCAATCTGCCGGATTAAGCCAAGCATCAATCCCTTGGCTTAGGGCCCCCTCAGCAGTCAGAACTACTCTGTCGATGTTCTTTCCGCTAATACCGACAGCGTTGCAGTGCAAGTCCTGCTTTATAATTTCCAATTCTCTGAGGACGGTGACCGGGTTGTAGTCAGGACGCCAGTTGACACCCATTTCTGTGCCGACGTCATAATTAACACCCTTTACTATCATAAGTTTAATTTACCCTTAAAATAATGTGACATTGTTTCATCCCACGAGGCGCACGTTTCTTGCTCGAGCGGCGCTACTTCTACTAATTTCTAGTCTTTCTTAGATTGTTTCCAGGTGATCTTTTTTCCTTTAACGGTGAACTTTGAGAAAGGTGGAACTCCATCTTTTGCTTCTTGAAATCGCATTTTCTGCTCTTCTTGCTCAATGATTCGGTGCTCGCTACCAGGTTTAAGAATTACATCCAAAAGATTCATCCCCGCACTCGAGCTTCCGGGCCGCTTCTTACCAGTCCATTTAGAGCGTAACAATTGAATTACCCCTAGAACAATAATCACAATAACTAAGCCTGGGAGACTCAAAGCGAAAAAGATTGCCATCTATTCAGCGTAGCAAGGGCGAATGCCGTTTCCCAGTGCCCAGTTTCATCCCACTTGGGGCACTTTAACAGCCGATTTACTGGCCATGCACCGCACCACTAAATATTCCTCTTTCGATCGCCTGTTGAGATAGCAGGTACACCCCAAGAATTGGGATCAACATTAAGACCCCCACTATCGCAGTTCCACTTCCATACAAAAGTTCAAGTCCCATAGGTAGCGTGTAATGGCGTGGATCGTTGAGCAGGACCTTAGGCAATTGATAGCTATTCCAAAGGTTTAGGAACGAGAAGAAAATTACAACAGACCACAGTGAGCGCGAAAGCGGAATTCCAAGATGCCAGAAGAGCCCCCAATCACCCAATCCATCAATGCGCCCCATGCCTATTAAGTCTCCAGGCATTGCAGATACGAAATATAGATACGAGAGGAATGTGCCGAAGGGGTAGTAGGAACTGGCAATTATCAGTCCCCAAATGTTGTCAGTTAAATGAATCTTGTCCACCAGCACATAAAGCGGAAGAGCCATGGCGGTTATAGGAATCAACATAGTTACAAGTGTTATGAAAAGTAAGAATTTGCGAAACGGTATTTGCAGGATTGCCAAAACAAATCCGGCTGTAACGCTACTGATCACTGATATTGCAAGTGCAGTCAAGGAAAACAGGAGCGAATTCTTTAGCCAAGCAAGCACAATTCCATTTTGATTCATAAAGACAAATCTGGTGCTAAGTACGTATTGAGGTCCCGCTTGTCTGATCAACCATATAAAAGGTAGCAACACCAAAATTGTAAGTGCCCACAGCGTCAGGTTAATTAGTATGGAATTGCGCCTATCGATTCGATTACTCATTAATAAGCACTTCGCTTTAGGAAGTCGGTTTTGCGGATAAAGATGATGGCGATGATAACGCTGGGAATCAGCATATCGAGCGAGAGTGCCGTCCCGGCAGCAAAGTCACCCGCCTGAAATGCGTAGCTATACGCCACTTGATTAAGAGACCACCAGTTTGAAGGTAATCCAATTTTCGTTAGTAGTGCCGGTTCGCTATAGATTTGAATCGCAGAAGCAGTCAACAAAATGCCCATGTACCCGATATATCTACTGATCATCGGAATTTTTATTTTGGTTGCCAACTCCCATCGATTACAACCGTCTACCCGAGCTGCCTCTAAAATTTCATGTGGGATAGATCGAAGCGAACCATATTGAATTACGACCCAACTTCCTGCGCCGGAAGAGAATGCAACTCCGGCAATAATCCAAGCTTCATTATTTAGGTTCCAGTTCACATGATTGCCGATGAAAAACATCCAAATAAATACCGAGATTCCGCCGGAGACAATTCCTGGTAATAAAAAAACCAACCTCATGAATGTATTTCCTGGAACATGCGTTGAGTCCAGCAATAGTGAAAGTGCTAAGACTGAGACAATTGTGATGGGTACATATACAACCAATAGAAAAATAGAGTGGCCCAAATCTGGGATCACTCTAAAATCTCCAAGAATCTTATAAATAGTGCTGAAGCTACCGTTCAAATTTTTCCATGATGGCTTGGATACTTCATCAATTGCATATATAAGAGGGATAAATCCGCAAAACAACATCAATGCAAGATATGGAGAGATCATCAACAGGGGCGCTGCACGATATTTCTTCTTAAACGCCATATGAAGAATCCTATACGATTTATCCTTAAGAATTAGTGCAAAGCCTTATCTGGCTCCGTCCAATTTAAAGATGTAAACAGAATCTCTAATCCTGCACGAGTTGGACTCGCACAGAAGAGCCCCACTCTCCAAGTACGCGTTGGGTCTAATGGAGCTAGCCGGACCAATCGCCAATCATCATCACATTTGGCTCTAATTGTGAGTGCGTCACCGGTGCGCGAGAATCTTATGGAGACCTCTTTATTCATCCACTCTGGAACCGGCGCCACAGACCAGTCTGAGTTCTTGATAGTTACTACAGCTCCTAATTGTGGAAAGCCATCTGCAAACTCGACTCCGGCCTTAATCCAGTTCTCGTCATCGCTGTATGCAATTAAACCGGCCTGATCGAATTGCTGTGTGTAGTTGAGCTTCCACGTGAGTTCGAGAGCGGAATCTTCCGGAAAAGGGTTGAGCAAGGCATGTCCATTTGAATGAGTGAATCCATAAGAAGTCTTCTGCCAAAAGTCAGATTGCTCCTTGGCCAATACGGATAGACCTTCATCCGTCAGATTCGCGTGTAGCGGAGGATTCAGCCATTCACCGGAATTGAATTCATTCATAAGTGGATCCTATTGAGCGGTCGTCATCTGGATTCCAATATTTATGGTTAGGTTTAGCCGTGACTTTTGCCGAGCAGACTCAGAAGAGCCGATTACCCGCTGGCTTATACGCAATTGGACTCGGTGGGGTTGCCATTGGCTTAACGGAATTCGCCATCGCTGGTTTGTTACCTATCGTGGCTCATGATTTTCATGTTTCTACTGCCAAGTCGGGTGTTCTTGTATCTGGCTATGCAGCAACGGTAGCAGTGGGTGGAGTATTCCTCACCGGATTGTTAACAAAACTTGATCGCAAGAAGACATTGATTGGTGTGATGTTCTTCTTTGTTCTGGGAAACCTGCTGTCTGCGCTCGCTCATTCATTCGCATTGATGCTCTTGGGGCGTTGTATCTCTGCCCTCTGTCACGGAGCATTCTTCGGCATTGGCGCAGTTGTGGCAGTTAACTTGGTTTCGCGAGAACGTAGAAGTACCGCGATATCGATTATGTTCGGCGGAATCACCGTTGCAAATGTATTGGGTGTCCCTTTTGGAGCGTGGATTGGGCAGCGGTATGGATGGCGTGCTGCTTTGATGTCGATTGTTGTGATCGGGCTCTGTGCCCTTGTCGGCTTGACTTGGTTCCTACCGAACAAACTGGGGCACGGCGATTCCTCGCACAAGATCCCACTTAAAACCGAGCTCCTTGTATTTCGCAATAAGCAGGTCTGGCTATCACTTGCGATGACAGTCTTTGGCTTTGGGGGAATGTTTGGCGCTTATACCTACATCGTCTTCACTCTAGAAGATGTTTCGAAGTTCGCCGTCAGCACCGTTCCATCACTGCTCTTACTCTTTGGAGTAGGAGTTTTTGTCGGTAATTTCTTTGGTGGAAAGTTAGCTGATTGGAAACTCAATCGTGCTCTCTCTATAGAGATGTTGCTTCTTACGATTGTTTTGTTTGGATTTAGTTTGACTGCTCACAACAAGATTTGCACTGTCATCGCGCTCTTCTTAATGGGTGCACTTGGCTTTGCGCAGTCAGCAGCCTTACAAATGCGTGTGATGCACTATGCGGGAGAGGCTCCAGCGATCGCATCAGGAGCCAACATCACGTCATTTAATTTAGGAAATGCTCTCGGAGCTTGGCTGGGTGGATGGCTCATCTCGTTAAATCTCGGGTATTCATCTCCCCTGTGGGGCGGCGGAATAATTACCGGGATCGCACTCCTGGCCTTTGGACTGTCGTTCCTTACTGGAAGGCATCACAATTCGTGGTTGGAATAACAATGAATAGAGCAGTGATCACTTCTTTATTTAGCGAGCTCCCATAAGTGTCCATCGGGATCTGAGAATAATAAAGTTCGAATTCCCCATGGACGATCCATAGGACCATTTATTAATGGAACACCCAATTCGGCAAGGCGTACGGCCTGAGCATCAACGTCATCAACTTGGATGGTGAATTGAGATCGAGCTCCGCTCTCCTGTGGCGCGACGGGAGCTGGAGCAATCAAACCGGGAGCTTCGGTATCAGCCAAGAGGTTGATCATGGTTTCTCCGAATTTAAAGACGACTGAGTTTTCATCTTCGAAGATTGGATTCTTTTCAAAAACCCGCTCATAGAACGATTTAGCTACATCTTTATCCGCTACAAAGAGTGTGGTGGCGAAAATTTGGTTGGCAAAGCTCATGCACCTAGCCTAATTAATGGGGGAGTGAAAGCAACGATAAGTACTTTATAGTTCAGTATGACCTCAGCCTCGACCCCTCGATCAAAGTTTCTCGCACTCAATATCTCTGTGTCCCAAGACGGGTTTATGGCTGGGCCTAATCAATCTGAAGAGAATCCACTTGGCGAAAATGGAACCAAGCTTCATGAGTGGGTCTTTAAAACTCAGGCTTTTAGAGAGTGGATCGGACTTCCCGGTGGTGAAACTGGGCTCGACAATGATTATGCCGCTAGGGGATTCGAGAATATTGGCGCCACAATCATGGGTCGGAATATGTTTGCACCAAGTAGAGGTGGCTGGACTGAAGATGGTTGGCAAGGTTGGTGGGGCCCCGAACCTAAATTTCAACATCCTGTCTTTATCCTGACTCATTTTGCGCGGCCTGCGCTTGATATGGGAAATGGAACAGTCTTTCACTTTGTGACTGATGGAATTGAGGCAGCCGTTGATCTAGCGGCAAATGCCGCGCAAGGAAAAGTTGTTCGAGTTGGTGGTGGAGCACACGTTCTACACCAATTCCTCGAGGCGGGATTGCTCGATGAGATTCACACCGTTGTAGCCCCCGTAGAACTTGGTTCCGGTGAGCTTCTCTTTTCAAATCCGCGGGAGCAACTCAAGAATTACGAGGCACAAGAGCCAATTATTTCGGGCGAAGTAAAGCATCAGACGTATAAGAGGCGTTAGAACCCCGATTATTCAGTTGCCTTGAAATTCCAGTTATTATCAACTCCATGGATGGATCTTCGTTGCTCCAAAGAATTCGTGATGGGGTAATCGGTGACGATCAGGTTATGCATGGTCCGTATGGAGCCCGTCGCGTAACTTATGCAGATTACACAGCTAGCGGAAGATCACTTGCCTTTATCGAAGATTTCATTCGCGATGAGGTAATGCCGCGTTACGCAAATACTCATACGGAGTCGAGCGGTACTGGATTGCAAACATCTAGATTCCGCGAAGATGCCAGAAATATTATTCGCAAGTCTGTGGGCGCTACCGAGGATGACGCGGTTATCTTTGCTGGATCTGGCAGTACCGGTGCAATCGATAAATTGATAGGAATACTTAATATTCGCATTCCGGCTGACTTGGATAAGACCTGGAAGTTATCTGATCAGATTCCGATCGATCAACGACCCGTTGTCTTCATTGGGCCTTATGAACATCACAGTAATGAGGTCTCGTGGCGCGAAACGATCGCTCATGTTGTGACGATTTCAGAAGATGCCGATGGCCATATTGATATCGAAGATCTCAAGCGAGCTTTGGTTGCACACAGTAACCACCCCTTGAAGATTGGATCGTTCTCCGCGGCTAGTAACGTCACCGGCATCATCTCGGAGACCGATGAGATAACTCGCTTGCTTCATGAACATGGAGCGTTGGCTTTTTGGGATTACGCCGCTTCTGCACCCTATGTAGAAATTATTATGCATCCCGGTGACCCAATGGCGCGCAAAGATGCCATCTTCTTTAGTCCTCACAAATTTATAGGTGGCCCAGGTACCCCTGGAGTACTCGTGATCAACAAGGCAATCGCTCATAACTCGGTTCCAGTTGTTCCTGGCGGGGGAACCGTGGCATACGTAAATAGCGATGAACACATGTATCTACAGGATATTGAGCACCGCGAAGAGGGTGGAACGCCTGCAATCATTGAATCCATACGGGCTGGATTGGTCTTTCAATTAAAAGAGGCCGTAGGAGTTCCCTCTATTCAGGCCCTCGAGGCCAAGTTCTTATCCCGCGCCTTTGAGGCTTTTGCTGCTGAACCTAATATAGAAGTACTCGGCAATCTGAATTCCGAGCGCTTATCTATCGTCTCATTTGTCGTTAAAGGCCCAAGTGGCAAGTACCTTCATCACAATTTTGTAGTTGCCCTGCTTAACGACCTCTTCGGGATTCAATCACGTGGTGGTTGTTCGTGCGCAGGACCTTACGGGCATCGCCTTTTAGGAATTGATTTAGAGACCAGTTATGAGTTCGAGGCACAAATCGGCGGAGGATGTGAAGGAATCAAGCCGGGCTGGGTGCGCGTTAACTTCAACTACTTCCTCTCTGATGCCGTTGCCGATCACATCATTGAGAGCGTTCGATTCATAGCAAGAAGCGGACATCTCTTTCTGAGTGATTACCTCTTTGATCCCGCATCGGGGATGTGGCGACATAAGGCTGGCCCTGTTGAACCACCGCTGCGATTGACAGATATTTCGTATTCTGCCGATGGAGAGATGCGCTATCCGATTCGGGAAGATCGCGCACCAGAGAGTGCACTCAAGGATTATCTAAGCGTGGCGATGGCACTAGCTTCCAAAAAAATTGCCGCTACAACTCCAGATGAAGCTGAACTGATTGAACTCGTGGGAGCGAGATTCGAAGGCTTGCGCTGGTTTGAATTACCTACAGATTCTCTCAAAATTTAATTCCCGAACCTCTAGGTTGCTAAGGTAATCCCGTGACCAATAGCGAATTAAAAGTAGATCCAGCCACCTCAATGCTCTTGCTGATGGATTTCCAAAATGGAATTTTGGCTAACTATCCAGATGTTGCTCCATATTTGCTTGCAAAGGCGCTTGATGTCTTAACACTCGCTCGCGAGCAAGGTATTAGTGTTGGGTTTGTCCGCGTGGCATTCGAAGATTCAGATTACGAATCAGTTCCACCCACTAATAAGACCTTCTCTACTTTTGCAGCAGCACGTCGCTTTCCCGCTGCAGCACCTGAAAGTCAAGTTGCTACCGCTATAGCTCCTATTGAAGGTGAAAAGACATATCGCAAAATTAGAGTCGGAGCTATGTCAACAACCGATCTCGAGTCCGACTTAAAAGCAAAGGGAATCAAGACGTTAATTTTGGCTGGCATTGCAACCGGTGGCGTTGTCTTATCAACTGTAAGAGATGCTGCGGATAAGGATTATCGAATTATCGTTTTGAAAGATGCTTGCACCGATGCAGACCCTCAGATACATGAGGTGTTGGTGGAGAAACTCTTTCCGCGTCAGGCGACTGTCGTCACAGTTGAGGAATTTATTGCAGCGCAACAGAATTAGTTTTAGTTGTATTTGCAAATTAACCTGCAAAAAATAGACAGTGATTCCAGATTTTTTGCCACAATAAATTTTGGTCTGAGCGTGACTAATAAATTTCTATTTCTATTTTAAGGGAACTCTAAACTTTTAGAGCGCGACAAACTGCATACTAGTTTGTCATTACTTATAGGAGGACAATTAGGCGATTAAGCCAGATCCTTGCTGGAAGCACACTGCTGTGTAAAAGGGGGGAATACGCAACTGGGTAAAGTCAGCAGAACCACATACGTGCTCTCGTTGCTCGTTGTCTTTTTTCTGCCGCCTGCACTCTTTGCTGGTCTTGGTGTTTAGCTGCATACAGTTACAACCGGAAGTATGCGCCCAGCGATTCAACCTGGTGCTGTAGTCCTCACCAGATTAGTAAAGGCCGAAGATATTAAAAAGGGCCATGTAATTCTCTACTTCGATACTCAGACGGATAATCCAGTTTCGCACCGAGTGATTGCAGTAAATCACTTGGGTAATCAAGTCAGCATCACAACCAAAGGTGATGCGAACGCCAAGGCAGACCCCACAATTTTGGAGCCGAACTCTGTACCAATAGCGACGGTGATCGGTGTCCTACCCGGAGTCGGATTTATCGTCTCGGCCCTGCATTCAACCCCAGCGAAAGTTGGTTTGGGTTTCTTGCTTGCCATATTGATAGCTCTCTCTTTCTTCTATGAACGACATAGAAAGGCTCTGCACCAAGCGCACATCGAGATTTCTGATGAAGAGGTCGCTGAAATCGAGCCGGAGTTTCCTGTTGAGAGTCAGGTTGAGGTTGTTGAAAATCAGGTTGAGGTTGACGAGGAAGATCTTCAGATCGAAATGGAGCCAATCTCAACCGATCTCATTGAAGAGAAAGAGGTCCTGGTTGAGGACGAAAGCGAACTGATCGATGAGCCTCAACTTATTGAACTCTCCGAACCTGCTGAAATTTTAGAAGAAGAGAACGCTGAAGAAGAAGTTGCCTTGATTGAAGTGCAACCAGTTAGGCAAGAAGAGTTTTGGATCAACGAGCCAACAAGTTCTGAGACAGAGATCAACCATCAACTCAATGAGGTTTTACTAGCTCAAAGAGATCTTGACTTGGAGCTTACTCGTCTGGAGGCGCAATTCCATGAGGAGATCTCTCCCTTTGTCGAAGTAGAAAAAGTCCAAAAGAAGAACAAGGACGATAAGAAAAAGGGCGATAAGAAAAAGAAGAATAAAAGGAAGAAAGAAGCTAAGAAAAGGGAAGCAAAGAAAAAGAAAAAAAGTAAGAAAAAGGAGTATGAGGAAGCAAGCAACAGCGAATGAGACTCATCCAGAGATCTCTCCCGCAGCATCCCCTAAAAGAATAAGGTCAAAAATATGAAGTCATATAAATTTCTCCACAGCGTGGCGGCGGCAATTCACACCACTACCGCTGCCGTAGTTGGCGTTGGCGTAGCGGGAGTTCTAGGACTTGCCTACCTGACCTCGCCAGTTAGCGCTAGCTTGAATGCTTCGGCATTTAACACATCTCCGCAATCCATTAACTCCGGAACTCTGTCGCTTACCCTGGCTACAGATGGAACGAGCAGTGGTTTCAACACAACTATTTCGAGCATGGTGCCTGGCGATACCCAGTATCGCTTTGTAAATTACACACAAGCAGCAAGTAACTCGGCTGCGCTCAATCCAACGCTTCAGATTACTGATGGTGCATCCACGCTGTTAACGGCTGATTCTGTTAGAGGACTGGCTGTGACTATCAACAACTGCTCCGTGAACTGGACATACACACTGGGAGTTAGTGCCGCGCCAACCTGTAGTGGAACACAGACCGCTGTGCTCGCCTCCACTCCACTCGCAACCCTTAAGACGGCCACTGCGCTCGGGGCAGGTTTCCAACTTTCTCCTGGTGCCGTCAGTCACTTGGATTTTGCGATCACCTTGCCTTCGGGAATTACCGAGACGACCGCTAACGGCGGTGCAGCCACTGTTGCAGGAAGCCCGTTATCGGTTACTTCAACGAGCGGTACAGGTTCCGTTGCAACGTATACAGTCGCTAGCACCGCTGGACTCACCACGGGTGAACAGATTGTGATCTCAGGATCGACAGTTCCGGCTTATAACGGCACGTATATCCTGACGGTTACAAGCGGAACAACCTTCACAACTACCAGCACTGGTACCGGAGCTTCGACTGGTACGACGGCCACTTTGCCGTCAGTCCAGAATCTAACTTCTACTGTCACGTGGACAGTGAATGAAGCTCAACGCGCTGCAACTTCGACTAACGGATAATCTGGGTTTGCAGATTCTCTGAAGAGTTGAACTCATGAAGCGCAAGATAGCGTTTGCACTACTAGCGGCGATCGCGCCGCTAGTAGTGCTACCTATCTCTGAAGCTTTTGCCTCGCTCAATTCTTTAAGTTTCAATTCATCGGTACAGAGTATCGGAAGCGCAAAATGGTTGATCTGTGCTGGAGCTACATCAGCAACGGCTTGTACAGGATCGGCTGCTGGTCCGTTTACGACTTCTAAAGCTTGCGCCGCAAACCAAAACAAAACAGAGTCCTCCTTATCGGGAGGAAATGTCATCACACTGAATAACACAACAGGCTTAAAAGTAGGAATGGATGTTTCCGGAACTGGAATAGCCAGCCCCGGAGTTAACTGGGTTGCATCTATTGCTGGCTCCACTGTAACTCTAGGTATCGGAGGTAGTACCCAATCGGCCGGTGCCACCATCACCTTTGCCACATGCGCTGGTCAGGCGACCTACTTAAGTTTGAATAACACGGGGACTGCGGGAATTTCACAGGTCAATTTGATAGATACTGTTACGGTTACTGGTCCGGCCACCATGAAGTTGCAGTCCTGCAATTCTGGCGGTGCTGGAACCACAAACTTAGCGTGGGACGAAACGAATAATTTGTGCGTTGGTGAGGTCAACACTATTGCCACAATAACCCAGGCCACATCACCACTAACGACCACTGCATATTCAATGGTAATTGCTGCAGGTGGAACCGCTCGTTTGCGCGCTCTATCGAGTCAGAACGGCAAGTCGATCACAGTTTCTGTATCTGTAAATAATTCGAATTTAACCGTTACGAGCCAAAACGGGTAAGTCAAAGTTATAGTTGCCCAATGGCCTTCGACTCCGCAGAATATTGGCGCAAGAGATATGAATCAGGTGGAAACAGCGGAGCCGGTTCATACGGAGCCTTGGCGGACTTTAAAGCCCAAGCGCTAAATGGCTTTGTCGAGCGTCATGGGATTTCGACAGCGATCGAATATGGCAGTGGAGACGGCAATCAATTGAGTCTTCTCACAATACCCAAATACATTGGCCTGGATGTATCAGCAAAGGCGATTGAGAGCATTCGCGAACGTTATGCCGGAGATTCTTCCAAGACCTTCTTTGAATATAACCCTGACAATTTCAGCCCCGATGCCTCTTTACTCTCGGAGATCGCGCTGAGTATGGATGTCATCCTGCACCTCACAGAAGATTTTCGTTATGAGAGTTACATGCGCAATTTGATCGCCTCTGCTACAAAATTCGTGGGAATTTTTAATACCGCGACAGAACAGCAGTTAGAGAAAATGGCCCAACACAATCGTTTTCGAGATCACCGAATCTGGTTGAAAAATAACGCACCACAATGGGTAGAGAGCGAAGTTCACCTAACTCCTGCAGAGCTCGGCTACCCTGAGGCGACCGGCTTCTACTTTTACGCTTTGTCGTAGAGATATGAGCGATCCCCATTAGTTTCTTAGCTCCAGAAGTTCTCAGAGACCTAAAGGCGATATTGATTTTTGATTTTTAGCGTAATCTAGTGATCGAATCCAATTCGGTAGAGCAGAACGGAATTTAAATAATGGTTCAATCGGTCAATCCCCGCACAGGCGCCTCCTTTGGTCCCACATTCTCCGATACCACTTCTGCCGAAGTGAACTCGATCGTTTCACGTGCGGAAGATGCCTTCAAGAAATGGGGCGCAGTCTCACCGAGTGTCCGTGCCGATGTTTTAGTTGCCGTCGCTGACGCCATTGATTCCAAAGCCGCTTCATTGATCGACATTGCAGATCAAGAGACCGGTCTGGGGATTCCTCGCTTAACTGGAGAGGTTGGCCGAACCACTTTTCAAGTTAGAGAATTCGCAAAGGCTATTCGGGCTGGTCAATTTGTATCACCGCAGGTAGATGCTTTCGTTGATGCACCTCTGCCAGTAGGACATCCAGAACTTATTCGAAGTGTGCAACCCCTTGGAGTAGTAGTCGTATTTGGAGCAAACAACTTCCCATTTGCATTCAGTGTTCTCGGTGGAGATACCGCATCAGCATTAGCTGCGGGTTGTTCTGTTATTGCAAAAGCACATCCATCACACCCACAGACATCAACAACGGTCTTTGAGATTGCGGCCGAAGTTTTCGCGGCGCATGGATTCCAGGACACACTCTCGCTCATTCATGGAGTCGAAGCTGGAGCTCAAGTTCTTAAGTCTGAATCTATCTCTGCCGGTGCATTTACTGGTTCACTTCGCGGCGGTCGCGCCCTCTTTGATATTGCAACATCTCGCAAGAATCCAATTCCTTTTTATGGCGAACTTGGAAGCGTCAATCCAGTCGTCGCACTCGAATCTGGACTGACCGATCCCAAAGCATTTGCCGCCGCATATCTCGATTCATTGCTTCTTGGTAATGGTCAGTTCTGTACCAACCCCAGCATCCTCTTTGTACCTGCGGGATCATCAGTAATTGGCGAGATCGAAAGTCAGATTAAAGCGCGAAAGCCCACTCCGTTCTTAAGTCCTGCGACCAAGAGTGGGCACGATGCCAATCGGAGTGAACTTGCTTCGTTGTTGGGAGCAACCCCAGTTGTGGGCGAGGAGAATAATGATGGCGGGCTCTACTCCGCTCCAGCCGTGATCTTTACGCAGATTAATTCCCCCACCTTCAACCTTGAAGCACTTCGCCTTGAATGTTTTGGGCCAACCGGAGTCGTCGTTACCTACTCAAGCCTGGGCGAGTTAATTGAAACCATCGACTCGCTGGAGGGCGCCTTAACCGGTTCAATATTTGCTGGGGCTGATGATGCTGCCGCGTTAGATGTAAGCGCTGCTCTCGCCAAGAAGGTGGGTCGCATTTCTTGGAATGGATGGCCAACTGGGGTTGCGGTGTCGATTGGTCAGCAGCACGGTGGTCCCTACCCTGCCTCCACCTCATCCATCCATACTTCGGTTGGATTGCATGCAATCGAAAGATTCCTACGTCCGGTTAGCTATCAAAACTTCCCAGCGAGTGTCGTAGAGAAGTTACTCAGAAAATAGAACCTGGATTGTTCTGAAATTCGAATATTAGAGCTTATGCCAATGATTTCTTACGTGGGCTTGGCGAAGTTCTTCCAACTCCAGATTTGATACATAGGTATTCTTGATAAAGAATGAAGAGAGCGCGGTGAAAGCTAATAGGGCGATTCTTAAGAACTGGTTCATCTTTGAACCTCCTTCTTTAGAACAGTAGCGTCGCAGGATTGCCGTACATTTATGCCCTAGTAGACGCGTGGGAAACTTTAAAAGAACACCTTTATACATCTTTCAACGGGAAGTGATGATGAGCAACATTGAAACACGAGTTCCTTCTGGAGAACATATTCTCGATCGAGCTGCATGGCAGGCGCTTAATGGACCACACGCGCACTTGGCAGAGGTAAATGGGATGGCTCGTCGCTACCCAGTCGATATCTCGCCCTTTAATGCTGTAGAAGACGTGACCAATCCTCAAGCCTGGGCTGACCTACGAGAGCTCATTGGTGACGATGGAGTAGCAATCGTTGTCGCAGATAGCGTTGCAGTTCCTGAAGGTTGGCAGATAGTAGAAGCGTTTCCCGGAGTTCAAATGTCTGGTGAGAATGTTGTCGGAGTTCATGATCCAGAACTTGTGAAACTTGATATATCTAGCGCTCCGGAAATGCTTGATCTCATTGCGCGAACTGAACCTGGACCATTCCTGCCACGGACAGTTGAACTGGGCGGATATCTCGGAGTTCGTGTCGATGGTGAGTTGGTGGCTATGGCTGGAGGCAGACTCAATCCACCCGGCTGGGTTGAAATTAGCGCAGTATGTACCGCACCGGAACACCGTGGAAAAGGTTATGCCGCGCGGCTCGTGTTAGCTGTTGCAGCAGGAATCCAAGAGTCAGGGCAGACACCCTTTCTTCACACCGGTGCTGGCAATACAAACGCAATTCGCCTATATGAAAAACTTGGCTTCAAGATTCGAATTGCTCCCAACTTCAATATCCTGCAACCGATCAAGGGTTAGGGACAGCAACCTCTTGCGCTAGAGATCGTGGATTACCATCTTTCGTGCCTCGGCTAGCAGTTCACCATCTGACATATTTTCTGCATCGATATCGGCAATGGCGCGAATATGTTGCGCAACAAGATGATGATGTGTCTTGAGATAGGAAGCTAAGTTGTGAACGGCGCTGGCTTTACCTTTCCCACCACCTGCCAAATAGATGCGTTCAAAGCCCACTAATTCTTTGGCAACTTCTTCAGCGAAATGAGGATCGAGCTTCGATCGATTGCGACCACTAAAGAACTGGTTCAGAACTTTTTTGTACTCGCGGCCGACAAATTCCTCTGAAATATTTTCCGGTTTGGCCCCAGGTTCAAAATCATCTTTCCAGATCTTGGTGTGGGTTCCAGATAGAACTACAAAGATTTTTCGGTTGGGAACGTAACTTTCCATTTTCTGCTTCTCTCATTAACGTGCGTTAATTTGATACGTACATTCTCCTCTCTATTGTGGAAAGAAGAACCACATTTTTGGGAACCACAGAGATAGCACTCAATTAATATTTAGCTAAGCGCTCCAAGAAGAAGTAAAACTAATCCGATAAGTGGAGGCGTAGCTTGAATGATCGCGGCTCGCCTGGAAGTTTTAACGCTGAAGAAGAGAACGAGCCCAGCGCCGAGAATGCTTGCCGCTCCAGCGATGATCAGTGCGAAACCGATCTTCTCATTGAATGCAAGAGCTACAAATCCTGCCCCAATCTCTAATGCAAGAAAGAGGTTATAGAAACCTTGATTGAGGGCCATTGGTCGGATGGTCTCTGCCGCCTCTTGGCTGGCGATCCCAAAAGCCTTCCATGTTTTCGGCTTGGTCCAGGCGAGGCTCTCGAGATAGAAGATATAGGCGTGAAAAAGGGCTGAAAGGCCGATGAAGCAAGAACCGATCACCAAAAGAAAATTCTTCACGCGAGCAGTATTCCACTCATTGCGAGCCGGAGGGTAGATTCCGGAGAAGGGTCGCTAGTCCTCGTCGGTTGTTTCTTCTGGCGCCCTATGTGAAGAGTCAACAAGCCTGAAGCCAACGCTTCTGATTACATTGATTACTTCAGGGCCACCTACTTCGCGAATCTTTTTTCGCAATCTGCTGGCGTGGGTGTCGACAAGCTGATCACTGCCATCGCCCTTCATGACGCCTATCGCCTCCCGGATTTGATTTCGCGTAAAGATGCGTTGCGGGTTTTGCATCAGCAATTGCAGAAACTGGAACTCCGTATTTGTTAAATGCAATTCTTTGTCGGACACTGTAAATTCGTGATTACTCAAGTCCATCTTCATGGAGCCCCAACTCAAAATATTTGCTCGAGGAGGGCGTTGGCCTTTTCCACGGCGCATCTGCTGCACTATTCTTGAACTAAGTATTTTGCTGTCAATTGGTTTAGATACATAGTCATCAGCGCCTGCTGCAATGACCATTTGTTCATCGACTAATTCACCACGTTTTGTAAGCATAATGATTGGAACATTGGAATTTGCGCGTAACCAACGACAGAGCTCAAGGCTTTGCAATGGATTAATCGAAAAATGAATTAGCACCAAACTAAAAGCACGTTGTTCAAATATTTCTTTTGCTTCTCGTCCAGTCGGGGTGTCATAAACAATAAAACCCATAAGTTCTAAATGTAATCGAGTTTCTAGTCGATCTTTAGGATCATCTTCAGCTAGTAAGACATTATTAGGGACTTCGTCAGTTTCGCGGTTTGTTTCCATGTACTACCTCAGGGTTAGAAACCCATATGCTAAACGCAACTGCATTTAACTCTAGTTCCAGTGTGGGGGTAATCCCCTCCTATTGGTGAACTGTGAGCGTAAGTCTAGATCTTGGTGAGCAAATTGAAAGGAAGTTCCAATAAGGTCAAAGTGAAGCCAAAGCCTATCTAAGGCTTGCTTCTGCTTTAAGACTTTGGAAGAGGCGCACTATGAACAAAAATTTCAAAAGAAGTATTTCAATACTATCTGTATTGACAATCATATATGTAGTTGTTCCACCAACAATCGCATCAGCTGCTAGTCAAGTTAATCTTTTAACTGCCGCACCTTTTGGTGGTTTGGTTCCCACGATCACTAATACTGGCCCTACGACCGTTACTGGATCTGCCGGAAGTCTTTATGGCGGATTTGGCGGACCGACGCCGACGGGATTTGGCGGAGTAGGTAATGGCACAGCTGGAGCACTTCATGACAATGACTTGTTAGCTCAAGGAGCACTGGCAAGTGCGGCGACAGCATATGCAAATGCACTAGCTGAGTTACCCTTGGTTAACCATGTACTCGTTCCAAGCGAGACTCTTACACCTGGTGCTTACAATATCGGCACACTTGCTCATCTATCTGGATCACTGACCCTGAACGGCAATGGGGATCCAAATTCGGTCTTTGTTTTCACCGCTCCTGACTCACTCACAACCGCCAGCGCGAGCACAATAGTTCTTAGTAATGGAGCTCAAGCATGTAATGTGTTTTGGCAAGTTTCCTCATCGGCAACACTAGGAACCAACTCAACTTTTGTTGGGCATATCGTCGCGTTAGCTTCTATCACTGCAACCACTGGTGCCACGGTGAATGGATCCTTGATTGCACGGACTGGATCAATAACTCTAGATAGCAATACCATCGTTAATAATGGATGTGCTGCTGCCGCTGTTGTTGTAACCACATCTCCAGTACAAAGTTCGCGTGTAGATTCTGTAACACCAGCTGATTGCGTTACTAGTGGACCAACCACCGTCACGCTTAATGGCAGTTTTCCTGAAAAAGTTTTGAATCTAACCATAAATGGAGTAATCGCTCCAATGGGTAGTTGGACACAAACACCCACTGCAATCGTGATTACCACCACTCCAGTAAAGACTGGAGCAGTCCTAATTCAGTTGTATAACGGTAGCGTTCCATTGCTTGCCATCCAAAGTTTCGTGTGTGCGCCAGCTGCAACGACGGTGGTGCCGATCGTGGTACCTACTGTCCCAACTGTCACAACCGGCACTATTCACGTTATCAAGATCGTTAACAATACTTATGGTGGAACTGCGACGCCGGGAGACTTCACACTCACCTTGCGACATCACGGCACTGACGTTGTGGGAAGTCCCGCAGTCGGAGTTGGCGGCACAGGCAGAATTTATATTCTTGCGCCAGGAACTTATGTACTAGGGGAGCAAGACAGCACAACGTTCCCTAACTACATCCAAAAGTTCGACATCTTAGGAGTTGCCAGCCAAGATGTTGTACTTCATGCGGGTGAAGATCTAACAATCACCCAAACAAACAGTGAGTTGCCACCATTGGTTGCTCCCGTAACTACTCCTACTGTTACACCGACCCCTCCAGCAACAATTACCGGTGGAACCCTTCCAAAGACAGGTTCTCCTTGGTTCAACCTTTTGCTCATTGGAGTTGGAGCCATGGTTGTCGGCGGACTGGTTCTTGGTCTTAAGAGAAGTCCAAAAATCTAAGTAATTCCCATGAGAAAAATGAGAAGGTCCATCCTTGTACTCGCAACTTTAGCTTTTACGTTAGGCGGAGTGAGTACAGGGGTGGCCCTTGTTCAGATCTACCAAATGAACGATTTTCAAAAAAGTATAAAGATCGAAAACATTAAGCTAGATGCAGCAAAGTCACCCCAGTCTCAGTATGCCCCAATAAAAATGGGTGAAGTTATCGGAGTTATTTCCATCCCGAAGCTCGCTGAGACCTATCCAATTGTTCAAGGGACCGATGATCAGGATCTCAAATTGGGTGTTGGTCACTACGTCGATAGCGTCATGCCGGGAGCTAAAGATAACTCGGTGCTTTCAGGGCACCGTGACTCCGTCTTTTCAAAGCTAGGACAGCTAAGAAAGGGTGACTCGGTAATCGTCAGGACAAGCAGCGGGACATTTACCTACCTTGTCAGAAGAACCTTTATCGTTATGGCCAATGACCGAACGGTGATAGTTCCAACCCCCACGGCTACCCTCACGCTGACTACGTGCTACCCATTCTTTTTTATTGGAAGCGCTCCTAAGCGCTTTATTGTTTCGGCTGATTTAGTGCAGAAATAAGGGTCATTTTCTTCCTTGCCCCACCTTGTATCACCCTTGGAATCATCTCCTTCGGACTGCCTTGTCTGCTAGATCACACACCTTAGAAATCCATGTGATCCAGTAGATAGTTACCAAAGTGCTACCCCCTGTCATTTCTAGTGACCTCATCTTGATCCAGAGAAACAATTGCCACATCAAGATAACTACAAGAGATGGTGGAAAGAGAAATGACGCGGATTTCTAGTAAAAAGCAAGTATCTTCAATAGTTGCTGTAGTTGTGCTCTTTGGCGCACTCTTCGGAGCATCAGCAGCAAACGCTGCAACCAAGTCCCTTACTTGTTATAAGGGCAGCACCTCAAAGGTAGTTAAGGCAGCATCTCCAAAGTGCCCCGCCGGTTGGAGTACTACAAAGCCAGCCGCAGCTAAGACAGCACCTGCAGCAAGTACTTCAAAGAGTTTCACACTCAACGCCACATATACAGGAAAGATCTCCAGCCTCTGGAGCGATTCAGATGTTCAAAGCACCGTAACTGCAACTGGTACAGGAACAACTCTTGGATTAACCCAATTGACCGGAAGCGGTTCTTCATCACCTGCTAGTCAGGATGCAACCATCTCAGGTGCTGGCACGATCTCTGATGGCACGAATTCAGTCAAAGGAACATTCGATCCAAGTGCTACTGGTCATGCCAAGGATGGCGCCGCACCTACATCAGTCGCAATTAGCGGAGACATCATTGTTAATGGCGGAACCGGAAAGTATGCAGGAGCTACTGGCACTCTCAAGTTCACAGGAAGTTTCCCAGTCGCCTCTACCACCGCCGGCACTAAAGATTCTGGCGCACTTACCTTGACCGTCACCGGAACCTTCACCACAAAGTAAATCGAGATCTAACTAATCGAATTGACCGGAAACTTTTAAAAAGTTCTCAAACAAAAGGAGCAATCGGAATGAACAGTAAGAAGTCCAAAGCCCTGATAGTGGCTCTAGCCCTAGCAGGATCAGCGGTAGTTGGAAGCTCGTCAGCATTTGCTGCCGCTACAACTCCAACCCTCACACTCTCCGGTGGAAGCACAGTCTTCGGACTGAGCCCAGCAATTATCGTGGCAACCGCAAGCGCCCCAGGAAACGTTGCATTCTCAGTTGGCACAACGGTAATTACAGGATGCGAGGCGGTAGCCACCACAACTGTTGCACCGTTTGTCGCTAAGTGCTCATGGGTTCCCGCAGCTGCTGGCCCTGCAACGTTGACCGGTGTACTAACTCCAACTGATTCTGTCAGTTATACCTCGGTTACATCCGCACCCCTCAATGTAAAGACCGGTACACCTGTACAGGGAACCGTTCCTTCACCAATCAGTCTCTATGTAGACACGATTGTTGCCTCTGGTTCAACTGGTGCACTTGCTCCTCGCTTCGGAGTTAGTTGCGCAATCACTAGCCAATTCATTGTTGGGCAGACCATCGTCTTCCGTGTCTATGGAAACGATGCAGATCTCGGTGGAGCCGTTCTTGATCCCTCAAACGTTGCTAGTGCATATGTAACAGTTGCTGGTATCGATCAACCAATTCCATTGTCTTATGGAAATCACAGCGGAGTCGCGTTCTGGTCTGCACCACTCAAGACCGGTACAACACCAGGTCTATATGGCACTTTGGGTGTAATGAACTTCAAGGTAACTGTTACTACAAAAGATCAAGACACCATCAAAGTACTTTCAACCAAGTTGTCTCCACGGATGGTTAATGGAGTTCGCGTAAGAGATGCGTCTGGTCATCAAGTTTATGACCGTGTCAGCTACTACCGCACAGTTCCTGTTAATCCTCCATTAAAGGGTGCTACAGGAGTATGGCAGTCAGCCTTCACTCCAACATCTCAGGTAACACTCTATGCAGTTCCAACAATGTAATCGGAACTAATTCTCAAACAACTAAATAACGCGTAAGAACCACTGACGCGGTTCCTACACAAAATAAATATCGATCACACCTAGGAAAGGGTTCATCATGAAAACGAAGATAGCTTCACCGACAAGATCACTAATTATCAAAGGCGTCGTAGTGTCGCTGTTCTCGGTATTCCTGGTGGCCCCTGCCCTAGGCGCCGATACCTTAGTTAATTCACAACCGCTGGTTCAGCCGGCAGATATCCCAGATGTTGCTCCACTGCCTTTCACGGGCCAGACGGCAGCTACATTCACTATTCCAACAACCATGGTCAATCTCTCCTTGACACCTAATCAGGGTGTTGTTGGGGATCCATTCGTGGTTTCTGGAAAGGGACTTCCAGCAAGCACATCAGTTCAACTGACATGGGGTACCAATACTGGTACTTGGGTAACAGATGTAGAACCAAGTTCTGTTAACTACACCGGAATTTCCTTCTCCAAGGTGACGGTCAACATGGCTACGGTCACTACAGATGCCTCGGGTGCTTTCAGTTACTCGACTAAGGTACCTGCAGATTTCGGTGGAGTGCATGACATCTATGCGGTTGTAAATGGTGCGGCTGTAGGTCACACCGGCTACCAAATTAATCGCACACTCACGGTTACTCCAACGAGCGGTCCTATTGGTACACCGATCACAGTTACATATACAGGTATGGGCGCCAGCCTTTATACAGCTGGTGGCGCAGTTCACTGGGATAACCTCTACGCTGGAGAAGAGCAAGCAATCTGGACCCGCGGAGTTGGAAAGGTAGTCATCTACGCTTCTGGTCCTCGTGGAATCCACTATGTAAACGTCGGTAACGCAATTGGATTTACCTATCTCAACGTGATCCAATCACCTATCCCTTATACAAATGGTGGATCGGTCCCATTCAATGTCACAAGTGACCGGGGTATCTCAGCTCCAACGGAGACCTTCCCAGCCAAGGTAACTGCTACTTCGAACCTTCACACCACATTGACAAATACTGGTCTAGATCCAAGCACGGTAGCGACCATGACACTGTCAAAGACGGAAGGTCCAATCCTTACAAAGGTCAATGTAAAGACCGCAAAAGTTGCGGCCGACGGAACTTATCAACTCGTTTGGTCGACCGTTGTCGGTAACCGCGTTAACTGCCCTACAAGTACATGCTGGGCCTTTAGCTCAATTCCTCTAGGAACTGCCACAGTACAAAATGGGGCATCATCAACCGATGTAACAATTCCTGACAACTTAGGCGGATGGCACGTCATTCAGATGATGAAGGGCAATGTCATCGAAGCTCAAACACCGTTCTATGTTCAAGAGAGCATCATGCCTTTCTATGACAACAACGGAAAGCAGATTGGTCTCGGGATTGCATCCTTCGATCCATCCACCGCACCAGATGTAATTGCTAAAGGACAAGCCGGTGTTCCACAAACCACGTTCAAAGCCGGTGAGGACTTCACAATTAGTATTAAAGGTGTTGGTTGGACTCAGTTAGATAACACCCTCGCTGTAACGTACGATAATAGTTATATTGGTTATGGTTGTGGCTTCAACTCAAATGGATACATGGTTGTTCGCTTGAAGGCTACCGGTGCTCCTGGTACCCACATCATCGACTTCCACCCATTGTTGTACACAAACCAACCATCATTTGCTAACACGCCTTATGGAATGCTCCCTGTACTCTCTTCAGATCGAGACTTCCCAGGTTTAGCACTTGGCTATGAGGTGCCTTCATTCCACTTCACGATCAGGGTGACAAACTAAAGAGTAAATGACTGAACTAGCCCCGCTCCTCATGAAGAGGCGTGGGGCTAGTTTTATTTTGGCCTCGAATAAATATTGGAGCCCACCAGTTCCAACGGCCGAGCAAGACCATAACGCTCGGGAGTAGAAGACCACGGACAATGGTTGCATCGACAAAGACCCCGAAGGCTAATCCGATTCCGATTTCTTGGAGTCCAGCGAAATGTCCAAGGGCCAATCCGCAGACCGCACCAATAAATATAAGCGCTGCAGTGGTAACAACAATTCCTGTTTGCGTAACGCCTTCAGATATTGCCTCGGAATTACTAAAGCCAGAATCTCTCGCCTCCTTAATTCGAGAGATGATGAAGACCTCATAATCCATGGATATGCCAAAGAGCAGAACAAAGAGAAAGAGGGCTGCCCACGCTTCAATCTGATTGAGGTGATAGATCCCGAGGAATTTAGCGATGGCGGAGTTGCCAAAGGCGAGAACGACGATGCCATAAGCAACGCTGAGAGAGATTAAATCCAACACAATCGCCTTAATAGGGATGAAAACTGACTTAAATGCCCCACAGAGCAAGGCGAAGGTAGCGAGTAAGGCACAGAGAACTATCCAGGGAAATGTTCGAGAGAGTTCTCGAATTAAGTCAGCGCCCTGAGCCGCCGCTCCTCCGACGTAGAGGGTGGCGGTGGGTGGGAAGCCGTATTTGGTGAGTGCAATGTGTCGCATCTGCTTCACTAAATTCTGGGCTTGGGAACTTCCAAAGCTCTCCTTGGGAAAAACAAAGAGCCGTAGGTAGCGGCCTGTCTTTTCTACATAGGGAGTCTTTTTACCGGTAGCCACTACGAAAATGTCAGGCTTCTTGAGCAATTGTGCCGAGAGGTTATTACGTGCGGCCACAATATCTTGTGTCGTGGCGCTCCCAGGTGCTCCCAGATCGATCACCAATTGATCCGGTGTAATCACCCCAGATCCGACCTTAGAACTCACGATGTTCAAGGCTTGCTGCGATTCGAGCTGATCAGGGATAGCCGTCAAAGAACTTGGCGTGAGGTGTAAGGCAAGCGCCGATGAGGAGAGAGCCAGCAGTATCGCGACAGAGCTGATCGCCACGACTAACGGTCTTTTCACAATAAAAGTGGCTAATGAGGCGAATGGTTTTGTCGAGATCTTTCGAATCTGGCGGGAGATTGAAAGAAAAGAGAGAAGAACTGGAAGCAAGGAGAATGTGGCTGCCAGGGAGATAAGTGGGACTAGCGCTGTTGCAATTCCAAGTGAGCGAATGAATGGGACCGGAACAAAAATCAGGGTTGAGAGTGCTAGGGCAACCGTGGCGCTAGAAATGGCAATGGTGCGTCCAGCGCTCGCCATGGTGCGAAGGATTGCCTCATCGCGATCAACCGACTCTCCACCGAACTCTCTTCTAAATCGAAAAAGGAGAAGGAGGGAGTAGTCAATTGCCAAGCCCAGTCCTATGAGCTCGACGATATTAGGCGTATATAAAACGACGATTGAGCGCTCAGAAATTAGGAATACCAGAGATATGGTGGCAGATATCGATGCGGCAGCGAAGATAAATGGAATTAGCACTTGGAGTGAGAAGCCGAGGATGAGGATTAATAGAAGAAGAGCAATACTCAAACCAATAATCTCACCGCGATGCAGATCTGAACTGAGAACCGGGGTCACATCACTCTCGATCGCTGGTGGACCTGTTACTAGTGCGCCCACCACTCCGCTCTTTCGAATCTCTCTTCGCAGGAGCGGTGTGTAATGAGCTGCCTTGGCAAGAGAGAGGGAGGTATTTATGTTGACTAAGAGAATGCCACCTAGCGCTTTCTCTTCCGCGATCGAAGCGGTTGGAACGATACTTGACGCGATTGATATTTGATCTTCAAAGGTAGATATCTGAGAGTTAGTGGCGTTTTTAAAGGGAAAGATAACGGTGAATGTCCCCTCGATATTTTCATTGAAATGCTGAGTGAGGAGAGCATCCGTCTGCGCCGAAGGGCTGTGTGGGATAGCCAAAGAGGTAGTCAGATGGGAGTTTAGATTTGAGCTACTTAGTATTCCTAGAATAAATATGAGTAGCCAGAGTGCGAGAACACTTATGCGATTTCTTAAAATGAATCGCGTCCATCTCGCCATCACGCTTCAAGTCTAGGGGAACCACGCATTGACCCTGCTTGGTTATTCGCGCATACAAGTGAGAGGATTCTGGTTATGTCGCGACAGAAACTCGAATCCTTTCCAAAAATTCAACTCACCTTTGGGCCATCTCCCATCCATCGCCTTGATCGCCTTACCGATCACTTAGGTGGCAAAGTTGAGATCTGGGCTAAACGTGAAGATGTGAATTCTGGTTTGGCATACGGCGGCAATAAGACCCGAAAGCTTGAATATCTTGCGGCTGATGCATTGGCTCAAGGCTGTGACACGCTAGTTTCGATCGGCGGAGTGCAGTCCAATCACACCCGCCAGGTCGCTGCGGTTGCTGCAAAACTAGGCCTTAAGTGCGTATTGGTGCAGGAACACTGGGTTGATTGGGATGAGGTCAATTATGAAAAAACTGGCAACATTCTCTTGAGTCGGATTATGGGAGCTGAAGTTCGCCTCGATGCTGCTGGTTTTGATATCGGCTTTAGAAAGTCATGGGAAGAAGCAATCTCTGATGTCATTGCACGGGGTGGCAAGCCATATGCAATTCCCGCGGGGGCATCCGATCATGCTCTCGGTGGCCACGGCTTTGCCGGATGGGCTTTTGAAGTTGAAGATCAAGAAGCCGAACTAGGTTTTACCTTTGACAATGTCATCGTCTGTTCCGTAACAGGTTCGACTCAAGGAGGAATGATTGCGGGCTTTGCACATAGCAATCGCGCCGCTTCAGTTCTTGGGATAGATGCTTCAGCAACAGTTGAAAAGACCTGGGATCAGATCAAGCGGATCGCGACACGCACCGCTTCTGCTATCGAACTAGGTCGAGAGCTCAATGACTCTGAGGTCGTGCTTTTGGATCGATGGCATGATGGAATTTACGGCGTAGCAAGCGAGCACACGATTGAAGGAATTGAGTTAGTGGCCCGTCTAGATGGAATGATCACTGACCCGGTCTACGAAGGTAAATCCATCACCGCGCTCATTGATCTGGTTAAGGAAGGATTCTTCCCAGAAGGAAGTCGCATTCTCTATGCCCATCTTGGTGGTCAACCGGCCATCAATGCTTACACGACTGCCTTTTAGGGAAAACCTGCTTACCTATTATCTTCCCGCATTGCTTTGAAAATCCTTTTTAACTTATCTTCTGGGAAATCAGTCAGCCTGAAATATCGTGCTGGATAAATTCGCCCAGGAAACTCATCGTGTTCTCTCTCAACATATCGAATGAAGTTATTGATGCCACTCCATCGCCCCACTCCACCTCCAACTAGATAGATATGATCGAACTTCTGCAGCTTGTGATAAATGAATTCGCAATAGTGTTTATCAAGACCTGGCTCCAACCAGGCAGGCAAGAGATGAAATTTTGATTTTGACCCAGAAGATGTCTCTCGATAGTCGTAGTTGGAAGTCGACCGAGGCCCACTGACGCTTGTGAAACTAGGACGAGATCTGGGGTCATAAATTGCAGTAGGTCTTTTATGCGCCTCTAAGCCATCCTCCCAAATCAAAGTCCGCGTCTTGCCGATTACGGCGAAGGCGGGATGAGAATGAACATGGCGCTTAAGCATTGCTTTCTCCTTAGAGGGTACATCGCTTGCTTAGGTCAATTATCCGCTTTATTAGAACCTTAGCAATACGAAATTTCACTTAGGGCTATCACTTATTCGAGATTTTGTGGCTCACATTAGGGAGTCAACGGGCGTAAATCGGAGGATACTGAAAGTGAGCAGTAGGAGATCAGATCCTCTGGAGCTTAGAAAATTCGAACTAGGAGAGAAAAATGAGCACGACCTCAGACACACATGTTGCACTTGTAGCCTTCGATGGTTCTCCATCATCAATTGCAGCACTTAATTGGGCGGCCAAGCATGCGGCGCTACTGGGACTTGAAATCGAAGTGGTCAACGTCTGGGAATATGCCGAGTCACCATTGGATATGGCTGGAGTCGGTTTTGGAACGAGCGCCTATGTGGGGGAGAGTGATCCCAAAATCTGGTCTGATCAAATTCTTAAATCTGGCGTTGGTCTGGTCTTTGGACCGGGAGCAGATCAGGTAAAGACCACATCCGTTGAAGGAAGCGTAGTTCGCACCCTGGTTGAACTATCAAAAGGGGCTGAATTGCTCGTGATGGGATCACGCGGACATGGAAAATTTGCAGATCTAATACTTGGCTCTGTCTCGGAGAGCTGCTCCGCAAAGTCAAAGTGTCCGGTGGTTATAGTTCACGCTTAAGATTGGACAATGACTACTCGAATCACTCATTTCATCAATGGCCAACTCTGGACTGGAGTAAGCGAACGTACCGCACCAGTATTTGATCCTGCGACGGGAGTTGCCTCAAAGCGCGTCGACTTCGCATCGAAGGAACTTGTGGGTGGTGCAGTAGACGTAGCGACAGGTGCCTTCAAAGAGTGGCGCGAAGTTTCGCTCACCAAGAGAATTGCGATTCTCTTCTCTTTCCGCGAACTTCTCAACGCACGCAAAGAAGAGCTAGCTGCAATCATCACATCAGAGCATGGCAAGGTATTGAGTGATGCACTAGGTGAAATAACTCGCGGTCAGGAAGTTGTGGAGTTTGCGTGCGGCTTAGGCCATCTGCTTAAAGGTGGATTTTCAGAACAGGTCTCCGGCGGAGTAGATGTGCACTCGGTCCGCCAACCACTGGGTGCCGTTGCGATCATTTCTCCCTTTAATTTTCCAGCGATGGTTCCAATGTGGTTCTTCCCAATCGCACTCGCCGCTGGCAATACCGTAATTTTGAAGCCAAGCGAGAAAGATCCATCTGCCGCCAACTTCATCGCAGGTCTACTTAAAGAGGCTGGATTACCCGACGGAGTATTTAATGTAGTTCATGGAGATAAAGAGGCTGTTGATGCCCTTCTTGAACATCCCGATATCAAGAGCATTTCATTTGTGGGATCTACTCCTATTGCACAATATATATACGAGACAGGAACAAAAAATAAGAAGCGCGTTCAAGCGCTCGGCGGAGCTAAGAACCACATGTTGGTGCTACCCGATGCCGATCTAGATCTTGCGGCAGATCAAGCGATCAATGCTGGTTTTGGTTCTGCGGGAGAGCGTTGCATGGCGATATCGGTCGTACTCGCGGTCGAGCCAATCGGCGATCAACTAGTCCAAAAGATCGCGGAACGGATGCCAAGTTTGCGCACGGGCGATGGTCGTAGAGGTTGCGACATGGGTCCTCTCGTTACTGGAGCTCACCGCGACAAAGTACAGAGTTATGTTGATGCAGGAGTAGCAGCTGGCGCCACGCTCGTTGTCGATGGACGCAATCCTGTTGTAGATGGCGAACCTGGCGGATTCTGGCTTGGACCAACACTCTTTGACCATGTAGGTACTGATATGACGATCTACACCGATGAGATTTTTGGACCGGTACTTTCTGTTGTTCGCGTTAAGTCCTATGAAGAGGGCGTTGCTCTTATCAATGCACATGAGTATGGAAATGGCACCGCAATTTTTACCAACGACGGAGGCGCCGCCCGTAGATTCCAGAATGAGATTGAAGTGGGCATGATCGGGATTAATGTTCCAATCCCCGTTCCCGTTGCGTACTACTCATTTGGTGGTTGGAAATCGTCACTCTTTGGCGATTCCCACGCCCATGGCACAGAGGGATTCCACTTCTTCACCCGAGGTAAGGTCATCACCAGCCGCTGGCTCGATCCAAGCCATGGCGGGATCAACCTCGGTTTTCCTACCCAGAATTAGGGCAGATCCGAAGGTCAGTTTCAGCAGTCTCTCAGAAATCTCCCAGATCAAGTCTCTTTAATTCACTCACAGAAAAACAAATGAGGGAGTTATAACGTGGCATCACAGAAATTTCGTAAGACGGCGGCAATATGTGGGATCGGTGCATTCGCATCCTTGATTCCACTTGGAGTCAATGCATCCAATGCTGCGACCGTGAAGGCCACAACGAAGACCACTGCAAAGAAATCCGGAACTTTTCTTGGTGCTGCATACCAGACTCGGTACGGCGCTGTTCAAGTATCCGTCACAGTTAAGAACGGCAAAATCACAAAGGTGACAGCCCCCGTCTATCCGGTTGGAACTTTTAGAGATCAGCAGATTAACTCACAGGCGATCCCGCTTCTTGAACAAGAAGTAATTGCAGCTCAATCTTCAAATATCAACAACATCACAGGCGCCTCATTCACCGCGCAGGGTTTTTATATCTCTTTGGTATCAGCTTTATCTAAAGCTGGTCTTAAGTAAGAAACCGAACTCGGCTTGAGCGATGTGAGGGCATCGCTCGCCGAGTGTTCGGAGATCGTCGACACTCGATCAATCGACATCGCGTCTTAAAGTTATCCAAGATCCGATGGATGCAAAGACGGTGGCGTATGCCAACATTAATGCGATAGATGCTCCAACCCCGAAAAAGTTGGTGGTAGATATATTAAGAAAGCTTTCGTTCGATTTTAAATCTATGTGAACGTTTAGCATCCCGACAATGAGTCCAGAAGGTAGAAATTTTCCGCCAGTAGCCCAAAAGACAACAATCAGTTTCTCGACGACAAATAACCAAATAATCGCACCAACTTGCGCTACCTTCACATTTCTGATGAGCGCACCAATCGCCACTCCCATAATTGAAATTACCGCTCCTGAAATAACCGCTGCTAGCAGCAGGTTTAAGAAAATCGTTAGACCGGCTTTTGCGTGTGGATATTGGCTCAATCCTAAATAAGCACCGCCGAAGCCAACAAGTGTTGAAATAACCATGATGAAAATACCTGCACATGCAGCAACGACCAATTTCGCGCACAACACTTTGAGTCGTTGAGGCGTTGCCAAAAAAGTAGAAACTATCTGTCCGGATTGGTATTCATTTCCGATGAGTGCTATTCCTAGAATCATAGTAAATAAGTAGCCAGAAATAGCCTTTCCATAGACCCCAGCGACCAACTGTGGATCCATCAAGCTAGCCCCATTGAGTTGAGACTTAAGGGCATGGATCGAATATGCGGCAGGGAATGATGCTAGAAGTGCAAGAAAAATGGCACCAACTAGGTAACCGTAAAAGGATTTGGTATAGATAACCTTGCGGAATTCTGATTTAAGAAGGTTTCTCATGAGGCTTCCACCAGTCTGATAAAGACTTCTTCTAAGGTTCCAGCACCAATAACATCCAGCATGCTTCCCTCAGTAATCAATTTTCCCTTGTGAATTATCAAAACATCATCGACGGTATTTTGCATTTCTGCTAATTGATGTGAGGAGATCAAAATGGTGCGTCCATCGTGGGCGAGATTCTTGAGAAAAGTACGCAGCCAAGCTATTCCTATGGGATCCAAGCCATTGGAAGGTTCGTCAAGTACTAAAATTTCTGGATCACCAAGCAATGCGGTAGCGAGCGAGAGGCGTTGTTTCATACCGAGAGAGAATTCTTTAACCTTCTTTGGCGCGACGTCTAATAATTCAACGAGTTCGAGTACTTCAAGTGCACGAGCGTCAGGGATTCCAGCGGCCGCTGCAATTATCTCTAAATTTCTAATGGCGCTTAAAGAGGGGTTGTATCCGCCGGATTCAATTACTGCGCCTACTTGCCGCATTGGATTTACTAGGGCTTGGTATGGGGCTCCATGGATGAGTCCACTTCCAGAATTTGGGGTTGCAAGGGAGAGTAAACATTTGAGAGTGGTGCTTTTGCCCGCGCCATTTGGCCCAAGAAAACCTGTGATCCGCCCGGCTTCCACTCTTGCTGTGAGGTTATTTACGGCCACCACATCTTTATAGGCCTTAGTTAGTCCTCGAAACTCAATGATCGACATGTGGCCTCCGAATGGATATTAAAAGTTTACTCCGAATTGACCATAAATCAGGCAGACTAATCCCATGAAACCCAGTCGCCTGGAAGCCTTTAGCGATGGAGTATTCGCTGTTGCAATCACGCTCTTGGTATTTAATCTGAAAGTTCCTGATGTAGCAGGCGGACATCTCAGAAACGCCTTGGGACATCAGTGGCCTTCATATATTGCGTATGTCATTAGTTTCTTATCTATAGGAATCTGTTGGGTAAACCATCACTCTATCCTCGATCGAATCGCGATGGCCGATAGAGAGTTACTCTTTATCAATCTCGCCTTGTTGCTCGGGATAGTCTCGATTCCCTTTACAACATCCTTGGCAGCCACTTGGTACAACCAGGGAACGAACGCCAAATGGGCGATTGGGATCTATTGCGCCAACTGGGTCTATGTCTCGGCCACATATATATTGCTTATTCGCCACCTGATGGGGCATGAACATTTAGCCACCCACGCAACTGGGGTCACTCTTCAGTCTTTATTGCGTAAAGGACTCTTTGGCATCGTGGCCTATTTAGTGGCTCTGGTGGTCTCTCTGATTGCGCCGATTGTGGCATTCTTTATCTGCCTAGCCCTGGCTGTTTACTTTGTCTTTGGGGTTCAAGGGGAAGCGATGGCTGAGCATTAAAAAGTAGTACCCCCTTTTCAGTTCAATGGAACTAAGAGGATACTGGCCATCATGAATCAGAAATTCTTGCGAAAGCTACCTCGTGATTCAAATAAGTATTCGCATGGGACTGTCGCCGTCATCGCTGGAAGTTCAGAATATGCAGGGGCAGCCGTTCTCTGTGTTGGTGGAGCTAGGCGAGGCGGATCTGGCTATATCAATTTTCTCAATCGCGATGAGTTCACCCGCACGCAAGTCGTTAGCGCTTATCCGGATGTAGTCGTTCGGAAGAAGATAAAGGATCTGCGGGTTGATGCATGGGTAATTGGATCTGGCTCCCCGCAATTAAAGCGTCGTTTCAACATTCCTCGAAGTAGGTTCGCAGTTCTTGATGCTGGAGCCATGAGATTGGCGCGCAAGATAAATGCGGAAATTGTTGTGATTACTCCACATGAGGGTGAAGCGAGCAAATTGGGTTTTACCATCGGTGAAGGCGAGCAGGGGCGGCAACAATCCGCACAGGAGATGGCTGAGAAGCTTGGTTGCATCGTTGTGCTCAAGGGAGCGCACACCGTCGTGGCATCCCCAGATGGATTGGTGGTCGTAGATGATCTGGCAGGACCAGAACTAGCCACCGCAGGAACTGGGGATATTCTGGCAGGATTGATTGGTTCGATGCTTGCCAGTTGGAGACCTGAAACTATTCATGAAGCTGTTGTAGTCATATTTAAAGCGGTGAGTGCTCATGCACTGGCTGCTAGAGCGGCGGCGGCGGAGTTGAGTCCGATAACTTCCTCAGACATCCTTAAGTACTTACCCATCACGATTAAGCAGTAGTTAGACTAGGTGCTTAAGTACCGAGGAGGCTTTAGTGAAGAGAAGAGTTTTAAGTGCGGTCGCGCTCGCTCCGCTATTTTTCTTGAACTCGATTGCTTGGGCAGATGATGACGGGAATTCAGTTCGCCCTCATATCTCAGATGTAGGCGGAGATGACCATAGTCCTGGAGTCACATTCGTAATTTTTGCAACGCTCTTGCTCATTGGATTTGGAGTGGGATATTTAGTCGGTCGAAAGACTCGGAGTAAATAAAAATGGGAATGCACCTGACATATAACCACGAAGGCGTTAGTGGTGAGGGTTACCTGGCGCTTCCTGATAGCGAGAGTGGTCCAGCGGTAATCGTTATTCAAGAGTGGTGGGGCTTGGTCGGACATATCACCGATGTTGTTGATCGCTTTGCAGCGGCAGGTTTTGTGGCATTTGCGCCAGATCTCTATCACGGACAAGCTGCATCTGAACCTGACACAGCTAAAAAATTGATGATGGAATTGAAGTTGGATCTCGCCGGAACCGAGATCGTCAATGCCGCCAACTATTTAATCTCGCTCCCAGAGACCTCCACAGAGCATGTAGGTGTAGTTGGATTCTGTATGGGCGGTAGTTTGGCTATCTGGAGTGGAACGCTTTCGCCATCGATCACTGCAACTGTTGGTTTCTACCCTGGCTCCTCGTGGGAGCGCCATGCGCCGATTTGGAGCAATTACTCCGGTAAGGCAGCGCTCATTCACTGCTCAGAAGGGGATGGAACTTCAGCTGCCCCAGGAATCCAAGAGGCGCTTCGAGAGATAGAGGCTGCCGGAGGTGCTGCAACCGCCTTTGATTACTCCGGCACTAAACACGCGTTCTTTAATAATGATCGCCCTGAGGTTTTTGATCCAGTTGCGGCATCTCTTTCATGGGAACGAACTTTAGATTTCTTCTTCAGCAACCTCTCGTGAAGTTTAAGTTGTAAGTGTGAGTACATTCGCCATCATTGGCGCTGGTTGGAGAAGCGAGTTCTTCATTCGGCTGGGGTTACTGATGCCCGAGAAATTTGAACTTCTTGGTGCTGTTGTTCGCAATTCTGAGCGGGCCGCATCTCTACAAGCTGATTATGGAATACCTATCTTCGAATCTATATCCGCGCTTATGCAGTTTGCCAGGCCCGACTTTGTAATCGTTGCAGTCTCTTGGGCTTCAAACCCAGAAGTTGTAAAAGAATTTGTATCGATGGGAATCCCTGTCTTATGCGAAACTCCTCCGGCGCCAGATGCCCCAGCGTTACGTGAGCTCTGGGCTTCAGTCGGTAGTAGTGAATTGGTGCAGGTCGCGGAGCAGTATCTATACCTGCCAGGACATGCTGCGAGATTGACCGCGATCGGGCAAGAGGCGATTGGCAAGCCAACTTCCGTAGAGGTCTCTTCTACGCACGGATATCACGCGGTATCTATAGCTCGTGGCTATCTTAGGGCGGGATTCGAGCCAACGACGGTTAACGCCCACAATTTTTCTGCTCCGCTGATCGATCCTCTTTCACGCGAAGGCTGGAATGACGATCTATCTGCACGAGACAGAGTCACGACTATTGCAACTATCGATTTCGGTGGTGGCAAGTCGGCAATCTACAACTTCGTAGAGAACCAATGGCATAACCAGTTACGTCGGCGCCGCATAGTAATTCGTGGAAGCGCGGGCGAGATCGTGGATGACACCTTGATCGCTCTTACCGATGGCCCGATCATTGTTGAGTCGGAGTTCCGACGTTATCAACTGGGACACGACCTCAATCTTGATGGTTTTGATACCGAACATATATCGCTTAACGGCAGAGTTGTTTATATGAACCCATTTGTTGGCTTGCGCTTAATGGATGAAGAGATTGCTATTGCAACAATGTTAGTTCGCATGGCTCACTGGATCGCCGGAACAGATACTGCTCCATACCCATTGCGGGAGGCTTGCCAGGATCACCTCATCTCCTTAGCGATTGATGAATCTGCGCTGCGCGGTGTTCCTGTGACCACAGAGCGTGAATTGTGGACACTTTAGGGGTAGCACTTAGCACTAGCCACTATCCGAAAGTTAATCGTAAGAGAGATGCTCTACTCTTAGATTATGAACGAATTCGATAAACCCCGTCGCATCTCGCCAAAGGTCTACAGCCTTATTGTTTCTGCGATCATTCTTGCCTTTGGCACTGGCTATGGGCTGAGTTTGGTCGGTCAAGGTTTAGCCGCTCGCGCGGGTAATTCGGTCACTGTTACTGGACAAGCTCGCACTAATGCGACAGCCGACAATGCAGTGTGGACACTGAACGCACAAGAGAGTTCGCAGAGCGCAGCTGCTGCAGTAACAAAAGTTGAAAAGAGCGTAGCTGCACTCACTAATTATTTGGTCGCCGGTGGGATTCCTGCATCGGCAATTGAAACTGGTGGCGTCAATACAAATGCAATTAATGAATACATTAATGGCAACCCGACTGGACGAGTCCTCTCGTATCAAGCCAACCAGAATCTGACCGTGCGTTCTAAAGATGTAAATCTCGTTAACTCATTGAGCAATGGCATTGGAACACTTTTGCAGACCGGTGTGAACATCAATAATTATGGACCACAATTTTATGTCTCTAATTTAGCCGCGCTGCGTCCTACGCTTCTTGCGCAGGCCATGGTCGATGCCAAAGCTCGCGGAATATCTATGACCAAGGCAGTCGGCTCTAAATTGGGAAGCGTTATTGCAGTCTCGAGTGGACCTGTTCAAGTAACTTCACCTGATTCGGTAGATACCTCTGGTGGGGGAATGTATGACACCACGACAATTCCTAAGACTGTAACTGTCACAGTGTCGGTAAGTTTTAAGGTTAAATAAGCGGAGGAGTTACATTCCCGCGCGGATGTAATCGCAGGTTAGGCATTTCAGGGGCTGGAATTCGGCCCTCTACCGCTGCTTGAAAAGTTGGGATGCTTGGATCTTCGTTGTTCCACCTGGTGCGCATCTCTTCAATCTCTTCATGTGATCGACCAATAAAATTCCACCACATCACTATCTCTTCAGGAAAAGGTTCCCCGCCAAGGAAGATTATGCGAGCCCCATTCTTAGTGCTTAACTGCAGTGATGACTTTCCTGCTGGACTGTAATGCAGACTCTTCAAGGGAACTTCTTCGTTATCGACCGACAAGTCTCCTTCAACGACCAGGGTTCCATATTCATTCCCTGTTTTCAAAGGAATCTCTGCAGTAGTCCCCGGCGATATATAAATTTCAACGCCTAATAACTCGCTGAAGATGCGAGCTGGTGACTTTTCGCCGAAGAGTTCACCGATAAATAACCGAATCTTGAGATCGCCACGTTGAAACTCGGGTAATTCTCCGTAGTGATCGAAGAGTGGAGCGCTCTTGCGATCTCGATCGGGCAGAACAGTCCACAGCTGGACCCCATGAGCAACGGTTGAGTTCTCGGTAGAGAGTTCAGAGTGGGCAACGCCTCGCCCAGCGGTCATCAAATTAAGTTCTCCAGGTTTGATGATCTGCACACTGCCTAGGGAGTCGCGATGTTCTACCTCGCCGGCAAATAACCAACTCACCGTCTGCAACCCCGTGTGCGGATGCGTGGCAATGCTCATCGCATCACTTTGAGTTGTGGGTCCAAAATGATCAACGAAGCACCACGCTCCAATGGTGCGTATATACCTATGCGGCAGCGTGCGACTTATCTCGGTCCCACTACGGGTGGTGAGTTTGACGCTACGCGGCGAGAGGATCATGGCGTGGAGTACGTAGTTGCTTTATAAATAGTCGCATAGAGAGCCGCCACTCGCTTACCATCTGCGCTCTTCGGATCAAAGATGGAGTCCTTTGGCCCTGCGACGCTAAAGACCTTGCCATCCTTCCGAAGTACTTCTTCTCCATAGGCGGGCGGCTGATTTGGATTCTTGAGTTGATCGAATTTTGCAGCCGGGAACTCATAGACCGACATAAAGATGACCTTTGTGCCTTGATCAGGAATGTAATAGACAAGAGTCTGGGCGATTGCTCCATCTTTGGTCGCTTGTTTGGCGAAGGAGTCTTTTGGTTCTGCTACTTGGAGGTGCGTCACGATCGCCGGGTCGACATTCATAACCAGTGGCGTTGGTGAGAGCGTTAACTTAAACACTCCCTTTGTCGTCGAGCATCCAGTGAGAACCAAGAGGCAGATCGCAAAGGGAATGAAGAGTTTTTTCATCTTAATCTCCAACTTTATTCTCCAACTTTAAGTGGTGTGGCAAGTTTGAATTCTAACTTAAGTGTGCACATTGCATTGTTCATAGGAAGCATTCGAAGATTCCGTATGATGTCCCGAGATTAACATTCATGCTTCAGTATTGATTTGAAAACGCCGAAAGGAATATTAGAAGCCCCACAACTCCTAAGCTTAAAAGTCCCCAAACAAGTCCAAATAGCGAAAACACAACCATAATAATTCCGGTAACCAATGCAGGTTTACTTCTCCGCTCAGAGCGGGAAAAGATTTGCAGGGCAAGATCTGATAATGAAATTAGTAGACCCAAAATTAACACTGCGATAACAATCGCCGACGCAAGCGGGTCGCGCTCTATTAGGGTTAGCGCAGGTGGATTTCCATAATAGGTGCGCCCATTTATGAAGACCGAGGTTGTGCCAACAGGTTCATTAACGTGATAGTTGAATAGACAGATAATCGTTAAAACCGACCAACCGCATGCCAATCCAAGAAAAATCGAAGGCTTTATTACTGTCCGTCTAAAAGTTGGCATATTCTCTATTCCCTAAATAATCTGATCGGCAAGAAATGACTCTCTAAGTCTCCACCGGGATCTGGAAGTGTTCCGAAACTATTCCAGACTCTTGTCTTCAAACAATAGTCCACAGATGAGAATATATTTGGCTTCCGGGGTTCATCCTGATGAAGACTCTCACGAGTCGGGCACATCATGATTTGAGTATTGGAGCAGTGTCAAAACCACTAAAGTCAAACTTTATCGAGGAGTTAGATGGTTACTACTCCCCGACGACCAGAGAGCGTGCCCCAGTGTTCCTGAGCAACTCCTCAAAACTCGTCGGAAACACTGCGTGCGGATGTCCGGCCGCCGCCCAGACTATTTCGTATTGCGCGAGGGCGGTATCGATGAGAACGACGGGTTCTGGATTGGAAAGGGTGCCATCATGCTGCCAGCCGAAGGGGCTTACCCCGCCGATGCTGATTCCAGATGCGGACTTTACGAAGTCGGCATCTGCACGGTGCAATTTTTCTACACCTAATTCCTTCGCCACAAGCGCGGTATCTACTCGATGCGCCCCCGAGGTAATCACTAGCAGCGGTCGCCCATCAGGGAGTTTAAAGACTATTGAGGAGGCAATTTGACCGACCTCAATGCCGAGCGCCGCTGCAGCCTCGGCCGCAGATCGGGCGCTGTCGCTCAAGATTCGAACTTCTCCGGAAATATTTCGCTCCCGCATCTCAGCGGTGATTCGCTTTACCGAGGGATTTTTTAAGACCTCTTCCATGATGGGGAGTTTACTTTGTAAGTTAAGACTTAAGCGAAGGTTTCGGACCCGTTCACCTGCGCGTTAGTCCTGCTCCACGTTGTAGCAGTTGGGTTCGGACATGACAAAGTTCATAAACTCTCACCGATATATCTCAAACGTGGCGAACAAGAGCTCCCGCGTTGTTATGGCAGTTGTTGTGGGCGCCTCCTTCCTCTTCGGAGTTGCCACCCTCACCTCTTCTGCTACCGCTGCGACTAAGACCGCCGCTAGCACCTCAGCGCTTCCTAAGGTGAAGCACATCTGGTACATCATCATGGAGAACAAGTCCTACGATGCAACCTTCACTGGTCTCAATAACAACACATATCTTTGGAAGACCCTCCCATCACAAGGGACCTTGTTAACAAATTACTATGGAACCGGCCACTACAGCCAAGATAACTACACCGCCTTGGTCTCAGGTCAGGCTCCGCTCTATGACCAACAGCTTGATAGTCCTACTTATAAGGACGCCGCTGGATCAGTCATCACCGATAAGTCAGATCCAAACTATGGTCAATTTAAGGCAGCCGGAGATCCATACACACTGCAGGGTTCGGTTTATCCATCCTCAGTTCAAACAATCTTTAACCAACTCACTGCAGCCAATGTAAGTTGGAAGGCATATGCACAAGATCTCGGAAACACTGATTCAAGTGGAGCGCCGCACTCTGTAACTGCTTGCGGAGCACCTGGAACTGATCCAACGAACTCTCCAGTTGCCAACCCTGGTGGCGCAAACGCCACCGATCAATATGTGGCTAAGCACTTCCCACTTCCTTGGTTCCACTCGATCATTGATAATGCAGCAACAATGTGCGACTCATCGCACGCTGCAAATCTCTTTGATCCAGCCAATGGTCTCTATCAGGATTTGAAGAGCGAGAGCACAACACCTGCCTTCTCTTGGATCTCACCAAACAACTGCTCAGATGCTCACGATGCTGTCTGCTATGGCAACAACCTCTCAGGTGGTTGGATCGATCCAAATACACCTGCCGCTCCGCTTAATTACACCGGCGGCCTCTATGCAGGAGATCTCTTCCTCGAGCACATCATCCCTGAAATCCAGGCCTCACCTGCATTCAAGGACAATGGCTTGATCATCGTCTCATTCGATGAAGGCTTCCCTGCTTATACCTTTACCGGTAACAGCTTCCAGAATGCACCTACCCACGTCTCAGTTGCTGCCTCCCTTGCAGCTGACTCTGCAGGTGAGAACATCAATGGAGTGAATGTAAATACTGAGCCAACTGGACCGAATGCCATCGTCAAGACCGATGCATCTGGCAATCAGTTGTACCCAGGACCTGGCGATAACGCATTCGTCGACCGTGACTCCACTATTCCTGGAATCGTCATGGGCGGCGCTTCTCCAATTCCTGGAGCGCGTACCGATGCAACTGCATCAGCAGATGGAAGTTCCTCTTACATCTCTGACAACTCGATTCAGGCTTACGATGAAGGTCGCACCGTAACTGGTACCAACATTCCAGATGGTGCGACTGTCGGAACTGTTTACGATCTTCCAAGTTGGGCATCTTTGCCAAAGACCAGCACTTCGACTTGCCCAACAGCATGCGTAGTTACTGGTTCTTTCCAATTGCTCGTAAATGGCAAGCCAACTGCGCCTTCCGGTCCAGTAAGTGGAATCACCCTCGGAGCTCGCACTGCAGCAACGGACCCAATGTTTGATGCAACGCATGCAACTCTTGGTGGAGGAGATGTAGGAATGGTCTTGATCTCTAAGTTCAACAAGCCAGGAACTACAGATGCCACCTTCTACAATCACTACAGCTTCTTGCGCTCCCTCGAAGATCTCTTCGCGGTAGCCAAGGCATCTCCTGGTTTGGATGGCAAGGGCCACCTCGGCTTCGCCGCACAACCTGGTCTCAAGGCCTTTGGAAGCGATGTATTCAATAACAAGTAAGTTCCGTTACCTTCTAACGGCGCTAACAGCGATCGCGCTGGCCGGAGTTATTACTCCGGTCGGCGCCTTCGCCGTTTCTACAAATGTCGTTTCTACAAGTGCCGTTTCTACAAAGAGCTCACCCTCAAAAATCCACCAGGTGCTGCAGGCATCGCAACTACATCCGCAGTTGGCGATTCCTGGAGATACTGTGGATGTAACACTTCGTACCGGGATCACGCAGGTTCTCTTGAACGGACCCACCATTCCTCAGATTTCAGCGGATGCCTTGCCCGGAACCTTTATCTTCACCTTCATTCAAAAGACCGGAAGAACCTTGATCGATATCCGCGACTTTGGGATTTTAGATGGTGAAGATGCTTTGATCCGGCCTGTTCAATTTGATGATGGAACCAAATCTTTCTACTTAAGCGCGGGGCAGAGGCGCACTGTGAAACTTACAAGTTTTATGGCGGTTGGAACAGGCACGCTGCGCTGGGCGCCACTCAACCACTATGTGACAGATTGGCAGTTTGTAGAAGAGACCGCCTGATTTAGACTCATCGCATGTACATCCCGAAAATCAACCTGGTCGAGGACTGGGAAGAGATTCAGCGCTTCGTTAGCTCAGTACGTGCTGCAGATCTTGTCACGGTTAATCCTGATGGGTTGCCTATAGCGACGCTTATGCCGATGGTGTGGGTCGATGCAAATCCAACTGAAAACAATTATGGACGAGTCGTCATGCATATGGCTCGAGGTAACGAGCAGTGGCGGTCGATCCAACCCGGCACTCAAGGTCTAGCGATATTGCATGGAGCGCAGGCATATATATCGCCCTCCAATTACTTAAATAAGCAGACCGATCATAAAGTTGTTCCTACCTGGAATTATCAGTCGGTTCATTTAAGTGGAACAGTTGAAGTCAGCGAAGATGTGGAGTTATTGCGTCGGATCGTTACGGACTTAACTTCACTTCATGAATCACAACGCGAAGATCCCTGGCTCGCTTCCGAATCAGATCCGCATTACTTTGAGTTGCAATTAAAGGGAATTGTTGCCGTCATCTTGCACGTTACTAAGGTGGAGGCGAAATCCAAGATTAGTCAGAATAAATCACACGAGGAACGTGAGCGGATCGTGGAAGATTTATTTACCTCAGGAATTCCAGGTGAGGAAGTCATAGCTGCAGAGATGCAGAGACACTTAGATCTTTAATGGTTATTAGAGGTCAATAATATTAAGTGGCGGCAATCCTTCAGCAATGCGTAGCAATTGTGCCTCTATAAAACGCTTCCCTCGCTTTTCGAAGGCAGCAGAGTCTCCTCCAACATGGGGAGTTATAAGTACATTAGTTGCTCTCCAGAGTGGATGATCTTGAGGTAGTGGCTCTGGATCTGTTACATCGAGAGCTGCACTGATTCGACCGGAATTAAGTTCCGCTACAAGTGCATCAGTATCAACAACGGGGCCGCGAGCGACGTTGATGAGTGTTGCTCCATCTTTCATGAGCGCTAACCTTCTAGCGTCAAAAAGATGCTTGCTCTCGGCATTTAAGGGAAGGATCAAGAAAATTATGTCGAATGTGGGAAGTAGTTCATCAAGTTGAGTCATGAGCTGACTCCCATTACTTCCGCTCCGGGAGAAGGTCGTGATCTCGACTTCATAAGGCTTGAGGTAGGAGACCAGAGTCTGACCGATTGAACCTGCACCAATAACTGCGATAGAACTATCGTTGAGTGAACCCATCCGTTCATGACTCCACAAGCCCTGATCTTGTTCACGTACAAAATGCGGAATGCCACGTCGCATCGCAATAGCGAGTCCCACCGCCAACTCTGCCGTGGAAGCGTTGTGCACGCCCTGTGCGTTACACAAGGTGATGCCCTCTCGAACATAAGGAACCGCTGCGTCATAACCAGCGTTAGGCACTTGAAGAATTTGTAAATTGGTCATCGCACGCACGGGCTCTAGCGTCTCGATACCCGTCATGTAAGGCTGTACATAGATTGTGATCCGCGAGAGATCTGAACCCTCAAGTGGGAAATCTAGGGGAGATAGCTTTTGAAAACCTGCGGGTACTTTAAGCTCGGGCCATTGGCTCCAGACGGTATGCATAATCTGCAAACTTACTCTTCACCGATATCTTCGTTCCATACATCTGGCTTCTCTGCAATGAACTTTGCCATCAGATCCTTGCACTCTTGAGAGTTGAGGTTGATGACCTCCACCCCATGCGAGCGGAGAAGGTCCTCGGCTCCCATAAAAGTCTCGTTCTCTCCCAAGACAACCCGAGGGATCCCATAGAGCAAGATCGCTCCGCTGCACATATGGCAGGGGGAGAGGGTTGTATACATAGTGGCCTTCGCATAGACGCTGGCTGGTAGGCGGCCAATATTCTCAAGGCAATCGGTCTCTCCATGGCGGATCGCGCTACCCATTTGGACCCGCTTGTTGTAGCCGACGCCGAGGACTTTGCCGTCTACGACCAGAGCCCCACCAATCGGAACGCCACCCTCTGAGGCCCCTTGGCGCGCGGCTGCAATGGCATATTCGAGTAGTTCGCGGTCGTCCATAATCTCCCCATTTCGCCCTGTGGAGGCTAACTTTAGGTGAAATTCGCCTGAGTGTGGGCTTAACATCGGCCGCATTTCCCTATACGGTTTCGCCATTCCCTCGGTCTATGAGCCGTCATTTCATACGGGGTCGCAAACACCCCCGATAACAAAATTAGGAGAGATGACTCATGTCTAATTTAGAAATTCGTGAAGGCGAGTACGGGGACAAGGTCCTCGCGCTTGAGCCAGGAGGAATCGAAGCTATCGCCGATTCTGAGCGTCACGGAAAGGCACGAAACCTCTTTGCAACCTGGATGAGCCCAAATCTTGAATTCGCCACCATGTTCGTTGGAGTTCTCGCAGTTGCTGTATTTGGGTTGAGTTTTGCACAATCCGTTTTGGCGATCGTGATCGGAAATGCCCTCGGAGCAACCGCACAATTTATTCTGACCCAAGATGGCCCTCGCTACGGTGTGCCACAGATGGTCGTCAGCCGCTCCGCTTTCGGCAAACTCGGAAACATTCTTCCCTCCATCGCGAATGCTGGCGCTGCCGGTATCGGTTGGTTTGCGGTCAACAGCGTCTCTGGCGCATGGGCGCTCTCTAGCCTTACCAAGAATCATTTACATGTGATTCCAAGCCTCGTCATCGTAGTTTTGGTTCAGGTATCCATCGCATTTATTGGTCACAACTTGGTTCTCGTTGTTGAACGCTACCTATTCCCTTACCTAATCGTCGTCTTTGGCGTCGCGTGCATTTATGTTCTATCGAGTTCACACCTGCACCTCGGTGCTGCTGGAGCAGGTAAGACACCTGGTGGCTTCTTGATCACCGTTGCATCCGTATACGGATATGCAGCTGGTTGGAATCCATTCGCAGCGGACTACGCACGTTATTTGCCAAAGACAGTGGAGCGTAAGTCAGCTGGTCTCTTTGCTGGCCTCGGTCTCTTCTTCTCTGCTGCAGTGCTTGAGATTGTTGGAGCAGCAGCGGCAACCGCAGGAAATGGAACAGGATTTGATAGCAGTTCAAATCCAACAGGCGGCATCGTTAGTTTTATGCCAGGTTGGATTGGAAAATTGTTCTTGCTAGGTATCGTCGGTGGATCAATTTGCGCCAACGTCCTTAATATCTATTCAGGTTCGATGTCATTCTTGACCATTGGCGTAAAGCTGGGAAGCAATATCCGTCGTGGATTGTTTGCAACCATCTTTGGTATCGCTGGATTCTTCCTAGCCAAGTCGGCAATGGGTAACCCAAACAACAACTACACCAACTTCCTTTTGACCATGTCGTATTGGATTGGTCCATGGTTGGGCGTTGTCTTGGCTGATAAGTTCTTGCGCAAAGGTGCTTCAGTTGAGAAGTTGCTTTATTCAAAGCGCGAAAACTGGGCTGGTCCAGTCTCCTTCGTCGTGGCTATCTCATTCGCCATTTGGGGTTTTGTTAACCAGACATGGAATACCGGAAATCCAAAGAATCCTACGGATTACATTAACGGTTACTTCGTGCAACACCATCCAAAGATTGGTGATCTCACCTTCTGGGTTGGATTCATTGTTGCATTTGTTCTCTACCTGATTCTTGCTGGCAAGAAGGTTAAGGCAGAGAGCAGTAATTAAGTAGTTACCAAGAAGTGTGAAGTGGGCGTCCTTCTGCATATCCCGAGGCAGATTGGATGCCCACGACACATTTGTCGTGGAATTCATTGATTGTGGTGGCTCCAGCGTAGGTAAATGAGGAGCGGACGCCAGCAATAATTTGGTCGATTAAATCTTCAACCCCAGGTCGCGCTGGATCTATATACATACGACTAGAAGAGATTCCTTCTTCAAAGATCCGCTTACGAGCTCGATCAAAGGCGCTCTCTTGAGATGTGCGGGCATTAACCGCGCGAGCAGATGCCATTCCAAATGACTCTTTATAAAGTTTTCCATTGGTATCGCGAATGAGATCTCCCGGACTTTCGAGAGTTCCCGCGAACCACGAACCAATCATGACCTGCGATGCACCTGCAGCGAGCGCCAAGGCGACATCACGAGGGTGGCGAACACCGCCATCTGCCCAGACATGCTTACCCATGGAACGAGCTTGCTTAGCACATTCGAGAACTGCAGAGAATTGAGGACGTCCCACCCCAGTTTGCATTCTGGTGGTGCACATAGCTCCCGGTCCGACTCCAACCTTGATGATATCTGCGCCAGCTTCGATTAAATCTTTTGTACCTTGCGCCGTCACAATGTTGCCGGCAACGATAGGGACTCCTGGGTTAAGTGCCTTGACTGCTTTGATTGCCTCAATCATCTTGGCTTGATGGCCGTGCGCCGTATCGATAACCAAGCAATCGGAGCCTGCCGCTAGTAGAGCCTTGGCCTTGCCAGCGACATCTCCATTGATACCGATGGCGGTGGCAATGCGAAGACGGTTTTTAGAATCGAGGGCAGGCTTATACAGAGTCGCTCGTAGCGCTCCAGCCTTGGTGAGGATTCCCACTAAATCACCATGCGCATTCACGATTGCGGCAAACTCGCGACGACTCTCCTCGAGAGCTTCAAATGCAGCGCGGGGATCAATGGTGTTAGGAAGTGTTGTGAAGTCGGTATGCATGATCTGGCGCAGTTGAGTGAATCGATCGACTCGCTCTAGATCGCTCTGAGTAATTACTCCAACGGGTTTGGTCTCGTTGACGACTACCAGTACGCCGTGAGCGCGCTTGGTAATGAGGTCGAGTGCGCTCGCCGCGGTCTCAGTTCCCTCTAAGGTGGCTGGAGTTTCAAAGATGCGGTCTCGAGTTTTTACCCAAGCGATGACGTCAGCGATGATCTCAAGCGGAATATCTTGTGGGATTACTACTAGCCCACCACGTCGTGCCACGGTCTCAGCCATACGACGACCTGCTATTGCAGTCATGTTAGCTACGACTATTGGAATTGTGGTGCCGGTTCCATCGTCGGTAGCCAAGTCGACATCCATACGACTGGCGACTTCGGTGTAGTTGGGAACCATGAACACATCGTCATATGTGAGATCGTGTGTTTGGCCGGCGAGGGGGCTGCTTAAGAAATGCACGTTGCCTAACTATACACCTGACGGTATCGTTGAAGTATGTTCGGAATTGGCTTCGAGAAGCTTCTCACGCTCGCGATATTGGCTGCGATCCTCATTGGACCGGATAAGTTGCCTCAATTCGCGGTAGATGCAGCGAAGTTGATCCAACGCATTCGTGGTCTGAGCCGTGAAGCTATGACTGAATTTAAGAGTCAACTTGGTCCTGAGTACGCAAATATGGATATCCAAGATCTCAACCCTAAAACCTTTATCGCTAAACACCTCGATGACATTGCGACCGATACCAATATCATCGCAAAGAGCGCCTCTGCTGATTTAGCCAAGATTAAAGAGCAGACCAAGATCGATCCGGATCTCCTTTAATCTTTAATTACTTTTTATAGGCTTTCGATCTAGCTTCGCAAACATAAATATCAAAAAGACTCCGAAGCCAAATATCACGGCCACGCTAGTTACCCAAAGCAGGAGACCTGCTGAGGTGAGATCGAGAAACTTGTAAGGCCATTGTTTGATCGCTAAACCGTGAATAACCGTGTAGATAAGATAAATAATAGGAATCTGCAGAATTCGTAGGGAGTCCTTGGTCTTTATATATCCGCGCGGTCCCTTTGTGAGCCATAAGTAGATGTACATCACCGGAGCGACCAGGTGCATAAGCGCTGATGTCAGCCAATACCAGCCCTTAGGCGGATAAGCGGGGAGAAGTACCGCGTTGTAAACCAATCCCGTTACGGTGATCATGATCAAGCCAGTTGCAAAAAGATTTCCAAAATATTTGAAAGAGGTCTTACCTCGGGCTACTGCTGTGCCGATGTAAATCACGACCAGGTTTGACCAGATGGTGAAGTAGCTAAAGAAACCTACGATACGAATAGGGGCGGTATTTTGGTGAAAGAGTGTCTGATCTGAAACTGCTACTGGATCAATATTGAATGCATTGAGAAAGAGTGAAAAGGTCAGCCCGAAAAAAGCGAAGAAGGCAAGCCATCCGTATAAACGTCGGCTTACCTTCTCCATAAAATTCTAGAAAACTAGTCCTTCTTGGACTTTTTCTCTTGCTTCTGTAAACGCTTCTCCTTGAGAGAGAGCTTTGGCTCTTTCTTGGTATTTGCGTTGCTCTTCTGTTCTTTGTTTGCCATTTTTTTCTCCTTCTTAACCTTGCCCTAGGTTACCTGAATATCTCGCATTAGATAAAGAAAAACCCCACAAGATCTCTCCTATGGGGTTTTTCTAGGGCTGTGAGTTACTTGAAGGATGTAGCCAAAGCGCAGACGATGCCTGAGATTGCAATCCAGGTAAACCATGACCCTGCAGTTCTCTGACGCCACTCTTCAAGAGTCGGATCAAGCTTTACGCGATACCCGCGTAGAAGTAATCCAAGGGCAACGAAAGCTCCAACGATGTAGTGGAACATATTTGCTCCTGCAACAAGTACCCAGTTGGAGGCGTAGGCACCATTGTAGAAAGGGCGACCAGCGTCATCGTGAGCGATAAATGGCATATGAGCCATCTGGTGCCATTGGTAGAAGCCACCAATAAGAAGCGCTACCAAGACGACGATTGCGGTGAGATTACGCGCCGCCTTGTTGTACTCACCAAGTCGGTGAGCAAGTGCGGCGACAATTAACCCGAGTGCGGCGACCCATCCGGAAGCAGTGCTGAAAGAATGAACTCCCTTTGGTAGCCATCCGCCATTGACGTTGAGATTTCGCAGGTAGAAGTAGGAGAAGATCATTCCAAAGAGGAATGCTCCATCTGCCACAATCAGGAGTCGAACTCCTAAACGCTCGCGACGACCAATTGCCTCAGGTGAGTCATGATGCACGTGAAATTCGGTGTCATGTGCCATTTACTTTGCACTCCTTCCGTATCCATATGGATCGCTAGTCACAACAGGTGGTTGGTCAAAGTTGACCAGTGGCACAGGGTAAGGAACGGTCCATTCGAGAGTTTTAGCTCCCCATGGATTCATCGGAGCAATCTTTCCGCTACGCCACGAGTGGACGATCGCCCAGAGAAGAATGATCATTCCAATTCCCACGCTGTAAGCACCCATTGTGCTGATCAGATTGGCGTGCGAATAGAGATGTGCATAGTCGGCGACCCGTCGAGGTTGTCCTTCTGCGCCTACTATGAACATTCCAAGGAAGAGGACGTTAAATCCGATCTGTATAAACCAGAAAGAGATGTAACCGCCTCGCTCGTTGAGCATGCGACCGGTCATCTTAGGGAACCAGTACGCAAGTCCACCAATAGCGCCAGTGAGTGCAGCACCCATTAGGGTGTAATGGAAGTGTGCTGTCACATACATAGATCCATGGAGGTAGTTATCGGCAGGTACATCTGAGAGATAAATTCCAGTGATTCCACCGATCAAGAAATTCCAGATAAATGCATAGACGCAGAGCATCGGAAGTTTCATCCAAGGTCTACCACGCCACAAGGTTCCAATCAGCACTAGGAAGAGCAACCCTGTTGGAACAGAGATGAACTCGGTAGTGACCATGAATGGACCATTGAGTGATGGCATCCAACCCGCCATGTACATATGGTGGGCCCAGACGAGTACCGACAAGCCTGCAATTCCGGCAAAGCCAGCGATCGCGGCATTGTAGGAGAAGAGTGGTTTACGGACAAAGACTGGAGCAATCTCCATCAGCGCAGCGACACCTGGGATCAGGATTACATAAACCTCAGGGTGGCCCATGATCCAGAAGAGGTTGGCATAGAGCCAACCGCTACCACCTACATTGGCATCGTAGAAGCCGGTAGCGATAGTGCGATCGAGCCCAGTTTGAATCATTGCAACCATGAAAGTTGGGAATGCAGGTATCGCAAGAGCAACTGAAATAGTGGCACCAATTACGAAGATTGGCACTCGGTTCCACTTCATGCCCTTAGCGCGCATAGCGACAACTGTGGTGGTGATGTTCATACCTGCAACTGCGGTCGAAACCGCAAAGATAATGATTGTTGCAACGAAGGCATTCATACCTGGACCAGCTTGATCACTCAATGGAGCGTAAGCGGTCCACCCAGTAGGAATTCCTCCAAGGAACCAGGCGCTACAAAGGACGGGAACCGCTGTAAATAGCACCCACCAGCTCAGTGCGTTGAGTCGTGGGAACGCCATATCTGCAGCACCAATCATGATTGGCATGATGTAGTTACCGAAAGGACCAGTGGCGACAATGATCATCGCGACGATCATGGTGATTCCGTGTAGTCCAACGAGTGAGTTGTAAACAACTGGAGTGACGAAATGTGAACCTGGAGTTGCCAGATTTGTACGAATCATCATCGCCATTGTTCCGCCGACTCCCAGCAGTGCCATGACGCCAACTAAATATTGGATGCCAACTACCTTATGGTCGGTGCAATATTTGAAGTAGCGCTTCCAACCTTGGCCGTCACCGGCAAGGTAGAGCTGCTCTTCATCGGTTAGATCTTTGCCGATCAGCCAGCGGAATGGCCCAATGAAGGCTCCGATTCCAATGAGAAATCCGATGCTCCAAGCGAACATCGACATCAAGAGGACCTTGTTTACATTGTGAGAGTCGGTCATATCGCGACCGGCCTTCATTGCAAAATAAGTACCCCAGCAAAAAATTACACCGACGACAATTCCTGTTCCCATGTTGAGCTTGGTGATCAAGCTCTTTTTGGGGTTAGGGATTGGACGCGATGAAGCAGGTGCGTGCGAAAGTGTTGTCATTGTTGTACGCCTCCTGTTGCCTGAATTGATGAGACCCAATTATTGAAATCTGTCGGACTTTCCACGGCACCACTTGTCTCCATGTAAGCGTGATAGAGCCCGCAGAGCTCCGCACACTTAACATCGAGCGGACCCGTTGCAGTTGGATCAGCATGTGCAACTGTTGTAACGAGACGGTTAGCATCGATCTTCACACCTAGTTGGACCGGCCAGAAAGAGTGATTGACATCAGCCGACATCACATTGAATGTGACAGGTTGATTGACCGGCAGATTAAGCGTGTGGGTGTGAATGTTCTGTTGTGGGTAGTAGAAAGACCAGACCCATTGCGATCCCGTGACATCTACGATTAATGATTTAGGTGCATCAGTAGCTGCAGCGATTGACTCAGTATTGAGCGCAACCAAGCCCCAGACGATTGCAACGATACAAAATAGAACCGATGTCGCTGTCCAGACAATGACTACAGGTCCATTCGTCCTAATGGCCACACCATCTTCTGGCGGTGTATCACCACGATGCATGTTGAGGAATGATTTAGCTGCAATCGATAGCACCACACCCGCAATAGGGGCGGAGATCACGGTAAACCAAATCATGATGTCTTCATTTGCTTGCATCTGCTTGCTCAGTACGACGGGCATCCACTTTGGATAGGCCCAGAGACCCAGAACCACAAATACTGCTGTGAAGAAGACCCATAGGAGCAGGGTTTGACTGACATCTTTCCGCTTCAAGAATGTTGAGACTCGAGCTCCTGGGGTAGGGGCTAAGAGTTCGCTTTCGTGATCAGCCATTTACGACACTCACCTTTCCGCTCATGTAACCAAGTTGGCCCATTACTGCGCCAAAACCTTGGTAGGTGGAGTCACCACATGGATATTCGCAGTTCCAGACATAGTTTCCAGCTCCATGAGTCAAGAAGGAGAAGACAACTTTGTGACCAACAGGCAACTTCGTTGGATCTGCGTTGTACGCCTTCATCTCAGCATCGGTATTAACTGGCAAAGGAACATTTACAAAGAGTGGATCTTGCGTAGAAGTTGGAAGTCCATGCAGCGTGAAAGTGTGCTCAACTCCATCAGGTGGGAGCGATGTCTTTGCAACGCCGTCATACGAGACGGTGCCATCCACTGTTCCAACGACACTTCCAAAATATGGAGTGTTAAGTTTTTCACCGCTGTCATAGACGGTGAGCGTGACGGTTATGTAAGAGTTAGCTGGGAGTACGAAATCTGTGTAAGGACCATAGGAAGGCCAACTCGGATGTCCACCGTCGCAGGTCGCGCAATTTCCATGCGCCTTAGAGTTGATTGGATCTGGATAGACCCCGTCGGCGATGGTGTAGTGGTTATATGTTTTTCCATCGGCGGCGGTAACAGTGCCTACCTTGGTTGCATAAAGTTTTGGCTGAGGGTCGGCTGAAACACTGTGAAGAGTTAAGCCAACGCCGGCGACAACTACGATTCCGAGTACGACTGCGAGCAGCGCACCTATCGTGGTCCTCGCCTTTGAGGGTGTGGCTGTTTCCACGGACATCCTTTCTTGAGGGTAAGTGTGGGGTGTCTGAGAATGATTAGGTGGACAATACGCCTAATATGTGATCTGGGAAACACTTTATTGCTAACTGCTCGCGAAAAGTTTTTGGCTGTTGAGGGTTAGCACTCATGTGCTCTCCGGAGCATTGCTGAGTGTCAGTTGAGAGGTTGATGAGTATGAGACTTAACCCAATCTGGGATCTCTTCTTTGCGCTACTCATCATAGGTGCCGGGTATTGGTACATCTCGGAGAAGGTCGCCCGTCAATCAATCTCGCTGCTCCGTCAGATCTGCTTCTTCACAGGGCTTGTTCTGACATTTGGTTTGTTAGTGGGGCCAGTCCCGCACTACGCAGTGCGAATTTTTTGGGTGCACATGATTCAACATATTGGATTGATGATGTTGATCTCGCCGCTTCTGGTCCTTGGTGCTCCCATAGCTGTTGCGCTCGCCTCTAAACGGCCCAAGCTCGCCACAACTGTCCGGAGCATCGGAGGTAATCGTGCGGTTCGCAACCTCTTTAGACCCCAAGTTGGCTTCACCCTATTTCTCATTGTCCTGATTGGTACCCATTTCTCTCCGCTTGCAAACCTGGGGATGACAAACCCAAATGCTCACTGCTTTGAGTTAATGCTCTTTCTCTTGGGTGGTTTGATTTATTACTACCCGGTGATGGAGGGCAACCCGCACCCATTTTTCGTCCCATACTCCCTCCGCGTGATCTCGCTCTTTGCCATGATGTTGCCTGAAACGATGGTGGGGTTCTTTTTATACTCAGGAAATCGTGTACTTCACTCCCTCCCGGCCCATACTTCGATGCAGATGGGGCTCGCCGATCAGCACCAAGGTGGAGCGATCATGTGGGCGATGGGAATGTTGATAGATACCATCTGGATTGTCCTTGCTGCCAAGGATTGGTTCGCCCATGAGCAACTAATAGCGGAAGAGGAAGATGAGCTCCAACCAGAACTCTGAAAATACCCCAGAGCCAAAGCGTCGCTGGGTCCTATGGGGGTTGCCTCTCTGCGGATTGATGGGCGTTTTTGAATTTAACCGCGCTCTAGGGGGAAACCACCTTAGTTGGGTCTATGTATTGGAGTGGCCCTTCTTTGGAGTCTTCATCTACTACATGTACTGGAAACTTTCGCAACCGCAGGAACCCTATGACGACTCAGATGATCCTCCGCGAGAGATTGAATAAGGTTTAACTTAGTAAACTTAAGGCCTTATGTTTCAGCTCTTATCGCTATCAACCGAGGTTTACTTCTGGATCGCCACAGCGGCACTCCTGATAGCAACTGTCTATTTCTGGCATAAGTTCGCGGTTCATAACTGGAAGAACATCACCGTTCGCTTCTCGCTGATCATCGCTATTCAATGTTTTGCCTTGGCCTCTATGGGCGTAACGATCAATCGATCCGGCGAGTTTTACTCCTCGTGGTCTGATCTCTTTGGCGCTCAGGGGGAGTATCAGAAAATCGCCATAAGTCCTACCGCGCTCTCGCAAATTAGCGTCAAAGACCTCCTCTCTGCCACCAAAACTAAGGGTGGAAGTTTAATTTTTCGCAAAGTGATTAAAGGCGCGGCATCTGGAATCTCAAATGTCGTATACGTCGTTGCATCGCCAACATTGGCGCGAGAACTAGAAAGTCCAGCTCACGCTCTCGGAAATACATATCAAGTAGTTGAGTTGTTTCCAGGTACTCCTGGAGTTCCTCAAACCTGGATCGGCACGCTTGATGGAATTACAACTATGGAAGATTTGGAGAACGCGGGGAAGATACCTCCTACCTTGGCGGTTATTCCGGCAATTAATGTGGAACCTGGTCAAGATACCGAATGCATGAACTTTGTGGGCGGAGCTAAGGTGGAAACCTGGATCACCAAAGATATGAAGACATTTATGCAGACATTTATGGGAATCGACAATCGACTCTGGTCTTCATTCGGTTACTCAACGGGTGGCTGGTGCGCCGCGGAAGTTGCCGTGCTTCATCAAGATCAATATTCATCTGGAGTTTCACTGGCAGGTTATTTCAAACCAATTCTCTCCATCGGTTTATCAAAGCGCGAGAAGAATTATCTTGGGAATCATTACGACCTCATTAATTATTTAAAACACAATCCACGCAACACCAGAATCATGATTATCGCCTCTCTCAAAGATCATTTTGCTAACTCAGCAGCTCAACAATTTATGCAGAGTGCAAATTCTTTGATCCCCATCAAATATGTTCAAATTCCTAAGGGTGGCCACAACATCGGAGTGTGGAAGCCCTTTGTCTCTACCGGTTTCCTCTGGATCAGCGGAGTAAATGACATCTCGACTCCGGTGGCTAATCCCGCTCCTAGCGCGAGCGGAATCCAGAAATAAATTTCTCGGCTCGAAGCGCTGCCCAACCAACTTTTGGAAGATCTGCGGCGCGAGGATAGAGAACGTAGCGCGTCTCCCACCCTGGCTGAAATTTCGCATTGAAGCGATAGAGGGACTCAACCTGGAAGAAGTTTGACGTAAACCTAATGAGATTACGCATGCCTCGAGTGATGGGACCAGCGCTGATCTTGTCGGCACGTTCAAAGAGTGACCTAAAGGCGGCAAAGTTAAGAGAGACGTGAGCCAAATTATTAGCGCGTGCATACTCCACTGTTTCGACGATCATCAATTCATTAACACCAGGATCAGTTCCACGTTCTCTCTGCATGCGGTCGAGAGATAAGCCATTAGTGGTCCATGGAACGTAATAGAGCAGACCTTTTATCTCGTTATTCAACCAAGCTATGGTGATGTAGGTATCTGGGTCAAAATCTTCGCCGAAGCGATCCATAGACATAGAAAATCCGCGCTCTGCAACACCGTAACGCCATTCGTGAGCTAACTTGCGAAGTTGACTGCGCGTATCGTTATCAAGTTCCGACCACTTGTGAGTGGTGCAGGAATAGCCCTTGCGCTTGATGCGGTTCACCATTTGGCGAACGTTTGCCATAGGGCGGCCCTCAAGAGTGAAATCCTTAACCTCGATAATCGCTTCATCGCCGATATCTATCGCGATCATCCCCGCATGCTCTACCCAGACTTCGCCGCCACGGTCACTGCAACCCATTACCGCTGGAGTCCAGGCATGTTCATCAGCAATCTTTATGAACTCAGCAATTGCCTCTGGCCAGAGGCTGTACTCACCGAAGGGATCACCACTAGCAAGCATCACGCCACCTTGTACGCGGTAAGCAATTCCCGCCTTGCGATTTGAAGCCCATACGACGCTCTTATCGCGTCTGGTCGCGAAGTAGCCGAGAGAATCTTGTTCTAGATCATGTCTGATCAACTTACGAACCTGATCCATATCTTCATCGGACATCTTGGGAATAGGTTTGACTCGGCGGAAATAGAGCCAGAGCGGAACGATGAGGGTGAAGACACCAAATGTTCCCAGAGTAAATGCGATGAGATCGGAAGAGCGCTCCGATGTAAATTTAATTGGACCAGTGATTCCAATGAATCCTTCAACGATAAAGAGGAAGATATTTTTGTAAGAAGGTGACCCGATGATCTCGTAGTTGCTACGGAATTTCAGGAGTAACAAACTGGCGAGAAATAGGACGACGACAGCTATTCCAAATCCAATAAGCGGCTGCATCCTGGTGCTGGGATCAGATTTTGCGTAGAAAGATTTATGAAATACCAGCAGTAGGGCGATGCTGCCTAGTGAGAGAGCAATTTGCAGCGGATGATGGTTAGTTCTAAAAAGTTCTGTCGCCAAATTAACGCATAGGATGATGAGGGCAAGTATCCAGGCGCGACGTTTGCGTCTAGAAAGTCCGCGAGCCAAGATCATCAATACAAGACCGGTAAAGATCGCAGTAGCTAAAGCGGTTCCGTTAAGGAAGACCGGTATTACGTGATCAAGTTTGTGTACTGGTGTTCGAAATTTGCGAGAGACGTTAGCAAGTATGTCGAAGAGGCCAACTAGAAAAGTTAGTCGACCAATCCAGACGGGCACCCAGCGTTGAGATTTCATTATCTAAATACTCCCGTATGTCCGAGTGAGTAACGACCAGGCTGTGGATAGAAGGATAGGCCGTGTGGTTCCTTACCCACTGGAATGCTGCGCAGATATTTTCCGTGGACGATATCAAAGACGTAAACCACGTTGTTATACCGACCCGAGACCCAGAACTGGGTTCCATCGGCGGAGATACTTCCCATATCGGGAGAGCCCCCGTTCGGGATCTTCCATTTTGCAACGATCTTATTATCCGAAAAGCGCAGCACCGAAACGCTGCCTTCACCTCGGTTGGAGATTAAAAGGTACTTTGAATCACGAGTTACATAAAGTCCATGAGCCTCAACGCCGGTATGAATCAATGAGACCTTGCCAAAGTGATCGGCAGGCATAACCCACACGCCGTTCTCCATCATATCCGCGATGTAAAAAGTCTTACCGTCAGGTGAAATCTTTACATCTTGTGGAGTGGGTGCATCAGCGGCATTCATATGTTGATACGTTGGAAGAAATTTCCCATTTAAATATGTTGATGGAAGTTTGAAGTAGCTGACTACCCTCATTTCCGCGGTATTTACCAGAATCAGAGTTCCAGAGAACTCGCATGAGGCGACAAAGAAGTTGCCGTCTGCAGTGAAATCAGCATGGTTGAGACCTTCGCAAGAGACATGGACAATCTTCTTGATTGCCATTGTGTGAGGATCGCGGAAGACCATCTCTTTATCTGCCTCGGCCATGACAATGGCGTACTTTCCATTTGGCGTGAAGTAGAGATTGTATGGATCGTGTACGTAGATTGATTTTCCTGGTAGTCCGGTCTTCGGATCGATGGGCGTGAGATGATTTCCCTCATCATCATTGACCCACAAGGTTTTAAGGTCCCAGGATGGAACAACATGTTGTGGCCCTTTAGGAACAGAAAAAGTGCGAATGACTTTGAAGGTTTTAGGATCTATCTCGGTCACAGTGTTGCCAGTATGGTTTGGAACGTACACCCGCTCTGGGAAGTTGGCTACGACAGGACTGAAATTGTTCGGTCCATCGGCGGCGTAAATATTGTTCGGATCAGTGACAGGCGGCATGCCAGCTAATGGAGTCGCCGCTTGCACATTAAATGGAATAGCGATTGCTACCAGCGCAAGAATTACGGCGGATTTCTTCATTGTTATGCTCCAAGCAATGTGGTGAGCGTGACGGGAGTTAGCCCCTTAGCGTGTAAATTTTCAAGCAGAGTCGGCATGGCATCAATCGTGTCTTGGTGTCCAAAGTGCATGCTCACGATGCTGCCATTTTTTATTGACTTACTGATGTCCGCTATCACAATTCGCTTCCCGACATCTTGATAATCGTGTGAGTCGACATCGTATGCAATGCATTGGTTATAACCATATTTCAGGGCAGCCTTACGAATGATTGCGTTTGAGTATTGCGTGCCAGACGGGCGAAACCACTTTCCGTGATTGCCAATTAATTTCTTAAGCTCGGCGGCGCAACCTGCGATCTCTGCATCAACTTGCTTAGCGTTTAGAGTCTTCATTTGGTAATGATTCATGGTGTGGTTTCCCAAGTCATATCCGGCGTCAAGCATCTGCTTAGCCACGGTGGGATAGCCCTGCAGCCATTTTCCGATGGCAAATACTGAAACTGGAGTTGAACTGCTCTTAAATATTGAAAGGAGTTTCTGCACCATGGCTGGATCGCCAGCACCATGAAAAGTTAGTGCCACCTGTGGTTTCTTCCGCGAACCATGTGCAATATCAGGGTTGGCAGCGTTCGCGGTATCCGTCTCAAATTTAAGGTCCGAAATGCCCGAAATAAGTGTCGCTCCAGCAACTACTGCGCTATTTCTCAGAAATCGACGTCGATCGAGGGTCACGGCCTAAGGATACTTCCTGCGTTGCGCAGCACGGTTATGCCGTGAGTTGCTACTGTAAGGGAAGCACTCAGTCATGCGCCTTCCGGCGTGGGAAGCGTCGTGACAAGTGACCTAGGGCATACAGGGGGTAAAACCTTGAGCGAAGATGAAGACAATGGCTTGGATGACATCGTCACCGAAGAGATGTTGTGGGAGCGCATTCCTGAAACCACCGGTCTAGAACGTGCCAATACTTATTACGAACTAAGCGCTCGAATTTATGCTCGCGGCCAGTACGACGAGGCGCTTGCGCTCGCCGAGACCGCCCGCGATATCTACACCGAGTTGGGAGCGGTGGCCCCTGCTGACGGTTTAGCTCAGGCTTATTCCGCAATTGGCTACAACCTCAATCAGCTCAAGCGAAACTCTGAGGCAGCTACAGCGATGAGCAAGGCAGTTGATCTCTTGCGTGAATCGAAATCGCCTTTAGCGATCGACTTAGCCTGCACCCTTGGTGAGTGGTGTTTTGGCGCCAAGGATTATGAGAAGACGATTGAGTGCATGCGCGAATGCGTCCAAGAGCATTTAGTAGATGGCAATGAATCCGGTGCGGCTAACGACCTACATCTGATCGGCTGTGCCCACCGTGAACTCGGTCAACACGAGAAATCACTTGAAGCATTTCGTGAGGCTCGTGCCCTATTCAAGAGCCTCAAAGAGGTTATCAATGTGGCTCGTTGCGATCAGAAGATTGCGCATGCGTTGGTCGAGCTTGGACTTGGTGAGGAAGCGCTCATTGCTGCGCAGAAATCTCTCGACGTCTTTGTCACCGCCCATGATCATCGCCGGGAGACCTATTCACTCCTTGAGGTTGGTAAGGCGCAGATTCTGACGGGTCAAGAGCAGGATGGCCTTGATACCTTAGAGCGCGTGCTTGAAATTGCCACTGAGAGTGAGTGGAAAGATTTCGAATTCATTGTCGAGATAGAGCGCCACATTGCTGGAGTTCTACGTCAGCTGGGTCGACTAGATGAAGCCGATGAGATTGAACGCCGACTAACCTCCGTCACTGAGGTAATTGAGGACGAATAAGTTAGAGATTCGGATTTAGATGCTGCATCGCCCAGGCGTACATCGCTATGGCACCTGCAGCTGAGGCGTTCATAGAGCGCGTAGATCCATACTGTGCAATCGCCAGAACCACCGAGCAGATTGCTACCGCTTCATCCGACATTCCGGCACCTTCTTGGCCAAAGAAGAGGACGCATTTTTCGGGAAGTTGATAATTTTCTAGTTGTTGTGAGACCGGAAGATTGTCGATACCGATGATCGGAACATCATGCTCTTGGCACCATGTCGCAAAGTCGGCGACGGTTGGATGGTGCAGCACATGTAGATATTTATCTGTCACCATGGCGCCGCGTCGATTCCAGTCCCGCTTACCGACTATGTGCACGTAACTCACATTGAAAGCATTTGCGGTTCGGACCACCGAGCCAATATTCAAATCGTGTTGCCAATTTTCTATTGCGATCTGTAACGGATGGCGCTTGGTATCAAGGTCGGCGACGATCGACTCGACCTTCCAGTACCTGTAGTGATCTAAAACATTGCGCCGATCGCCGTTCTCTAACAGCTCTGGGTCGAGCCGGGGATCGTTTGGCCAGGGCTTTTCGTGAGGTCCGACACCTACAACGGGAAAGAATTCACCCGGTCCAATTTCTGCAGCCACCCCGTCACCTTAATCCATGAATTCCCATACTTGGCAGGCATAATCACCCCATGCTTCGCAGGAGATCACTGACGCTTATCGGAACTATCGCCCTTTCGTTCTTAATCTCATCGGTTGTGCCGGCCCAGGCTCTTGCCATTCCCACACTTTTCATAAAACTCTCTGCGTCACCAACTCTCAATCATCCTGGGATTGTCCTTATAGATCCCACCACTCATGAAACCATTTACTCGCTTGATCCCGATATCGGCCGAGCTCCAGCATCCGTCCTCAAATTGTTTTCTATGACAACCGTGTTGAGCGCCCTGAGTGCAGATATGGTCTTTAAAACAACCATAAGCGAGACGGCAACACCTGATACGTATCTCTTGGCGGGAAGTGGCGATCCATGGATGACCGAGAGCCCATTTGAAGCACAGAAGTATCAGCGTGCTTTCTTACCAACACTTATTAATAAGGTATTGGAATTGCATCCCGATAGTAAATCCATCACCTTGGACTACAACAATATGTATGCCCTTGATATCAAGGCGATACAGCGTTACTTCTCGGGGCGACTGACCATCAACGCGGTGAAGGTTAATAGCCTTACAGAAGGTACGAATGAAATCGCATCTGTGGAATCTCCCAAGCTGGGGAAGATAATTGAATTCACATTGCTATACAGCGATAACGTACTGGCGGATCGGCTCGCCCGCTTGGCTGCCCATACATTGGGATTTGGAACTGATGCAGCGGGAATACAAGCAGCCTTCGAAAAGGTGCTCGATGATTTAGGTGTTCCCCACTCGGGTATGCATATTTATGACGGCAACGGGCTCTCGCACGAGACTCGGGTGAGCGCTCGGGAGGTAGCCGACCTACTAGTAGCAATTTCCAGTAACCCGAAATTCCAACCGATCATGGCTGGCCTTCCCACCGCAGGCGAGACCGGGACGCTCAAGACTCGATTTGTAAATGATGCGCCAAATGCCATTGGCCTCGTTCATGCGAAGACTGGTTGGATAAATACCACGGTCAGTTTGGCGGGTTTCGTTACGGTGGGGTCAAGTCAGTACATCTTCGTGATTATCGCCAATCACATTCACAACCTGGAAAGCGCTCGGCAAGCAGCGCGGGTAACCATTGATCAGATGTTGGGCTCTATAGCCAAGAGTCCGAACTAAGGTTTTGGAGGCTAGAATCTAGGCATGAGCCATGTAGGCGCCTATGTGGCATTGATGAAATTGCGAGTTGTAGAGCTTCTACTCGTGACAACTCTGCCCGCACTCTTCATGGCAACGTATGCTCAAAATCATGCTCATCGTTTCCCTCCACTCGGTGTCACGATTGCAACTCTTATCGGCGGCACCCTCGCAGCTGGCGCATCCAATGCTTTCAATATGGTGATTGAGGTCGAGTCAGATCGACTGATGAAGCGAACCAGCAAGCGACCACTGGTAAGCGGTGAGATTAACGAACAACAAGCCGTTGCATTCTCGCTTGTCATCACCATTCTCTCTCTTCTGATCTTTCTCATTTTTACGACGCTACTTGCAACTCTCCTCACTCTCCTTGCAATTTTGTTCTACGTAGTTGGTTACACCATCTGGCTCAAACGTCGTACCTCACAAAATATTGTCTGGGGTGGTGTAGCTGGATGCATGCCAGTTCTCATTGGGTGGGCCGCTATCACCAACTCGCTTTCACTAACCGCCTGGCTCTTCTTCTTCCTCATCTTCTTCTGGACTCCACCACATTTCTGGGCACTGGCCATTAAGTACAAAGAAGATTACGCGGCAGCGGGGATTCCGATGCTTCCGGTTGTTGCCAGCATCAAATCGGTGCAGAAGCAGATGTGGTTCCACACCATCTTCATGGTGCTCTTCTCGGTTCTAGTTCTCACTAGCGCGCATCTACCGTGGTGGAGTTACCTAGTCACCGTACTTTTGGCGTTGGGATTTGCCGTTGAACTCACAAAGATCTCCGGGGAGCGGTCGCAGCAATCTGCCATCAAACTATTTCATTGGTCGATTACCTATTTGAGCGTCTATTCGCTGATCCTGGTGATTGCGACCCTGGTGGCTAAGCACATCGGCTAAGCAAGATGTCTAAAACTCCACGAAATTAATCCACACCTAATTTCGACTCAGGATTTTCTCGGCTAGTACCCGTATGGTTATCAAATGACGACTGCCATCTCAGTTACAGATCTGAGCAAGGTTTATGGGGAGCGCAGCGCGCTCTCTCACGCAACATTTGAGGTTCCCCTCGGAACGGTCTGTGGCTTTGTGGGTCCAAATGGTTCTGGAAAGACAACCACGATCAGGATGCTCCTTGGGCTTATCGCTCCTACTGGTGGAACTGGGACTGTTTTAGGCGAGAGCATTTCTCACCCAGAGCGCTACTTGCCAAGAGTTGGTGCCATGATCGAAGGCCCTGCCTTCTATCCCGGCCTTAGCGGCAGCGAGAATTTGCGGGTTCTAGCTTCGCTCGGCGGATTTTCACAAGATCGCGTCCCACATCTTCTAGAGAAGGTTGGGTTGGCAGATCGCGGTAACTCTAAATATAAAACTTATTCACTGGGTATGAAACAGCGTTTAGGAATTGCAGCTGCGCTACTACCAGATCCAAAACTCTTGGTTCTCGATGAACCTACCAATGGATTAGATCCATCTGGCATTCAAGAAGTTAGAAATTTGATCAAGGATCTAGCATCTGATGGTACAAGCGTCTTCGTCTCCTCGCATCTGCTCTCGGAGTTAGAGATGATTGCGGAGTCCCTCGTCATGCTGCGCGAAGGAAAAGTTCTATTTTCAGGTCGAACGAAAGATTTGCTTGCAGCGCAGATCGCGACGTTAGTTGTACAACCAGAATTTACAGTCGATCTCAATAAGTTGTTGGAGATTGCTACTCGCCATGGACGAGAGGCATCGGTTACTGATGGCGCCGTACACATAGTTGCTGATGCTGAATGGGGTGCGACATTTAATCGTCTCGCCTTTAATGCTGGAGTCACACTGGCCTCGCTTACAGCGACGCAGCCGACGCTCGAAGAGACCTTCTTTGAAATGACGGGGGAGTAAAAATGTTTAATGTCGTACGCGCAGAGCTACGCAAGCTGCGCCGCCCTACACTTCTAATATCTACGATTCTGGTCGTTGCAGCGCTCACCGCGCTCTTTACATCGATCGTCTTTTTGCGCGCCAACTCAGGTCAAGGTAATGGCAGGCGTGGCGACATCATCTCGCCAGAAACTTTAAGTCAGGCAACAGGCTTGGTTTATGGATTTAAAATCGTCTCGTTCTTCTTAGGGATAACTGCTCTCTGCGTATTTGCTTCACAGACTGCACAAGAGTATTCACTGGGTACTTTGCGCAACCTTTTAGTTCGGCAACCTTCTCGCATGAAGATTCTCTTCGGAAAATATATCTCCATGATTATTTTCGGGGTGGCTCTCGTCTTCCTTGATGCCATCGTTGCAATAGGTGTCTCATATGGACTTGCTCCTCATGCCAAGGTCACCACTTCTGCATGGTTTACCGCCAATGCACTGAGTCTGTTGGGGAGAACCTTTGCCAATGTTCTGCTTAGCACAATCGCCTTCGGAACTTTTGGAATGATCTTGGGCCTGCTCTTTAGATCTCCGATTAGCGCTATTGCGACTGGAGTTATTTGGTCTCTGATCCTGGAGACCATCCTCGGTGGAGTTATCTCGAGCACCCAAAAATGGCTGCCCGGTCAGAACTTCGACAATATTGCGCAAGGCGGTTCGGATACGGTCAGTTATCAATGGTCACTGGCCTTATCTGCAATCTATTTGCTCTTTGGATTCTCTATTGTCTCTGTGCTCTTCAAGCGTCGGGATGTTGCAAACTAAAGAACACAGCAAATTCACACCGAGTCATTAACTGCTCCACATAAGAAAATCGCTTATCCTTGAGTGTTACTTCCCCCACGAATGGTTGGCTCCATGATTTCTAAGCGACGTATTCGGCATGTAGCGTTGTGCGCTGCTGTTCTCATGTCGATTCCTGCAACTTCGCTCGCAGCTACACCGAGCGCGAAACCGAAGCCAAAGGTCACAGCTCCCACAAAGGCGCAGATTGCCGCAGCCCAAGCTGCAGAAAATGCCAAAGCCGCCGCGGCCGCCGCAGCCACGAGTCAATTAAATTCGGCTCAAAATATTTTGCAGCAGTTGACTGCAATTACCCAACAGAAGCAGGTTCAACTTCAGAATGCGCAAGCGGCGCTCGTCGTTGCTACTCACCAATCAAACTTAGCGACAGCTCATGCTGCACTCACAGAAGTGGCTGTGGCTGAAGCAAATAAGACCATTGGCCGAATGGCTGCGAACGCCTACATCATGGGAGGGGGATTCACGACTCTCAATAGCGTCCTGGATTCCAATGGACCACAGGATTTAGTAGACCGGTTGAGTATTTTGAATCAAGTTGGAGCAACTGACTCTGTCGCTCTCTCGCGTTACAAGAGTGCTCTGGTCATTGCGCAAACGGCACAAGCAGCGGCGGTGGCAGCAAAGAATGCCCAAGCTGCAGCAACGGCCAAGGTAGCTGCAGCAAAGGCGGCCGCCGCAGCAGCACAATCTGCGCAGGCATCCGAGGTCGCGAAATTGCGCGCGGTTCAGGCCCAACTTATGGCAGAACTTGTTAAGGCTCGTAATGTGCGAATCACCCTGCAACAACAGTTGGCGCTCTGGCAGTTGGAGCAATCAAGCGCAAATACCGCGGCTCATACCAAAGGGCAGGCGAAGATCTGGCCTGATCGAGGATTTACCGGACGAACCACGATTCGTGGCACAGATGCGATTCGTGCCAAAGCGCTGGCATATGCCAAAGCGCAGGTACTTGCACGAAAGCCATATGTTTGGGGAGCGCAAGGACCCAATAGTTTCGACTGTTCTGGTTTGGTCTACGCCGCATATCACGCAGCAGGATTAGGTTGGCCTAACTGGTCCCGCCTCAATGCCGCTCTCTACTTCGTTGATACTGAGCGCGTACCACTCACTCAATTGATTCCAGGTGACTTGCTCTTCTATTCATATGATGGCACCGTTCAAAATATTCACCACATCACTATCTACGCTGGTAATGGAATGATGTGGGAGGCCAATTCAACTCGCACAGGGCTTCTCTATTCCAGCATGTACAGCGTTAGCGGACTAATGCCTTCAGGTGGTCGGGTTTAACAATTAGGCTTGGCGCCATGAAGGCGACGATGGTCATCAGACATGCGGTTCGTCCATGGATTGAGCGATCTGATTTTCGCCTCCTCGTTGGTGTATCAGGCGGTGCCGACTCTATGGCACTGGCGGTCGCCACACTTTTAGAGGCCAAGAGCGCGGGCATTGAGGTGATTGCAATTATCGTTGATCATCAACTGCAAGAAGGATCAGCTGAAGTCGCACATAACGCCCGCGAAAAATTGATGGCGTTGGGTTTTGAAACTGTTGAAGTTGTAAAGGTTGATGTCGTCCTCAGAGATGGGATGGAGAGCTCGGCGAGGAGAGCTCGATTCCAAGCATTTGATGATGCAATCGCGAAATATCAACCGGATTACTTTTTCTTGGCTCACACCAAGAATGATCAGGCTGAATCGGTACTACTTGGCTTAGCCCGCGGATCTGGAACTAGATCGCTCTCTGGTATCGCGCAAGTTAATGGAAAATTTATTCGCCCATTGTTGGAAGTGGATCGAGAGATTACTGAACTGGCCTGCCAGGAGAATGGAATTACTTCCTGGGAGGATCCGCACAATTCCGATCTTCAATATGCCCGGGTTCGAGTTCGCAGAGAGGTTTTACCACTCCTCGAATCAACCCTTGGCCCTGGAATTGTGAGTGCGCTGGCACGTAGTGCCTCAATACTCAGAGAGGATGCCGATGCCCTAGATCTTCTGGCAGGGGAGCTATTTGCAGGGGCTGATCCCGCCAATCTAGAGGTCTCCGAACTAGAGAGCCTGCCTAAAGCCCTTCGAATTCGCCTACTCAGGCTCTCCATTTATGCAATGGGTGCCCCCGAGGGGTCATTGAGCGCCGAACATGTAGCCCCAGTTGAGGCGTTGATCACGAATTGGCACGGTCAGGGGGAGATTTCGCTCCCTGGTGGTGTGAAGGTGGAGCGAATTTCGGGCAGACTTTCGCTCTCACACCAGAGTTAGTAAGACCTGAGTTCATAAAGGAGCATCGTGGATTTAAGCACCGCAGGCGAAGATATCGATCGCGTCATTGTTTCAGCGCCAGAGATCCAAGCTCGCCTGAAAGAGATTGCGCTTCAAGTTGAACAAGATTACGAGGGACGTAATCTTTTAGTTATCGGCATTCTTAAAGGTGCGGTGATGACGATGGCCGACTTCGTTCGCTCTCTCAACAGACATGTTGAGATGGATTGGATGGCCGTCACTTCATATGGCTCGGGAACTAAATCGAGTGGTGTTGTTCGAATTCTTAAGGACCTGGATCGAGATATATCTGGACGAGATGTCTTGATTGTTGAAGATATCGTCGATACTGGATTAACTCTTGCCTGGCTCAAATCAAATCTGCAATCCCGCGGAACCAAGAGCGTTGAGATCTTCACGATGTTGCGTAAGCCAGATGCGGCGAAGGTCGATGTTGATGTGAAATACGTAGGCTTTGATATTCCAAATGAATTCGTTGTTGGGTACGGCCTGGATTACAACGAGAAATATCGGAACCTCGACTTTATTGGAATATTGGCTAAGGGCGTTTACTCCTGATTAGTGGAAATAAATCGTCTGATTTATCCGTTTACTCCGAGCGCAGATAATAGAGAAGAGCAATGGCAGATACAAAGATAAAACTTCCCCGCAAGCGGATCCGCAAATTGATACGGGGTCCACTCTTTTGGATTGTCCTCGCCTTGATTCTGGTGGTTGCTCTTGGAAAAGTTTCAGGCAGCGGAGTCACCTACACCCCGGTAGACACCTCAACCATCATCAACGAGATTTCTACTAACAAAGTCGATTCCGCCTTGGTTATAGATAAAGATCAGAAGATCGAAGTTATTCTCAAGAGCGGTGAATCTGTAAACGGGGCGACTCATCTCGTCGCCTCATATCTCTCAAATGAAGAGCAGCAAATCACCGAACTTTTAATCAGCAACCCTCCTGCAAAGGCTTGGAATGTAAAAGTTCCGACGACCTCATTCCTGGAGTCTCTCTTCTTTAGTTTTGCGCCCTTCCTGCTTATCGGTTTTCTACTTCTTCTATTTATGTCCAATGCTCAAGGCGGCAATCGCATCTTCTCCTTTGGAAGATCAAAGGCGAAGCTGCAATCAAAAGAGGCGCCAAAGAGCACCTTTGCAGATGTTGCTGGAGCAGATGAGGCTGTTGCAGAACTTCGCGAGATTAAAGATTTTCTCTCTGACCCTAAGAAGTACCAAGATATCGGCGCAAAGATTCCAAAGGGAGTTCTACTCTACGGCCCTCCAGGTACCGGTAAGACATTGCTTGCTCGCGCTGTTGCGGGTGAGGCCAACGTCCCCTTCTTCTCTATATCTGGCTCAGAATTTGTAGAGATGTTTGTCGGAGTTGGTGCATCTCGAGTTCGTGACCTCTTTAATCAAGCCAAAGAAGCTGCGCCAGCGATCATCTTTGTCGATGAAATTGATGCAGTAGGACGTCAACGTGGTGCTGGTTTGGGCGGCGGAAATGATGAGCGGGAACAGACCCTCAATCAGCTCTTGGTAGAGATGGATGGATTCGAAGCGAATACCCAAGTCATTTTGATCGCAGCAACTAACCGTCCGGATGTGCTCGATCCTGCGATCTTGCGACCAGGTCGATTCGATCGCCAAATTCCAGTTGATCGTCCAGATCTCTTGGGGCGAAAGGCGATTCTTGAGGTACATGCCAAGGGCAAACCAATTGCCAAGAGCGTAGATCTCGGCGAAATTGCCAAGCGAACACCTGGATTTACCGGCGCAGATCTTGCGAATGTTTTAAATGAAGCGGCGCTTTTAACTGCGCGCGAGAATGCAAAAGTAATTACCACGATGGCTCTTGATGAATCAATTGATCGCGTAATGGCAGGACCACAACGCACCAGCCGACTTATGACAGAGGAAGAGCGTCGCATCACTGCTTACCACGAGGGTGGACACGCACTCGTTGCTCATGCGCTTCCAAATACCGATCCAGTTCACAAAATTACGATCATGCCGCGCGGTCGTGCACTTGGTTACACCATGGTTCTTCCGGATGAAGATCGTTATGCGACAACGCGCAATCAGATGCTTGATCAACTCTCATACTCACTTGGTGGACGTGCCGCCGAGGAGTTGATCTTCCACGATCCAACTACTGGTGCCTCCAATGACATTGAGAAGGCAACCAATTTGGCTCGCGCTATGGTCACCCAATATGGAATGACAGAACGTATTGGCGCGATCAAGCTTGGTACTGGTGATAGCGATCCATTCTTGGGCCGCGACTATGGACATCAACGTGATTACTCGGAGGAGATCGCAGGAATTATTGATGAGGAGATCCATGCTCTCATTGAGAATGCTCACCAAGAGGCTTTCAATATTCTGGTCGCTAATCGCGAGATCTTGGATGCCTTGGTCGTGGAGCTCTTGGAGCGCGAGACACTGCTCAAAGATGATATTGAGCGCATATTTGCCAAGGTTGCTTTAGTCGAGCCACGCCCCGCTTGGACCGGTTCACCAAATCGAATTCCTTCGACAATTCCGCCAGTTGGTTTAGTCACGGCGAAGCCACAAGTGGATCCAGAGGCAAACCCAGAGAAGCCAGCACGTAAGCCTCGCAAGAAGAAAGTTGCTCCTCCAGCAGAGCAAGTCGTTCCAGAACAGGGTAGCGATGAGTGATGATCTCTCGCCGGTATCGATGGGACCTCATGACGGTAAGGCGAGGGCAGAGTTCGATCAAGCTCGCGCTGAACGAGCGATAACTGAGTTACTCCTTGCGATTGGAGAGGATCCAACTCGAGATGGACTTCGAGATACACCCGCACGAGTAGCGCGGGCATATCGGGAAAATTTTGAAGGGTTGTGGCAGAACCCAGAAGATATTCTGACGACTACCTTTGATATTGGGCATAAAGAGTTGGTAATCGTGCGTGATATCGAGGTCTTCTCTCACTGCGAACATCACCTAACTCCTTTCCATGGCGTTGCTCATGTCGGCTATATCCCCGGTGAATCCGGTCGTATAACTGGAATATCAAAGTTGGCTCGTCTAGTAGATCTCTACTCGCGTCGCCCGCAGGTTCAAGAGCGTCTGACAACGCAGATCGCCGATGCAATTGTCGAAATCCTTAAACCTTCAGGAGTGATCGTGATCATCGATTGCGAGCACCTTTGCATGTCCATGAGGGGTGTTAAAAAATCACAGGCTCGGACGACAACCTCTGCGGTGCGTGGCCATCTTCGTAACGCCGCCACGAGAGCCGAGGCAATGGCTCTCATAACTGCTTCTGATCGCTAATGTCCCAAATGCAGAGCACTCTCGTGATGGGAATTCTTAACATCACGCCAGATTCTTTTGCAGATGGTGGTCGCCACTTTGAACTACGCGACGCAGTTGCTCGTGCCACAGAGATGATCGCAGAAGGTGTTGACATAATTGATGTCGGCGGAGAATCCACCCGTCCTGGCTCAAAACGTATTTCGAGCGATGAAGAGCGCAATCGAGTCATACCTGTTATAACGGCACTCAAAGAGTTGGGTGCTGTGATAAGCATCGATACTACGAGATCTGAAATCGCGAAACTCGCAATAGATGCGGGTGCAACCTATGTGAACGATATTAGCGGCGGTCTCGCTGATGAGAAGATGGCGACGGTGATTGCTGCGCATCCTCAAGTTCAATATATAGCCATGCATTGGCGCGGTGAATCAAAAGATATGCAATCTCGCGCCGTATATAAGGATGTAGTCAACGAGGTTCGCGGCGAATTGGAGTCGAGGACAGATGCGCTCATAAAAGCGGGTGTAAATCCTGAACAGATAATCCTTGATCCAGGGATTGGCTTTGCCAAGACTGGCGAACACAATTGGGAGTTGCTTCGCCATATCGATCGCCTGCAACTGATGGGATTTCCGCTGCTGGTAGGTGTCTCACGTAAGCGATTTCTAGGAGAGCTGGTGGGATCTTCAAACCCGGATGATCGCGACTCGGCTACAGTCGCTCTTACAACGGAGTTAGCTCGTAAAGGTGTCTGGGGAGTTCGAACGCATAGCGTGAAGCCGCACGTCGATGCCATCAAGGTAGTGAGGGAGTTATTCGGATGAGCGACTTTATTGAGATAAAGGGCATCTCGGGATTTGGCTACCACGGGCTCTTTGAGCACGAGCGGCAAAATGGCCAGAGCTTTGCGGTAGATGTAAAACTTGAATTGCTTAAGAAGAAGGCTTCAAAAAGCGATGACATCAATGATGCGGTCGATTATTCAGAAGTTGCAAAATTGGTTTATGCCCACATTGTCGGTGAACCAGTAAATCTCATAGAGCACTTGGCTCAACTAATAGCCCAAGAACTCCTCAGCGCATTTCCGCTTAAATCAGTCGAGGTAGTAGTCCACAAAGCTAATGCGCCAGTCGGGCTGCCAGTCAGTGATATCGCTGTTCGGATAAAGCGTTCTCAATGAAGGTCGTCATCGCTCTCGGATCAAATATTGGTGACACCAATTCGCACCTGCATCATGCGATTGAGGAGTTAGGCAAGGTTGTAACAATCACCAAGGTCTCTAGTTTTTACAGGACCGCACCGGTCGGCGGCCCTGCACAGGATGATTTTCTCAATGCGGTACTTATTGCTGAGAGCGATCTAGACCCTCTTGATATCTTGGTTGCTATGCAAGAGATTGAAACTCTGGCAGGGCGAACCCGAGATATTCATTGGGGACCGCGCACACTTGATCTCGATCTGATCTCCTATGGAGATGCGATCATCGCAGAGCCTCATCTTGAACTCCCACATCCCAGAGCACACGAACGTGCCTTCGTTTTAGAGCCATGGCTCGAGATTGATCCAGAGGGAGAGCTCGCTGGTAAGGGAAATATTAAAGATTTGCTGGCGGCGATAAAGCAGTAAACTTCTGGCACTAGCCCGGTACCTCGAAAGGACTGGAGCACGATGAGCGAGTCTGTGGCCTTTGTTCCCACCATGGGAGCGCTTCATGCTGGCCACCTAGAACTTATCAAACGCGCGCGGACTCTTAGCGATCACGTGGTTGTATCTATCTTTGTTAATCCTTTGCAGTTCGAGAACACGGAAGACTTGGCGAAATATCCCAGAGATGTTGCGGGGGATACCGAAAAGGCGCTCAACGCAGGAGCAACCCGAGTTTGGGCTCCCACGTATGAGGAGATCTACCCTTCAGAGATCGTAAAAATATCTGCGGGCGAGTTAGGTCAAAAGTTTGAAGGACGAGAGCGGGTTGGACATTTTGATGGAGTCCTGACCGTTGTGAATCGTCTCTTTGAGATTGTGCAGCCCAGATATGCCGTTTTCGGCGAGAAGGACTTTCAACAACTTTTCATTATTAAGAATTGGGTTACCACACATCAGATTCCGGTGGAGATCATCTCTCACCCAACGATCCGAGATAGCTATGGCTTAGCCCTCTCGTCGCGTAATCAAAGATTGAGCCCAGCCGATCGAAAGAGTGCGTTGGTCATTCATAAGGCGCTGGGAGCAACCTCCCGAGAGGAGATGCACCAGATTTTGGCAAGCGAACCCGGTTTCAAACTCGATTATGCGGAGATAATCGATGAAGAGAGCTTCGAAATCGCTAACTCAGAGACGTTGAAAAAGCGAGGGATCATCGCTGGTTGGGTAAATGGGGTCCGTTTGATCGACAATACTCCTATGGGATCTGCCCGATGAAGTTATTTGCCGGAGCTCCAGGTTGGACAGCTCGTGCCGATGTAATCGTTATTGGTTCTGGGGTTGCGGGACTTACAACTGCGCTTAACGCTCGTGCCGCAAATCTATCCGTGTTGCTCGTAACTAAAGCACATATCGATGAAGGCTCGACCAAGTGGGCACAAGGTGGAATCGCTGCCGCGCTTGGGCCAGGTGATTCTCCTGAGGAACATAAGGAAGATACCTTGATTGCCGGTGCAGGGCTGTGCGATATAGATGCAGTAAATGTTTTGGTAACTGAGGGACCCGAAGCAGTTCGGAAATTAATCGCTCGCGGTGCGGTATTTGATAAAGCCGAGAGTGGTGAGATTGCACTGACTCGTGAAGGTGGACATCATCGCAACAGAATTTTGCATGCAGGTGGTGATGCCACTGGTGCCGAGGTATCGCGTGCGCTTCTCGCTGCGGTGCAAAATGACTCTGGCATTGAGGTCATCGAGCATGCACTCGTTATTGATGCACTTAAAGGTGGCGATGGACGAGTATGTGGTGTCACCTTGCATGTGATTGGCGCTGGATCTAGCTCGGGTGTGGGTCGAGCCCTGGCCCGTGCTGTTGTTATTGCGACAGGTGGGTTGGGTCAGGTTTATTCGCAGACTACAAATCCTTCGGTTTCAACCGGTGATGGAGTTGCGCTCGCGCTGCGCGCAGGTGCAGCTGTTGCCGATGTCGAGTTCATTCAGTTCCACCCGACTGTGCTCTGGCGCGATACCTCTGCTGCCGGACAACAGCCACTTATAAGTGAAGCGGTTCGTGGTGAAGGAGCCATTCTGCTCAATCACAAAGGCGAAAAATTTATGAGTTCGGTTCACCCGCAAGCCGATCTAGCACCGCGAGATATCGTCGCGAAAGAGATCTTTAGTCAGATGCGTGAAGCACACGTCCCGCATATGTGGCTTGATGCAACGGCGATAAAAGATTTTCAGGAGCGATTCCCAACGATCTACGCCTCATGCATGGCAAATGGAATTGATCCAGAGAAGCAGTTGATTCCTGTTGCGCCCGCATCGCACTATGCATCTGGCGGAGTCCTTGTAGATATGAACGGTCAGAGCACGATTCCCGGTTTATATGTCTGTGGCGAGAGTGCATGTACTGGTGCCCATGGAGCAAATCGATTGGCCTCTAACTCCCTTCTGGAGGGCTTAGTCTTCGGCGCTCGCATCTCTGAGCACATCGCGCATCACATAGTTGAATTCCAAGAGCCAGTGGATGACAGTGCTGAAAAGCGCATATTGATCGATCCTTCAATCCGTATCCCACTACAACTCGCTATGAGCGAAGGAGCTGGAGTTATGCGTTCGGAGAAGAGTCTGCGAGCTACGCTTGCAACGTTGGAACAACTCGGCTCGAGATATACCGATCAACCCGGAGTCGATGCCTGGGAAGTTTCCAATCTCTACTTCCTAGCTACTGCAATTGTTCGCTCTGCGCTAGAACGCCACGAGTCCCGCGGTTCACACTGGCGCAGCGACTATCCAGAGACCAGTGCATATTGGCAGAAGCGAATTATCCAGCGGCTTGATGAGTCTGGCGCTTGGAGTTCTTCCTTGGAGGAGATCAATCATGGTTGATTCGGTTCAAGCACTTATTGAGTTGGCAATTGCAGAAGATTTATCGGGCGGCGAAGATATTACGTCGAACGCAACAATTCCTGAAAATCAAAATAGCATTGCAGAATTCGTAAACCGGACTCCAGGTGTGATCGCTGGGATTGATGTTGCGGTACAAGTCCTAACGTATCTAGGCATTAACGACGTGACGCGATTGGTAAACGATGGCGATAAAGTTCCCGCTGGAACACTCCTCTTAGCGGCGCGCGGTAATACACGTAAGTTGCTTTTGGCGGAGCGAACCGCGCTAAATTTTCTAACGCACCTCAGCGGCATTGCTACATTGACGTCGGAGTGGGTGGCTGCCGTTTCACACACCACGTGCCAGATTCGAGATACTCGAAAGACGACTCCGGGGTGGCGCTTACTTGAAAAAGCTGCCGTACGTGCTGGTGGCGGAAGAAATCATCGACTCTCACTCTCGGATGCAGCTTTGGTAAAAGATAATCACATCGTTGCTGCTGGAGGAGTCTTGCCAGCCTTTGAGAAAGTACGTGCAGCCCAACCCGGAGTAAGTATCGAGGTAGAGGTCGATAATCTGGAGCAACTACGCGAGGTTCTCGTTGGGAAACCTGATCTCATTCTTCTCGACAATATGTCACCAGAACTTTGTGCCGAGGCGGTATCTATCGTTAATGGTGCGGTCAAGTTGGAGGCTTCTGGGGGAATCACACTCAGTAGCGCCGCTGCATATGCCGAGAGCGGTGTCGACTATCTGGCAATTGGTGCGATTACACATTCGGCAAAGGCGCTCGATATTGGGCTCGACTTAAGGATGGAAAATTAAATGTTACTGACAGTCGACGTAGGAAATACCAATACCGTTCTTGGTGCCTTTGATGGAGACAAATTAGTTCGCTCGTGGAGAGTTAAGACCGATCCGCGAGATACAGCTGATGAACTATGGTTGCAATATCGCGCCTTGCTTGATGGGATCGATATCGATGGACTCTCCATCTGCTCCACGGTTCCTGCAACGCTGCGAGAGCTTCGCAATATGGTCGCTCGGTATTTCAACGAACTGCCCGTCACAATTGTCGAACCTGGAATCAAAACTGGAGTTCCTCTTTTAGTCGATAACCCCAAAGAGATTGGTGCCGATCGGATTGTAAATACCCTTGCGGCACATACGCTTTTTGGTTCAGATGGGCCGTGCATCGTCGTCGATTTCGGAACTTCCACCAATTTAGATGTCGTCTCACCGAAGGGTGAGTTCTTGGGGGGAGCGCTGGCTCCAGGAATTGAGATATCTGTAGATGCGCTAGCGGCTCGTGCGGCTCAACTCCGCAAGGTCGAACTTATTAAGCCAAAGTCAGTTATTGGGAAGAACACCGTCGAGGCCCTGCAATCTGGAACCATCTATGGTTTCGCTGGCCAGGTCGACGGACTCGTGAACCGCATCATCGAGGAACTTGAGATTCTCTATCCTGGAACCGGTCCGACAACCGTCATCGCCACGGGCGGTTTGGCTCCACTTGTTATTGGGATTAGCGAAACAATCGATACACATGAACCAGACCTAACCCTCTTGGGGTTGGCCATGGTCTTTGATCGGAATTCGCCGAGCAACAAGGGGTAAAAAATAGCGCGATAGACTTCTCCGATTATGAGTGAGCAGATAGTCGAAGACGACCTACCAGAACAATTGCGTATTCGCCGTGAGAAGCGGGCAGCTATCTTGTCGCGCGGCGACGAGGCCTACCCCGTTGCCGTCCCGCGAACCGCCTCACTGAAAGAGATTCGGGAACGTCACGCAGGGCTCGAGATTGATGTTGCCACAGGCATTATCGAGAGCCTCTCTGGACGAGTGATCTTCAAGCGCGATACCGGCAAGCTCTGCTTTGCAACGCTCCGCGAGGGCGATGGCACTGAGTTACAAGCCATGTTCTCCTTGGATAAGGTCGGTGCAGAGGTACTCGATCAGTGGAAGAGCGATATCGATATCGGCGATCTCGTTAGCGTGACCGGAGAAATTATTACCTCTAAGCGCGGTGAGCTCTCTATCTTGGCTAACTCCTATCAACTTGCCGCGAAGTCATTGCGCCCGCTTCCCGTTGAACACAAGCCTCTCTCTGAAGAGACCCGAGTTCGGATGCGGTATGTAGATTTGATTGTTCGTCCTGAAGCGAGATTTAACGCGCGTCTACGTCCGCAAGTTATGAGTTCATTGCGTCAATCATTCGGATCGCGTGGTTTCATGGAAGTCGAAACACCGATGCTTCAAGTTATGCATGGCGGTGCAGCTGCACGTCCATTTAAAACGCATAGCAATGCCTACGATATGGATCTTTACCTGCGCATTGCACCTGAACTCTTCTTGAAGAGATGTGTTGTTGGAGGCATCGAGAGAGTCTTTGAAATTAATCGCAACTTCCGCAACGAAGGAGCTGATTCAAGTCACTCTCCTGAGTTTGCGATGATCGAGGCCTATCAGGCGTATGGTGATTGGAATTCAATTGCCGAACTCACTCGCGACTTAATTCAAGAATCTGCCATGGCAGTCTTTGGCTCTCACGTTGTCACTCATCATGATGGCCGCCAACTAGATTTGGGTGGAACCTGGCGCGAGGCAAATCTCTTTGATCTGATTTCAGAAGGAGTTGGAGAAGTTGTTACCCCGCAAACAACTTTGGGGGAGTTAAAGTTAATTGCTACCAAGCTTGGGATGAAGATCGATCCAAAGTGGGTTGCTGGAAAGTTAGCCGAGGAGATCTTCGAGCATGTAACAGAGGGCCAACTCAACGAGCCGATCTTTGTTAAGGGATTCCCGGTCGATACCTCTCCACTGGTGAGAGCACACCGCCAGATTCCAGGTCTCGTTGAAAAATGGGATCTCTATGTCGAAGGTTTCGAATTAGCCACTGGATATTCCGAGTTGATCGATCCCGTTGTTCAAAGGGAGCGACTCGTCGAACAGGCAGCATTGGGAGCCAAGGGAGATGTCGAGGCGATGAACCTTGATGAAGATTTCTTGCGCGCCATGGAATATGGAATTCCACCAATGGGTGGCATGGGTATGGGTGTAGATAGATTGCTCATGGCCCTTACAGGACTTGGAATTCGAGAGACCATCCTCTTCCCACTCGTGAAACCCGAGGAACAATGACTTTGATAATTCGCCCCGCCAAGACCTCAGATATCAAGGCAATCCGCGCCATTATCGATACCTATGTTTTAGGGCGTCGCCTGCTGGCCAAAGAGACCGTGACTCTTTACGAGACGGTCCAAGAGTTCACCGTGGCCGAATTCGATGGTGAAGTCGTTGGTTGTGGCGCGCTTCACGTCCTGTGGGAGGATCTAGCTGAAGTCCGCACCGTTGCCGTCCTTGAAAAGATGCGGGGCAAGGGCGTCGGCAACGCCATCATTGCCAACATCGTGGAACGCGCCAAAAATATCGGCGTAGAGCGGATATTTTGTCTGACATTTGAGACTGAGTTCTTTGGGCGCAACGGTTTTAAAGTAATCGAGGGCACCCCGGTAGAACCTGAGGTCTACCAGCAGCTCCTTCGCTCCTACGATGAAGGTGTGGCCGAATTCTTGGATCTTGAGAGGGTCAAGCCGAATACGCTCGGCAACACGAGGATGCTCCGCATCCTCTGAACAGGCAACACGAGGATGCTCCGAATTCTCTGAGTGATCCCACAGGGGCATAAATCACCTCGAATTGGCGTTACAGGTAGGCTAATCCAAGGTAATTAGAAAGAAGGTGCCACCCATGTTTGAGCGCTTTACAGATAGGGCTCGCCGAGTAGTCGTACTCGCACAAGAGGAAGCCCGCATGCTCAACCACAATTACATCGGCACTGAGCACATCCTCCTAGGACTTATCCACGAGGGTGAAGGAGTGGCAGCCAAGGGCCTAGAGGCTCTCGGTATCTCGCTTGAGGCGGTGCGCTCGCAGGTCGAAGAAATCATCGGTCAAGGACAGCAAGCTCCATCCGGCCACATCCCATTTACACCTCGTGCCAAGAAGGTTCTAGAGCTCTCGCTTCGTGAGGCGCTACAACTCGGACATAACTACATTGGCACCGAACATATTTTGCTTGGTCTTATTCGTGAAGGCGAAGGCGTTGCTGCACAGGTGCTCGTAAAGCTTGGTGCAGATCTCAATCGCGTACGCCAGCAAGTCATTCAACTTCTCTCTGGATATCAAGGCAAAGAGGCTGTTGCACAAGGTGGTCCCGCTGAAGGCACCCCAACAACATCATTGGTTCTTGATCAATTCGGTCGCAACCTTACTCAAGCCGCTCGTGAGGGCAAGCTCGATCCGGTTATCGGCCGCGAGAAAGAGATCGAGCGCGTCATGCAGGTGCTCTCGCGCCGTACCAAGAACAACCCAGTCCTTATTGGTGAGCCAGGTGTTGGTAAGACGGCGATTGTTGAAGGTTTAGCACAGGCGATCGTTAAGGGAGATATCCCTGAAACCCTGCGCGATAAGCAACTCTATTCACTTGATCTCGGTGCACTCGTTGCCGGAAGCCGCTACCGCGGTGACTTTGAAGAGCGCCTCAAGAAGGTTCTCAAAGAGATTCGCACACGTGGTGACATCGTTCTATTCATTGATGAGATTCATACCCTTGTAGGTGCCGGAGCTGCCGAAGGCGCAATCGATGCTGCCAGCATCTTGAAGCCAATGCTTGCTCGCGGTGAGTTGCAGACAATTGGTGCAACCACGCTTGATGAGTATCGCAAGCACTTGGAGAAGGATGCTGCACTTGAGCGTCGCTTCCAACCAATTCAAGTTGCTGAACCAACTCTGACTCACACGATTGAGATCCTCAAGGGACTTCGCGATCGTTACGAGACCCATCACAAGGTCTCTATATCCGACTCTGCCTTGGTTTCTGCAGCAACACTTGCAGACCGTTACATCTCCGATCGCTTCTTGCCAGATAAGGCTATCGATCTGATCGATGAGGCTGGTTCACGTCTACGTATTCGTCGCATGACTGCTCCTCCAGAGCTTCGTGAATTCGATGAGAAGATTGCTAAGGCTCGCAAGGATAAAGAGTCAGCAATTGATGCACAGGATTTTGAGAAGGCCGCTTCATTCCGCGATAAAGAGAAAACTCTTATTGCCGAGAAGGTTGACCGCGAAAAGACCTGGAAGGCTGGCGACCTTGATATCGTCGCCGAGGTTGATGAAGAACTCATTGCTGAAGTTCTCTCACACTCAACTGGAATTCCAGTCTTTAAGTTGACCGAGGAAGAGACTGCACGTCTGCTTCGCATGGAAGATGAGTTGCATCGCCGCGTCATTGGTCAGGATCAAGCGATCCGCGCCTTGTCACAAGCGATCCGTCGTACTCGCGCAGGACTCAAGGATCCAAAGCGTCCTGGTGGCTCCTTTATCTTCGCCGGTCCTTCAGGTGTTGGTAAGACCGAGCTATCTCGCACCTTGGCTGCCTTCCTATTTGGCGATCAAGATGCCTTGATCCAACTCGATATGTCTGAGTACTCCGAGAAGCACACCGCTTCACGTCTCTTCGGTGCACCTCCAGGATATGTTGGATATGACGAGGGTGGTCAGTTGACCGAGAAAGTTCGTCGCAAGCCATTCTCTGTAGTTCTCTTCGATGAGATCGAGAAGGCTCACCCAGATATCTTCAACTCACTTTTACAAGTGCTTGAGGATGGACGCCTCACAGATTCGCAAGGTCGCGTCGTTGACTTTAAGAACACCGTCATCATCATGACGACCAACTTGGGTACTCGCGATATCTCAAAGACCTTGGGACTTGGCTTCCACAACTCCGATGATGTCTTGGGTAACTACGAGCGCATGAAGGGCAAAGTTAGCGATGAGCTAAAGACCCACTTCCGCCCTGAGTTCCTCAACCGTATTGATGACATCGTGGTCTTCCACCAGTTGTCAGAGGACGAGATCATTCAGATCGTAGATCTGATGATTGCAAACCTCGATGAGCGCCTGCGTGCAAAAGATATGGGCATTGAGCTTACATCTGCTGCAAAGGCTCTACTGGCAAAGCGTGGTTATGACCCAGTACTGGGAGCACGCCCATTGCGTCGCACTATCCAGCGCGAGATCGAAGATGTCTTGTCAGAGAAGATTCTCTTTGGCGATGTAAAGCCAGGAGAGATCACTCTCGTTGATGTTGCAACTGTTGATGAGAAGGAGACCTTCACATTTACAGGTGTAGTTAAGTCCACGATGCCAGATACACCTGGCGATCTTGAGGCTGCTAGCTCTAACTAATTAGCAAGTCTGAAACTTTTGCCGGTGGTCTCAATGAGGCCATCGGCAATAAGTGTCTTAAGGGCCTTTTCAACCTGAGATTCGTCGTGCCACAACTTATTGAGGGCAACTGCTGAAAGTTTCGAGTTCTCGCGAAGCGCCTGAACGATCGTGCCGCGACATTGACGATCTGTTCCACTCCAAGCTTGCGACTTACGGACCAATTCTGATTTTGGATAACCGGCTTTGCACCAGGCACATTGACGTTTCAAAGGGCAGAGCTCACATGCTGGATTTTTTGAGGTGCAGACGAGCGCACCGAATTCCATGGTTGCTGCAGCCCATGTCGCGCCATCTTGCGGAATCAACTTCTGACGAAGTTCTCGTTCGATCGTTGAGATTGAGTTAGTGGGATGTTCTACTCCATCGAATAAGCGAGCAAAGAACCTGCGGATATTTACATCCAAGACCAGAGTTGATTGACCATATGCAAAGGCGGCGATCGCAGCTGCCGTGTACTCTCCAACTCCAGGGAGATTTCGTAGATCTTCTACGCTTCTGGGAACCCTATTGTTGAAATCTTGGGCGATGATCTGCGCGCTCTCGTGTAAGCGGAGAGCTCGACGTGGATAACCTAACCGCCCCCAGGCGGTGATGACTTCGGATTTCTTGGCGCCAGCCAATCTGGCTGGGGTTGGCCACTCTTTGAGCCACTGGCTCCAGACAGGTAGGACGCGATTTACGGGAGTCTGTTGCAACATGAATTCGGAGACCATGACTCCCCAAGGAGTGCTCTTGCGCCAGGGTAGATCTCGCTTGTTCTGGTCGTACCAATCAAGCAGAACTTGCTGATTCACTAGTTAATTTTGACCTTAGCGAGAGCTTGTTCGAGTCGGGAGACTTCCATTATCTCGATGCCAGGGATCTTTAACTCAGAGCCAACTGGAACCATGGCGCGCTTAAAGCCGAGTCTGGCCGCCTCTGCGATGCGTTGTTGGACTCCAGTTACCTTTCGGATCTCTCCAGCAAGGCCGACCTCACCGACCGCCACTAAATCAGCGGGTAGAGCCAGACCTTTAGCGGCAGATGCAACAGAGAGAGCAACCGCTAAATCCGCAGATGGTTCAGAGATTTTCATGCCGCCGACCGTGGCAACATAAACATCGCGACCGGAGAGACGTACGCCAGCGCGAAGATCTAAGACCGCTAGTGTCATTGCGGTGCGGGGATTATCTAAACCAGATGTCACGCGCCGGGCATTACCGAAGTCACGTCCTTCGGCTACAGGTACTCCAACGAGCGCTTGGATCTCGGCGAGTAGTGGACGACGTCCCTCGAGTGCAACAGTTACGCAAGTACCTGGCACTGGTTCGGTGTGACGAGTTGTGAAAAGCCCTGTGGGATCTGGCAGTCCGACGATTCCAACTTCAGACATATCAAAACAACCGACTTCATCTGCGGCGCCGAAACGATTTTTGGTTGCACGGATTAAACGCAATCGTGAGTGACGCTCTCCTTCAAAGTTAAGGACAACATCGACTAAGTGTTCCAAAATTCTTGGGCCGGCAATCGAACCATCTTTAGTCACATGTCCAACTAATACCAAAGTTATATTGCGCTCTTTTGCAATACGGATTAGCGCTGCAGCAATTTCGCGAACTTGAGTTACACCACCAGGTGCACCATCAACAGCACTACTTGCGATGGTTTGGATGGAATCAATAATGAGAAGTTCTGGTTTGACCGCTTCAAGGTGCGCGATGATCGCACCTAAGTCATTTTCGGCGGCTAGCCAGAGTTGTGGATCAATTGCTTTAAGTCGATCAGCACGTAATCGAACTTGGGAGGCAGACTCCTCGCCACTCACATAGAGAGCACGCATCTGAGCTTTAGCAGATTCTGCTGCAACAGAGAGAAGCAGAGTTGATTTTCCAACACCGGGTTCACCGGTCAATAAAATTGCGGCTCCAGGAACAAGACCGCCACCTAATACTCGGTCGAGTTCTCCAACCCCGCTAGAGCGCGAGCGAGCGCTCTCTACGCTGATTTCACCAATGGGGACAGCGGCCTGCGAGACCACGCCTGCGACCAGGGAGAGTTTCTTGGGTGCAGCAATTTCTTCGACGCTTCCCCAGGCCTGACACTCCCCACAACGACCAACCCATTTGGTAGAACTCCAGCCACATTCACTGCAGCGAAATGGATCTTTAGCCGTTGCCTTCGCCATTTAAATTATCTCTGTGCCTCAAGCGTCGCTGGGTGGATGATGAAGAGCGGCAAGGAACGCTTCTTATTCTCGGCGGCAAGCGCAGCGATCGCCTCCATGCGTGCATCGCAATACTTGGAGAGTTCGGCATAGCCTGCCTCACCCATAAGGGCGATAAGTTCATGGCGATTGGAGATATAGACGGGTTCGCGTCCGACGTGGGCCTCGGTATTTGCGGTGCAGTACCAAGAGAACTCGGCGCCACCATCTCCCCATGCGAGTCGCTCGTACTCACCGATTACCGTTACTGAAATCTCTTGTTCACCAAATTCGCGAGTCTCAAAGGAGCGGCGGATCGGCAACTGCCAGCAGACATCGGGCTTGGTCTCAACAAAGTGGACGCCCTCTTTCTGGGCGAGATGGTGAAGAACGCAACCAAAACTTCCCGTAAAGCCAGGGGCTTCATATCCCTTGCGGTTTAGGAAGATGCAAGAGTCATCGACCTTACGAGTCTTGCGATCGCCATCTAATCCAACTTCAGAGATCTTTAATACACCTTTGGATTTTTTGGGTTGTGCCTCTTGGTAGAACTGCCACATCTCGGGTGTGAGTCGCTCAGCAACTTTCAAGGTTCGAGCCTCATCATCGGCGTCTGAGTAGTAGGCGCCATCTGAGCAGCAACCAGCATCTGGTTTATCAGCGTCGATACCGCAACAGCCCGCCCCGTAAATGCACTGCCAATACGATGTCAGCCAGGTGAGGTCACAACGAAAAATCTCATCTGGTTTTGCTGGATCAGCAAATTCCACAAAGTCGCGCGCAAATCCATCTTTAACTTCTGGCATAGTGCGAGAGCCTACTAGGGCACTGTGACAGGTGAAGACTCTATGAGCCCCTGGGGATGTGCGATTGGCTAGGCTAACTCCCGTGAACGAGATCGATATCAAGAGCGCCCAGGTGGGTCTGATCGGCGTTGGCAACATGGGGCAGGCGTTGCTAGTAGCTCTGCTTAAGGCTGGAGCTGATCCCGCCAAGATTAAATTTGCAGTGCGCCGGTCAGAGCGCAACCATGAGATAGAAGAGCGTTACGGCATTACCGCTGCCTCCGTCGAAGAGATGGCTGCCGAGAGCGATGTATTGATGCTCATCGTTAAGCCGCAAGATTTAGAGTCCATTATGGAGCGGTGTGCACCTAACCTGAAGCAAGATGCGCTGGTTATCTCATTCTTGGCTGGTAAGAAGATAGCGACGATAGAAAGTGGCCTTGGTAACCCTGCTGTTGTGCGCGTAATGCCAAATACCCCCACCCTTCTAGGTGTTGGTATGTCGATCGTCTCTTATGGCAGCCAGGTTCGTCCCGATCAACAAAGATTCGTCTCAGAGTTCTTATCGGCCGCGGGAAAGAGCGTTGAAGTTGCAGAAGAACTTCAAGACGCCGCCACCGCTACTAGTGGATCTGGTCCCGCCTACTTCTTTGCCTTTGTCGAAGCAATGGTTGAAGGCGCTGTCGCGATGGGAATTGATGAGCAGACGGCTACAACGCTCGTCGTTCAAACTATTGTGGGTGCAGCCAAGATGTTAGATGAGACAGGCAAAAGCGTCACAATCTTGCGCGAAAATGTGACCAGCCCTAAAGGCGTTACATATGAAGGTCTTAAAGTATTGGGTGAGGCAGATCTGGCGGGACTGGTCTCGCGGGCGATGAAAGCTGCTGCAGATCGTTCGAGAGAATTGGCGTGAAGAGAGCACTTCTTCTCGCAACCGCGATTCTCTTCGCCTTCGCTTCCAATGCGGTGGCTGCAACCAAAACAACGGTAGCCCCTTTAACCATCAACAACTTAGTTCCGACCGTCACAACAAATTTCTCGGGTGGAGATCAAGTCTCAGCCCTTCTCACTTCACCTTCCGCGATCTACTTAGTTGGAACGGCCGAGACCAATACCTCGCAATTACTTACTTCTGCTCCTCTTGGTGGCAGCGATGGTTACATCATTGCACTCAATTCCAACGGCTCACACAGTTGGGATTTACGACTCGGAACTTCTGGGGATGACATCGCCTCCACCGGTTATGTGGATATAACAGGCAATATTTGGGTAGCCGGAGCCTCGGCAGTTGCAACAAGCGCGGCGCCTGCGGCAGGGCTCAATCGATTAACGGTCTGGGAGATCAGTCCTGCAGGACTTTTACTCAATACCTTTACCAAAGATTTGACCGATGTTGATATCCCAACTTCTATAACGCTCAAGGGTGCGAATTTCATTATTCAGGGCGTATCTAGTCGAGTTGGTGCTCCAACCTTTACGCTTTCAATGACTCCACTTGGAAAGTTAGGGAGCGTCAAGAACAGCCCTACTAAACCAATTGTTAGCTCCCAAATATTTAGCGCGACTAGCGCTGCTTATGGATGGCTTAGTTATGTATCACCCAAACCTATTGGCGGAGTGCTCGGTATGCCACTGCACCAGAGCACAACGGTGCTCATCAAAAGCTCTCTCAAAGATAGATCTCTCAAAGGAATATATTCGGTGCAGGGTGCGCCGATCTCACTTACCTATCAGAGTGGCATCGGGGTAGTCGAATTAACTTCACTTTCTGGAAGTTATTTACTAACCGTGATTCATACTAAATAAAAGTTGTGGCTTTGAAGAGTTGTAACTTGCCACCGACTCCTACAAGGGCGTAGCGAACCATATTGATAATTATCCATGTGGCGCCAAGCGAATTAGATAGATCCAGACTCGTCACCAAGGAAACTGTTTGGTCGGCATTATTTACCGCGCATAGCCGGTTCTGGCAGTTAAAGAGCGTGTGTGCTCCATCGCTACTAAGCGGGGCGCTCGGTGTTCCGTAGATATCGGTGCTGGTAGAGATCACGGCTCCACTTCCAGAGATATCAACCCAACGGAGTTGGTTTGGATTTGGAATTGAGGAACCACTTGCCGCCATCCATGTGCCGCTCACATCTTTGCCATTTACTGCAAGTGCGACATCGTAACCAGCCACTGCAATGTCAGTTCCATATGAATCGAGCGCTGTGTAGTGCCAATCTTCAGGATAGAGGCTGGCACGCGTCGCTAGACGAACCTCACCTTGTAACGCTTGTTTCTGCTGATTGACCTGCAAGATTGAGTCGTAGAGAAGATAGACGGTGCGACCTACATTTACCGCCTTAAGATGGAAACCAACGTCACCGGTGGTATGTCCATCGTTGTTGGTGTCTCCATCGACAAGTTGATACTGCCAATTGCCAATCGCTGTACCCGCTTGTACAGCTGCGAGAATTATTCCCTCGCTTTGATCGCGATAGAAGATCTGAATTCCATCTGGGGTATCAACGCAGGCATTTGCTCCACTTACATCGCTAGCAGTCTTTCTGCGGTTGGGATCGGAGTATTTGACTACCTGCGCCCCATCGCCATCAACCACGCTGTATCTCCAGCTCTTACCGTTATAACCGGCGTAGCGAAGTTGTCTCTGAGTTACATCGGCATAAACAACATCAAGTCTCTGGTTCTTGCCAGGGGCAGATGTGCAGACCGATACATTTCCTGCGACGTTATCGGAGGTGCGACCACCAGAACCGCCATTTCCATCAATGATGCTTTTGGTCCAAGTTTTTCCATTCCATGTCGCTAGCTTGAGATACCCATGCTGGCTATCTGTATAGACGACTGCAGGAAAACCTCTAAAAGTGGTAGTTGCTAAGTATTTAGCATCAGCAGTTCCATCTAGGACAGTTGATTTCCAAGCGGCCTGAGGGAATATTGCGTTGCTCGTCTGAGGTGGTGAAACACCTAGTTGGTTGCTCGCAGTTACGGTAAATGAATAGTGCGATCCATTCTTCAATCCAGTAATTTTCACTGGGCTTGAGGTTGCTTGAACAACCTGACCTGTCTCGTTGACTTTAATCGAGTATGAAGTCACTTGCGAGGTACGTGCATTGTCTGGTGGATCAAAACTAACAAGGGCAGATTGATCTCCCACAATTGCAAAGACATTGCGCGGAGCATCTGGAATTCCAACGGGAATTCCAGGAGGTGGCTTCAAACGCATATCCGCTAGCATCCCTAGAACTATTGATCCAGGAGTGTGGAATACCGCACCGCCAGGCCAGGATGGAGTGAGCAGCGCGTTTGCTCCAGAGTTCTGGAATGTGGCTTCATCGAGATGGCTTACAGATGAACCATTCTCATATGGGATCGGGGTGTACAAGAGGGGCTTAATTCCGTTATTTGCAGCGATGCCATTCTTGCCAGACCAGACCAAAGTATTTTGAAGTGCAGCACCTAACTCCGCAGAGGGTGAGGCGAGGTCCATGAGACGTCCGCCATCTGGAGTTTGCGCATAGGCGTCATAAGGCGTTGGCTGATCGATGCTGCCATATCCTGAGAAGGGATCGTAAGAATCGTTGGAGAGAAATCCCAGTCCATGAGTTACTTCGTGCAAGATGATCGACTCAAGGTCATACATGTTGGAAGGGCAATTTCCATCTGTGCCGAGATAGAGAGAGTTGGAGACGCTCGAGTTTATGTTGATTGAAATCTCGGGACTGCTTGGATCGAGATCTTTGCCTGCAAGCGCATTTGCCATCGCGGAGGAGTACCAAAGAGTCGGATCCGGTGCTCCGGGAAAATTATGGAAGAAACTAACGGGGGAGGCTGAAGCCAATATTCCAGATGAGATTCCATCTGGAACGAAATTCGCAACCACGTTAACTGGGACAGTTGAACTCCAGTTATCAGACCAGATATCAATCGCCGCCTGAACCGCGGTCTGTTCTGCCACGGGAACGCCCACGTAATTCACATTGAATTTACTGAGAAGGCCAACGTGCTTCCCAGCAGGCGTTGCAGTTTTAGAGGTAACTTTTGCAGAGGTACTTGAATCCGCGCGATAGAGATTCTCGTAAGGCGCCGCAACTTTCTCGAGCGAGAGTGCGTGAGCGGGCGATATTCCGATCAAAAGCGTTACTGAGAGGGAGGCGACGAGGGGTTTGACCACTTTACGGGCGCGCATAGTGAAAAATCCTAGTCCTCTGAGAGGATAGAGACCATGCGCCAGGTCCAGATCTACTCTCGTCGAGGCTGCCATCTATGTAACGATGCCTTAGTAACCTTAGAAAAGCTGCAGAATGAACTGAGTTTTGAGATTGTCGAGATCTTTATAGATGGCGATGCAGATTTAGAGTACAAATATGGCGAGCAGGTACCAGTGATCCATATAGATCATGCCCCTCATGACTTCTTTACCGTTAATCCAGAGCGATTTCGTAAGGCCTTTCAAACCCTCGATTAATTCTCTTTTGAGAGCACCTCATCTGCATCGATGATGCGATAGGCATAGCCCTGCTCTGCTAAGAAGCGTTGGCGATTTTGGGCAAAGTCTTGATCGATCGTATCTCGCGCAACAAGTGAATAGAAGCGCGCTCCGCGACCATCTGCTTTAGGACGCAGAATTCGACCCAATCGTTGTGCCTCTTCTTGTCTGGAACCAAAGGTCCCTGATACTTGAATCGCGATCGTTGCATCAGGAAGATCGATCGAAAAATTCGCAACCTTGGAGACAACCAGACATTTAATCTCACCGCTACGGTAAAGATTAAAGAGGCGCTCGCGTTCTTTGACGGGAGTATCACCTTTAATAACTGGTACACCTAACTCTTCACCCAGCGCATCAAGTTGATCGAGATATTGTCCGATGACAAGTACTTGATCATCGGCATGTGCCCGCGCAAGTGCAACAGCTACCTTGCGTTTAGTAAGTGTGGTTGAGCAGAAGCGATATCGATCTTCTTGCTCGGCGGTGGCGTAGTTAAGGCGCTCTTCCTCAGTCAAGGTAATGCGAACTTCTACACAATCTGCTGGTGCTATGTAACCCTGTGACTCGATCTCTTTCCAAGGAACATCAAAACGTTTTGGTCCTATCAAAGAGAAGACTTCACCTTCCATGCCATCTTCGCGGACTAAGGTGGCGGTAAGACCAAGTCGCCTGCGCGATTGAATATCTGCGGTGAAGCGGAAGATCGGTGCGGGAAGTAGATGCACCTCGTCGTAAATGATTAGTCCCCAGTCGATAGCATCAAAGAGATCAAGATGGGCATACACGCCTTTGCGACGCATGGTCATCACTTGATATGTCGCGATCGTGACGGGACGAATCTCTTTCTTAGCTCCGGAATACTCGCCGATATCATCTTCATGAAGCGTTGTTCGGCGCAAGAGTTCATCGCGCCACTGCCTTGCGGCAACAGTGTTGGTTACCAAGATGAGTGTGGTTGCTTTGGCGTGTGCCATTGCCGCCGCACCAACGATTGTCTTGCCGGCGCCGCAGGGGAGTACTACAACTCCCGAACCACCGTGCCAGAAACCCTCAGCGGCCATCGCTTGATACTTGCGGATAGACCATCCATCTTCGCGCAGCGCTATCTCGTGGTGCTCACCATCGACATAGCCTGCAAAATCTTCAGCGGGCCATCCCAGTTTAAGGAGAGCCTGCTTTAAGAATCCACGCTGACCTGGGTGAACGACCAGCGTCTCATCGTCGATCTGCAAGCCCAACATAGGTGCGATTTTCTTGCCCCGCGTGACTTCGCGGAGTACCGCAGGATCATTCGAGACCAGGGTCAATCCGTGAACTGGGTGCGCCTCTAGCCGCAGACGTCCATAACGCGACATGGTCTCAGCGATATCAACAAGGAGCGCATGAGGCACGGCGAAGCGCGAGTATTGCAAGAGGGTGTCAATTACTTTCTCGGCATCGAGTCCTGCTGCTCTGGCATTCCAGAGACCGAGCGGAGTTAAGCGATAGGTATGGATATGTTCCGGAGATTTCTCCAGCTCCGCAAATGATGCGATTGCTCTGCGACATTCATCGGAGAGCGGATGGTCGATATCGAGTAACAGAGTCTTGTCACTCTGGACAATCAGCGGACCATCAACCATAAATCAATTCCTTAATGAATCCCGCAATCAACGAGATTCTTGGTTCGATCCTGCTTACAAAAATATGTTCATGGGCCGCGTGAGCACCATAACCTGAAGCACCCAAACCATCGAGCACCTTGCCCCCGGCAGCAGCGGCGATATTTCCATCACTTGCTCCACCTACAGATACATGACCAACTGGTGGGAAACCAAGATCAGCCGCGACCTTTTCGATGAGTTGGTAGAGCTCGGCAGTTGCTGCATGTTCTAGAGGCGGACGATTTATTCCACCAGAGATTTCTATTCGAGCATCTGGGTGAGATGCTTGCAAGGATCGAATCGCAGCATCTACTCGCACCAACTCTGATGACAGGAATGAACGCGCATCAATATCGAGTGTGGCAGTTGCGGGGACAGTATTGGTTGTCGATCCAGAGTGCATCACCGTTGGAACAACAGTCGTACCATGCTCGGGATTTTCTAGCGCTGACATTTGTAGAACAATTTTTGCGATCTCAGTTGTGGCGTTAACACCTTTTTCAGGTTCTAGACCCGCATGTGCTGCACGACCGTGAACTGTGATGCGGTACATCGAAGTTCCTTTGCGACCAATCTTGACTGTGTCGTCGATCGAAGATTCAAAGACCAGTGTTGCCTTGGCGCTCTTCGCTAAATTCTCAATTAGTTCGCGCGAGGCATGAGATCCGATCTCTTCATCGGTAGTGCCAACGAGAGCTACCTTTTCAAAGGCACCGGGGAGATCTTTAATGGCATACATCGCCTGTAAGAACCCGGCCTTCATATCGAAAATTCCCGGACCAAAGATCTGATCGCCCTCCTCGCGCCACAAAGGTAGGTATGAGTCGATTGGCCACACTGTGTCTAGATGGCAGAGGAGTACAACTTGGGGGTCCTTGCTTCCCCACCAGAAGACTGGGCGACCACCTGCGGTGGTTACTTCAGCGGGCTCTGCGAGGTTCCTAGCCGCGATCTTTACCGCCAGGTCGATAACCCCTTGGCAGGCTGCTAGGTCTTCACTCGGGGATTGAAACTCAACCAACTCTCGGAGATCGGCTAGAAATGTCATGGGATAAGCCTAGTTGGCGGGGCTCACGCCGGTGATGCGAGGAATGCGGAAGTGCGCGATCTCGCCCGTGGCGTGATCTCGGGCGACCAATGTGCCGAGCGAGATCGAGAGAGGATCGATGAGGCGGTTGGAGACCCCACCGTTGGTATCGGCATATCCAATGGTCAAACTTGCCCGCTCCTCTATGTATTGGTGCAAGAGGTCAACGGTCTCATTTGCCGTGGTTCTTGGAACTTCACGCGGCTTATGGGCGCTCGCCCGCTCGCCGGCACGAAGCGCGCGAACCGCGGCGCTAATGAGTGTTTCGCTAGGGGAGGTGAACTCTGAAATGACGCGAGGAGGCTTGGGTCTGGACTTGGCGCGTCTGACCTGCGGGGCGGTTACTAAAACTCCGGTCGCATTTTCGGCTGCCGGTAGGTAACCAGATTCTCGTAGCGCTCTCATTAATTCGACGCTATCAACATCGCTCACCAATACTTGAGGTGCCAACTTTCGCAGACGAAGATTTTCAATCCGCTTATCGTGGATTATCTCTTGAATTAGACCTTCATCCTCACAACGTATGTAAGAAGTGGTGCTACCTACACGAAGTTTTCCATGTCGCTTGGCAACATCATTGATCAGATACTCCAACGGTTGTGGCATCGGAGTTTTAGAAATCTTCTTCAAGAAATCTTTTATTTGATCTCCGGTTTGACCATGATCTAGACCGCGACGAATCGAGGCTTCGCTAAATCTATAGACGCTTGCACCACCACGACTTTCAATATCTGCAATCGTGCCGATCGCATTTGCTAGTTCTAAGGTCAGCGGACCAGGCGCAATTGCGCTGTTGTCGGCTTGTATAAGAATGTGATCTACCGGCTTAGGAAGCGCTTTTTCGATTCCCAACTCTTCATTCGTTATTAGTGCGAGCCCGAATGAAGAGAGCGCACCTTGGCCAGTCAGACCTAGCCACTCTGCCTCGCGCAAGATCCACTCTGCATAATCTCTATTGGCTCGAGTGGGGAGCAACCACTGCAAGGAAGCGTTCATCGAGTCAAGGGTTGGATCTAATTCCAGGTGATCTTTAAGAACATTGAGCATGACTCTCTTGAGCGTTGAAACTCCACCGCGATCTAACTCAGGTCCAAGTGCGGCAATGTTCTTAGATTCGCTCTTGCCGATCAGTCCACTCACTCGAGAGGTCTCCAGCCAGAGCGTTACTAAAGCATGCCATTGCTCTTCGATGCTCTTTGTAAGCCAGATATCAAAGGAATTTGTGGGAAGAATTTGATCATCTGTGTCTATGACAATGAGTCCACCGATATAGAGCAGTTCTGCAACAAATGCAGCGCAGGCCTCGGAAATCCCCAAATGTTCAGCGGTGCGCTTTAAATCTCTAACGCCCAATCCACCGGAGCGAAGTGCAGTCGGAGGCTCATCCGACCAGTTGTGGCCGAGCTCTTCCGCCCAACGCACAAAGGTGGAGATGTTGGCGATAGCAGCTTGATCTACTGCTTTCTGCTTACGCGATGCTCCAACGAGCGCTGGACAGGTAGGTACTAACTCTTTAAATACCTTTCCATCGCGCAGATGCATGGCAACTTCACGCGGAAGTAGCACCGTCTGCGAATCAAAGGGGATCAAGAAATTATTTTCTAATAACCATTTGATTGCCGGAGGTGCTTTCTTAACATCGGCGATCTGACCTTTAGGAGGGCCCCAGACCATCTTCATGAGGGTCTCTCGGGCGCCCTTCGGTGCTTGCTCCAACGCTGCAAAATCAACGGGCCGTGATCCTTTGGGTCCGAGGCCTGCCGGGCTCTCTCCCATGATGGTTCGCAAATTTGATGGAACGCGATAACCCTCACCATCTTTATAGAGCAAGGCGAGTTCCCATAGCGATTCAACTGCGCTTATCGCCTCTTTACTTGTAACGCTTAATATCTGCAGCAATGGGGCAGGTTCATCGAGAGTGCAGATCGCGGAGAGAATATCTAACCTAAATTTATCGAGAGTCTCACGAGCGCGGAGCAAACTTGGAGTCGAATTCGCTCGCGCGGAAAGCGCCATGAGATCGGTCGGGACTGGGGAGATTAAGTCTGGACGCAACGAAAAGAGCGCTTTGATCTGATCATCAGATCGGTTGCGCAGCTCCTCCGTAAAGGAGGTGAAGGAGATCGTTGAGTTAGACATAACTGCCCTACATTACTGGGGTTTAGCTACCTACCGCGACGCCAACTCCAAGGGGAGAGTAAGGTGGCTAGTTTTACTATCCGGCCGAGAACCGGGGCGGCGAGGCGTTTTAAGGCTCGCATTCTTCTAAAGTCATAAATTGGCCAGTGCTCGTGCAGCGCGTGGAGCTGCAAGAGAGTATCTGGGTTGATCGCGCGTGGATTTCCTACCGCTTGTAGGAGCGGAATATCGTGATGACTATCGGAATAGGCATAGGAGTTTGCGAGATCAATTCCGCGCTCCTCGGCCAAGAGTTTTACTGCGATCGCCTTATTTGGACCATGGAGTAGTTGACCAATTAATTTTCCGGTGTAGACACCGTCCTTTACTTCAGCAACTGTGCCTAGCGCACCTGTAAAGCCCAGGCGTTGCGCGATGAGATCGGCGAGATCTTTGGGAGTCGCAGTAACTAGCCAGACCTCTTCATTTTGATCGAGGTGATTATTAGCGATTTCGATTGTTCCTTGCCAGAGAGCTGGCGATACATATTCGTCGTAAACCTCGATGCCCATCTTCTCAATGATTGATGCATCGTGACCTCTAAAAAATTCACAGGCGGCCCCTTGGATCTTCGCGATCTCCTCTTTGTTCTCAACACCAGAAAGGCGATAGCGGAGATTAGCCATCACAAAGTTAGAGATATCTTTCCTAGTGAAGAAACCTCGTTGGTACATCCCCTTGCTGAGAAAAAATAGAGAGGAGCCACGCATCAAGGTATTGTCGACATCAAAGAAAGCTACTCGCTTCGGTGTGAGCGCCATATCACTAGCCTAACCAAGGTTCACCCTTCTTTAGCGCAGGTGGGGACTGGCTCCCTTTATGCTTACGCCATGCCTGCAAAGACCTCCACCATTCATTTCTTACGACATGGAGAAGTCTTCAATCCTGAGAAAATCCTTTACGGTCGCCAGCCTGGATGGCACCTCTCGGAGCGCGGCGAAGAGATGGCTCGTACCGTTGCCGAGTGGTCAAAACAATTTGAGGTTGGCGCTGTACTTGCTTCGCCGTTGCAGCGCGCACAAGAGACCGCAACTCCACTCGCGCAGGCGCATGGCTTGCCCATCATTACAAATGAGAATTTGATCGAAGCAGCTAATGTCTTCGAAGGTCAGAAATTTGAGTTGGGTTCAGGTGTATTACGTCATCCAGCATCATGGCGATATCTCACCAAGCCTTGGGTTCCCTCATGGGGAGAGCCTTACGAAGAACAAGTAGCACGCATGTTGCGCGCGCTCTTTGCCGCTAGAGATGCCGCGAATGGAAGAGATGCCTTTGCCGTTTCGCATCAACTTCCGATCTGGATTCTGCGCTCTGCTGTAGAAGGACGACGCATGATGCATGATCCTAGAAAGCGGGAGTGCACACTGGCTTCGGTGACTAGTTTTCATTTGGATAGTGAGGGCGATATCGAGGGAGTGAGTTACTCCGAACCGGCGCGCCATCTCCTGCCGGTGAAAAAATGAAGAAGTTACTTCTACTCTCGTTAGCATCGGTACTTTTATTGACTGGATGTTCAAGTGGTGGACTCTCAACGGCGAATCAAAATGCATTTATCTCTGGCGATGGAGTTGCGATTTATGTAAAGGCCGCTGATCGCAAGCCAGCTCCAACAATTTCAGGTGCGACTCTCGAGAATGGATCAATAACACTTCCCTCAGGCAAGGTCACGGTTCTTAACGTCTGGGCCTCTTGGTGTTCGCCATGTCGTGCCGAGGCACCGCTGCTCTCCGACTTTGCCCAAAAATATAAGGCACAAGGTGTGCAGTTCGCCGGAATCTTGACCCGCGATAACACCTCGTCGGCACTCGAGTTCGTCAAGCGTTTCAAGATTGCCTATCCCACTTTTACAGATGACTCGGTGCTCGCAGAATTTCGCAACTCACTTGTGCCAAATGCAATCCCCACAACTCTCATTATTGACTCGCATGGATATGTTGCCGCTCGAGTAAGTGGTGAAGTCACCGTCGCTCTGCTGAGTGATCTCATCGATAGAGTTCTCAAGGATCCTCCGCATGCATAACTTCTTCGTGCACCAGGTTCTCTCTGGCAATTTGATCCTTGCCCTTGTTGTGGCCTTAATTGCAGGACTTATCTCCTTCTTCTCGCCCTGCGTTCTTCCGCTAGTTCCCGGCTATTTGGCTTATTCGGCTGGAATGACCGATGTGAAGAACAAGGGGAGAACCGCGCTCGGCGCCATTCTCTTCGTCTCGGGATTCTCGGTGCTCTTTATTAGCTACGGCGCTCTCTTCGGCTCTCTGGGAGCGAAGATTTCGAGTGGATCACGCTGGCTCCAAATCATCTTGGGACTCCTCACGATGCTGATGGGCACCATCTTTCTCTTTAACCAGAAGTTCTATCGCTCCTTCAAACCTAGATGGAAGTCCACGGCGGGTCTTCTTGGAGCTCCGCTCTTAGGTTTTCTCTTTGGGTTGGGATGGACTCCGTGCATTGGTCCAACCCTTGGTGCGGTTCAGGCGCTCTCTTTCCAAAGTTCAAGTGCGCTACGTGGGGCGATCCTCAGCGTGGGTTACTGCTTTGGGATCGGTGTTCCTTTTATTGGTGTTGGTCTATTTTTTGATCAATCGGCAAAGTTGCGCCGCTTTATTTCGCGCCACGGAAATTTGTTGACTATTTTTGGAGGAGTATTTCTGATCATCATCGGCTTTCTGCAGGCAACTGGGTTATGGGGCGATATTTTGAATCACCTGCGCTCCTCAATTTCTAGCTTTGTTCCGAGCGTCTGATGAGCCAAGAAAATAACTCCGTCCCCGATATCGGGTTTATTGGATTACTTCGTTGGGGTTGGCGCCAATTAACAAGTATGCGCACCGCCCTCATTCTGCTTATGTTGCTTGGGGTTGCCGCAATTCCAGGATCTCTCTTTCCGCAGCGTAATCAAAATCCACAGAAGGTTGATTCGTACTTCACTACAGATCCAACCTTGGCGAAGTGGATGGATCGTTTCCACTTATTTAATGTCTATGCCTCGCCTTGGTTTAGCGCAATCTACTTGTTGTTGTTTATCTCTCTGATTGGCTGTGTGCTTCCACGCACCTTCCATCATCTGCGCGCTATCGGCAAGAAACCACCACTCACTCCACGGAATCTTGATCGTATGGAAGGTTACCGAGTTGTCAGCTCTGACCCCGTCAGTGCAATTCAACTTTCTTCAAAGTGGCTCAAGCGCCATCGCTTCCGGATTCGAGTCGATGGTAATTCGATATCGGCGGAGAAAGGTTATGCGCGAGAGACCGGAAACCTTCTCTTTCACCTCTCACTTATTTTGATTTTGGTTGGTGTAGCACTCGGTTCGCTCTTTGGTATGAAGGGAGAGGCGATTCTCAATGTGGGAGATCGCTTTATTAATACTCCAACTTCATACGACAACATCTCGTATGGAAAGTTTCAGGGCCAAGGTTCTTTGATTCCATTTTCATTAACGGTTACCAATTTCGCTGCAACGTATGATCCAACAACTGGTGAGCCCAGTGATTATGTTCTTACGACCGAGATCGCAAATCCACTTGGCAGCAAGGCGAAGCAAGTAATTATTAAAGTTAATAAGCCATGGACTTCGGGCAGCACCAAGGTCTATCTCCAAGCAAATGGATACTCCCCAGTTGTTACTGTCCGAGATAAATCCGGAAATATCACATTCCAAGGTCCGGTCATCTTCTTGCCACAAGATGCGAATCTGAGCTCACTAGGTGCGATCAAGATTCCCGATATGAACCCTCAGATCGGGTTCATCGCCTCCTTTATTCCTACAGCTGGAAGTAGCGCAGCGCGCGGAATCTTCTCGACCTATCCTGAAGTGCTTGATCCACGGTTGGTCTTATCTGCCTGGAAGGGCAACCTGGGACTCGACAACGGCACTCCACAATCTGTGTATTCGCTCAATACCTCCAAGATGACCAAGATTGGACTCAAGGCGCTTACCTTGGGAAGTACCTATGACTTTGGTGCGGGAACAATCACATTTGATGGTTGGAAATCATGGGTCAACCTGCAGATTGTTGATGATCCTGGGAAGATGTACGCACTCTTCGGTGCGATATTCGCCATTTTAGGGTTACTGATCTCACTCTTTACACGCCAGCGTCGGATTTGGGTAAAGGTGGGAGAAGGTGTTGAAATTGCGGGTCTAGCCAAGAATGGAATACCTGGGCTTGAAGCAGAACTCACAGCGCTAGCGCGGGCGCTTGAAGAGGCTACGGGAGGCAAAGAGTGACTTCAACTAATCTTGCATACTTTTCAAACGGTGCTATCTACGCCTGCCTAATTATTTTTACTATCGCATTCTTTGCTCACGCAGTTGAAGTTTCGTGGTCGGTTAAGAACGCCGAAAGTGACGACAAGACTGAATTTGATTTCACCAAGACGCAGCGCGCTGGACGCATCGGCACCGCAATGATGATTCTTGGTTTTGGAGTGCTTGCAGTTGCCGTAGTTACTCGAGGACTCTCTGCCCACCGTGTGCCATGGGGAAATATGTACGAGTTCTCAATTACCGGTGCCCTCATGCTCACAGGTGCCTACTTATTTGCCTTTGCAAAGTACAAGGTGCGCTGGTTGGGTTTGCCGGTTTCAATTTCAGTACTTCTCACCTTGGGAACTGCGATCACCGTGCTTTATCGCCCAAGTGCTCCGCTAGTCCCTGCACTTAAGTCGCCTTGGCTTGCGATACATGTACTCGCAGCGATCATCTCCGGGGGAGTGTTTCTGGTGGCCAATTTGGTCGCTGCTACATATTTAGTCATGGAGCGCTACGAGTCCAAGGGTGGCCGTCCAAAATGGGCGGAGCGAATTCCTACCCTCGATAGTTTGGATCAACTCTCTTATCGCTTGGTTGCATTTGTCTTCCCGCTCTGGACCTTTGCGGTTATTGCAGGAGCGATCTGGGCTGAGTCGGCCTGGGGTAAGTACTGGAGTTGGGATCCGAAAGAGACCTGGGCTTTTATTACCTGGGTTGCTTACGCTGCATATCTGCACGCCCGAGTAACCGTTGGTTGGCGTGGAAAGAGAGCGGCCTGGCTCTGTATCTTTGCGGGATCGACTTTTCTCTTTAATTACATTTACGTAAATATCTGGGGAACCGGCCTTCACACCTACTCCGGTTTGTAAGATTTTGTAGCGTTAGAGTTTCTTTAAGAAATCTGGATTGTCATCCGGTGGGAGCATCCTTGTAACTCTACGCTTTGGAAGCGCTACGCCTTTTGGACGACCCACAAAGAGCCAGACTATTGCGCCGAGGAAACCGAAGAAGATAATAATTATGAGCCAGGCCCACTTTGGAAGATTGCGCACGACATCTTGTTCGGTGCGGGCACAATCGATGAGGCCATAGAGCCAAAGACCCAAACTTCCAAGAACGATCAGAGCATCAAGCATGTAACTCAGTTTACCCTTTAAATCAAAAGTGCGATTGCCAAGGATGTTGATAGAAAGAGTTGCAGTTTTCCGACTTGTCCGAGCATTGGAATTAAATCTGCACCTTTGGCGCCAGCCCTGATTCCCCTAATGATATTTAAGGTTATAGGCATGAAAAGCACCGTCACTAAGGTCCACGGAGTAATAAAGGCAGCTGCGATCGCCACAATGTGAGCGAGAACCAGCAATCCTGTGAACATCTGGCGGGCTCGTTTGTCACCCAAGCGGACCGCAAGAGTGCGCTTTCCCACCAGAGAATCTTTAGGAAGATCGCGCAGATTGTTAATTGCCAAGAGTGAGCAGGAGAGCGCACCAACCGGAATAGCGACTAGAACGCTCTGCCAACTTACTTTATGCGATTGCACTACGTAGCTTCCGATCGTGGCTATAAGGCCAAAGAAGACAAAAACCGAGATCTCGCCAAAACCTGAGTAACCATAAGGATGTTTGCCACCAGTGTAGGTCCATGCCGCAACAATGCTCACCGCACCAATTACAACCAACCACCACGAAGTGCGCGCAGCCAAAATAATTCCAAATACTGCAGCGATGGCAAAGCAGAGGAAGGCGGCCTGCTTCACAGCTTTAGCTGAAGCCAAACCGCTAGCGACTAAGCGAACCGGGCCAACTCGATTGTTATCGGTGCCACGAACCCCATCGCTGTAATCGTTTGAATAATTGACGGCGATCTGAAGCAAGAGGCTCACCGCAAGTGCCATGGCGGCATTTAGCCAGTTAATTCCGTGGTGATCGCGCTTGATGAGCGCGGTTCCAACTAGAACTGGCGCGATGGCAGCGGGAAGAGTGCGCGGGCGCGATCCAGCTACCCAGACTTTAAGTGAACTCATTAGACAATCATCTCAAACCTTTGGGCTAACCGCCGCCTATCTGGCTTCCCAAGTGAGGTGAGAGGAAGTTCAATTCCGCTGAGAAATACTTTAGGAACGCTATGGTTTCCAAATTTTTCGCGCAAAAGCTGCGAGATGGCGCTCTGATCAATTTCGAGTGAACTTGCCAGACAGAGTTGTTCGCCCCATTCCGGGTGCGAGATAGCGCAACTCATGTAGTGCAACTCTCCAGAACCATTAAGAAAGTTATCAAGTGCTCCTAGGGAAATCTTCTCACCACCAGAGATGATCTGATCGTCGAGTCTTCCCGTAACGAATAATTTTCCATCTTTTAAATATCCTGCATCGCTCGTCACAAACCAACCAGCGTCATCCGTCAAGGTAAGAGCGCCACCTAAATATTCTGAGGCTTGCATAGGCCCGCGCAACGCAATCGCACCCGAATCTCGGATCTCAACTTCTACCCCTGGAAGTGGATCATTGTTATAAACGCATCCTCCACTCATCTCTGACATTCCGTACGTGGTTACAACGTTAATTCCAGATTCACGCGCGCTCTTAAGGAGTTCCGCGGATGTTGCCGCCCCACCAACCAAGACTGCCTTTGCGTTCTGAAGAGATACCAGAAACCGACCTCGCTCCTGCAACGCACGAAACAGTTGTGTTGGAACGATGGAGGTGTACTCAAAGTCATCATCAGAGAGGTCGCTTTGTAGCGCCAACGCTCTAACTAAGACATTGACCCCAGCGATGTGATGAGTTGGCAATAACAGTGACCAACGTTCTCCCCGCTGGGCTCCCAAATATGTGTGTGAAGCACGTGCACTTGCAAGTAAGGCATCTGCGGTAAGTGCGACTTCTTTGGCTGAGCCAGTCGACCCACTGGTGGGAATCACAACTGCTATCTGCGAGTCAACCTCACTGTAGTGAGTTGGGCCAAAGGCGAGAGCGGGGCCGGTTCCCGTCAAAGCGGCGTCGAGCGCCTCCAAAGTGTGTGTGGTTGACCACGCTGAGGGTACTTGTAGCAACTCTCGCGGTGACTTATTAACCATAGCCCCCGTAGGCTATCGGCTTGTAACGAAATACCGGAAGTGAAAATCCGGCGCTGAAAAGGAGTGACTGTGAGTAAGCCGTTTAAGCGAGAGCCAGGTAGCCGAACGATTCCACAATGGAGCATCGGCGTTGGTGGCGAAGAGTTCACGGACATTATTTACGAGGTGGCCGAGGGAATGGCCAAGATAACGATTAACCGTCCGCAGGTTCGCAACGCCTTTCGCCCGGAGACCTTGCACGAGTTGCAGGAGGCATTCTCATTAGCGCGCGATGATGAATCTGTTGGAGTGATCATCTTCACTGGTGCGGGTACTGAAGCTTTCTGTTCTGGTGGCGATATCAACGTTCGCGGAGATGATGGATATATCGGAAGCGATGCACTTGGTAAGAAGGGAATCGGACGTCTCAATGTCCTCGATCTCCAAATTCAAATTCGCAGACTCCCTAAGCCGGTTGTCGCAATGGTGGCTGGTTGGGCGGTAGGCGGAGGACATGTGCTCCATGTCGTTTGCGATCTCACGATCGCAGCGGAGAATGCCAAGTTTGGTCAGACCGGACCGATGGTGGGCTCATTTGATGGTGGATACGGTGCAGGCTTACTTGCCGCGCATATCGGTCAGAAGAAGGCTCGCGAGATCTGGTTCCTATGTCGCCAATACGACGCGCACGAGGCGCTCGATATGGGATTGGTAAATACTGTTGTTCCCATCGAAGAGTTAGAAGCAGAGACTGTCTCTTGGTGTCGCGAGATGCTACGACACTCTCCTATGGCTCTTCGTCTACTTAAGGCTGGACTCAATGCTGCTGATGATGGCTTAGCTGGAGTTCAACAATTGGCAGGCGATGCAACCCTCCTCTTCTACTTAACTGAGGAAGGTCAAGAGGGTCGTGATGCTTATAAAGAGAAGCGCGATCCCGATTTCAATAAGTTTCCACGTCGCCCTTAAAAATGTTAGAGATGTACTGTCCTGACTTACAGGTCCTCTCCATTCCATTACGCAACAAATTTCGCGGCATAACTACGCGAGAGGTAGCAATCTTTAGGGGGAGTGCAGGCTGGAGTGAGTTCGGTCCCTTCTTGGAATATGACGATGTTGAGGCGAGTACATGGATGGAGGCAGCGCTAGAAGCTGCTAATAATCCCTGGCCGAAACTTCATCGAGATCGGGTGGCAATTAATGCAACCTTGCCTATCGTAGAAGTAGATCAAGTGGCAGGAATCTTGCAACGTTTTCCTGGAAGTGCCACGGTGAAGATAAAGGTCGAAGACTTTGAATCTGGAGCAGGTGTTGTTGAGGAAGTATTGAATCTCTACCCAGATATGAAGATTCGCTTGGATGTAAATGGTGGTTGGGACAGTGATGAGGCAATTAGTAATTTGCTGGAGTATCACCTGCGCTTTGGCAATGTCTTCGAGTATGTAGAACAACCCTGTCGTACTCTTGCCGAACTTCGGCTAGTAAAAGCAGAGGTGCCGATTCGCATCGCTGCCGACGAATCTATCCGTAAAAATTTAGGAAGCGATTTTGCTGACTTTGCCGCATATGCAGATGTGGCAATCCTTAAATGGCAACCGCTTGGGGGCTTTCAAAGAGCTCATCAAATCGCTGCAGAGATTGGACTTCCGGTCGTAGTTTCAAGTGCTCTCGAAACTGGTATCGGAATATCGCATGGATTGGCGCTAGCAGCATCATTTCCTACATCAACCTTCGCATGTGGACTTGGAACAGTAGCGCTCTTTGAAGGCGACATTTGCGATCCAGCGGTAGTTCCATCTGATGGATATATTGAAGTAAAACGCCGTGAGCCGAATTTGGTTGAGAGGTACCTCGCAACTCCGGAGCGGACAGAGTATTGGAAGCAACGTATTGTTAGAGTGCTTGAACTTATTGAAAGGCGGAGTGCATGAATGCGACCACGCTTGCGCGCAATCTCGTTCGCCAATTAATTGAGAACGGGGTCAGCGACTTCGTGCTCTCGCCTGGTTCCAGGAATGCCCCTTTATCTATTGCTCTATATGAAGCTGAGCGGGCTGGTTTGGTCAATCTTTACGTGCGCATTGATGAGCGTGGAGCCGCATTCTTTGCACTGGGATTAAGTAAGGCCTCTGACAACTATGTCGCGGTGATCTGCACCAGTGGAACAGCCGCCGCAAACTTTCACCCTGCGGCACTTGAGGCATATCACTCTGACAACAAGTTGCTTGTAATTACCGCAGATCGTCCGGCTTACCTACGCAGAACCGGGTCTAACCAGACGACCTTACAAGTTGGTTTGCTTGAACCAATTAAAACTATAGATATCTCGGCAACTATTTCTATTGCAGAATACTTAACCGATGGACCGCTTCATCTCAATGTGCAATTTGATGAGCCATTACTTTCAGATGATCGCACTGATTGGTTAGCTGGACTTGCACCGCACGCCCCTGTTTATATTCGGGAGTTCTCTCCTCAGGAGTTTTCTCCAAAACCTCGAGGTGTAGTAATCGTTGGACATGATCGGGCAGGAATCGATGCCTCTGCGATCTCGCATTTCGCGCGAAGCGCAGGTTGGCCACTGTTGACTGAAGATCCACTCTCATTTCCCGATGCCATTGCGCATGCCGCGCTCATTCTGAGCGATATTGATATTCGCGCTTCATTGCAACCAGATCAGATCGTCGTGATAGGCCGTGCCACTCTTTCGCGGAGCATAAATGCCCTTATTAAAGAGTGTGCAGATGTAGTTGTAGTGGATCCGCGTGCGAGCACCATCGATACGGCAAGGTCAGCAACCCAGATCTTCGATTCTCTTCCTGATATTCAGGCCACGCCAGATCCAGATTGGCAGGAGAAGTGGCGTCAGGTCGCGACGGATGCTCGCCAATCCTTGAGCTTAGGTTGGTCGGAGCAGAAGGCGCTGGCGTTAATTAGTGCGGGTATTCCCAGCGATGCAGCTCTCTTTGTGGGAAGTAGTCGTCCCGTGCGCGATATCGAAGCTTTTGCATCTCCCCGCGACCGAGTTCACACCTTCGCTAATCGTGGTCTTGCGGGTATTGATGGAAATATCTCGTGCGCCTTTGGAATAGCAGAGAAATTTGAGCGGTCATACGCAATTTTGGGTGACCTCACATTTCTCCACGATATATCTGCGCTGGTTAATCCAAGCTCCGCAAACCTGACCGTCTTTGTCGTAGATAACAACGGTGGAGGGATCTTTAGCACTCTTCCTCAGGCCGGGGTAGAAGGCTTTGAGAAGATCTTTGGAACTCCTCACAATTTAGATATAGAGAAGGTAATTCGAGGCTTTGGCGTGATGGTGACCAAGGTGAAGAGCGAATCAGATTTGCTCCACTCACTCAACCATCAACAGCAAGGACTCAACTTTGTTGTTGTAGAAGTCCCAGACCGCGCTACGAATGCGGCGCAATTGAAAGATGTAACTCAGAGTCTGCTTAAGGCGCTTCGAATGGGAAGCAATTTAGCCTGACTCTCAGCTAACTCTTGATCAGCGCTAGAGCCGGCGACAATTCCACAACCTGCAAAGACTCTAATTGATTTTTGATCAGGAGAGATCTGACCGCAACGTAATGCAATACCCATCTCGCCATCACCGTGAGCATCAATCCAACCCACTGGTCCTGCGTAACGACCCCGGTTCATGGCTTCAAGTTCTGTAATCACATTTCGCGCATCTTCTGTAGGAGTTCCGCACACAGCGGCAGAAGGGTGAAGCGCTGCAATTAATTTAAAGATATCAACTTTCGACGCGGTGTCATTTATAACTCCAGTGACATCTGTAGCTAAGTGCATGACGTTAGGCAGGTGTAATACAAAAGGGGCATCTGGAACGTTTGTTGATGAGGCAAAAGGTTCAAGGGCCTGCGCCACTGAGCGGACGGCGTACTCGTGTTCCTCTAGATCTTTGGAAGATTTTGCTAAAGATCCTGCCAGAGCGAAGTCGCGTTCTTCATTTCCGGTTCGGCGAATAGTTCCAGCCAGAACTCTCGATGTCACAAGAGACTTGCTTAACCGAACCAGCAACTCTGGGGTTGCGCCAACTAAATTGTCGACCAAGAACAACCAGGTAGAGGGATATTCGGTCTCTAAAGATTGAATAAGCGCAGCGGGATCAATCTCCTGATCGGCGTGCGCAACTAGATCACGAGCGAGAACGACTTTTTCTAGTTCTCCTGCCTTAATACGTGAAACAGATTCTTCGACTGCGTGAGACCACTCGCTATCCGAGAGCGCTCCTTGTTCCCAGGAGAGTTGGATCCCCTTCTTTTCGATAACGCTCTTAAAGAGTTCGGGCTGTTCTGGACCGATCCAGGTGATCCATGACTTTCCGTTCTTTTGTACAACAACGATCTCTGGAATCGTTAATAAGGAAGGTTGATCTTCATCAAAGGCAAATGAGGCGAAGAGAATTGGACCGGTTCCAACTCCGTGCACATTATTTTTAATCTCTAGTTGCGAGAGTTCCTTCTGCCACCAAGCAGAACTTTCGGCAAAGCGCTTCTTGCCCTGCACAACATGGCTCTTATATGTTCCAAAGGCAATGAAGCCATCAGATCCGCGAATCCAACTTGCGCTGATAGGAAGGTGGGTTGAGATCTCACTTAACCGAGGATGATCTCCCAGCAACTCCGTGGTGATGCGTACAGCCATAGGCTTAAGTTAAGTCCCTTTATCGTTTAGGAACAAAACGCCAGAGCGTTGGCATCGCCGTACTGGCGATAGCGATCTTGATCACTTCGCCCAAGATAAATGGAGTGAGGCCAGCTTTAAAGGTGACCGCCCATGAGGCGTGAATTGAATGATGTAACCAGTAGAGACCAGCGGTGAATATAACGAGATCTCCCAAAATCATTGTGGGAACAACAGTCGCAATCTTTTGATCCCATTTGCGACCAGCAAGAAATCCGGTGAGAAGTGATGCAAGCAACATTCCAACGAGGTAACCACCGGTGGCTCCCGTGATGCGTGATAGGCCGTGTGCTCCCGCTGCGAAGACAGGCGCACCAATAAATCCAACGATCAAATAACTAGCAAAGGTGGTGAATCCAAGAGATGCGCCGTATGCGCTTCCAAGGAGTAGCGCTCCAAGGGTCTGACCAGTTACTGGCACTGGTGAGCCAGGTACTGGAATAGAGATCTGAGCCATCAGCGCGAGAAAGGCGGTTCCACCAATAACTAAAGCGATCTGTGTCGCGATGGTGCTTCGTGCAATGAGCGCGCCCCGCAGCGTTGCGGTTGAAGATATCGACATGTCTATCCCTTTCGAGCCTTCGCCAAAGCAGCCTTGGCGGGTTTGAAGTCCTCTTGAAGTTGTAAAGGGAGCGTACTACCGAAAGAATAAACCCGTGAGTAAGTCTGCAGATCTAAATAAGGAGCCCGAGGAAGTCGCCTCGATGTTCGATGGGGTCGCCAAGCGTTATGACTTCATGAACGATCTGCTGAGCCTGGGACAGACCAAAGCATGGCGCAAGAAGGCCACCGCAATTATTGCTCCTCACAGTGGGATGAAGATCCTAGATATTGCGGCTGGTACCGGTTCATCGAGCCGACCGCTCGCCGATGCTGGAGCAGAGGTAATCCCGGCGGATTTTTCACAGGGGATGCTGGACGCAGGCAAGAAGCGCCACCCCGATTTAAATTTCACTCTCGCTGATGCACTTAATCTTCCCTTCAAAGAGAATGAATTTGATGTCACGACAATCTCTTTTGGTCTTCGAAATACCAACGATGTCGCCAAGGCTTTGCAGGAGGCGCTTCGTGTGACCAAGCCTGGTGGGCGACTCGTAGTTGTTGAGTTCTCGCATCCGACCAATAAATTTTTTCGCAATGTGTACATGAAATATCTAATGGGGTTGCTTCCTAAAGTTGCTCGCAAATTCTCTTCCAATCCCGATGCATATATTTACTTAGCGCAATCCATTCAAGCTTGGCCGGCTCAAGAACAACTCGCAGAGAAGATCAAGGCGGCAGGCTGGGGAAGCGTCGCCTGGCAGAACTTCACCTTCGGAATCGTGGCAGTACATATCGCTTTCAAGGATGCGTAATTCAAAAATGGCATTTGGAATTCCTCACTTAGATGTAAAGCTCGAGCTATCTATCCGTTCAGATATGAAGCGAGTTGAGGAGTTATTGCGCCAACAGATCCAAGGCGATTACCCGCTTGTCATTGAGACATCGCGCCACTTGGTTAAAGCAGGGGGGAAACGCCTACGTCCTCTCTTGGCACTTTTAGCAGCGCAGTTCGGTGATCCAAAGCGTAAGGAGATCATTGAAGCTGCGGTTGTCTGCGAACTAACTCACTTAGCGACCTTGTATCACGATGATGTAATGGATGAAGCGCCACTGCGTCGCGGAGTCGAGAGCGCAAATGCGCGTTGGAACAATACCGTTGCGATTTTAACTGGGGATTATCTCTTCGCTAAGGCCTCAGATTTGTTAGCCGACCTAGGGCCCGAAGCGGTTCGCTTACAAGCGCGCACATTCGAACGTCTTGTAATCGGCCAAATAACCGAGACCCAAGGTTCTACTGCAGGTCTATCCATGTTGGATCACTATCTCAAGGTAGTTGCTGATAAGACTGGATCGCTCATTGCTACATCTGCCAGGTTTGGTGCGATGCTCTCTGGTGCTCCTACTGAAGTTGTCGAGGCACTTACTCGCTTTGGTGAGAAGATCGGCGTGGTCTTCCAGTTGGCCGATGACGTGATTGATATTGCCTCAGAATCTAATGAGAGCGGAAAGACTCCAGGTACCGATCTCCGAGAAGGAGTTCCAACCTTGGTGACACTGTTTGTGCTTGAATCCAATGATCCAAGTGATGCCGCGCTCAAAGAGATTCTAAGTGCGCCCATTACAGATGAAGCGGTAGTCGCACAGACACTTAAGGAGCTTCGCACCCACCCAGCGATGCAGGCCTCACGAGATCTTCTCCATAAGTATGCAGATGAGGCTCAATTGGATCTCAATGGACTTCCTGATGGTGCGGCAAAGCGCGCGCTAATCGAGCTCTGCGAAACGATTATCACTAGAACTTCCTGATCTAACTAGGTCGTAGCCCAATGTAATGAGGGCGATCCAGACGATCAGAAATCCGATCCAACGTCCTGTTGTCATCGTTTCGTGACGTACTAAGACTCCAATGATGAACTGCACTGATGGCGTGATGTATTGGAGCAGACCGATAATCGTGAACTTCAAGCGATTTGTTGAGCCATTGAACATTAAGAGCGGTATCGCGGTCACGACTCCCGCCAAGATAAGCAAGATAGTGAGTCCTAGGTGATGCCCAAATTGTCCAGTGCCTTTATGGCCGAGCCAGATGAGATAACCGCCGTAGGGGATCAGGGAGAGAGTTGTCTCGATCGCTAAACCTTCCAGCGCTCCTAGCCCCAATTGCTTCTTTACTAATCCATAACTTCCCCAAGAGGTAGCCAGGGCGATTGCGATCCAAGGAGGTCTTCCATAATCAATGGCGAGCACGATTACTCCGAGGCTTGCGATCGCTACAGATATCCACTGCAATTTACGCATCTTCTCTTTGAGTAAGAAGACTCCAAAAGCGATGATGATCAGAGGATTGATGTAGTAACCGAGCGCACATTCAACAACGTGCCCATGATTAACTCCCCAGATGTAGACCAGCCAATTCACGGAGATAAGTAACGTCGAGGTAATTAGACGAAGAACAATCTTTCTATTTTTAAGTAGGGCAAAGGTGCTCTTTAGTTTGCCGGTATAGAGAAGTAATCCAACGCAGAATACAAAAGTCCAGACAGCACGATGAGCGACGATCTCAATCGAGTTGGCTGGTTCGAGGAGTGGCCAGTACAGAGGGAAGAGACCCCATGTGAGGTAGGCAGATACTCCAAGCGTTAAACCGATTCTGTAACTCTTCATCTACCGCGCTATCTATAGTTTTGGAATTGGACTGAGAACTCCCATGGGTGGTCTTTAACAATTTGAATGGCGATCTGCAGATCATCGCGGCTCTTGCTGGAAACGCGGAGCTCTTCACCTTGGATCTGAGTCTTGAGGGACTTTGGTCCCTCATCACGCAAGAGTTTGGCGATCTTCTTGGCATCCTCAGTCTTGATTCCTTCTTTAAAAGAAGTGGATATCTTGTAAATCTTGCCGCTGAGTTGTGGTTCTCCTGCATCCAGATGCTTGAGTGATACTCCGCGCTTCACCAATTTATCCTTGAAAACTTCAAGGGCGGCTTTGGCTCTATCTTCGGTATCCGCCTCGATATTGTATTTATCGCCAGATTTCACAATTGAAGTTCCAGTGTTTTTAAAATCAAAACGTGTTGAGATCTCTCGGTCGGTGGAGTTGTATGCGTTATCGACTTCCATATGATCTACATTTGAGACGATATCGAAACTGGAATCAGCCATTGTGTGCCTCCTGCTTTTTGATGCTGGTACGAGATAAGAGAATATGCCCAACAAAGCCTATTACTAGCCCAAAGATGACCCCGACGTTCGCTCCCGCCCAGGTACCCGTCTTCCCGCCGATGAAATGCATGAAATAACCCTGCCAAGAGAGCCAGGAGGCCAGCGGGTTGGTGACAAAACCCCAACCAATTACGGTTCCTACGATGATAAGAAGAATTGAGCGAAGGTTATAGACGCCATATCTCCCGCTTGGCTCGAAGAGCTCTGACTCCGCGTAATCAACCTTTCGCATCAAGATATCTGCCACAAATATCGCTGACCAAACTGCGATCGGTACTCCGAGTGTGATGAGGAAGCCTTGGAATGGTGTCGTGAAGTTTGGTGCGATCCAAACAAAATAGATAGTTCCAAGAAGCATGATTGTGGCATCAAGAGATGCGGCGACGTGTCGCTTTACTGGCAAACCAATTGAGACCAAGGTAATTCCAGAGGAGTACAAATCAAGAATTGCTCCGCCAACTAAACCTAAAATCGCAACGAAGGCGAATGGTACGAGATACCAGGTTGGCAAGATTGTTGTCAGGGCACCAATTGGGTCGGCGCTGATTGCATTACTTAAACTCTTAGAGCTTCCCGCTAACAGGGCGCCATAAACAACCAGAACAATAGGGACTAGTGAAGAACCAAAAACGGTCCAGAAAATAACACCACTGGTAGATGTTTTTCGAGGCAAGTAACGTGAGTAATCAGCTGCAGAGTTGACCCAACCAAGACCGATTCCAGTTACTCCCAAAATCATTGCACCTACAAAGCCAGCTTTACTTCCGGCATGGATTGATGAAACTGCATGCCAATTAACTTTATGAATTGTTAGCGCTATGTATCCAACGGTGAGGACGATTGTGGCGCTGGTGAGCCAACGCTGAATCTTCATGATGGTATGAAATCCAAGGACTCCACCAAAGACAGTTAAACCAGCTGCAACGATAAATCCGAGGATGCCAGCGACATTGTGATTGATATGTCCAAGTCTGGCGAAGACCGTTTGTGCGGCCAAGGTTGCAAGGGATACCAGCACTGTCTCCCATCCCACGAAGATGAGGTAGGAGAGTAAGCCAGGAAGCACATTGCCCTTTACGCCAAATGCGGCGCGAGAGAGGGTCATCGTGGGTGCATTTGATCGCTTACCAGCCAGCGAGCTAACTCCAACGAGCAAGAATGATCCGACGGTGCCAATGATGGCAGCCCAAGTCGCCTGCCAGAAAGAGATACCGAAATCAAGGAAGAAGGCGCCATACGACAGGGCTAAGAGTGAGACATTTCCTGCCGCCCAAGGCCAGAAGAGCGAACGGGCGGTTCCGTGGCGCTCGCTCTCAGAAATGAAGTTTGTGCCGTGAGGCTCAATTGAATTCAGAATATTCACAGGTGCACTCTAACGGGAGCCGAACTGTGGAGGCACATTACAAGTGTGATACTTGCCTTTATAGTCGATTGGCAATGGTAATTGTTAATGGCTACCAGGCAGCAAGCCGCATTAATCGAGGAGGGCTTCAATTGCTCGAAGAAGAAGATCGCAAAGAGATTATTAAGCTGCAAGAGGCAACTCACACCTCAGTCATCGCATTTGTACTTAGTTTATTTATTCCACTCATTGGTCTCATCCTTGGAATTAAGGCTAAGAGCGAGATCGATAAGTCGGAGCACACTAAGAGTGGATCAGCCTTTGCAGTCGCTGCAATTTGGATTGGTGCAATCGGAACCCTTGCTTGGGCAGCGATTCTCGCACTCGTTGTTTTGGTGGGAGTGAGTGGACACGGTCATGGTTTTGGTGATGGATTTGGCCATCGTGGAATCGGGATGCACCAACGTTTTGGTGGATTCTCGAATCAGCAGCAACCAGGAACTACAAATAATGGTCAAGGCATGATGCCTGGCTATGGCTTTGGAAATGCAACTCCAAATAATTCTGCTCCATCGACTAACGGCTAAGCAGGAGTTTTAATCCGTTTAATATCTAAGAAGTGAGCGAGCAACCCGCTACCGATCAACGCGGTAGCGGGGAAGAGTAACGCGGTAGGAAGTCCAAATAAACCGGCAAGGGTTGAGATAGAAAATCTTCCAATAAAAAATCCCGTGGATGCAATCACAGCTAATCTGGTGAGCGCTCTCGTGGTTGGAATTCCAGGAATACTTCCGGCGACCGAAACATATGAAGGTGGCATCGGAGCAACACCAAATCCCAAGATGGCGTAGGCAACGCACATCACTACAAGTGCGGTGTAGTTATGACGACCTCGTTCAGCGTTGGCAATGAGAAGCCCTGTGAGGTAGCCACAACCACCCAAGAGTCCTCCAACGCGAATAACAAATGGAATTCCATATTTGTCTATGAGTCTTCCGACGGAGAAGCGGCCTGCAATCTGCGCCAAGACGAAACAGGTATAGCCCAAAGTGTTTACACCAATAGGTATGTGAAGATCTTCCTTAAGGTAAATGGAGGACCAGTCACCAACCGAGGTTTCGGCAATCGTTGCCAAGAACGATCCAATGGCCACCATCCAAATGAAATTCTTAATCTCAAGCGGGATGGGAAGGTGATGCGGAACCTCTGAATTCTTGGCGATATCGTGTTTATCGGCCGAATATGGCAGTAGCGCTCGTGAGACCACAAGGCATCCAAAGAGTGCAATAAGAGAGTTGCCCAAAAGGTGCCAATCGACGGGAACATATTTTGCAATCGCACCTGCCGCAAAGGAGGCTGTGCAGGCGCCGACAGACCATGAGCCGTGGAAGGATGGCATCAGCGATCGACCGATGCTCTCTTGAATCATCGACCCTTGTGCATTGCAGGCGATGTTCATAAGGGCGTAGCTAGAGCCAGCAGCGAAGGCGACTAAAGGTATCTCCCAGACTCGATTAACAAATCCATACGCGATCTGCGAACCTGCGATTCCGACCATAATGAGTTGAGCGGTTCTGCGTGTTCCTATCTTGCGACTGATCCGTGAACCAAAAAAATTTCCGAATATCGAACCGAGATTTCCCACCATGATGCAGTAACCGAAGATTGCGTCAGATGTATGAGTTTGACCTTTGATCTCCGCAAAGCGCGCCGATGTAGCAGCGACTGCTACTCCCATGAAGAAGAACGTGGCTCGAAGACCCCATTTTGCACGTTGCACACGTTCTGCAGTTGGAGCCGTCACAGATGTAACTTAGTCCAATCGCTGGGCTTTACCGAGATATGCGCTAATTTTCTCGCATGGCTGAGATGATCTATTACTGCGGAACGATGGATAGCGGTAAATCCACACTTGCATTGCAAACTGCCCACAACAGAAAGAGTCGCGGACTCGAAGGGTTAATTCTCACTAATCGAGATCGCGGCGGTACGGGTGTAATCACAAGTCGCTTAGGTCTGCAGTCGGCCGCTCATGAAGTAAGTCCAGATTTTGATATTTATGAATATATAAAGAGTGAGCGAGCTTCGGGCCGCAAAATTGAGTACGTCATTTGCGATGAGACTCAATTTTTTGAGCGCGAACATATTGAGCAATTGGCTCGCGTCGTGGATGAGATGGGCATAGATGTATTTGCCTTTGGAATTCTCACAGATTTTCGAACTAAATTGTTTCCCGGTTCTGAGCGACTGATTGAGTTAGCTGATCGCGTTCTTCCACTTCAAGTTGAAGCTCTCTGTTGGTGCGGAGCTCGGGCTACTCATAACGCTCGTGTAGCGAATGGAGTTATGGTTACCGAGGGCGATCAAATCTTGCCTGGTGATGTAGGAACACCGCAGACCATCGGATATGAAGTGCTCTGCCGCCGACATCATATGCAGAAAGTGAACTCAGCCCGCTCTCATTAAGTCTTTAGAAAGTCATCTGCCAGACAAATCTTGCGAATATCTTGAGAAGAACCTTTTTCGCGTAGACGTACCAAATTCAAGTACTTAAAATTTCGGCATGGCTATCGCCGAAGAGCTTCCCGCGCAGAGAGTTGATACCGACGCGCATTTTCGAGGCGATATTCAGGGTTTGCGCGGTATCGCAGTTGGCCTGGTTCTTCTCTTTCATGCCTCTATTCCGGGCTTCGGGGGCGGATTTGTTGGAGTAGATATCTTCTTCGTTCTGAGCGGCTATCTGATCACGGGCAATCTACTGCGCGAGGTAAAGACCAATGGCCGGATTAACTTCAAGGAGTTTTATGCCCGCCGCATAAGGCGCCTATTGCCAGCCTCATCCGTCGTATTGCTAGCAACCTTAATCGCCGCGATTATCTGGTTCCCGCCGCTCTTAATGCCAGGTTTGGCAGTTGACCTCACCAGTGCGGGACTTTACGGCTCGAATATTGATTTTGCAGTGCGGGCAACTGATTACTTCGCCTCATCAGTAATTCCCTCTCCAGTTCTGCATTTCTGGTCACTCGGAGTTGAAGAACAGTTTTACCTCTTCTGGCCGCTGCTTATCTCCTTGGTTACCTTTAGAAGGAAGAACCCGGCGCTAAAAATATTCCTGTTATCCCTTGCGGTGTTGATCTCCTCGTTCACCTTTGCAAATTGGTTGCTTGATCGGAATCAACCGTGGGGTTTCTTCTCCTTCCCAACTCGGGCATGGGAGTTGATTCTCGGTGCCTTGCTGGCGAGTGCGGCACAAGGTATTGCGAAGTTACCGCGAGCGATTGCGGGGCTAGCTGGAGCAGGTGGCCTGCTCATGATTCTCTACTCTGGAATATCGCAGAGTAACCCACTTAAATTTCCTGGAACTGCAGCACTTATGCCTACGATCGGTGCGCTCCTGATCATCTTGGCCGGCACCTCTCGCACGCTCACTCTGCCCAGCAAAATAATCGCCACAAAGCCGCTGCAGCAATTAGGCAAGATCAGTTATTCGCTTTATTTGTGGCATTGGCCAGTGCTTGTGATTCCACAAGTGATTAGTGGAACGCATCTGCGGATTTTAGAGCGCATCGCTTTGGCACTGCTATCAATTCTCCTTGCTGCGATCACTGAGAAATATGTTGAGAGACCTTTTAGGCGAGGTTTTGTTATCTCTTTGAAACCCTTGCGCAATATTGCAATTGCAGGAGTCATTGCATCGCTTATCGCTGTCTTAGCCTTTGGAGCAGATTATGTTTCAACGAGCGAGCTACGCGGAAAAGGTTCAACTGAGAGCGCTGCCGATGAGCGAAACTTTATTGACTCACTAACTATTAAGCAGACTCCACTCAATGCCGCGCCAGTAAGACCCGCGACCGTAGATTTCCCAGTGCCGGCAAACCTCCAGCCCAGCTTGCTAAATGCCATCCAAGATCGTCCGATCACTTATGCCGATCACTGCCACACGCAAGAGAACCTCAAGCCATCCACAAAACCCTGTATTTATGGTGATACCACCTCCGATATAACTGTGGCGCTCTTTGGCGACAGTCATGCGCTCTCATGGTTTCCTGCACTCAATCAGGTGGCCAAGGAGAAGCATTGGAAACTGCTATCACTCACTATGTCAGCTTGCACTCCAGCTGACATACCTGCCTATAACCGCAGCACCGCCTCACTTATGAACAACTGCCCAATCTGGCGGCAGGCCTCCATTCAAAGAATTATTCATGCACATCCTTTCTTGATACTTGTTGCAGGGACATCGGGTTTTGCAACTGCGATCAATGGCGTGGAGATAAAAGGTGCACAGCGGACCGCGATCTACACCGCGGGGATGAATAGAACCATCGCCAAGTTACAGACAAGTGGCGCTCAAGTGGTGATGATGTCTGATACCCCAGCACAAGCTCAAGATCCATTGGTCTGCTTATCGGCCCATCCCAAGAGCACCTTGGCTTGCGCTACGCCTGCAGCCACTGCGATTTCCAGCGACTGGATCGCTGTTGAGCGCCAGATTGCCAAGAAGAATGGCATCTCGCTGATCGAACCCCAATTATGGGTTTGCCCCACTGATCCCTGTCCAGTAGTTATCGGAAATCTCTTAACGTATTTTGATACAGGTCATATGACCGCCACATTTTCGCAAGCGCTAGCCGGTCGCTTAAAGACGGCTCTCGATGCTGCGATTTCTGCTAATGCCTGAGGGAGGGTTGGTCTAACGTTGCTCCGTGAGTAATCGCAAACTCCATACCTCAGAAGTAGAACACAGGTATCTGGGCGAGAATCCGATTCGAACACTCTTCTATTTATTTGAAGAACAGAGATTACGAGTATTCTTTGCCTATATTTTTTTCTGCATAAAGCACTCACCAACCTGGGTGATTCCGCTATTAACTGCAAACACCATTGATGTAATTGCGTCTCATAAGAGTCTTCGAAGCTTATTCTGGAACATTTTGATACTAGTAGTTGTCACGGTTCAGAACTGGCCTATGAACTTGCTCTATGTGAAGTTTCAGAGCAAGGCTATTCGTGAGGTCGAGAACCGTTTGCGTTCGGCGCTTGTTGAACGCATGCAACAACTCACCATGGGTTTCTATTTGAAATCAAATGCGGGGGTATTGCAGACCAAGATTGTTCGTGATGTCGAAAATATCGAGCAGATGGTTCGCAATCTTTCTGACGGTGGATCTACTGCGATCAATGGTGTCGTAGGCGCGGTGCTGATTACGGCGATCAAAGTGCCTATTTTTCTCCCATTTTTTCTCATCCTTGCACCCCTCATAGCGCTATTTATTGCCAAATTGCGTTTCACATTGAGGGATCGCAATGAAGTATTCCGTGGCGAAATTGAAGTGATGTCCGCTCGCGTGAATGAAATGACGACTTTGATGCCCATAACAAGGGCACATGGTCTTGAGCAAAGCGCCTTGCAAACAATGTATGACTCTTTTAGTAATGTGAAGAGGGCGGGCCTAAAGCTTGACATATTCAATGCCAAATTCAATGCCTTGGCTTGGGTGACCTTTCAATTAGCAAATGTGCTCTGCTTAGCGACAGCGAGTTATTGTGCACTTGAAGGTAAATTTGGGGTCACGATAGGTGATGTCGTACTTCTTACTTCATTCTTCGGCCAACTCATTGGTTCAGTTATTTTGTTATCGAGTCTTATGCCGCAGATCGCTAAAGGATTTGCATCCATTCGTTCGCTGGGTGAAGTTCTTGAGTCGCCCGATGTAGAAGAGAATGAGGATAAGCCTGCTTTGCCACCTCTAGTGGGTGAAGTCAAATTTGATCAAGTGACATTTAAATACCCTGCAAGCAACCGGAATGCCATAAATGGATTCAATGTCAGTGCCAAACCGGGGGAGATGGTTGCTCTCGTTGGGCCATCAGGGTCAGGTAAGTCCACGCTCATCAACCTGATCATCGGCTTTCTTAGACCGCAATCGGGTGAGATTTCAATCGACGGAAATGATCTCTCCCGATTCGATCTTCGAACATTTAGAAAATACATCTCTGTCGTTCCGCAGGAGTCAGTGCTCTTTGAGGGAACAGTGCGTGACAACATCACATATGGACTGGGATCGGTTTCAGATCAGCGAGTGATTACCGCACTTCAAGCAGCTAATGCGTTGGAGTTCGTGAATGAATTGCCCGATGGTGTGAATACATTGGTGGGAGAGCGTGGAGCCAGGATCTCTGGTGGTCAAAAACAAAGGCTGGCGATTGCGCGAGCACTTATACGCGATCCGCGAATTTTGATTTTAGATGAAGCCACCTCTGCACTCGACTCACAATCAGAGAGCGCTATCCAAAGTGCCCTTGAAACATTGATGCATGATCGAACAACCTTTGTTGTAGCCCATCGTCTTTCCACTGTTCAAAAGGCTGATCAAATTTTGGTTCTCGATAGAGGCGAACTTGTCGAAACTGGACGCCATTCTGATCTCGTTCATGCGGGTGGGCTCTATCAGCGCCTTTATGAGGCTCAAGCCTTTGCTAATGATCTCGGCGAGAATTAACCCACACGCGCACCAGAAATATCTCGATTTTTCACCCCTACAAAATGGGGTAATCTACGCTCGCTGCTTCAAAGATAGCCCTGGCGGGTTGCCCGAGCGGCCAATGGGAGGGGACTGTAAATCCCCCGGCTCTGCCTTCGAAGGTTCAAATCCTTCACCCGCCACCATCAAAATGCGCTCTCAGGTACACCCGATAGACTTCCGACCTATTCAATCCTCATTCATCTCTATTCAGCGTTGAATTCTTACTAATAAAAAGGTACTCATGAAGGCATTAGGCCGTTTCGCGTTCCGCAAGAAGTATTACGTCATCGGATTTTGGTTGATCGCCCTATTTGGGATTACCGCGATCTCCCAATCAGTCGGTTCAAATTTCAGCGACTCTTTCTCGCTCCCGGGGACTGATTCGACCAAGGCGCTCGCACTCCTCGGCAAGGCCTTCCCGGCACAAGCTGGCGATACCGAAACCATCGTCTTCCACGTCAAGAGTGGAAGCGTTAATGATCCGTCTGTTAAGAGTGCGATGCAGGCAGTATTTGCGAAAGAGGCACAACTTCCTTCCGTGGGAATCGTTAAATCTCCGTACGATCCACAGAATGCACTCCAAGTGAGCAAAGATCAGCAGACCGCTTACGCACCGATTGTTTTTCGGATCAATGCTCGACTCATCAAAAATTCTGAGGTTCAATCACTCGTCAACATTGGTAAAGCGGCTACTACTTCCAACCTAGAGGTTGAATTTGGTGGCCAGGCGGTCGGTCAATTGAATGCGCCAAAGGGAAGCCCTGGCGAGTTCATTGGAATCATCGCCGCTGGAGTAATTCTCTTCATCTCCTTCGGCTCCTTCTTTGCGATGTTGCTTCCACTGGGAGTAGCTCTCTTAGCGCTAGGAACCGCAACAGGCATTGTCACTTTGTTAACGCATGCCATGGGTATTGCCAGCTTTGCTCCAATCCTTGGTTCGTTGATTGGTTTGGGAGTAGGCGTGGATTACGCACTCTTCATCGTCTCGCGCTATCGCCGTGAAATTGCGCAGGGCGTTGATCCCGAAGATGCGGCTGCTAAATCAATCGATACCTCAGGCCGCGCAGTTCTCTTTGCTGGAGCAACAGTATGCATCGCGTTGCTTGGACTCTTTGTGTTGCGTCTTTCATTCCTCAATGGAGTTGCTGTCGCAGCATCAACGACCGTCTTGGTCACTATGGCTGCATCTCTCACCCTACTTCCTGCGCTCTTCGGAGTTATGAAGCGCAGAGTTCACTCTCGTCGCTCACGCAAGAGCATTGATTCAGGTACTGCAAAGGATCATGAGCAGAGCATCTGGGCAAAGTGGTCTCGCACCGTTGCCAAGGCACCTCGCTCTTTGGCTCTTGGGGCTATCGCTGTAATTGTGATTCTGGCCATTCCATTCTTCTCACTGCAACTGGGTTCATCAGATCAGGGCAATAATCCCAAGGGGACTACAACCCGTTCGGCATATGACTTGCTTGCGCAGGGATTTGGTCCCGGAACAAATGGGCCGCTTCAAGTAATCGCTGCACTCAAGACGCCTGCAGATAAGGTTGCGCTCCAACAAGTTGCAACTGCGCTCGCATCTACTCCTGGAATCGTTGCAGTCAGCCCAGTTATTACATCTGCTGATGGAAGTGTGGGATTGCTCCAAGTTATTCCGACTACAGGGCCGCAAAATATAAAGACGAGTCAGCTCATTAAAAGACTCCGTAATTCCGTTATTCCGCAAGCGTTAGCGGGTAGCACGACGAAAATTTATGTCGGAGGATTAACCGCGATCTTTGATGACTTTGCAACCGTAATTGGCGGCAAGCTTCCGCTCTTTATCGGCGTGATCATCCTGCTTGGCTGTCTTCTCTTATTGCTTGCCTTCCGCAGTCTGGTTATCCCACTGACCGCAGGAATCATGAATCTCTTCGCGGCAGGTGCCTCTTTTGGAATCGTCGTTGCGATGTTCCAGTGGGGTTGGGGTCAGAAGCTTCTCAACATTGGATCTGGTCCGATCGAAGCCTTCTTGCCGGTAATTATGCTGGCGATCCTCTTCGGTCTCTCCATGGACTATCAAGTCTTCTTGGTAAGTCGCATGCATGAAGAATGGGTACACACCAAAGAGAATGGCAAAGCTGTAATAGTTGGTCAGACCGAGACCGGTCGAATCATCACCTCTGCGGCTTTGATCATGATCACCGTCTTCTCATCATTTGTATTCGGCGGCGAAAAGGTGATTAAGGAATTTGGAATTGGTCTCGCATCAGCGGTCTTTATCGACGCCTTTGTGTTGCGGACAATCTTGGTTCCGGCGCTTATGCATCTCTTTGGTAAATCCAATTGGTGGATTCCAAAGTGGCTTGATAAGAGTCTGCCTCATCTATCGGTGGAGCCCGCTGAAGTCGAAGCGAGCGCTTAAACCTTAGATTTATTGCCCAAAACTATCGGGAACATTTCACACAATATCTTTGTTGTGGGGGATACCAGCGCCTAGTTTCTGACTAGATTTGCTGCTTATCGCGGTGGAGGGTGAAGTTATGAAGCATGAGTCCGTTTCTGCAATCAAGCCAGATGGCACGTTATATCCGCATCAGGTTAATGAGGCTGAGCTCCGTCAGGAGTTAGACCCTCTTTCGTACAAGGTGCTCCGCGAGGCGGGGACCGAGGCTGCCTTCAGTGGTGAGTACACCGATACTGAGACCGAAGGCGTCTACTCCTGCAAGGTCTGCTCCCAGGAGCTTTTTCGCAGTGAGACCAAGTTTCACTCTGGATGTGGTTGGCCATCTTTCTATGCTCCGACAGAGGCCGATGCAGTTGTCCTGATTGAAGATCGTTCTTTTGGAATGAAGCGAGTCGAGGCACGCTGTGCAAATTGTGGTTCACACCTGGGCCACGTCTTTAAGGGCGAGGGATACAAGGTGCCAACCGATGAGAGATGGTGCATCAACTCTGTCTCACTTAAGTTAGAACCAAAGAAGTAATCCGAGATATCGCACAGACCACTGAATGGAGAAGAAAAGGTAATGACTACAAAACTCAAAGTGATCGGCGCTTCTTGGTGTCCGGATTGCAAACGCGCAAAAACTTTCCTAGGTCAACATCGAATTGAGTTTGACTGGGTCGATATGGAATCAGATCCATCTGCCCAAGCGGAAGTTGAGCGAATCAATGATGGCAAGCGGATCATCCCAACGATTATTTTCCCTGACGGCTCAATTCTCACCGAGCCATCAAACGATGAGTTGGCCGAGAAGTTGGGGATCGTCCGTGAAGCCTCGATGGATTCATACGATGTGGTCATTGCCGGTGGAGGTCCAACCTCCCTCACAACAGCTATCTATGCAGCCCGTGAAAACCTCAAGGTATTGATCGTTGAGAAATCTGCCGTTGGTGGACAAGCGGGAGTGACTGAGCGCTTTGATAACTATCCAGGATTCCCAGAAGGTATCGGCGGCGCCGAACTTGCTGGTCGCTTTGAGCAGCAGGCTCGCAAGTATGGAGTTGAGATTCTTCAGGCGGTCGGTGTCGACTCATTTAAAGAGGTTGATACCTCTGAAGGGTATGCGGGATTAGACATCACTCTTTCAACCGGTGCTGTGGTGCAGGCTCGTGCACTCTTGGTTGCGACTGGTTCGACGTATCGTCGTACTGGAGCAGAGGGTGAAGCGGATCTCATTGGTGCAGGCATTCACTTCTGCGCAACCTGTGATGGACCTTTCTATAAGGGTGTCGATGAGGTCGTTGTACTAGGTGGCGGCAACTCTGGTTTGGAAGAGGGACTCTTCCTTACTCAATTTGCCAACCACGTAACTGTCATTGAACGTGGGGGAGAGCTGCGCGGATCGAAGTTGCTTCAAGACAAGGTCTTTAGCCATCCCAAGATGACGGTTAAGCTCAATGAAGCAGTTCAATCATTTATTGCCAATGAGGCGGGTCAACTTGAGGCAGTTGAACTTGAGAACACAATCACGCAAGAGCGTTCCAAGCACATGGCAAAGGGAGCCTTCGTATTCATTGGTTTGGATCCCAACACAGAGTGGCTAGGTGGATCGGTGGCACTCGACGAACGCAAGTTCGTAGCGACCGATCAGATGTTTGCTACATCTGCTCGTGGAGTTTTCGCAGCTGGAGATGTTCGTAGTGGTTCTACAAAACAGCTGGCATCTGCAGTAGGCGAGGGAGCAGCGGCTGCAATCCAGATCCGCTACTTCCTCGACAAACTAGAAAAGTAAGAGCTACCTAAGTAAGAGTTAGAAGCGATCTAACTCCATAACCTTGCTCCACGCTGAGACGAAGTCATTAACAAACTTCTCCTTGGCGTCGGCGCTGGCATAGACCTCAGAAAGTGCGCGCAATACCGAGTTCGATCCGAAGATTAGATCGGCTCGGGTTGCGCTCCACTTAATTTCGCCGGTTTTGGTATCGCGACCATCGAATGTTTCTGCAGCATCGGATTGTGCATTCCAGCCAGTTCCGATATCGAGCACATTAACAAAGAAGTCATTGGTCAAAACTCCAGGGGTCTTGGTAAAGACACCGTGCTTTGAGTTTTGAGAATTAGCTCCCAGTACCCGCAGCCCACCGACAAGAACTGTCATCTCAGGCGCGGTGAGATTTAGCAGAGCGGCCTTGTCTACCAGGTAGAACTCTGCAGGATGGTGGCTTCCGCTCTTGATGAAATTGCGGAATCCATCAGCAATTGGCTCGAGCACTGCAAATGATGCGACATCGGTCTGCTCTTGTGTTGCATCGGTACGACCAGGAGTGAATGGAACGCGCACGTTTACACCAGCGGCTTTTGCGGCTTCTTCAACTGCAACGGAACCAGCGAGAACGATCAGGTCAGCCAGGCTGACTTTCTTGTTGCTGGAAGCTGAATTGAATTCCGATTGAATTGTTTCGAGTGCAGCAAGAATATGCGACAGCTCCTCTGGATCATTTACCGCCCAATTGCGTTGCGGTTCTAAACGGATGCGAGCGCCATTTGCTCCACCACGCTTATCGGTGCCACGGAATGTGGATGCTGAAGCCCACGCGGTCTTTACCAGTTGCGAAATGGTGAGACCAGATCCCAAAATTTTAGTTTTCAAGGCTGCAATCTCGAGATCGCCTATCAACTCATGATCAACCGCCGGAACCGGATCTTGCCAAATAAGTTGCTCGGCAGGGACAAGTGGTCCTAAGTAGCGCGCGATCGGACCCATATCGCGATGGGTTAACTTGAACCAAGCGCGAGCAAATGCATCGGCAAATTGATCAGGATGTTCAAAGAAGCGACGTGAGATCGCTTCGTAGGCAGGATCAAATCGAAGTGCTAGATCACTGGTGAGCATGACAGGCGGATGCTTTTTTGTAGCGTCATGCGCATCTGGTACTGCATGTGCAGCCTGGTTCTCTGCGGGAATCCACTGAGTAGCACCCGCAGGGCTCTTTGTTTGTACCCAATCAAATCCAAAGAGAACTTGGAAGAAAGAGTTATCCCACTTGATAGGTGTAGGAGTCCAAGCCCCCTCTAGGCCGCTTGAAATAGTGTCTCCACCATTGCCGGTACCAAATGTATTTTTCCAACCGAGACCCATCTGCTCAATCGGTGCGCCTTCTGGCTCCGCTCCAACATATTTGCTGGGATCTGCCGCTCCATGTGTCTTACCAAATGTATGTCCACCTGCAATCAATGCAACTGTCTCTTCGTCGTTCATCGCCATGCGGGCAAAGGTCTCGCGAATATCGCGGGCAGAGAGCAATGGATCAGGATTTCCATTAGGTCCTTCTGGGTTAACGTAGATCAATCCCATCTGCACTGCGGCTAAAGGATTTTCTAATTCACGGTCGCCCGTGTAACGGTTATCGGCTAACCACTCCGCCTCTTTACCCCAGTAAGTCTCGTCAGGCTCCCAGACGTCGACACGTCCTCCACCAAATCCAAATGTCTTAAAGCCCATAGATTCAAGGGCGACATTTCCAGTCAGAATTAGTAGATCTGCCCATGAGATCTGCTTGCCATATTTCTGCTTGATCGGCCATAGCAATCTGCGCGCCTTATCAAGGTTGACATTGTCGGGCCAGCTATTGAGAGGTGCGAATCGCTGCATTCCGGCTCCACCACCACCGCGACCATCAAAGGTGCGATATGTGCCGGCGCTATGCCAAGCCATGCGAATAAAGAAAGGTCCGTAGTGTCCGTAATCGGCCGGCCACCACTCCTGCGAGTCTGTCATTAGTGCTCGTAGATCTGCTTGAAGCGCTTCTAAATCTAATTTCGCAAACTCCGTTGCGTAATCAAAGTCTGATCCCATTGGATCTGCCTGCGGTGAGTTTTGCTGAAGTACCTTCAGGTTCAGCTGGTTTGGCCACCAGTCTTGGTTGAAAGTTCCTTCGCTGGCTAATTTGCTACCTGTGTATGGGCATTTGTTTTCGCTGCTCGACTTGTCGCTACTCATCGCTTCTCCTATTGATTACCGCTTGCTGGTCGCTAACTGGATAAAAGACTGGTTTGTGGAGTCGTGTGAATGACCGACCAGTATCTTGTTAAGCGTAACCAACCTAGGTGAACAGCGCCTGACGTTCCTCTGACTTTGTTTAGGCGACCAATTGATGCTCACTCATGAGAGCGCGACGTTCGTCACAGCACGCGTAGGGTTCATTGGCCTCTTCACGGGCCTCGTGTTCACTATGTGCTGAAAGTGCGGCAAAGAGAACGGTTCCAAACATCAAGATTGGAAAGGCTGCAAGTAGTGCGATCATCAGAATTACTCCTATCAAAACCCACCCTATGTGGGAACTGGGGAGATCTTTTAGCCAGAACCTGAACCGAACCTGCAATACCGGTCAGTTGAAAGTGGGAGTTTTATGAGAGGTGGCTGAATAAAAAAACCCACCCTCCCCATGAGAGTGGGGAGGGTGGGTCCGGACTTACCCCCGACAGGTAAGTATCCGATTAGTAAAGCTTTTAAGGCTTAACTGGAGGAGTTGGCTTAGGTGCAACCGTTGGTAGTGGCAGCTTTGTTGGAATTGTTGGGAGGGCTGCAATTGCGGCGGCACGAGCATTTGTCGCTGCGGCAACGGCGGCTACACGGGCGTTCAGTGCAACTTGGCGGGCAGCGGCGGTAGGTGAACCGGCAGTTGCAGTTGTATAGGCTGCTCTTGCTGCCGCTACGGCGCTATTGAAGGTTGCATCGATCTGCTTAAGCGAAGCCCTATTGGCAGCTACTGCGGCGCGATATGCAGCCAACGAGGTTTTGTAGGCGGCACGATCAGCATTGCGGGTATCTTGCCAAGCTTTAAGTGCAACGCGATAGGCAGCCAAAGCTGTCTTGTAGGCAGCGATCTGATCTGCGGTCGGCTTTGCAGTTGTCGTAACTGGTGAAGGGGTAGGTGTTGCCGCAGCAAATGCTGCAGTTGGAGAGAGCAACATTGCGGCGCCAAGAGCACCGGCGACTAGTCGATTTCTACGATTACGCTTCATTTTTAATCCTTATGTCGAGACCTGGTGTTCAAATGAACACTGGGATGGTTTGTTCCCATGACATAAGCATCAACTCCGACTTTGTGAGATCCATGTGAAAACCTTGTCAGCCCCTTGCGGGTCAGAACGTGAGAGTTAGGCTTCCTTAACATGAACCAGGCTCAGATTTTGGTAGTCGATGATGATCCTGGCGTGCGCGAACTGGTGGGGGATGTCCTCGAACTTGAAGGCTATGAGGTAACCATCGCAGTGGACGGCCTGGATGCTCTTTCGCACATAAGGAAGAGGAAGTTCGACTTGTACGTCCTGGATTTAAATATGCCCAAAATTGATGGGCTGGTGCTTCTTGAGAAGGTCCGAGCCGCGGGGGATTCAACTCCTGCCTTACTTCTGAGCGCTAGGCGTGAGAAAGATGATGTTCATACCGGCTTTAGGACCGGCGCGGATGATTACGTGACCAAACCTTTTAGCATCGAGGAGTTAGCACTTCGGGTCGAGGCGATTCTTCGCCGCACGCGCAATGAACAGAGTGCAAATGTTGTGAGATGCGGTCCTATATCGATAGATCTAGATCAGCACCTTGTGAAGTTTGAAGACTCAATCATTGAACTTTCGCCTACTGAGTACAACCTGTTGCAATATCTCATTGAACGGAAAAACAAGGTTGTGCGCAAAGACGCCTTGCTCAACGCCATCTGGGGAATTGACTTTGAGAACAACTCAACAGTTGTTGAAACATATATCTCGTATCTGCGCAAGAAGCTACATCGAGATGGCTTCGAAGGAATTAAGACAGTAAGAGGTGTTGGCTTTCAGATTGTCGAGAGAGCATGAAATTAGTTGCTCGAGTTACTTTGGCAATCTTTCTTCTTTTAACAATCTCTTCTGCAGCAATCGGTTACTTCGCAATATCTAAATATCAATCAAGTCAGATTAATTTAGTAGATGACTCCCTTAACTCTAAGATTAAAGCTTTAGCGAGCACGAAAGAGGATCCATTAACTGTCGCTCAATATCTAGCTCAGGTTTCGGCGATTCCAGTTTCGGTGGAGTATGTGAGCGATAGCGGTACAGTCACAGTTCTAACGGTTATTGGTCCAAATATTCCTTCACTTCCCCCAGCGTCATTGTTATCTCAGTCTCGGCACACCGATGTTAATTTCGGCAGGGATCTCAGAATCCGGACTTTTGAGATGGGCGGTTCGAAGAAATTAATTATTGCGGCATCTCTTGCAACTATAAATTCCGATGTCTCTAATCTCACGAGAGATTTAATTATTTTTATTATCTGCATCGATATCTTCGCTAGCTTTATCGCCTTCATCTTCTTCCGCAGAGATGGCAAGTTGAACGAGGTGAGTCGACTCATCGCAGAGCAACAACGCGCAATGCAGAAATTTTTGGGAGATGCTTCCCACGAACTTCGCACCCCGCTCACGGTGATTAAAGGGTATGTAGATCTAGCCCGTAAGACGAAGGAGTCCGCAAAGCAGGAGAGCTATCTCGACAGGAGCGCAACAGAGATTTTCCGGATGGAGTCGATCATCAACGATCTTCTCTTCCTGGCTGAAGTAGGCGAGAGCGCCAGCGATGAGCGCGTTCCCGTCAACGTGACGGCGATTCTCAACGATCATATTGAGGTTATGCGAGCCCTATCCCCGTTGCGGCAGATCTCTGTGGACCTCGCAACGGAGATTTATTCTCAGGCTGATCCTAAGTTGATCGATCGAATGATTGGCAATATTTTCTCTAATATTAGGCGCCACACTCCCGAGAGCGCTCCCGTCAATGTCTTGCTTCAACAAGCAGAGGGATCCTTATGCCTCATCGTCGAAGATGGTGGGCCGGGGCTAAATGAATATCCAGAGAAGGCGCGAGCAATCAAGAGATTTGCTACTCAACGTTCACCCGAAGGCGGGGGAAGTGGACTTGGACTTAGTATTTTAAATAGTGTGGTTGAGCGCTATCACGGTTCATTGCAACTTTCACCCGGCTCCCTTGGTGGGTTGCAAGTGAAGATCACACTTCCTTTATGAAGGTGGTGAGCGTAACTACAACACCGTGAACAAAAATTAGTTTCACTCTGCGATACTTCGCACATGTTTAGATCGAAACTTCCGCACATGCTTTGTGCGAAATGTGGTTCCAAGGTCGCGCGCGATGCTTACTACTGCAAGGCTTGTGGTGAAGTGGTTGATGCCGTGATGGCTCCAGGTCTAAAAATTGAAGACACGCGTTTTTCTAGCAGAGTTAAATATGCGCTGCAAAGACACCTGATACGAAACTTGGTGTGGGGAGTTCTCCTCATACTATTTGCGGCTGGTTTCCTCAAATTTGGTTTAAATAGTTTTCATGCTCTTCGAGATAATGGCTCCAGCAAAATTTTTGAATTAAACGTTGTGCATCCGCCAGATCCGATGACCTGCAAAGGAACCATCTGCCATATCCTTATTGATATTCGTAACAAGACTGGTGATACGCAATCAATCAATGCGGTGCCATACATGGTGACAAAGAGTGGTCGGGCATATGCGCCAGGCAACCCAGCCATACTCGGTAACGGTCCTTCGTACTGTGAACAGCACCTTTCGCTGACATTCAAGCCCCACCAGGTAATTCAATATTTAGGACTATGTGCAGAGGGAATCCCCGCCGGAACAGAGGTCGACACCGTAGAGCTGCGGAACTCTAGTGGCGAGTTAGTGGTTTCTGGGGTATTCAAGGCCATTTCCCACTAAACGTTATGTGCTCGTTATGCGATCTGGAAGGCTGTGGCGGATCGGACTTTAGTTATCTCTTTGTTATCAAAATTTCCTTGTAAAACCCCCTCGCCGGGGTTAGGTTCTGCTTGTCTCCCCTGTGCAGGTGGGGTCGTTTTTCAATAACTTCTGCTGAAGAGAATAGGAAAAACATGAAAGAAATAATCACCGAGAACGAGGTTTCACGTCGTTCCGTACTCAAGGGTGCCGCTGCTGGTGCCGCTGCGTTAGCCGCAGGCGGCGTTGGAGCTTCAACTCTTGGAGCATCAGCCGCAAGCGCAGATGCAGTAACAGTTAGCTTCGGTTCGAACAACTCGAACCCTCCAGGACCTGAAGAAGATGCTGCCTGGGTTGCTGCTGCTAAGTCAGAAGGCATCAACGTTCAGCTGAACGTTGTCGATCACAACACCTTCCAAAATCAGATCAACTCTTACCTCCAAGGAACCCCAGATAACGTCTTCGACTGGTTCGCTGGATACCGCATGCAGTTCTTCGCTCAGAAGGGTCTCTTGACCCCAATTGATGATCTTTGGAAGTCAATTGGTAAGAACTACACAGCCGGTTTCGCTGGCGCTTCAACTGGCCTCGATGGCAAGAAGTATCTTGTTCCAACAGACTGGTATCCATGGGCTATCCACTACCGCAAGTCGGTATGGAAGGCTGCTGGAGTTAACCCAGCATCAATCAAGACAATGGCAGACCTCGTCAACGCTTGCAAGACCTTCAAGAGCAAGGGACTTATCCCAATTGCACAGGCTGACAAGGGTGGCTGGGAAGCAATGGGTGTCTTCGACATCATCAACATGCGTACCAACGGATACCAATTCCATGCTGATCTAACAGCTGGCCGTGCTTCATGGTTGGATCCACGCATTCAGAAGATCTTCGCAAACTGGAAGGCTCTGATCCCTTACACAAACAAGGATCCGCTAACCCAGTCTGACCAGACTGCTGGAACACTCGTGCTCCAGAAGAAGGCTGCCATGATCATCATGGGATCCTTCACAAGCGGTCTCTACACAAACAAGGCTGATTACAACGATCTTGCTTTGATCCCATTCCCAATCATCAACTCTGCATACGGTACCGACTCAATCGATGCTCCTATCGATGGTGTCTTGGCATCGACTTCAGCTGCAAGCAACTTGCCTGCATCTGAGGCGCTGATGAACTTCATTGGATCAACCAAGTTCTCTGGAATCATCCAAGCAATCTCTCCAGGACTCTTTGCAAATAAGAACTCAACAGTTCCTGCAGATCCATTCATTCAATCACAGGTTAAGTTGGTTCAGGCTACAAAGCACGTCGCTCAGTTCTTCGACCGTGACTCACGTCCTGACTTCGCTTATCCAATCTTCTCTGACGCTATCCAGAAGTTCTTGACTGGTGGCGATCCAAAGGCGATTGCGAAGAACCTTGATGCCCAATGGAAGGCTCTGCCTCCAGTCTAAGCAACATCCGTTCAGTACTAATGTGGGAGTCCGTTGGCGAATTATTTCGCCAACGGAACTTCCATTTCCGTAGCAACTAGTAATGAACCAGGAAAAGGAATGAATAATTGAGCACCGTTCTTGAGGAGCCTCAGGCTCAGGCCGTTCCGGCCAAGAAAAAGCGCAGGCGCAGCTCCCACAATTTCAGTGGCAGCGATCGTACGACCCTCGGAGTATTTGTTGGTCTCCCAACCATCCTTCACGTATTTTTTGTCTGGGTACCCGCTGTTTGCACCATCTTGCTCTCGTTTACCTTCTGGGATGGCATCGGTGGATTAAAGAACATTCACTGGGTCGGCTTCACAAATTACCGCCAGATTTTCACCTTAGATGATCAATTCCCAATCGCTATTCGAAACAATATTTATTGGCTCGCGGTATTCGCATTCATAGCCACTCCGCTGGGAATCATTCTCGCTTATTACATTGATAAGAATTTAAAGGGAACACACTTCTACCAAACCGCCTTCTACATGCCATTGGTAATTTCTGCAGCGGTTACTGGAATCATCTGGGAGAACGTCTTCTTCACAGATGGAATCGTGAACTCTTTGCTACACAATACAAATCCAAATACCGCGATTGACTGGTTGGGTGACCCCAGCAAGAATATTTGGGTTCTTCTCTTCATCGCCTCGTGGCGACATATTGGTTACATAATGCTGCTCTATTTAGCAGGTATGAAGGCGGTTGATCCTTCACTACGCGAAGCTTCTGCGATTGACGGAGCGGGCGAGTGGTACACATTCCGTAAGGTGATCATGCCATCGCTGCGTCCTGTGAATGTGATCATTGTTGTTATCACCATCATTGAGTCAATGCGCGCCTTCGACCTTGCTTACATCATCAATCAGGGATCGAATGGATTGCAAACTTTAGGAATTTTGGTTTACCAAAACATCGAAGGATCCTCGATGCGTATTGGGTGGGGAGCGGCTTACGCGACCCTGCTCTTTATTATCTGTCTAGGACCAATCATGGTCTACCTCTATCAAAACTTTAGTAAAGGGAACGACTAAATGGTTACGGGTCAAAAGAGCAAAGCTGGCGCTCGCATAGCGGTCGGAATACTCTCCTTCTTCTCACTCTTCTGGGTGTTGCCAATTCTCTTCACGATTTTGCAATCGTTTAGACCTTATGGAGATGTACTGAAGAATGGTCCGGTCTCCTTTCCGCACCACTTAACATTTAGCAATTACTACAACGCCTTGGTTGAGTCCAAGATGTGGCGCTTCTTCTTCAATTCAGTTGAGGTTGCAGTGCCTGCAGTAGTGATCACACTCTTCTTGGCTTCTATGATTGCATTCGTTTTGAGTCGCTATGAATCTAAGTTCAGTGTGCCTCTTCTCATGCTCTTTACTGCAGGTAACTTGCTTCCACCTCAGTTGCTCTTCATTCCGCTATTCCGGTTGTATTTAAAGATTCCAGTGCCTCATTTCATTAATAGCAATGGCGTCTTATACGACACTCAAATCGGATTGATCTTGGTGCACATTGCGATCCAGGTTGGTTTTGCAACCTTCGTGCTCACCAATTTCTTGCGCACAATTCCAAAAGAGATCTCTGAGTCAGCTCTTGTCGATGGCGCAAATGTGTGGAATCACTTCTTCCGCATTATCTTGCCGCTGCTCCGTCCGGCGCTTGCCTCTCTTGGAGTCTTGATGACCACCTGGATCTATAACGATTTCTTCTGGTCGATTGTGCTTCTCAAGTCCGGAAACAAGCGGCCAATTACAGCTGCGCTTTCAAATCTGCAGGGTGAGTTCAATACAGACTATGACTTGTTGGCTGCGGGTGCAGTTCTTGCCTTTATCCCAACGCTCATCGTCTTCTTCGCACTGCGTAGGCACTTCGTAGGTGGATTAACCCTCGGTTCTACCAAAGGCTAATCCCACTACAAACCCAACTTGGGTTAGTTCGTACTTGATATCTCGATCAGGATTGCGTTCTCCGGTGGCAAAATCGGAGGTCGCAATCCGATATGTGCCAGCTCTGCGCCACTCAACGTGATTCCAGATTCGTTGTTCATCCATGCTGGATATCCCCGTTGCATAGTTTGAGCCACTCCTGCATCAACGAGAGCTCTCACGCGGTATATGCCGTCTGACTCAAGGCCTGGAATCCGTGCCATGGCAGGGAAGGTCGATTCAGACATATCTCTCGCCGCGATTGCAAAGAGAGCCTCGCTCTTATCTTGGGCCACGACGCCATAGACATACGAATTCTGATCTGGATGATCAACTCGGATTGCCTTTCCAGAGTGCAGAAGGCCACGCTTGCTCTTGTAGAGAGCAATCCAACTCTTAATTACCTCAATCTCTGAGGGAGAAGCCTTGGTGATATCCCATTCAATTCCCGCATGCCCAAAGAGAGCGGTGATGGCGCGGAAGTTAATCTCTGTGACCCGGCGATTCTGATTTCCGGGGCGTGGGCCGATGTGAGTTCCAAGCAACTCTGGTGGAACCGCGATTCCAGTCCAACGTTGGATGGTCTGCCTCTCAAGGGCATCGTTGTTATCGCTGGTCCAGAAGCGATCGACATAATTGATTACTCCAAGATCAATTCGGGCCCCGCCAGAAGCGCAGCTTTCAATCTCGAGTTTTGGGTGGCGCTCTTTAAGTTCCGCGAATAGTCGATAGATAGCGGCCGTCTGATTGTGTTCCGCGGCTTGCCCGAGATGCCCCGCATCAACCAGAACTCGGTTGTGATCCCATTTGATGTAGGCGATGTTGTATTCACTCAGAATCGCATCTACCTGCCCAAGAACATGTTCGTAGGCCCCAGGATGGGTGATATCGAGTACCTGCTGATGGCGCCAGAGTGGGGGAGTTCGCCCAGCTTCATGCAAAATCCATTCAGGGTGGGCGCGGAAAAGGTCTGAGTCTGGATTGATCATCTCGCCTTCAAACCAGAGGCCGAACTCCATGCCCTTGTCGTTGATGTACTTGATTATTGGTCCGAGCCCTTCTGGCCAGACGCTCTTATCAACTACCCAATCGCCTAAGCCAGCTTGGTCGTGTCTACGCAGATTGAACCAACCATCGTCGAGTACGAAGCGCTCAACTCCAACGGCTGCCGCGGCATCCACAATCGCTTTGATCTTCTGGTCATCGTGATCGAAGTCGATCGCCTCCCAGACGTTGAGAGTGATGGGGCGAGGTCGAATATTTGTTGGGTGGTTGGGGCGAGCTCGAAGCCATGTGTAGTAGTTATCGCTTAAGCCGTCGAAGCCCGCATCTGAGTAATTGGCGATAACTGGTGGAATCGTGTGTGTCTTGCCCGCTCCGAGGATGATCTCACCCGGCTCTAGCAGTTCTCCTGCGCCAATTGAGGTCTCACCACTGGCCAGGCGCTCAATGTGATGCACTGAATTGCCGCTCCAAGCCACCGAGAGAGCCCAAACCTCACCATGGCCAAACTCAGTGTTTCCGGCGAGAGCTAATTGCGCGATGGTGTAGTCGTGCCCGCTGCGACCTTCACGAATCTCTCGTGAGACCAGGCCATATCGAATTGAGTTTCGTTGCGGGTGACGTTCTCTGGACCAGCGACCAGTGAAATCCAGAACTTCACTTGCCCGATCTGGAAGTGGCAACCAGTAGGTGAATGCCTCAAGGTTGTAATCGTCGTGACCAGTATTGGTGAGCGAGGCGCTCACGTGCAAAATTCCGAATTCGTTGAGTTGATATTTCAGGGTAAGTTGCAAATTTGCAGAGGCATCTGCGAAGTGTGCTGTTAGCGATGAACTCGTGTGATCAATTTTGGTGATCGAGAAGAGTGTTGACCAGGCCTGACCATTGCGATGACCACTGATTGTTGGATGACCTAAAAATCCGCGTGAGTGCTCGCGAAGAACTCCTGATGTGAGCGGAAGATCAAAGCTACTGTGGGCAACAGGATCGGTCGTCGCGGCCTTGACATCTCCACCTTGGCTAGCAATCGGAGCTCCCCAATATTTGATAACTAAATTGTTATCTGATGCATCAAATATAAGTGATGACTTTGGTGAGGAGAGAGTGATGATTTCCGAATTAGCCAATGTTCCTCCTAGGGAGATGCGCACTTTGAGTGCGTCCTTTACTTGATTATCAATGGGATTTAGAGTGGTTCAGTGCCTTCGGCGGTAATTCCTAGATACTACTATCAAAGTTTTTTGGAGTAAATGAATGAAATATTGGAATAGCCCAGAAACCACTTCAATCAATCGTGAACCAATGTTAAATATTATTCACGAGGATGCGGTCTCTCTAGACGGTCAATGGGATTTTCAACTCCTGCGATCTCCAGATGATCAACCAAGTGGCAGTTGGGCCACTATTCCAGTTCCCGGTTTGTGGACGACCCAGCCAGAGTCACCGCAATTTTGGGATCGCCCTATCTACACAAATGTGCAGATGCCTTTTGATGAACTTCCCCCATACGTTCCAACCCTCAATCCCACTGGAATCTATGAGCGTGACTTCACCGTTCTAGATAATTGGGTAAGCGAAAGAATTGTTGTCCAGATCGGCGGCTTTGAATCTGTTGCAATTCTTAGCATCAATGGCGTTGAAGTTGGTATGGCAAAAGACTCCAGACTTGCTGCAGATTTTGATATCAGCAAATTTGTACATCCCGGAAGTAACCGGATACAGATAAAAGTGGTCAAGTGGTCAGATGCCACGTATATCGAGGATCAAGATCAATGGTGGCATGGCGGAATCACACGCAGCGTTAAGTTAATCATTACTCCAAAGGTGCACGTCGCTAGGTTCTATCCAACGGTTGGTCTTAAGGCAGATGGGACGACGGGAACACTAGATATCCGAGCCTTTATTGCAGCTGCCCAAGATGCAACTTTCAATGGATATTCATTGAGTGCAAAGGTTGAAGGCGTATCGCGTGCCAAGGCACTGAGCGCAACAGTGCAGGTTAGTTCTCGAATCGAGTGGACTGAGATGCCCGCCGAGATTCAGTCGATCAGTGCCGATTTCTTTCATGGCAAATACTGGGATGCGAAAGTTCCCGAGGCTGTAATGTCAGTTGTCAATAAGATCGAACCCCCAACACCAGGATTCGTGCACCTCAAGGCAGAGTTCGCAAACGTTAAGGCTTGGTCAGCGGAATCTCCTCACCTCTACTACCTACATGTTGAGCTCAAAGATTCAACTGGAGTTGTTGTCGAAAAATTCACGCAACGCATTGGGTTCCGCAATGTCGCAATAAAGGGAAGAAACTTTCTGGTCAATGGCAAGCGGGTAATCATCTATGGCGTCAATCGCCATGATTTCAATAGAAAGACAGGTCGCGTTGTCTCAGTCGCAGATATCCGAGCTGACCTGCTCGAGATGAAGAAATTCAATTTCAATGCGGTGCGAACTTCACACTACCCCAACGATCCAGCATTTCTAGATCTTGCAGATGAGTTAGGTTTCTACGTAATTGGCGAGGCAAACATTGAGTCACATGCCTTCCAAGATTCCCTCTGCAATGACCAGCGCTATCTGACCCCATGGGTGGATCGTGTGGCTCGCATGGTGCAGCGCGATATTCATCACCCTAGCGTGATTATGTGGTCGCTCGGAAATGAGTCAGGTGCTGGAAGCAACCACGAAGCGGCAGCAGCATATGTTCGTAAGTTTGATCCTTCTCGTCCACTTCATTACGAGGGCGCAATCAGACCTTACTGGACCGCAAATCCGGCCTTGACCGATGTGGTTTGCCCAATGTATCCATCCATCGATGCGATCATTTCTTACGCAAAATCAGATCTTGGAACTCGTCCACTGATCATGTGTGAGTACTCGCATGCGATGGGTAACTCAAATGGAACGCTGCTCGAGTACTGGCAGGCGATTCATTCTCTTCCAGGACTTCAAGGTGGTTTCATCTGGGAATTCTGGGATCATGGAATTGAGCAGACGCTGGCAGATGGAAGTAAGCGTTCGGCGTATGGCGGAGATTTTGGCGAAGAGCGACATGATGGCAACTTCTGTTGCGATGGCATGGTCTTCCCAGATCGAACTCCCAAGCCGGCAATGTCAGAGTTCAAATCAATCGCTGCACCTTTCTTGATCACCGCTACAAGTGCATCGGCTGGAACCTTCAAGGTTAAGAACAAGAACTTTTTTGTAGATTCCAAAGACTTCGAAATACTCTGGAATATCTCTGTTGAGGGCGAAGTGGTTGATTTTGGTCGCCTTAAGCTTCCAATTATTGCGCCACAGGCAACCGTCGCTGCAAAAGTTAATTCCAAGTTCTTGAAGGCTACTTCAACACCAGGTGAACGTTTTATCACCTTTAGTGCTACTCGAAAGAGTGCCACTGAATGGTCTGCTGAAAATGCAGAGGTAGGTTGGGCGCAATTTAAACTGCCTTCAAAGGCAACTCCAAAGGCTAAGGTGAGAACACCTACCCAGTTGGAGAACAACATAAATGAGGACGGCTCTATCTACCTGGGCTTTGGCACCTACCTGGGCTTTGGCACCTATCTGCCACAACTCAATCTCTACCGGGCTCCTACCGACAATGACCGCATCGGAAATATCTCCAAGCGTTGGCACGAGTGGGGAGTCGATAACCTGACTCGTAGCAAGGTCAAGGTAAGCAAATCAGGTAATAGCTTTAGAGTTACCTCTACATATCTAACAAGCGCTGGAATTGAGATCAAGCAGATTCAAACCATAAGTGAGATTGCAGATGGCATTAAGGTGGTTGAGGAAACTACCTTGCCACGAGTTCTTCATGATGTAGCTCGAGTTGGTACAACCTTTGAACTCGACAGCGATTTCAATCGCTTCAGCTATTTCGGTTCTGGTCCAAATGAGACCTACCCAGATCGCCATTTCAGTCCTATTGGAAGATATTCCTCTAGGGTCGTGGACCAATATGTTGGCTATGTGAAGCCACAGGAGAATGGCGGCCACGCAGATGTGCGTTGGTTTGAGGTCTCGAAAAACCACCGTAACACCATACGCATCGAACTTGAGTCGCCTGGGCAGGTTTCGGTTACTCCTTATCGCGCACTTGACCTGACGACGGCTACTCACAATGTCGAACTTGAGAAATCAAATGTGACAGTTGTGGCAATCGACACGATTCATCGGGGAGTCGGAACTGCATCGTGTGGACCCGATACCTTGCCGCAGTATCGGATCAAGCCAGGTAAGTACACTTTGGCGTACACCCTGACCTATAAGTAGAGGAACTGTGCAAGAGATATCGCAGCGTTTTAATGAGTTATTCGGTCACGCCCCAGAGATAGTTGCGGCTGCTCCAGGGCGTGTGAACCTCATCGGTGAGCACATTGACTATAGCGATGGCTTTGTACTGCCCTTTGCTATCTCTGACACCACAACGGTTGCGCTAGCGCGTCGGTCTGATCGCGTTATTCGAATCGCCTCAGTACAGAAAAGCGCTGAGATTTTCGAAACTAGCGTTGATGACTTGGCTCCACATTCAGGTGAGAGCTGGGCGAGGTATGCGCTTGGAGTTCTATGGGTACTTGGAGTGGATACCGGAGTTGAGTTACTGATTGATGGAAGAGTTCCTCTCGGAGCAGGTCTCTCATCTAGCGCAGCACTTGAATGTTCGATTGCAACTGCGGTCAATCAATTATTCGAAAAGGGGCTCTCGCTTGCAGAGTTAGCGCGAGCTACTCAAAAAGCTGAGAACGACTATGTAGGAGTTCCCTGCGGAATTATGGATCAATCCGTCTCGCTGATGGCGAAATCAGGATCGGCTCTCTTGCTCGACTGTCGCGACCTCACCTCGGAGAACATTCCATTTCTTATCGCTCCTCAAGGTTTAGAGCTATTGATTATTGATACACAGGCACACCATAAGTTGGTTGATGGTGGATATGCTGAACGGCGAGCCTCGTGCGAGAAGGCTGTGGCAGACCTTGGAATTACATCTCTGCGAGATATCAGCGTCGCACAGTATGCAGCAAGACAATCAGAACTGGATCCAGTTACTTACATCCGTGGTTTCCATGCGGTGACGGAGATGAAGCGAGTTCTCGATGCGGTTGAGGCGCTCAAGGGAAATAACTTCACTCGGTTGGGAGAACTCCTTAACCAATCTCATCGCTCATTGAGAGATGATTACACAGTCTCTTGTCCTGAGCTCAATCTGGCAGTAGATACTGCTCTTGCCCAGGGAGCTCTTGGTTCACGCATGGTAGGTGGTGGTTTCGGCGGAAGCGCGATCGCCCTCATCAAAGCAGATCATGTTAAACGTTGTGAAGCGGCCATAACGAAGGCATTTAGTGATGCAGGATTTAAAGCACCGAGATTCTTCACCTCGTTACCAAGTGCTGGAGCCCACGTTATTTCCAGTTGAGGGTTCGCTCAATCGCTTTGTTCCAATTTTGTAGTCCTTCTTGAGCAATCTCCTTGCTGACTTCTGGACTCCAACGGTGACTTTCCTGCCACTGGGTAAGTAGTTCGTGAGTGTTCTTCCAAACTCCGATCGCAAGACCCGCTGCATAGGCGGCCCCAAGCGCGGTGGTCTCTGCGACCACTGGACGGGAAACTTCGGTCTGGAGTATGTCGGCCTGTAACTGCATGCAAAGGTTGTTTTGCGTAACGCCTCCATCAACTCTGAGCACTTTGATGGTGACGCCAGTTTCTTCTTCCATAACTCTAATAACATCGTGGGTTTGATAACAGATGGCTTCGAGAGTGGCACGAGCTATATGTGCTTTTGTTGCTGCCCGAGTAAGACCAACTATCACCCCTCGTGCATCCCCACGCCAATAGGGAGCGAAGAGTCCTGAGAAGGCGGGGACAAAGTAGACGCCTCCGTTGTCTGGAACACTTGCGGCTAGTGGCTCGATATCCGATGACTTTTGTATCACTCCAAGTTGGTCCCGTAACCACTGCACTGCAGATCCAGTAACGGCCACCGATCCCTCGAGAGCGTACTTCGCTGGCTCATCCCCCAGTTGAAAGGCGAGGGTGGTGAGTAGACCTTTCTTGGAGCGGATGATGTCGGTTCCGGTGTTAATGAGTGCGAAGTTCCCGGTCCCATAGGTTGTCTTTGACTCACCCTTGTTAAAGCAAAGTTGACCTAAGAGCGCCGCATGCTGATCTCCAACTATTCCTGCAATTGGGATACGAGCCCCAAAGACGCCGTGAGGGGAGGTATAACCGTAGATCTCCGAAGAGCTCTTGATTTGTGCCAGAGAATTTTGGGGAACTTCAAAAATTGAGAGCAGTTCCTCATCCCACTGCAAGGTCTCTAGATTCATCAGCAAAGTGCGCGAAGCGTTTGAAACATCTGTGACGTGAATATTCTCTTCACTGAGATTCCAGACTAGCCATGAATCTATGGTTCCAAAGAGCAACTCCTGCTGGTCCATCGCGCTCTTAACGAGAGGGGAGTGCTCCAACATCCAGCTCATCTTGCTTGCCGAGAAATAAGGGGCGAGGGGCAATCCGGTTTTGTATGTGATGGTCTGTGCGGACTCTGGGGTAATACGATCGAGAATCGCCTGGCTTCTAGTGTCTTGCCAGACGATGGCATTGTGAAGCGGAACTCCGCTGGAAGCCATCCAGGCAACTGTAGTTTCGCGCTGGTTGGTGATTCCGACCGCAGCTAAATCGTTACCAGTTAAACCAGCACTGGCCAGCGCCTCTTTGATAACCGACTCGGTAGCTCGCAGAATTTCGAGGGGATCGTGTTCGACCCACCCTGCCTGGGGAAGGTACTGAGTGTGCTCTTTCTGGGCTGCTGCAATGATGGCTCCGGCTTCATTGAAGATCATGAAGCGGGTGCTGGTGGTTCCTTGATCGATCGCCCCAATATAAGACATGCCAGTATTGTAAGCGCGTGGCCTCTAATAAGTCAGTGCTTAATCCAGAACAACGTAATGCCGATATTGAAAAGCTGAAGTCGCATGAGTTCGACATTCTCGTGATCGGCGGGGGTGTGGTCGGAAGCGGGATTGCCCTCGATGCTGCGGCTCGTGGCTTAAGCGTCGCACTTGTAGAAAGCGATGACTTTGCCGCTGGAACTTCATCGCGCTCGAGCAAATTGATACATGGTGGCTTACGTTATTTAGAGCAATTTGATTTCAAGTTAGTTCGCGAGGCGCTCCATGAACGCGAGATGATGATTACCGAACAGGCTCCACATTTGGTGAAGCCGCTCTCCTTTGTTTACCCACTCCACAAAAAGTATCTGGATCGTATTTATGTTGGCGCAGGGTTGATGTTGTACGACCTCTTGCGGGGCAAACTCCGCGCGGTGCCATGGCACAAGCACATCTCATTCGGCGAGATGCGCAATGAGGCCAGATCACTCAATCCCGAAATTGTTACAGGTGGGTTGGTTTATTACGACGCACAAGTAGATGATGCGCGCCATACAGTTATGGTCGCTCGAACTGCAATGGATCAAGGCGCTCACATTGTGACTGGAGCCACCGTTACTCAAATTACCCGCAATCCAGATCGAGTTACTGGAGCGGTGGTAAGCGTTGATGGTCATAGCTTTAATGTGAAATCAAAGGTCGTGATTGCAGCTGCTGGCATTTGGAATGAGGAGCTTTACCAACAATTCGGCATTAAGCCGGGTTACAAAATCAAGATGAGCAAAGGTGTTCATATCATCTTGCCTAAGGATGCGATCGATGCCAAGACCGGAATCATCATCAAGACTGCTTTGTCTGTTCTCTTCATCATTCCGTGGGGTAATGAGTGGCTGCTGGGAACAACTGATACCGACTACACCGGTGATCGCGAATATCCACTAGCCGATAGCGTTGATATTGACTACATTCTTAATGAGGCAAATAAAGTCTTACTTCCTAAAATCCGTCGAGAGCAAATCATCAGCACATATGCGGGGCTACGTCCGCTGGTCTCGCCAGCTAAAGACTCCTCAACCACCAAGATTTCACGAGAGCATACGGTTGATCATCCGCTCAAGGGTTTTGTCAGCATCGCTGGCGGCAAATACACGACCTATCGCGTCATGGCTGCCGACGCCGTAGATGCAGCCGTAAAAGATCTAGATCGCAAAGTTCCTAAATCTCCCACGAAAACTATTCCCATCATTGGTGCCGCCGGTTACAAGATGTTGATTAAGCAGATTGCGAGTCTGGCTCAGAGTTATTCTGTCTCAACAGCGTGCGTGGAGCGGATGCTCAATCGCTATGGCTCCCTTGTCAGTGATATTTTCCAAATGATTGCTAAAGACCCATCCTTGGCTGTCGAAGTGGAGCCAGGCTCTGGCTATATCAAGGCAGAAGTCTTGTATGCCGCTACTCACGAAGGTGCTCGCACCTTGGTCGATGTGTTAGCTCGCAGATTGCGTCTAGTAATGGAGCATGCAGATCATGGATTGAGCGTGGCTCGTGAACTGGCAGAGTTAATTGCACCAACGCTTGGATGGAGCGAGGACGATATCAATCGCGAGGTCACAAATTTCGAAAAATTTGTTGCTACCGAAATGGCCGCTATCTAGTGACAATAATGTGGGTTCCACCAACAGACGAAGAGATCGCAACACTTCTTCGCGAGTCTAAAACTGTTGCAATCGTTGGAGCATCCGACAATCCAGAGCGTCCGGTTTATGGAGTAAGTGAATGGCTGCTTGACCATTCACATTTTCAGATCTTCTTCGTGAACCCTCGATTAGAAAAGCTCTTCGGTCACGAGGTCTATCCTTCAATTGCAGATATTCCAGAGTGGGTCGACATCGTCGATGTCTTTCGCAAGGTCAGCGATGTACCGACCGTCTTGGATGAAGCTATTGCAGTTAAAGCCAAAACGCTGTGGTTACAACTGGGGTTGCAAGATGATGTATCTGCCAATCGCGCCGTAAAAAACGGGTTGCACGTAGTTCAAAATCGCTGCCTTAAAGTGGATTACAACTCACTTCTTCTCTAAGACCAGCGCAACTGAGTTTATGCACCACCGTTGATCGGTGGGTACTTCATAACCTTCACCTTCAAATACATGTCCCAGATGTGATCCACAATTTGCACAACGAACCTCGGTCCGGATCCGAGGCGCTAGTGAGCGATCTTCGATCAAGAGAACTGCATCATCTTTGGTGGGGGCATAGAAAGATGGCCAACCGCACCCTGAATGGAATTTCGTCTCGCTTCTAAAGAGTTCATTCCCACATGCCTTACAGCGATAACTTCCCTCAACATCGGTGTCGTTGTATTCGCCAGTAAATGGTCGCTCGGTAGCCGCGTTCCGCAATACATCGTATGAAAGCGGATCTAACTGTTGGCGCAACTGCTCTTCATCAATCTTGGCGGGAAATTCCGGCAGGCTCTCGTGCATCATGGCGACGAGGCTACTAGGCAATTCTGGTGAGCGAAACTTTTACCTCGATCTTGCGACTGCGGCCTCCGCTAAATATCCCCTTGAGCGGCGAGACGTCGTGGTAGTCGCGACCGCGAGCGACCAGGACGTGATCTTCAGCCACCGGATTGCCATTTGTGGGATCGAAAGGTAACCAATCGCCAACCCATGCCTCCACCCACGAGTGGGATTCACCCACGACCTCCTCTCCGATCTGACCGGAGCCGTTATATAAATAACCCGAGACATAGCGAGCTGGAATTCCGACCGAACGCAAGATGGAGAGCGAGGCGTGAGTGAAATCCTGACAAACGCCGGCTCGCTTCTCCCAAGCCTCACTTGCAGGGGAGTAGACGCTGGTCGATCCAGGCGCATATGTAATTTGTTCCCGCATCGCTTTATTGAGGAAGTGGATGGCATCGAGTGGAGTCTTCTGGAGTCGCAATTCAAAGGGAACTTCAATCGGATTGACTAGCGCGGTGTAGTCGAGATACTCCCGCAAATCATCTGCTAACTCATCTCGTGAAAGATCATCCCAGCTTGCATTCACATTTCCGAGAACAGGTGTCGAAGTTTCCACCAGACTCTGAGAGACGATTTCAAGATAGGTATGTGGAGTCTGCACATCGAAGGCCTTGACCGCAGTGCCGAAATAGTCGTTATAACTAAAGATGGAGGCAAAGGGATTTATTTTGAGGTCGTGGCTAATTACAAACTGATCTGGAGTATTAATTGGAGTCATACGTGCCTCGTTAAACGAGGCGGATACCTCTGACTCATATTGAAAGCTGGTGGAGTGAGTAACGCTAAGACGCCAAGCCATTAATTACTCCAAACAATTGAGCCGACAGGTCTAAAAAATCTAAGTCCTATTCCATCCGTTGTTTGTGCAACTGCGGAGGTGGTCTGCGAGATGATCCGCTCTAACTCATCGGGATCATCGTTGAGATATTTGATCTGACTTTCTAGCATCCCTATGGGGCGCAAAATGTCATCAACTCTGAGTTGAGTCATCGTTGCAACTTCGCGCAGTTCAGTATCCGCTCGCTTCGCACATTCTGCGATTGAACGAGGGAAGGTATCTGACTCAACCAAGAATTTGCGCACTCCGTTGGATGTGAGCGGCACCCGCTCTCGCAGATAGGTATTTAACGCTCCAACAGAGCGGAGTGTGGTTGCCGGGCCTTGATCGCGCCACTCATTTTCAAGTTTGAGTGAGAGCAAGCGACTCATTAAATCCATACGCTCCAAACTGCGGCCCAAAGTCAAGAAATGGGCCGATTCATCTTCGGGAGCAAGCCATTCAAAAATTCCATTGACGACGGCAAGGCGATCCAAGATCACTCGGAGTGAACGGCCTGGCGCAGCCAAACTAAATTCATCTGTTGCGGCGCTGACGTGATTCATCGCCTGATAGAAATCGCTCGGAAGTATGTCGCGAATCAATCTGGCATTGGATCTGGCGCTGTAAATAGAGCCTAAGAGCGTTCCTGGATTGAGGGGTTCGCCATAAGCTAATTCGACTAACTCGCGTGCGGTCTTAGGCTCTCCCTCCAAACCTAAGCCGTGACTAATAAGCGCACTACCGCGTTTCACATGTGTCCGATTATCTTGAATTAATAGTTGATGAAATTCGATCAATAGACGGCTCATGCCTTCGGCGCGCTCTAAGTAACGCCCCAACCAGAATGATGATTCCGCAAGTCGGCTAAGCATGGATAGCTCCGATCTGCTGTTGTTGCTCTTCTTGTTGTTGCATCCGAGTAATCGGCAATACATCGGGTCCGGCGGTTGCGGGAATAATTTCAGAATCGAGTGGATCTTCTAGCTCATCCGCAGTGATCTCTGGATATGACTGTGGTTCTGACTCACTCGCCGCAAGAACCCATGTGTCTTTGCTTCCGCCACCTTGGCTGGAGTTAACAACCACGTTGCCAGCCACCAGTGCTACTCGAGTTAATCCACCAGGTAACACCCATACTTCGTTTCCATCATTTACCGCGAACGGCCGAAAATCAATATGTCGTGAGGCGATAGTCCCATCTTCGACGACAGTCGGGCAGGTTGACAGTGCTATTAAAGGTTGCGCAATCCAGTTACGAGGATTTTTGGAAATTTCTTTAGCGACCTCTTTCAGCTCATCTTTGCTGGCGCGTGGTCCAATGGTTATTCCGTAACCCCCAGAGCCAGCAACGGGTTTAACAACGAGTTCGGATAAGTTGCTCAGAACGAAATCAAGTGCGTCTGGTAGTTGCAGGTCGTATGTATCGACATTAGGAATTATCGGTGTCTCATTGAGGTAGTACTCAATCAGTTTTGGCACATAGGGATAGAGCGCCTTGTCGTCTGCCACTCCATTGCCTACGCCATTTGCGATGGTGACGTTGTTGGCGCGGGCGGCATTGATGATGCCGGGGATACCCAAGACACTGTCGGGTTTGAAGTGGATGGGATCCAAGAAATCATCATCGATGCGCCTATATATGACATCGACCTGCTCCGAACCCTTAGTTGTACGCATAAATACTTGATTATTTTTACAGTACAGATCGCGTCCTTCGACGAGCTCAACACCCATACGACGGGCCAGAAAAGCGTGTTCGAAGTGGGCAGAATTGTGCACTCCAGGAGTCAGTACTACGACGTTGGGATGAGACTTCCTCTCTGGCGCTGCTGCGACGAGAGCGGCAAGGAGACGCTCTGGATATTCATCGACGCTTCGGATCGAATAGTCATTGAATAATTCCGGAACCACATGAGCCATAGTTCGGCGATTTTCTAATACGTAACTAACTCCAGATGGTGAGCGGAGGTTATCTTCAAGAACACGTAGCACGCCGTGTTGATCGCGAACAATATCGATTCCAGATACGTGAATACGCACACCGTTCGCAGGTTTAATTCCGTGTGCGCTTCTGTGGAAATGCTCTGAGGTAACGATCAGAGATTTTGGAACAACTCGGTCTGCGAATAGTTGTTGTTTACCGTAGACATCATCTAGGAATAGTTCTAGTGCTTTGATGCGCTGCTTAATTCCAGCTTCCAAATGTTTCCACTCGGCGACATCAATAATGCGCGGAACTAAATCAACGGGGAGTGGGCGTTCGACTCCGGAAAGTGTAAATGTGATTCCTTGCATAGCGAGATAGAGATCACGTTGCTTGGCCTTTGAAATCCAATCTGGCGGAGTGATTTTGGTTAGCTCTTGCCAAAGAGTTGCAACAAGTTCGCGTGGTTGGCCTTCGACAAGAAATTCATCTAACGCTTGAAAGTGCGCCATGCGGGCTCTCCAAACCAGTATCTAAGATCACAATGACACCGGCGGCCCTGTCGATGGGTATTGCGGAAGTATAGGGTTGAAATAAACACGAACCAATATTTGTTAAGGGATTATGAGAAAAAAAGCAGACAGTTCGGTAGAAATCCACCCAATTTTGGCTGAGCGATGGAGTCCTCGCTCATACGATGGCAATGCAGAGATTTCAATCCCTGATTTGACTGGCATTCTGGAGGCTGCTCGCTGGGCGCCATCTTCAAACAATTCGCAACCATGGCGATTTGTGGTTGCACGTCGTGGAGATCATCGCTTCGCACAATTAGTAGATTCGATGGTTGGCTTCAATAAAGTGTGGAGCCCCAAGGCCTCGGCGCTCATTTTGGTGGCGGCGGTCACTACACAGCCCGATGGAACTCTTAGGACCGGAGCTCTTTATGATGCTGGACTCGCTGCCTCATTGATGACTGTGGAGGCACATCACCGTGGCCAGGTTGTGCATCAAATAGGAGGATTTAATAAAGAGGCAGTAATAAAGGACTTTGGGCTATCTCCTGAAATCACGCCGATCGCGATACTGGCAATTGGTAAGCAGGCTCCTGCCGACGCGCTAGGTGACGAGAAGATGGTTGAACGCGAGATTTCTGCACGTACTCGAGTTCCTTTGACTCAGTTAATTCTCAGTGGCTCCTTGTAACCTTTTTCTATGAAAATAAAGAGCACCCTCGTTTCACTTCTCGCTGTTGCAACGTTAGCAATCACCGCGCTTCCCGCCCTAGCAATGGGTACCGGTAATCCATACGAGGATGCTCAGGTTGGTCTTAATTATGTGGTCTATCAACCTAGCTATACCGCTGGATTGGCTCTTAAATCATTTGGAATGCACAAATGTGGAGTTGGGGATTTAGCTCTCAATGTTAATTACGGGAGCGGCAAGAAGTATTTCTTGCTCACCGAAAGTTCAACCAAAAATATTTGCCCTCTCAACATGATGCTTATTAGAGGAGCAACTCGCACCGTGGTTACTAAACCAGGTGCGGGAAACTTAACATCAACCCAGATCTCAGTGATCAGCGTTGGAGTGGCGCGTGCTCAACTCAATCAATTCTTCAGCCACCTAGTACCGCGCTATACAGCACCTGGCAGCACACTCGTTCCACCTATCTTGGTCGATCCAACAGTCGTCACTAACGCCGCGGTCTCTCTGACCAACGTCATCGTCTTCACTGTTCCAGATCCAGATAAGTGGAGTGCAACGATCGCCGACCCAACCATCGTCTCATTCACTCCCGGCGGCAATCAGGGTACCTACACAACTAACCCGGGTTTAAAGCCACTTAAAAAAGGAACAACGATCGTCACGTTGAATCACAACGGAACCACGATCGCATTCACTGTAACTGTTGAGTAATTAATGCAGAATATTTACCGCGCGTGCTATCACTAGTCCGACGGTAATCAGTGATGTCGCACTCTGAACCATCATCAACATCTTTGCCCAGCGCGTTAGTGGCATGACATCGGTCGGGCTGAAAGCGCTGGCATTTGTATATGAGGTAAAGAGGTAATCGAAATATGTCGGTCTCCACTCTTCAGGGGAGTACTCGGCATTGGTCATCTGCGGAAAGAGAAAATCGGGATACGGGTCAATTGCTTCTGCTCTTGCCCCGGGACCTCCGCGATCAAACTCCCAATACCAAAGGCTGAAGACCACCATATTGGTAAGCCAGATAGAGCCTCCAAAAGCTAGAAGACTTGTGGGACTTTTAATCGTTCCATCGATGAGACGCTGAACCAGTTGCACTGCAGAGGCGATATTGCTTGCGGTCATCACTCCAGTCAGTGCAATTCCTGTCCACCATGTTGCGTTTCGATGGGAGTTGATGCGCCCCGGGCTAATTGCAAAGAGAGCCAGCATGAGTACTGCCTCAACGATGCAGATCTCAGGTTGGATCCTTAAAGAGAGCGACTTAGGGAGTAGGTACTGAAGGAGAATTACGACAGCCACCACAAAGGAGACCGGCCAGCGGCGCTCACCAAGGTGGGGTCGATGCCAGTGGGGGACCTTACGAATGTGGATCTCGGCTCCGCTCATGGGGGCATCCTTTCAACAGGGGAGAGTTGGTACAAGCCTGTTTGGCCCGTCCTTGGCTCCTCATCAGCAAATTTCACCCGAACTGCCCTATGCCTGTAACCTTGCGGGCGAAGGTCCGCCCCCCTAGCTCAGTCGGTAGAGCGTTTCCATGGTAAGGAAAAGGTCAACGGTTCGATTCCGTTGGGGGGCTCGAAAAATCTTCTTCACATACTCTTGGCGGGGTAGCTCAGCTTGGTAGAGCATGCGGCTCATAATCGCAGTGTCGCCGGTTCAAGTCCGGCCTCCGCTACCAAAATTACGCCGAAGTTCGGTGGAATCAAGCGTGATTTAGACGAAAGCCAGGGGATGAAGTAACCTTCACCTCTTACATTGATTACCTAGAATTACTCTCAAGACCATCTCTGAGATTAAGTAGAGACTAAAAGGAGCACGACCATGGCAAGCAAGAGCGCGGATGTCCGCCCTAAGATCACTATGGCCTGTGTCGAGTGCAAAGAGCGTAATTACATCACCAAGAAGAACCGCCGTAACGACCCAGATCGCCTTGAACTCAAGAAGTTCTGCCCACGTTGCAAACTTTCTACGGTTCACCGCGAAACTCGTTAATTAATGCTTAACCCCGACCTCGTCGGGAGCACCTTTGAGGGTGCCACAAGTACAACCATCTCTGCAGAATCTATCGCCGCCTTTGCCATGGCTTTGGGCGAATCAGATACTCACATCGCACCTCCAACCTATGCAATCACCATTTCTCTCGAGCAATCCCAAGCTGTTTTAGAAGGTTCGGGTTTGGACTGGAGCCGGGTCGTTCATGGTGATCAGAGGTTTGCAATCAATAAGCCATTAACAGCCGGCATGGTGATCACATGTAACTCCACTATTGAGAGCGCTCGCATGGTTGCTGGAAATGAAATTGTCACAGTCCGAAGCGATCTCATTGAATCCGGTGAAGTTGCTGTTTCGAGCTGGTCGACATTGGTTTTTAGAGCATGAGCACTTTAACTGCTGGGCAGGTACTTGCGCCTAAGACTTACATCATTAATCGAGCCGCATTAGTCACCTACGCCAATGCAAGTGGGGACCAGAACCCGATTCATCAGAATGAAGAGTTCGCTAAATCTGTAGGACTGGAAAATGTAATTGCCCACGGGATGTACACGATGGGTCTTGTCGGTCAATACATCAGCGAGATCGCAGGCAGTAGATCCAAGGTTAAGGAATTTTCAGCACGTTTTACCAAGCCCGTAGTTGTGCCTGCTGATACCGACGTCGAATTAGTAGTCAGTGCAACGGTGGTTGAGATTGTTGATGGTTGTGCAAAGTTAGAGGTAAGTGCTACGTGTAACGACGTTAAAGTTTTGGGAATGACTAAAGCCGTAATTTTGCTATGAGCGCCCCAGAAGTCGTTGTTGAATTAGCTAGAGCAAGACTCGCTGCGCGTGCTGCTAAGGATTGGGCCCTCGCGGATCAATTAAGAGCAAAGATCGCTGAATACGGTTTTGAAGTCCTTGATGTCGCAGATGGCTTCGAGTTTAAATTAAAGTCTCCATTTCCAATCGTCTCTCGAATTGGCGATCTAAGAAAATTTACAGATAAGTCATTTGCCAGCGCGATCGCCTTGATTGCAGATAACTTCATCGATGACCTTCTGGAAACTATTAAGACAGCAAAGCAATGGGCGCCGGAGGATTGCGCCATTTTAATTTTGATCTCTGGTCAACCGGAGCTTCACGACCTTGCTTCTCAACTTGATTCTCGTACCTTTATCACCCAGATCCAGGAAGGTGTGGGATGGGCAGAGGCGGCAAATGCACTTCTTAAATTCGCACCAGCCCCCTATGTCATCATCATGGATCCATCCACTCGATTTATAGGTGATGCCATTACTCCTTCTGTTGCGGCTCTTAGCTCAGGGGAGTGGGCGGCGGTTGGTTGGCATGGCGGTCTGATAAATATTGAAGATGACTGGCGTAGCGTGGAGGACAAAGGAGTCGGAGAGGTCGATGTCCTCTTTAGTTACTTCCTCGCTCTCAATCGGGATTATGCAATTGAGTGCGGTGGGTTTAACAATCGCGCCATTTATTACCGCAACGCAGATATTGAATTTTCGCTCCGACTCCGTCAGGCTCATGGAAAATTGCTCCAGATCGAACTCCCGCTCGAGCAAGCCAGACATCATGGCTATTACGACACCGATCCGACCTATCGCGACGAACAATCCAAGAAGACTTACGATCGAATCTTGGAGCGATTCCGCGGTAAGAATGAGATCTTGGTAGCACGACGCTAGCCTTTACCCATGACCAACCTCTCTGAGTTCACCACGCTAGGCGTTGGAGGTCCTGCACAGAAGTTGGTACGAGTTCAGACCGAAGCCGAACTTATTCAGGCAGTTCAAGAGGCAGATGATGCCGGAACGCCTTTGCTAATTATTGGCGGAGGATCAAATCTTCTTGTAGCTGATTCTGGCTTCGCTGGAACGGTCATTGTTGTTGCCACCACTGGAAACTCATACGAAATTGATGCTTGCAGTGGCGGGATGTTGCAGGTGGCTGCTGGGGTGGATTGGGATGAGTTCGTTGCCTTCACGCTAGAGAAGCGGTTAGCAAATCTAGAGTCGTTAAGTGGAATACCCGGGACTGTTGGAGCTGCGCCTATTCAAAATATTGGGGCATACGGACACGAAGTTTCAGAAGTTATTGCGCGAGTACGTACCTATGATCGGCGTGAAAAAGCGGTGAAGACATTCACCGCGGATCAATGCGAATTTGGTTACCGCGACTCAATTTTTAAGAGAGAAGCAGATAGATACGTAATATTGGATGTCATCTTTCAATTGCGTCGCGGCGAACACTCACTTCCCATCAAGTACAAAGAGTTGGCTGATGCTTTGGGTGTAGAACTTGAATCTCGCGTTCCCACGAAAGATCTACGTAACGCTGTCCTCGCGTTGCGAGCCAAGAAGGGAATGTTGGTCGATGCCGAACACCACATCCAATCGGCGGGATCTTTCTTTGTAAATCCCATTATCTCCACGGAGGTATCTGCAACATTGCCAGAGGCGGCGCCACGTTGGCCGCAACCTGATGGCACGGTGAAGGTCTCTGCAGCATGGTTGATGGAACATGCGGGAGTTGTTAAAGGTGAAAGACTTAATGGCGCCAAGATTTCAGAGCATCATGTTCTTGCGTTAGCCAACGCGGGTGATGCTAAGGCGGATGACATCGTCTCTCTTGCTAGAAGTGCGCAAGATCGCGTTCGGGAGAAATTTGGAATAACCCTCGTTCCCGAGGTTCGCTTTGTAGGGGTTGAGCTTTAACGCGCTTCTGAAAGAAGTTTTTTAACGCGAGCGATTCCTTCAACAATATCTGCATCTCCGAGTGCATAAGAGAAGCGCAGGTAGCCAGAAGGTCCAAAAGCCTCACCTGGCACTGCAGCAACCTCTGCCTCTTCAAGAATCAAAGTTGCAAGTTCCGCGGAAGTCTGTGGTCGCTTGCCGCGAATCTCTTTGCCAAGCACTCCCTCAACTGATGGATAAACATAGAAAGCACCAGTCGGAGTTGGGCATACAACACCTGGGATCTCGTTAAGCAGACCCACAATGAGTTTGCGGCGGCGATCAAAGGCGACTCCCATTTCATGTACTGCAGTTAGGTCACCAGTGAGAGCAGCGATTGCTGCGCGCTGCGAAACGTTGGATACATTTGAAGAGAGGTGAGATTGCAGATTAGTTGCTGCCTTAATTACATCCTTAGGGCCGATCATCCAACCCACGCGCCAGCCGGTCATCGCATATGTCTTAGCGACACCGTTAAGGATGATGGTCGTGTCTGCCAAGGCAGGAACTACAACAGGCATGCTGGGGGCAGTCGCACCGTCATAGAGAAGATGTTCGTAGATCTCATCGGCGATGATCCAGATTCCATGAGCGAGCGCCCATTCACCGATCGCCTTCACTTGCTCCGGGGAATAAACGGAGCCAGTTGGGTTAGAAGGTGAGCAGAATAAAAGTGCCTTTGTCTTGCCTGTGCGTGCAGCTTCCAGTTGCTCAACTGTGACTAAATAATTTTGTGTTTCATCGGCGAATACTTCAACTGCAACTCCGCCAGCCAACTTGATGCATTCGGGATATGTGGTCCAATACGGAGCAGGGAGGATAACTTCATCGCCAGGATTAATGATTGTGGCGAAGGCTTGATAGACCGCCTGCTTTCCACCATTAGTTACGAGTACTTGATCTGCAGTAATTACATAGTTGGAGTCGCGCAGCGTCTTGGCGACGATGGCATCGCGAAGCTCGGGTAGACCCGGAGTTGGCGTATAACGATGGTTGGCGGGCTTGGCGGCGGCTTCGATGGCAGCCTGCACGATGTAATCAGGAGTTGGGAAGTCAGGTTCTCCTGCTCCGAAGCCGATCACGGGCTTTCCCGCTGCCTTTAACGCCTTGGCTTTTGCATCCACTGCCAGGGTGGCTGACTCGGCAATGGCTGCGATTCGGGTAGAGATTCTTGGCTTAGCTGCGCTCATATGGGGAAGTATGCCAAACATGGAAGCTCCCTGGAGCCGACCAAAAAGGCCCCGGTTTTACTCCCACCCCCGGAGGGCCTTAGACTCCTCGTTCTGGCGCTTGCATTAGGTCATGATGACTCATGTCTTAACAACGCTCGAAGGGCAGTAGCTCAACTGGCCAGAGTTCCGGTCTCCAAAACCGGCGGTTGGGGGTTCAAGTCCCTCCTGCCCTGCAAGATGCGATCTATGCAGGATGTACGACAGCAGTACCAGCACGGCGAACTTAAATGTACGAGTTGATGTATTAAGAGAGGTAAGACACGTGGTCGACGAGAAGCACGATACTGAAGCAGGCAAGGAAAAACTTGGCCTCTTCGGTCGCATCAACCTGTTCTATCGCCAGGTTGTCGCTGAACTTCGCAAGGTTGTGTGGCCTACCAAGAAGCAACTGACTACTTATACAGCTGTTGTATTTGTATTCGTTGGATTCATCATCGCGGTTGTATCTATTCTTGATCTTGCCCTCACCAAAATAGTTTTCTGGATTTTTGGGTAGGAGCAGATCATGTCAATAGAGAATCCATTTTTCGAAGCGTCGGTTGAACCAACAAGCGCTCCTGCTGCAGTAGATGCCTTCGAGGCTGCTCTTACTGCGACTCCTGTCGCAGAACCAGTAGTTGAAGAAGTTGTCTCTGAGCCAGAGGCCGTCAGTGCCGATGCGCTCGCTACTGATGATTCAGCGGTTGATTCAGGAGTCGAATCAGAAGATGATGAGAACGATCCAAACGCTGAGTTCCGCCGTGCGCTTCGCACTGCAGCCGGTGATTGGTATGTCGTTCACTCCTACGCTGGTTACGAGAAGAAGGTAAAGGGCAACCTTGCCAACCGCGTCCAGGCACTCAACATGGAAGATTACATTTTCCAAGTAGAAGTTCCTGAAGAAGAAATTACTGAGATCAAGAACGGTCAACGCAAGCAGGTTAAGCGCAACGTCTTCCCTGGTTACGTTCTAGTCCGTATGGATCTCACCGACGAGTCTTGGTCATGTATCCGTAACACTCCTGGTGTAACTGGATTCGTTGGTAATGCTCATCATCCTTCTCCACTTAGCTTGCAAGAGGTTGAGAACATTCTTGCTCCACGTCCTGCTAAGAAGGGCGAGAAGGCTGATATCAAGGTCGTTGACTTTGAAATTGGCGAGTCCGTCACTGTTATGGATGGACCATTTGCAACCTTGCCAGCATCGATCTCCGAGATCATGCCTGAGCAAGCAAAGCTCAAGGTTCTTGTCTCTATCTTCGGACGTGAAACTCCTGTAGAGCTCGCTTTCCATCAAGTTCAGAAGATTTAATCGATTTAACCCCAGTTAAAAAAGAAAAAAGGAAACCAAACAAATGGCACCAAAGAAGAAGGTAACTGCACTTATTAAGTTGCAGATTCAGGCAGGCGCTGCCACCCCAGCTCCACCAGTGGGTCCAGCCCTCGGTCAACATGGTGTAAACATCATGGACTTCGTTAAGGCATATAACGCTGAGACAGAGTCACAAAAGGGTCAGATCATCCCAGTAGAAATCACCGTCTACGAGGATCGTTCTTTCACCTTCATCACAAAGACACCACCAGCTTCACGTTTGATCTTGAAGGCTGCTGGAGTCGAAAAGGGATCAGCTATCCCTCACAAGACCAAGGTAGCTAACATCACCAAGGCTCAAGCTCAAGAGATCGCCAAGATCAAGATGACAGACCTCAATGCAAATGACATTGATGCTGCAACTTTGATCATCGAAGGCACCGCACGTTCAATGGGAATTACGGTTTCCAACTAATTTCTAGGACTACCTTCTAGGAATTAGATACAAATAAATAACTGGGAAGTGGGAGGAGCACGCTGCTCCGTCAAACCACAACTCCGACAAACATAGGGAGAAGAAATGAAGCGCAGTAAGAAATATAACGAGGCAGCAGCGAAGGTTGATGCCAAGAACTTGTACTCACCACTGGCTGCGGTCAAGCTTGCGAAGGAGACTTCGGTTACCAAGTACGACGCATCTGTAGAAGTTGCACTTGTTCTCGGCGTAGATCCAAAGAAGGCTGATCAAGCAATTCGTTCCACAGTTAACCTGCCACACGGAACCGGTAAGACCGCTCGTGTCTTGGTATTCGCTGGTGGAGAGCGCGCTGAAGAAGCTCGCGCAGCTGGCGCCGATATCGTCGGTGCAGATGAATTGATTGAGGAAGTATCAAAGGGTCGCCTGGACTACGACGCCGTCGTATCAACACCAGAATTGATGGGTAAGGTCGGTCGCCTTGGAAAGGTTCTTGGACCACGCGGTCTGATGCCTAACCCAAAGACCGGAACCGTTACAACAGATGTCGCTAAGGCCGTTACAGATATCAAGGGCGGAAAGATCGAGTTCCGTGTTGATAAGAACGCAAACCTCCACTTCTTGATCGGCAAGGTCTCATTCACCGCCGAGCAACTTGCAGAGAACTACCAAGCTGCGATCGAAGAGGTTATTCGTTCAAAGCCAAGCTCATCTAAGGGACGTTTCCTCAAGAAGGCAGTTATCTCAACCACGATGGGACCTGGAATTCCAGTTGACCCAACAGTGACCCGCGAGGGCGGACCTTCTATCCAGTAGTCGGCTTAAAGCCACCAAATTAATAAAGGGTAGGCATCAATCCGAGCGGGTTTGACCCGTGAAGGATCGATGACCTACCCTTTGTCCATCACTAAAGACTGCAGGTCTCTGGTTAGCCCCCAAAAGGCTGACTAGAAATAATTCTCGTAAGAGAGCCCGCATAGGTACACACGAGACCTCGTGCGCACTTATGCGCCGGGGATTTTTTATTTTATAAAGCCTTCCTGGCGTGGTGAAGAGTAGAAAGGGAGCTAATGGCTCGTTCTGATAAAGAAACAGCTGTCGCTGAACTTACGGAAGATTTCCGTAGCGCAAGCGCAACTGTCCTCACTGAGTAC